>JABLTO010232836.1_pt1 | contig 156201 bp, 140 predicted proteins | sample 7160091 | NCBI WGS metagenome assembly JABLTO01 (sample SAMN14651225, study PRJNA627086) | human gut metagenome | isolation source: feces | host: Homo sapiens | reverse complement strand
CGGCGCGGTGGCGACCACGGTGGGTTCCGTGGACCCGACGATCCTGCTCGCCATATCGGCCGGCGCGGTGTTCATGGGCGCGGTGACCTACATCGGAAACGCCCCCAACTTCATGGTCAAGAACATCGCCGAGGGCGCCGGCGTCAAGATGCCGAGCTTCTTCGGCTACATCGGCTGGGCGCTCGCGTTCCTCACACCGGTCTTCATCATCGACAGCCTGCTGTTCTTCCTGTAGGACACGAAAGCGCCCCGGCGACGTTTGTCTGGTCCAGTCTCTTCGCATCGGTATATCGTCGTGGAGTATAATGGCATCACGGTTATATCATGAACGGGAGGCTGCCATGTATCGAAACATACTTGTTCCCTTCGACGGATCAGAACCCTCGCAACGTGCACTTAAAGCCGCCATCGAGATGTCAAGCTCGAGCGTGCCCGTCGTGATCACGGTACTCAAGGTCGCGGCTCCCATGAATTTCGACGACTCGACCTTCGAGGTTGCCGCCCGCATGGCCGGCGTTCCCAAGATCGATGCCGCCGTGTTGAGCGCCACGCGCGACAACTACAACAACGAGCATCGCAAGAGCGTCCAGACGCAGATCCAAGGCTTCTTCGCGAGCGTACCCAACAACATCGACATCCAGATCGTCATCGAGAACGGTCGACCTCAGGATGTTATCTGCGATTATGCAAACGAGCATGGCATCGATTGCATCGCCATGGGAAGGCGTGGTCTCGGTGTCATTCGCGCGGCCCTGGGTTCGGTGAGCTCGGCTGTCTTGCGTGGCGTCGACCTGCCAGTCCTCGTGGTCAAGTAGCGTACATGACGGGGCGGGACACAGATCTCACGCAGGCGCTCAATCTTGCCGGCAAAACAGGAAACCTCTACCTCTCGCCTGACGAGACCGTCGTGCTGTCTGAGGAGAATCCCCTCGATGTTCCCTTCAAGGTAGGCAAGCATTCCATTCTTCCCTCGGACGCCGTTTCTGATGGCGATGCTGCCTTCGTGCCCAAGACGCAAGATGCGCAGGATGCTCAGTCGGAGATAGCGGAAGAGGCAGGATCGCCGTGCAGGAATCGCGGGCTCATCGTTTTCCTCGTTCTGCTCGTCACCTGTGCGCTCGTCGCTGCAGCGGCGTGGTTCATCTACCAGTATCGTCAACATCAGGAGGCGCTTGCAGCCCATCCCGTCTGGGTGCAGGTCGATGCGCCTGGGTATGACCTTGCCGATTCCAAGATTCCCTTCCATGTCGAGGGTGTGGACATGGACAACAAGGGTGTCGACGTCGTCGCCTTCGTCGGACCAGATGGCACGGGCATCGAGCTTTCGCCCGGTAGCTACGTGATCACCGTTGCGTCTTCGCCGCTGCTTGACGATGCGCAATTCTACGAGGTTCCCGACACGCAACTCATGGTCGAGGTACCTACCGATCTTTCCGAAGGTGAGGTCATTGAGACAAACTATCCAAAGTTCGAGTTCATGTTCGCCAATCCTGCGGATATCACCGATGAGCAAATCACCCTCGCCTACGATTACGCCATCGAGTCCGGATTCGAGCAGGGCAAAGCGACAGCGTATCGAGACGCTCTCATGCAGAAGCGTGACGAGGCCGCTGCGGTGGCACAAGCTGCAGCCGAGAAGGCCGAGCGCATTACGACGGCGACCGATGCCCTCGAGGCAAAGGCCAAGGAAGCTGACGGTACGGGGATTGGCTACCAGATCGTCGACCTCGATGGTGACGAGATGCCCGAGCTGCTCATCGCGGGCAATTCCGCTAGCGCCATGGGTGCCGTGTGCTCCGTCTACGCCTACGATGCCTTCTCGCATCAAGTCGTCGAACTGTGCTCGGCGGCCGGTGGTGCCAATCATGATCCCGGTATCTGGTATTCGACCGCGCGTCATGAGGTTGTCTTCGCAACGATGGGTACCAATACGGAAACATACAGTTTCTATAGCATCTCGAAGGGTGTGGCCGTGCTCGAATACGACTATACGCATTCCTGGGGCCAGCAAGGCGAGGGTACCGCACCGTCTGAGAGCTTCTTCATCGGGTCTGACCAAATCACGGAGCAGACCTTTGCCGACATGGTCAACGGACTTTCTCGCTTCACGTATCTGCCAAGCCCCACGCTCTAGCGCATCGTGTCGAAGCGCGCTGTCCGCGTGTCATCACCATGACGCTCGTGCTACTATCAGCTGAAGATGATTGTCAAAACTATCGCAAGGGAGCCAGCGATGGCATTTGTCGAGTTCAGGGACGTGCGCAAGATCTACCAGATGGGCGAGACGCAGGTATGCGCCGCCGATGGCCTGAACTTCGACATAGACGAGGGCGAACTCGCCTGCATAGTCGGCCCTTCCGGCTCGGGGAAGACCACGCTGCTCAATATGCTCGGCGGTATGGATACGTGCACCTCGGGCACCATCAAGCTCGCCGATCGTGTCGTGAGCTCCTTTACCGAGAAGGAGCTCGTCCAATATCGTCGTCATGAGATTGGCTTCGTCTTCCAGTTCTACAACCTCGTCCAGAATCTCACGGCGCTCGAAAACGTCGAGCTCGCGGCGCAAATCTGCGATGACCCGCTGCCAGCGGACGAGGCACTCGCCATGGTCGGACTTTCCAAGCGCATGGATAACTTTCCGGCGCAGCTCTCCGGTGGCGAGCAGCAGCGCGTCGCGATTGCCCGTGCCCTTGCCAAGAATCCCAAGCTCCTGCTCTGCGACGAGCCGACGGGTGCGCTCGACTACCAGACGGGCAAGGCCATCTTGCAGCTTCTGCAGGATGCCTCGACCGTGCATGGCCGTACGGTCGTGCTCATCACGCATAACACTGCCTTCAAGCCCATTGCCCATCGGGTCATTCACATCCACGAGGGCAAGGTTGCCTCCGTCGAGCTGAGTGACGCCCCGAGCTCCGCTGCCTCGATCGAGTGGTAGGGGAGTGCATGTAGACGGCTATGGCAAGCGCATTCAACAAGGAAGTTCGTCAGTCCATCACGCATTCCGTGGGACGCTTCCTGGCGATTGCCATCATTTCGGCGCTTGGCTGCGGCTTTTTCGCCGGCCTGCTCATGACCTCGATCGACATGAACATCTCGGCAGATGAGTTCTATGACGCGACGAATGCGAGCGACCTGTACGTGACGGGTACGCTCGGTCTCGATGATGCCGACCTTGACGCTATTGCGCGGGTCGAAGGGGTGCGCAGCGTCGAGCCGGTACGCATGGCCGACGCATACGCCATGCATGATGACGAGAAGTATGTCGTGCGCTTCAATAGCATCGACCTCGACGCGGCGCATAGTTCGGATACGTCTGATGGCATGCATGCCATCAGCGATGATGAGGGGTACATCAACCGCCCCATATTGATCGAAGGAAACTGGCCTACGGGGCCGGGCGAATGCGTCGTCGCAGCTGACGCCGTGCTCGACGAGCCCATGCAGGTTGGCGATGTCATCGAGATCGTCGGTGGATCGGGGGACATTGCGGATACCTTCGCACGCACGCAGTTTGTGATCACGGGCCTTGTGCGCTCGCCGTATTACCTCATGACCTCAAATTTTGGCTCTTCGGAGCTCGGATCTGGTGATGTCGATAGCTATGTCTTCATTGCTCCCGAAGCATATGCGGAGGATTTCCCCTATACGGGGGCCTTCGTCACGGCAACGGGCGCTGCCGACGAACTGTATCCAGGCGATGGCTATAACTCGATTGCCGATGCGCTTGTCGCACGTCTCGAGAGCATGAGCCTCGATTTCCGGGTCGCACGCCTCTCGGCAGTGCAGGCCGACGCCCAAGCCGAGCTCGACGATGCCCGTGCCGAATACGATCGCGAGTATGCTTCGGCAATGTCCCAGCTCGACGATGCCGCTTCCCAGCTTGACTCTGCCAAGGCCCAGTTGGACGATGCGGCCTCCACGCTCGCCAGCAGCCGTAACGAGCTCGATGCCGCGAAGGACGAACTTGCCGAAGGTACGGTTCAGCTCGAGGCAGCCAAACGCGAGCTTGACGCGCAACAGGAAAAGGTCGATGCAGGCATGCACGAGTACGAGACGCAGGCAGCTGCGCTAGCGGCGGCGCGCTCCGAGGCCGAAGCGCGCTTTGCGAATGCCCAGGCGCAGGTCGACCAGATTCCCGATCCGGAGCAACGTGCCCATGCCCAGGCAGCGCTCGATGCCGAACGCGCGCAGACAGAAGCGCAATTCGCCGCTGGCGAGCGTGAACTCGCCGCAGTCAAGGCACAGCTCGACGCGGGAGCCGCCCAGCTCGTCGCCGGCAAAACACAATACGAAGAGGCGCTTCGCCAGGCAGATGCCGGTCAGTCGGCTTACGACGAGGGCGAAGCGGCATATGCGCGTGGCCAAGCCGAGTACGAGAGTGGCCGTGCAGAATACGAAAGCGGGCTTGCGGCCTATCGTACGAATCGCGAAAACGCCCTACGCGAGCTTGCTGACGCGAAGACGCAACTCGACGAGGCCCAGGCCGACATCGATGCCATCGAACTTCCGGACTTCTACGTACTCGACCGTGGCAAGAACGTGGGCATGGCGGGGCATGAGGCCGACGCGAGCCGTATCGACCAGATTGCACGCGTGTTCCCGCTTATCTTCTTCCTCGTGGCAGCGCTTGTCTCGCTCACGACGATGACGCGTATGGTGGAAGAGGAGCGCATGCTCATCGGCACCTATAAAGCGCTCGGCTATGGCAATGCGCGCATATGTTCCAAGTACCTCATATATGCATTGCTCGCCAGTGGCATGGGAAGCATCGTCGGCATACTCCTGCTTTCGCAGGCGTTGCCCCAGCTCATCATGAACTCGTACGCCATCATCTACGCACTGCCCATCAGCTCCTCTCCCATCGATGTTCCCATTGCGCTGTTTGCCTTCGCCTTGAGCGTGGGCATCACCTTGCTGGCAACCTTGTTCGCCGTGCTTTCCTCGCTGCGCGAACGCCCCGCGCTCCTCATGCTGCCGCGCGCGCCTAAGGCCGGCAAGCGCATCCTGCTCGAGCGCATTGGGCCTATCTGGCGTAGGCTTTCGTTTTCGGGCAAGGTTACGACACGCAACCTCTTCCGCTACAAGCGACGTTTCTTCATGGCTGTCATCGGCATCGCCGGTTGCACAGCGCTCCTGCTCACGGGCCTGGGCCTGCGTGATGGCATCAACGACATCATCGAGAAGCAGTTCGGGCAGATCCAGCACTTCAACTTGGAGATCACGACGAATGCGGAGCAAGACTCCCATAATGCGCATATCGTCGAGGAGACTCTCGCTAATTCGGATATCGTGACCGACACGATGCAAATCGGGCGTGAAAACGCCATCGTCACGCGGGAAGGCGCCGATAAGGACATCCGGGCAGCGCTCGTCGTACCAGCCGATCTCGAACGTTTCGACGCGTTCTACACGCTGCGCGAACGTGTTGGCCATGCGCCGCTCGCGCTTGGCGAGACGGGGGCTGTCGTTACCGAGAAACTTGCAAGCGAGCTTGGCATCTCCGTTGGCGACACGATCGAGATCTACGATCAAAGCATCGTCGGAGAGCGCGAGGGCGTAGCGCACGAGGTCACCGTATCCGGCATTGCCGAGTACTACACCGGTCAGGGCGTCTTCATGTCACCTGCATCCTATGCGGCCGTCATGGGCACGCCTTGCGATTTCGTCGAGACCATCTGCATGGCATACGCTCCGCTTGATCAGCGCACGGCGCTTGCCAACGAGCTCCTCGACGTCGGTGGCGTCGAGGTCGTGAGCTTCTACGATGAGGTTATCGAGACCTATCGCATGATGCTGCGCACCGTCAATGCCGTGGTCTGGGTGCTCATCATCGCGGCCGCGTTGCTCGCCTTCGTGGTGCTCTACAACCTGACGAACATCAACATCAACGAGCGCATGCGCGAAATCGCGACGCTCAAGGTGCTCGGCTTCACACCGCGCGAGACCAACGACTACATCTTCCGCGAGACCATTCTGCTTACCATCATCGGCGCGCTAATCGGCTGCGTGCTGGGCATTGGCATGGAGAGCTTCGTCGTGGTGACGGCAGAGGTCGACGAGATGATGTTCGGTCGCGACATACACCTCTTGAGTTTCGTGATCGCCTTCGCGCTCACGATCGTGTTCTCGATTATCGTCTCGCTCGCCATGCGCCCCAAGATCAGGGCCATCGACATGGTCGAGAGCCTCAAGTCGGTCGACTAGGCCCTACATCGGGATTTGGCGCACGACGCGCTGGTAACGCGTGGCACGAGCGGCGCCCACCTTCTCGATGGAGTGTTCCTTTTGCATCTTCTGCAGAATGCGCTCGAGCGTCTTTTGGCTCATCATCGGGTTGGACTCGAGAATCTCGATCTTGCTCACCGGCTCGTCGATGGACTGGAAGTACTGCCTGATGGTCTTCTCGTTGCTGCCGCGCACGCTCAAGGCGGAGGTGCGGTCGGTGAGGTCCTCGTAGCACTTGAGAATGACGTCGAGCATGTACTCGACGAAGGGCGTGTAGTCGTTCTCGCCGGTCTCCCAGCCCTGGGCGCTTTCTTTCATGGTGCCGAAGTAATCGTCCTGGGTTGCCTCAAGCTCCGAGTCGATGGAGACGTAGCGACCGACGGTGAAGTCGATCTTGTCGAACATGAGTGACGCGAGCAGACGCGACATGCGGCCCGTACCCTCGTCGAAGGGATAGATGCAGACGAAGTCGAGCAGGAAGATGATGCTCGCCAGCAGGGGACTGTAGGTTTTCTCACGCAAGGCGTTGCTATAGGCATTGCAGAGCTCGCGCATCATGGCCGGCACATCCGGTGCGCTCACGAGGTCGGTGCGGATGCCGTGATACTTGACCGGGCCATCCGATGGCATGAAGCTCGTCTGACCATACGATGCCGCGCGAGCGCGATCGCCACCACGCCATTTGCCGACGCTCTTCACGTCATCGGCGTAGCGGAAGAGGTCGCTATGCAGCTGGAGGATAATGGCCGGAGATATGCGCAGCGTGGAGTAGCTGTTGTCGATGGTCTCGAGTACGGATCGATAGCCGAGCACGGCCTTGTCGGCATCTGTGTTGGCTCGCTCCTTGCCGTCGAGCAGCTCGCGCAAATGCTTCTCGGTCACCTTGATGCCCTCGAGACGACATGAGGCACCCGCATCGCGCGTCTTGGCGATTTCGTTGAGCTTCTCGAGCGTGTCCTGACCGGTGACGGACGCGATGGGCAGAATGCCCTTGCCCTCGTGAATTTGGGTGAGCGTCGCGACGATGCTGGGGGTGAAGAGCTTTTGCAGGGTGGCGTTGTAATCTAAATCGCGCATATCGAGGCCGTTTCTATTGAATGACGGACAAATACATAAAACTGACCAAATTATATAACCTCATGTCGATTTGGACAAATAGACTTTTTCTCAGAAGGTGCGTGGCAAATCGTTTCGTCCGAGTACAATGGGCAGCATGCATAATTCGGGTGCCTGTACGAGGGAGACCAGAATGGAACCGACGACAAACCGTGGGACGCGTTACGATGACGCCGATCACGTTGAGCTGCGGACGAATGACCAAAACGCCACGCAGGATATGAGCGAGAAGAGCTTCTTCGATGCCGAGGAATATCTCGAGAGCTTCTCGGCGCTCGGGACGAGCATGGCCCAGGGTCGCGATCTCAAGAAGAAACGCAAGGCGCTTGACGAGTACAAAAAGACGCTCGCCACGCTCAAGCAGGCCTACGATGACCGTGTGAACATCGCGCTCAATCACGAGTCAATACTCGTCGACCAGGAGCACATTATCGCGGCGACCAACTCCGATATCGAACGCGCCACGCGCAATCGTGAGGATATCGAGGCCAAGATCGCCGAGGCCAACGATGACCTTGCCGATCTCAAGCGCAGGCAAGCGAAGGAACGTCGTCCGCTCGAGGACGAGCTCGACCTGCGCAACGCCGAGCTTGCCTCGGCAAAAGACGAGCTCAAGCAGGTGAAGGCCCAGCGCGACTCCCTCGATCTCTTCGATGCGGACTCGCCTGCGGTTGCCTCGACGGAAGCGGCTCACGATGCCGTGGTCGACAAGGTCAACGGCAAACTCGAAGCTGCCAAGGCCGCGCAACGCAGCGCCCAGAAGGCTCTCGATGCACGTGAGAAAGAGGAACGCTCCAAGCAGAAGCGCGCGCTCGACGGCATCAAGCATCTCAACGGCGACAAGGAGAAGGCGGAAAAGCGCATCGAGGAGCTTGAGAAGCGCCTTGCCGCCGCTCATGAGCGTGTCAGCTTTTGCGAGTACGTTATCGAGCATCCCGAGGAAACCGAGGCCATGGCCGCGCGCATCGAGGAAAACGAGAGGACGGCGGCTGCGATGGAAGCGCAGGTCAGCAGTCTCGAGTCCAAGCATGCGCTTAGCAAGGCGGCATCGGGGAAGGCACGTGCCGTCGTCATCGTCGCGGCAATCGCCTTCGTCATCTTCATCATCTTCCTTCTTGTCATCTCGAACCGATAGGAGCAATCTCATGGCGTATCTTCCCGTCGTGCAGGAAACCACCTGGCAACAGTCCGATAGCATCGACCTGGCCAAGACGGCCGTGCTTGTCGTTGACGTACTCGGAGGGTCGAATCCCGTTCTGCCCGTCCTCGAGGAGATGGTGTCGAACAGCGCCGCCATTGCGAAAGCCGCACGTGCGGCGGGCGTCCCGGTCGTTTTCGTTGATGATGCGCATATTCCCGGCCTGGACCGTGAGCTCGAGCTGTGGGGCGAGCACGGCATCGTCGACACCGAGGACGCGCAGCCCGCGGCAGCGCTTGAGCCATGCGCGAGCGATTACATCATCCCGAAGCGTCGTTACGATGGCTTCTTCCAGACCGACCTTGACCTGACCTTGCGCGAGCTTGGCGTTGACACGCTCATCGTCGTAGGCGCGGATACCAACATCTGCGTGCTCCAGACGCTGGCAGGGGCGTATTTCCGCGGCTACAAGACCGTCGTTGCCGCCGATGCGACGGCCACCTTCCTCATCGGCACGCAGGAATATGCTCTCGACTACTTCTCACGTTGCTATGACTCGCGCGTGGTCGATACCGCTTGCGTGCTCGCGTATCTTGCCGACTAGATGAGCGCCTGCAACAGCCAGGGACGGGGGACGCTTCCCATCATCGGCATCGTGCCAACGCAGATGCCCGAAGATCACATCTTCCGCGTGAATGACCACTACATCAACTCCATCGTGCTTTCCGGTGGTGTGCCGCTCATATTTCCGCTCTCGCAAGACCGTCGAGTCTACGAGCGCCTATTGCCCATCGTCGATGGCTTCGTGCTCACGGGCGGCCAGGACGTTGACCCGGAGCGCTACGGAGTTTCGCCGGATGCCGATGACTACGAGAAGTTGGGCGAAATCACGCCGCTACGCGATACCGTCGAGGAGCTCATTCTCGATTTCGCGCATCGCTTCGACGTGCCGACGCTCGGCATTTGCCGGGGCATGCAGACCATGAACGTGCACTATGGTGGGACGCTTTATGTCGATTTGCCCGCTCAGTACGATGGCGTGGATTCCCTTACGCGAAGGCCCATCCTGCACTGGCAGGTCGAGGAGCCGACAGAGGCGGCCCATTACATCGACGTAAAGCGCGGATCGCGCCTGCATGGCATACTCGGAGCGGACTCTTCGGCAGCGAACTCGTTTCATCACCAGGGCGTGCGCATGGTTGCCGATGGCTTCATGCCGGTTGCGTATGCATCGGATGGCCTCATCGAGGCCATCGAGGCCATCGACAAGACCTTCATGCTCGGCGTGCAATGGCATCCCGAGTTTTTCCTCGGCGAGAAACACATGGGAAACCTCTTCAACGCGCTCGTCGAGGAGGCGGTCCGGGCACGCATGAGCGGACGCCTGGATGCAGACGCCCAACGGGAGTTTTTCTCGCGCTAGCTAAAGCTCGTCCTTGTCAAGCGCGACGAGGGCTTCGACGAGCTCGGGCCTCATGCGCCAGATGTAATCGCCCGGACGATTGTCCGTCTCGTTGGCATTGCGCCCGATGAACATGATTGGCCACCATGAACCCTTGAAGTTACCGCGCTCCATCTCGCGTGCGACGTTGCGTGCGTAGGTGCGTAGAAGGCTGCTGTAGTATTCGCGATCGTGCAGGAACTGGTTGGCGAGTTCCTCGGTAGTGACCTCGTCGCCGTTTTCGTGGATAAACTTGAGCACCTTGATGATTTCCGGCGTGGTGAGTTCCTCATCGTTGAGGATGGTGATCCACTGGTGGATGCTCATATCTGGATCGTAGTCGATCGCGTAGGGCCACCAAGCCGAATCGTCGGCAGCCTTGTAGGAACGCGCCGCAATCTCGAAGAAGGGCTCGTCGCACACGGCGGCGACTTCCTTGAGGAGGCGTACGTAGCGTGCCCCCTTCATCACGATGGGGGTGTTGATGCCGAATTGGCCATGGAGGTATTCGCGGCTCTTCTCGCCGAAGGGAAGGTAGAACGTGGGACGCATCCAATAGAGGGTGCGCGTGAGACGCGCCTTCGTGATGCCGTCTTGCTTGTGGACCGTGTCGAAGAGCTCGCAGAACTTCGCGAACGTCTCCTCGTCGCGCTCGCCTTGGTCGGCAAACTCAAGGGCGGTCTCAAAGAGGCGCCAGCAATCGTCCACGCCCTGGTCCGAGTCATCAAAGTACTGCCAGTGCTCCTGGTTGGAGCAAGGAATGCCGATGAAATCATGGGGTAGGGGGGCGTCTACGCCAAAGCGCTGCATGATGGTCTCGATCGCGCTCCTGCGGTCGACCTCGATCATGGAACGATTGAAGGCGGTGAAGAACGTGAAGGGGTCGATGTTGATTCGCTCGTCATCGCCCGTGATCTCGGCAAAGACGCTCAGAATCTCGCCTCGGTTGTACTTGCGCGCAAGGAGCGCGTCAGCGATCGCCTCGTATGCGGGAATCCAGGTGAAAAGTTCTTGTGACACGGTTCACGTCCTTTACAGTGGCTCGCGAATGATAAAATCTAAGCAATAATTCTATCGCGAACCCGGGTGCGGGCATAGAACCAATTACCTGGCTGGTACAAAGCGACAGCCTCGATGAGCAAACGGCTTCACGACGAAGAGCAAGGAGGACCATCATGGATATGTCGACTCTCAAGTCCATGCAGGATGCCGCGGTCGCCATCGGCTCGGCTACCAAGTACATCGGTGCCGCCAATCTCGAACTGGGAAAAGTCGCCCTTCCCGCCATGAAGTCCGCGGTGGGCAATGTCCCCAAGCTTGTCGAGAAGACCTTCGACCAAGCGCGTCATGGCTCAAGCAACGAGGAGCGTCGCCATGCCGCAGCCGTCATCGGCGTTGGCGTCGTTGTCGTGTCGGCATTGACCGTCGCGACTTTTGCCCACTTCTCCCATAAGATTCGCAAGTCGCGTGCCTTACGTGCTCAAAAACGCCAGGTTGCCGCTGCCCTTGCACGCGAGAAGCAGATAGACGAGACCATCGCCTCGGCCGTTGCCCTGCGTCCGGCTGCGGCTCTCGAGAAAGACACTCCCGGCGATGACCTCGCCTTCGCGAAGGAACCCGGTTGCTTTGCCATTCTCACCTACGAGCCCGACGTTGCCGCCGATGATCCCGGTGCCTATCGTGACGTCTACGTGGGGGCCGCTGCCTCCATGCTCGAGGGCGTGCGCAAGCAGCTCGATGGCAAGGGCAATCTCTACGTACATGCGGACATGAGCTACGAGCTTCCCGTATACGTGACTTTCTTCCCCTGCGATGAGTCCAAGTTGCTCGAAGAGCGCACCAAGCTCATCAAGGCACTCGGTGCGAAGGATTCGTACAACATGGTAGCCTCGGCAACCGAGCTCGATTAGGGGGACGCAACAACATGTCACAAGCCACGCGCGAGGCCGAGGGTCTCACCTTGCTCGGCAACCAGCACACCCAGTACGCGCAAGACTATGACCCCAGCTTGCTCGAAACCTTCGAGAACAAGCACCCCGGTCACGACTACATGGTCACTTTCCGTTGTCCGGAGTTCACGACGCTGTGCCCCATTACCGGCCAGCCTGATTTCGCAACGCTCTACATCAACTACGTCCCGGACGAGCGCATGGTCGAGAGCAAGAGCCTCAAGCTCTATCTCTTCTCCTTCCGCAATCACGGTGACTTTCACGAAGACGTCGTGAACGTGATTATGAAGGACCTCGTCGCGCTCATGAACCCCAAGTACATCGAAGTACGCGGCATGTTCTATCCACGCGGCGGCATCTCCATCTACCCGTTTGCCAATTGGGCGCGTCCTGGCGCGGGCTACGAGCAGGTCGCCACCGAGCGCATGTTCTCGCAGCTCTCGGACCTCGACTCGGGAGACGGCGCACGCGGATAGTGCCTCTCGCCGCGCCTCCGTCGTCATTTCGACCGAGCGAAGCGTCTCCGTTGTCATTTCGACCGAAGGCGCGAAGCGCCGAAGTGGAGAAATCTCACCACCTTCCGCCTCGACGCCATAATCAACGTAAGGGAGCGCGGAAGGTGCCTCTCGCCTCGTCGGTCGCTCCCCGACAGCCCGCTTCGCGGTCTTTACGGCTCGCTCCCTTGGACCTCGGTTCGAGGCGCCTTCCGCGCTATTCTGTCATTTCGAGCGGAACGAGCTTAGCGAGCGAAGTCGAGAAATCTCTCATGCGCTTACACAAGCGTCAGCCGTTTGTTGCATGACTCGTCTTTCCACCGCAAAACGTATCTTTCAGCTGACAGAGCATGCGGTACCATAACCGCGCTATTTGCGGCTATCCACACTTAATCGCCTATGCCATATTGCTCGTAGAGGGATTTCTTATCGACGCTTTCAAGAGCGGTGACTATGTCATCAGAAGAAACGCCTGCATCGACCATTGCGGCGAAGAGGGCGCTCATGCGAGACGCTCCCTCCTCGCGTCCAACACGCACGCCATAGTCATAGCGGTCTGCAAGCTCCTGCTCTAAGGTGTGAATACCCATCTGAAGCTCCTCGCTCTCGCATGCAAGCCTGACCGCTTGTTCCAGGTTACGCACCAGTCCATCGCTTGTGGACGCGTTGTCGGTGAGTATGTATTGTAACAGCTTGGCAGTGGGCTCATCGAGCGTGGAGAGGTCTCCCGTGGCGTTGTACATGCGGCGTGAGAAACGGAGCCGAGGTACAAGGGAGCGCGCCGTAAGGATCGCGAAGCGGACCGTCGGGAAGCGACCGTCGAGGCGAGTTTCGCACGCTGCATCCTTCGCGTCATGGACAATGCTGTGCTACTATGACCGCCGTATTGCAAATCCGCCGCATGGGCGACGGGGGCTGTTCGCAACATCCAGCCATAAAAAACTAAGGAATCATCATGGAGAAAACTCAACGTAACCTCATGCTCTGCGGCATGGTATTTGCCATCGCGCTCGTCGTCTCGAATATGGTGGCGGCCAAGACGATTGCGACGGGCTTCACGCTGTTCGGCACGGCAGTCGTCGTTCCCAGCGCGGTCATTTGCTACTTCATCACCTTCCTTATGACGGACGTGGTCGGCGAGATCTGGGGTCGCAAGGAAGCGCAGCTCATCGTCAAGTGGGGCTTTGTCTGCCAGGTCATTGCTTGCGTGCTCATCGCCATCGCGCAGGTACTGCCGGCGGCAAATCCCGAGATGCAGGGTTCCTACGAGATGCTGCTTGGCCAGAACGTCGTCTTTGTCGTTGCCTCACTGCTCGCGTACCTCACGAGCCAGAGCTGGGACGTCTTCGTCTTTCACAAGATTCGGGGGTTCTTCCTAAGCCGTGGCAAGAGCAGCGCGTGGCGCTGGGTGTGGAACAATGCCTCGACCATGAGCTCGCAGGCGATTGACACCGTCATCTACATTACGGTCGCCTTCGGCATCGGCATGGGGTGGGCCTTTGACACGGCCATGTTGCCGACGCTTCTCGCGATGATGGTGGGGCAGTACGTGTGCAAGTTCATTCTCGCTGCACTCGATACGCCCGTCTTCTACTTCCTCACGCGCAAGAGCTCTCGCAGCGAACTTGCTGTCGCCGAGGAGCGGGCATAAACGAGGCATGGTCTCCCCATTCTCTTCTTGGTCGCATATAATATGAATTCGAGATAGATATACCTGGCGCACGCTGCCATGAGGAGCAGAGGAGCACATCATGAGTTTCTTCAAGGAGTTCAAGGAGTTCATCAACCAGGGCGACGTGATGGACATGGCCGTCGGCATCATCATTGGCGGTGCGTTGACGGCAATCGTTACGGCGTTGACTTCGGACATCATCCAGCCGCTCATTAACTTCATCACGGGTGGAAATGCCGAGGTCGGGGGTTTGGTCATTCCAGGAACGGGAATCGACTTCGGGTCGTTCATCAGTGCCTGCATCAACTTCCTCATCATCGCCTTCATCGTGTTCTGCCTTGTTAAGGGCGTGAACAAGATGAGGAGCATGGGCAAGAAGGACGATGCCGAGCCCGATGCCCCTTGCTGCCCGTTCTGCCTCGAGGAAGTCAAGGTGGGTGCGACGCGTTGCCCGCATTGCGCCGGTGTTTTCGAGGCTCCCGCAACGTCTGAGTAACCGAACCTCGCTTGAGTGCATGCACGGCCTTCGCGCGTGATAAGCTCACGTGTGTCATCGTGGAAAGGACCATTGTGAGAATTAGGATGAACGAGGACCGCGAGTACGTCGATAAGATTCGCGCGGGAATCCTCAAACGTGAGGGCTATTGCCCATGCAAAGTGCAGATAAGCGAAGAGAACCACTGCATGTGCCAGGAGTTTCGTGACCAGATCGCAGACCCGGAATTCGAAGGCTACTGCCACTGCAGGCTCTATTACAAGGAACTGTAGTCCTTGAAGCTGCTGCATATCGCAGACCTTCACGTCGGCAAGCGCGTCAACGGCCTGTCGATGATCGAGGAGCAGGTTCACATCATTGACCAGCTTGTGGCGATTGCCCGCGAGCAGGATGTCGCCGGCGTTCTCATCGCGGGTGACGTTTTCGACCGTCCCATTCCCTCGCGGGAGGCACTCGAGACCTGCGAGCGTCTCTTCTTGGGTTTTTGCGAGAACGACATCGAGGTCTTTGCCATTCCCGGCAATCACGATTCGCCCCAGCAGCTTTCGTTCTGCTCCGGTTTGCTCGGCTCTTCGGGGTTGCATATCGCCAAGGCGTTCGACGCCGGCATCGATCGTTTCACGATCGAACGAGACGGCGAGCGTGTTTGCATTCACCTGCTTCCCTTCGTGCGTCCAACCGACGTACGCATGGCAATGCCGGATGCAGCTGAGGAAATCGTCTCTCATGACGACGCGGTGCGTCAGGCTCTTACCTGCGACGAGCTCGATGATGCTGTCTTCAACATCCTCGTCGCCCATCAGTTCGTCACGGCATCGGGCGTGCAGCCTGCTACGTGCGATTCCGAGATCGCGAGCGTGGGCGGTGCGGACAACGTGGATGCTTCCGCGTTCGATGCGTACGATTACGTGGCGCTTGGGCATCTGCACGGGGCCCAGCATGTCGGGCGTCCGCAGATTCGTTATGCCGGAAGCCCCCTCAAGTACTCGTTTTCCGAAACACGTCACGAGAAGAGCGCGACCATCCTCGACATCGAAGACGGCCACATCGAAATCGGAACGTGTCTGCTCGAACCCCTGCATGACATGCGCGAGATTCGCGCTTCGTATGAGGAGATATGTGCGGGAGCTGACGGGGGAGACCCCCTCGATTACCTGCGTGTCACGCTTACTGACAAGAGCCTGCCCGATGCCATGGCAAAGCTCCGTGCGTTGTATCCCAACATCCTGCGTCTCGATTGGGAGCAGGTCGTTGCGCCGCAATCCCGAGCGCGCGAACGCCTTGCAAACGTCAGGCAATCGACCCCGCTCGAGCTCTTCTCCGCTTTCTACGAGCAACAGACGGGTGAGCAGCTCACATCGGACGAGCGCACGCTCGTCGAGGCGTGCATCGAGGAGGCCACACGATGAAGCCTCTCATGCTCACCATGCAAGCATTCGGTCCGTATGCCGGGCAGGAAACCGTCGACTTTTCCGCCATAGACCACGGCCTGTTCCTCATCTGCGGGCCGACTGGCTCGGGCAAGACAAGCATCTTCGATGCCATCAAGTTCGCCCTATACGGTGTCACGAGCGATGAGCTGCGTCCGGCACGCGAGATGCGCTCAGCGCATGCCGCGGCTGATACGCTCACCTACGTCGAGCTCGTTTTCGAGCATGCCGGGCGCGAGTATCGCGTGTATCGTGCTCCTGCTCAGTCCCGTCCCAAGAAGCGCGGCGAGGGCCTGCGCGAGATCGGTGCGGAGGCCTCTTTCGAGGACGTCACCGGCGGTGTCTCGCTCGCGTCGCGTGATTCGGATGTTACGGATCTGGTGAGTGACCTTCTGGGAATCGATGCAGAGCAGTTCAGTCGCATCGTCATGATTTCTCAGAATGATTTTGCCGCAGTGCTCAATGCCAAGACCAAGGAACGCGAGACCTTGTTCCGCAAGATATTCGGTACGCACCCTTATGCGTACATCCAGGACCTTCTCGACGAGAGGCGCCGTCTGCTCGAGACGGACATGAACACTGCACGTACGGGACTCGAAGCGGAAATTGCGCGCATTGCGCCCCCTTGTGATGAAGAGCTCCTCGCCAGATACGACGAGCTCATGGCCATGTCCGACCATGCCGTGCACGCACAAGAGTTCGAAAGCCTGCTCAGGCTTGCGCTCGATGATGAGAACGCGCGTATAGATACGCTCAAGGGAGAGCTTTCGCAGGTTCGGGAAGCCGTGGCTGCAGTCGACACCTCGCTTGGCGTGGCCGAGACGCTCGAAAAGGCACGCACAAGCGCCCGTGAGGCCCGTGAGTGGCTTGATGGCAACGCCGCGCGCATAGCCAATGCCGTTGCCCTGCGCGATGAGCTGGTTGCTCAGGCTCCACAGCGTGATGAGCTGCGAGCGCGCCTGCATACGCTCGATGCGTCGCTTGGCGATTACGATGCGCTCGAAACGCAGCGCACGAGGCTCGCCACAATCGAGCGTAACCAGTATACGACGCAGGCTGCGCTCGAGAAGGCGTGCACGCAGCTCGAGCAGTCTCGCGTCAAGCTCGAGGCGGCCCTTACGGAGCAGGCGACGCTTGCGGATATCGAAGTGCGGGTGACGCGCCATACAGCCATGCGTGAGCGCCTGGAGGCATCGCAGCGCGAACTCACCGAACTAGAGGCGCTGCGCAAGCGTCAGCTTGTACTCGAAGACGAGCTGCGTGTGTGTCATGGCGAGCTTTCCCATGCGGAAGACGCTCTTGCCCATGCGAGTGCGGAGCTGCTCGAGGCCCAGCGCCTCTATAACGCCGATCGCGCGGGTATGCTTGCCGATTCGCTCGAGGAGGGCGCGCCCTGTCCGGTGTGTGGCTCAATCGAGCATCCGCAGCTCGCGCAGCGCAGCACCGAGGCGCCAAGCGATGCGCAAGTTGAGCAACTTGCCGGTCAGCTTGACGAGGCACGTGTCCGTCGCGATGAATGCGCCATCCAGGCGGCTTCGGTTTCGGCTCACGTGCAGGCCGGCCGCGATGCGCTCGCCGCACGTGTCAAGGCATCTCTTGGCGAGACGCCCGACGATCTCGAGCATGCGCTGCGTATGCAACTTGATCAGGTTGGCAGCGCGCTTGACGAGCTTGCCGCCGACGAGAGGGCATGCGCCGCGGATGCAGAACGCCAACGTGAGCTCGGGACGCAGATTGCGAGCATGCGCGATGCAATTGACACGCTCGCCAAGCAAGAGCATGAGCTGCAGGAGCATGTCATGCAGCTCAACCTCGAACTCGCCCAGACCCAGACGAGCTTCGAGACGCGTCTTGCGGCGCTTGCGCATCCGAGCAAAAAGGCTGCCGAGGAGGCGTTGGCGGTCTTGAAAAAACGCCTGGTGCAAATGGAGGATGAGTTCGAGACCGCGCGTGCGGCAGCCGAGAAGCTCGTGCGCACGCAATCCGAGCAGGAAGCGAAGCTCAAAGCTGCTCACGAGGCGCAAGGAGAGCAGGAAAGTCCTGATCTTGCGGAGCTACGCGAGAGACGAGCTGAGCTTGCGCGACGCAGCGATGCCCTTGCGAACAAGCTCACGTCCATGCAAACGCTCGTGGCTCGCCATGCGGATTGTCTCGCGGCCCTCGAGCAAGGCGAGAAACATGTCACGCAGCTCGAGGAAAACTTTACCTCCATCGATCTGCTCGCGCGCCTGGCCGCGGGCAAACTTGCAGGCAGTCTAGGCAAGGTCGCCTTTGAGACCTTCGTGCAGGGCGCTTACTTCGACCAAGTGCTGAATGCGGCAAACGAGCGCTTGCATGTCATGTCGGCAAGCCGCTATAGCCTTGCACACCGTGATGTCGGACGCAACAGGCGCTCGATCGCGGGTCTCGAAATCGACGTCCTCGATCGCTACACCGGTTCGATGCGTCCTTCCGAGACGCTTTCCGGCGGTGAGACCTTCCTTGCCTCGCTTGCGCTCGCGCTCGGCCTTTCGGACGTCATCATGGCGCAGGCTGGCGGCATGTACATCGACGCGATGTTCGTGGACGAGGGCTTTGGTACACTTGACGAGGAGACCTGCCAGCTTGCCATCGAGGTGCTCGACAAGCTCAGCTCCGATGATCGCATGATCGGAATCATCAGTCACGTTCCCGATCTCAAGGAGCGCATCGCCCGTCAGATACAGGTCACGAAGACACGCTCGGGCTCCACGCTCGAACTCGTGCTCTAGGGGAGATACACAGCATGCTCAACGTCGCCTTGTTTCAGCCCGAGATACCCGCCAATACGGGAACCATCGGCCGCTCCTGCGTTCTCACCAACACGCGCCTGCATCTCATAGGTCCGCTCGGTTTCTCGCTCGACGACCGCATGGTGCGTCGCAGCGGCATGGGATACTGGCATGACATCGACTTGATCACTTACGATAGCTACGACGAGTTCCTCGCCCAAAACCCCGATGCATGCCCCTGGATGTTCACGAAGCGTGCGGATGCGTACTACCACGAGGTTTCCTATGCGGATGGCGACTATCTCATGTTTGGTAGGGAGTCCACCGGCATTGACGATGCGGTGCTTGCGGCACATCCCGAGCGCTGCCTGCGCATTCCCATGATCGAGCGCGAGGGACTCTCACCCGTCACGACGCCGGGCCCGCTCAGTGACCCGACCGATCCCGACGCCGTTTCCCTCAACCTCTCAAACGCGGCAAACATCGTTCTCTTCGAGGCGCTGCGCCAGCTCGACTTTCCTGGTGTTATCTAGAAGTTACATACGCTAGGGGAGAGCATTGGACGCGCTCACCGTTTTTCTTAACCAAAAGACTCTCCACTGAACTAAAGTAGTCAAATTGGCTCTGTCACTTTCGGCTCGGCCGTCAACATCCGGAGGAGGGGTGTCTTGATGAATATCGGAATAGCGACGACGGCGTTTCTTATCCTGTTTCCCGTGCTCGTCGCTCTCGTCTTGATGTTCGTGCGCAACGACCGTGCGCGTAGCTATATCACCGTTATAGGCGCGCTCGTCATCGCTTGCGGTAGCATCTTCTGTGCGGTGCAGTTCCTGTCACCGGAAACTCACGTGTTTCCCGTCAGCGATACCGCCGCGATGGTCATCGATTACGTTGCGCTCGCAATCGAGGTCATCTTGTGCCTCTACATCTTCGTCAAGGGCGTCTACTACAAGAAGCCGCTTGCCGTCGTGCTCGCCGTTATCCAGCTTGGCCTGGCGACCTATCTCGACCTCGCGGTAGCGCATGACATCACCGTTGCCAACGAGCTCTACATCGATAACTTCTCGATCATCATGGCGCTCATCATCGGTATCGTCGGTTCGGGCATCATCGTCTACGGTTTGGGCTACATGCGCGTGCATGAGGCTCACAACGATGGCTCCGATCGTCGCAACATCTTCTTCTCGGTCATGTTCGCCTTCCTCGGTGCCATGTTCGCGATCGTCTTCTCCAACGCGCTCACCTGGATGCTCTGCGCTTGGGAGATCACCACGGTTTGCTCGTTTGCCCTCATCGGGTACACGCGCACCAAGGAGGCCATCGACAACTCCTTTTTGCAGATCACGCTCAACCTGATTGGCGGCATCGCGTTCTCCATTGCGCTGGTCTGGGTCGGTAGCTTCTACGGCACGATGGAGCTCGACGTGTTCATTTCCACGACGCTCTCCATGGCGTCAAGTGGCATGGCATTCGTCACCTATGCGCCCCTGCTGCTGTTTTCTCTCGCGGCATTTACTAAGGCAGCCCAGATGCCCTTCCAGAGCTGGTTGCTCGGTGCCATGGTCGCGCCCACGCCCACGTCGGCGTTGCTGCACTCATCGACCATGGTCAAGGCCGGCGTCTTCCTCCTCATCAAGATCTCTCCCTGCCTCGGCTTCACCATCCCCGGATTCCTCGTCATGACCGTCGGTATCGCGACCTTCCTGTTCTGCGCGCTTGCGGCTATCAGCCAATCCAACGCGAAGCGCGTGCTCGCGTACTCGACGATTTCGAACCTCGGTCTTATCGTTGCCTGCGCCGGCGTCGGCACTGACGGTGCGATCTGGGCCGCCATCTTCCTGCTCATCTTCCACGCGGTCGCCAAGTCGCTGCTCTTCCTGTGCGTGGGCACCGCCGAGCACCACATTGGCAGCCGCAACATCGAGGACATGGACGACCTCTTCGAGCGCATGCCGCGCCTTGCCCGTCTCATGGCCATCGGTATCATGGGCATGTTCATTGCGCCCTTCGGCATGCTTGTCTCGAAATGGGCGGCGCTGCAATCCTTCGCGCAATCCGAGAACGTCATCCTGCTCGTCCTGCTCGTCTTCGGATCGGCGGCGACCTTCATGTTCTGGACCAAATGGCTCGGCAAGATTCTCGCCATCGCCAACAACGATGCTCAGGACGTCGAGCTCACCGTCTTTCGCAGCGAGTGGGCGAGCCTTGGCCTCATGACCGTCCTCACTGTCGGCTGCTGCATCGGCTTTCCGCTTATCTCGGTGTCCGTCGTGGCCCCGTACCTGCAGACCATGTTCGGCGTTGCCTCGAACGCCATACCCATCGGCGACCTGTGGATCATGGCAATCATCGCGCTCGTCATCGCCGTCATCTTCCTCGGCTTCTCCGGAAACACCAAGAAGCGCATCGCGCCGGTGTACCTTTCGGGCGTCGGTGTGGACGAGAGTGCCCGCACCTTCCGCAACTCCTTCAACGGGGTCAGCACCGCCACGCAGCGCAACTGGTACATGAACGACATCTTCGGCGAGCGCAAGATGGTGCTTATCGGCATCGTCGTCTCCCTCACGCTCATCTTCAGCTCCTTTGCCTTCGTCGTGCAGTCGGCGGCTGCCGAGAAAGACACGCTCGTGGGAATTTCCGCGGCACATGACTCCTACGAGGGCAGCCTCTGGGAGCAGAACAACATCGACTTCACCACCTACCAGCAATACTACGAGTACTATCGCCAGTCCTGGGAGCAGAACAAGGACGCCTTCAAGGAGATAGGCATCGAAGACATGGATGACCTCATGGATACGCTTTTCATCCAGATGTTCGTCCAGAGCTCGTCTTCGGGCACGCAGGACTCCGATAGTTCGAGCAGTGAAGGGGGGAACCAATAATGGAGATCTTTGGCTTCTCGATCTGGTCAATCATCGGCGTGCTTGCGTTCCTCATCGTCGCGCCTTTCGTCGGCTGCATCCTTGCCGGCCTTGATCGCAAGATCACCGCGGGCATGCAGGGTCGTGTCGGTCCCAAGCTGCTTCAGCCCTGGTGGGATTTTCGCAAACTGCTTGCCAAGGAGGATGCCACCGTCAACGGTGCGCAGGACCTCTACGTCTGGCTTTACCTCATCTTCATCGTGCTCTCTGGCATGGTGTTCTTCGCCGGCGGCAACTTCCTGCTCTGCGTCTTCATCCAGACGCTTGGTGCGCTGTTCTTCATCCTCGCCGGCTACTCTTCGCGCTCTCCGTACGCAGACCTCGGTGCCGAGCGTGAGACCGTGCAGGTCATGTCCTACGAGCCCATGGTGCTGCTTGTCGCCATCGGCATGTTCCTGGCGACCGGCTCCTTCTACGTCGCCGATCTGCTCTCGGTCGAGATGCCGCTCGTGCGCTATCTGCCGCTCATCTTCATCGGCTTCCTCTACGTGCTCACCATCAAGCTGCGCAAGTCGCCGTTCGATATCTCGATGGCGCAGCACGCGCACCAGGAGATCGTCCGAGGTATCGTGACCGAGTTCTCGGGTCGCACGCTTGCCCTCGTCGAGCTCTCGCACTGGTACGAGACCATACTCTTCCTCGGGTGGACGGGTATGTTCGTCATCTGGGCCGGGGGCTGGGTTGCCGCCGTGGTGGCCATCGTCGTTGCGCTTGTCATCTGGTTCTTCGAGATCTGGATTGACAATAACTTCGCTCGTTTCAAGTGGGAGACGATGCTCAAGAGCGCCTGGTGGGTCGCGTTGGTCGCCGGTACCATCAATATCGTCTACCTGCTGTTCATCTAGAATCGGGAGGTGCCAACTATGTCAAACGTGGGAAAGTCACCCTGGATCATTCACTACGATGGCTCGAGCTGCAACGGTTGTGACATCGAGGTGCTCGCTGCGCTGACTCCGCTCTATGATGCGGAGCGCTTCGGCGTCGTCAACACGGGCAATCCCAAGCATGCTGACATCTTTGTCGTCACGGGTGGTATCAACGACCAGAACGCGCCGGTCGTCAAGCAAATCTACGATCAGATGCTCGAGCCCAAGGTTGTCGTTGCCTGTGGCGCGTGTGCCTGTGGTGGTGGCGTCTACCAGACCTGTTACAACATTCTCGGTGGCGTCGACACCGTCATCCCCGTCGATGCCTACGTTCCCGGCTGCGCCGTCAAGCCCGAGTCAATCCTCGATGCCGTCATCGCAGGCGTCGGGATTCTCGAGGAGAAGGCAAAGGCCATGAAGATGAATCCGGCCGACAAGGATCGAACCGACGCGCAAGCCTCAACGGGTGCGCATGCATCCGTTGCCGATGTCGACGACGTGCCCGGTGCCTCGGGTGCGGGCGTCGAGTAGGAGGGTGAGCATGATACTATTTCAACCCAACGTGTTTGAGACCGTGGAACTCGATGCGCTCTTCGAAGCGGTTTCGGACTTCAAGCAGCGTGATTACCGTTTCGTGCAGATCTGCGCGACGACGCTCGAGGATTCCTGCGAGCTGCTCTACACCTTCATCGCACCCGATGCCGTTGACGGCTGCCTCACCGGTTTGACCGTGAATGTTCCCGACGGCATGCCCGTTCCCTCGATAACCGAACTCTATCCCGCAGCCTTCGTCTTCGAGAACGAGACGCACGATCTCTTCGGTGTCAACATTTACGGCATCAACCTGGACTTCCAGGGGGAGTTCTACAAGGTGTCCCAGAAGTTCCCGATGAATCCGCGCGCTGCCGAAGAAAAACCCGAGACGGACAAGGAGGCCGGCAATGAGTAAACGCACCGTTGTCCCGTTCGGACCGCAACACCCCGTCCTTCCCGAGCCCGTGCATCTCGATCTCGTCTTGGAGGACGAGACCGTCGTCAATGCCATTCCGCGCATCGGCTACGTTCACCGTGGTCTCGAGAAGCTCGTCGAAAAGCGTGACTACACGCAGTTCGTCTACGTGACCGAGCGTATCTGCGGCATCTGCTCGTTCGGCCACTCGCTCGGCTATTCCGAGTGCGTCGAGAAGCTCATGGGCATCGAAATCACCGATCGCGCTGCCTACCTGCGCGTGATCTTCCACGAGCTCTCCCGTATGCACAGCCATCTGTTGTGGCTCGGCCTGCTGGCCGATGGCTTTGGCTTCGAGGCCCTGTTCATGCATGCTTGGCGTTTGCGCGAGACCGTTCTCGACATCTTCGAGCAGGTCACGGGTGGCCGCGTCATCTTTTCCGCCTGCGATGTGGGCGGCTTTCGCCAGGAGGTCTCCAACGAGACGCTCGCCGGCATCGTGATCAAGCTCGAAAGGCTGCGTGAGGAGTACCGCAGCATCGCCAAGACCCTGCTCGAGGATTCCTCCGTCAAGAGCCGCATGGTCGGTGTCGGGCACATCTCGACCGAGAAAGCCCTCGAGCTCTCGATGGTCGGCCCCTTCGCACGCGCCTCCAACGTCGCCACCGACGAGCGCCTCAACGGTATCGGTGCCTACGGCGAGCTCGCCTCCTTCGAGCCCGTGCTCTCCGATGGCGGCGACTGCTACGCGCGCTGCGATGTACGCGTGCGCGAGGTGCTGCAATCCATCGACATCATTGCCGAGCTCGTCGACAAGATTCCCGATGGCGAGGTCATGGTGCCTGTCAAGGGTACACCCGAGGATGGAGCCCAGGCGATGACGACGCTCGAACAGCCCCGTGGCCAGGCTTTCTATTACTCGAAGGGCAACGGTACCAAGAATCTCGCCCGCATGCGCGTGCGCACGCCGACGAGTCAGAACATCGCAGGCATGGTTGCCGCGCTTTCCAACGTCGAGCTTGCTGACGTACCCATGGTCGTCCTCACGATTGACCCGTGCATCAGCTGCACTGAAAGGTAGAGAGATGGGTGTATTCAAACTGGGCGGACTGACGCTTAAGAGCCTGTTCAGCAAGCGCGCGACGAGGAAATACCCCTACGAGGTACGCGAGGCTTTCGAGAACGCACGTGGTCAGATCGACATGATCGACATCCACAACTGCATCTTCTGCGGCATGTGCCAGCGTAAGTGCCCTGCCGATTGCATCGTCGTCGATCGTGATGAATCGCGGTGGACCTACTGGCCCTACAAGTGCATCGCCTGTGGTGCCTGCGTGGCATCCTGCCCGACCAAGGACCTCGAAATGCTCAGGGAGCGCCCGCCCATCACGACGGACAACCAGACGACGCGTATCTACGAGCTCACCGAAGAGGAAAAGGCCGAGAAGGCACGCATCGCCGCCGAAAAGAAGGCAGCTGCACTCAAGGCCGCCGAAGAGAAGAAGAAAGCTGCTGCGGCGAAGAAGGCTGCCGAAGAGGCAGCTGGCAATGCACCAGCGGGGGAGTAGTCCGAATTTTGCCAGAGGAGTTCTCGATGGCATCAGATGAGATGGCACATACCGAAGAGGAGCAAGTGCTCGACAAGGTGCTCACCGCTCCTAACGTGATTACGCTCGTGCGCCTGTTGCTGCTCCCGCTCTTCCTCTGGCTTCTCTTTGCCACGCCCCATCACATTGCGGCGCTCGTCGTGTATGCCGTCGCCGCCTCGACCGACTGGGTCGATGGCCAGGTCGCGCGTCGCACGCATCAGGTCTCCAAGCTCGGCAAGCTCTTCGATCCCTTCGTCGACAGGCTGCTCATCGCCGTCGGTGTTATCGCCATCTTCATACTCGGGCGTCTGCCCCTGTGGATACTCGTCTACCTCATCGTGCGCGACCTCTGCCTGTTGCTCGGGGGACGCTATCTGCTCGCCAGGGTCGGCAAGGTTCCGCCGGTCGTCTATGTGGGAAAGTTTGCAACCGCCTTCATCATGATTGGCTTTTGCTTCCTCCTGCTCGGGATGCCTCTGCTTCCCGGTCTCGGGCTTGCCGATGCGCCTGTGTGGCTCCCCGGTTTTGGCTGCAACGATGCCCTGCTCGGCATCTGGTTCGTCTACGCAGGTCTCATCTGCTCGATAATCGCCTTCATCATCTATGTCATAAAGGGCATTCGCCTCCTTGCAAGAGCATCCTGACCAGGGTATATCAAGGTTCTGTGCAGCTTTTGCGCAGGAGAATTAAATTTTGCTTAATCGTTTAATTATGCAGGGTACCTCTCGTGTCATTGGTGGTATTCTTAGCAGTCACATATTGCCCGATAGAAGAGGTTTGAGCACAGGTGACCGATTCGACTAACAAGCCAGAGCCCAGCAAGCGAATGCGACCCGCATCGGGTGCGTCTGCCTTCAAGCCGACGGCACGCAAGTCGGTGAAGCAACCTGCCTCCAAGCCTGTGCAAACCCCCAAGGCAGAGGCCATCCCCAAGGCTTCGAAACCCGCGAAGGCGGCAAAAGTTCCCAAGTCATCGAAGACCTTGCGTATTCCCAAGGCCACGCGCGCTTCAAAGATTCCGCGCACGACCACCACCTCGAAGGCGAGCAAGGCCGGTACGCTCTCAAGCGCGCCGAGCCGTCTCAGTAGCTCGTCCTCTCCCTGGGCTTCGAAGAGCGGCTCGTCTACCACGCAGGGTTTTGGCGCAATCGGCGGTGATCAACAATCGAAGGCTCGTTCGGCTCAGTCCGCGCGCAACGCGTTCGGGCGCTTCTCCCGCACGCAGGCGGCAAGTCCCAATGCCCGTGCGCGCGAAAAGGGCATGCCCGCAGCACGCACCCCAAGCACCTCGAACGAGTTCATCGCCTATACCAAGTCGCACCTCCAGATCATGATCCCGGTCTTCATCATCGTCGCGCTTCTGCTCATATACACGTGCGTCGACATCTTCTCCTCGTTTGGCAGGATTCACCCTGGCGTCTCCGTGCAGGGTATCGAGGTTGGTGGCATGAGCGTGCAGGATGCCGCCACCAAGATCAACGAGGAGCTTTCTCCCAAGCTCTCCAATGCGCACGTGACCATTTACGAGAGTGCCGATATTGCCTCGGCCGATGGGGCGCAGATTCCGTCAGGTGGCATCGAGCAAGCTCATGCCGACGAGACGGCGGCGGGCTCGGACATCAACGATGACGGCACGATCGACAAATGGAACATAACGGCCGAGACCATCGGTGCCTACGTCGATGGCGAAGCGCTTGCCGAGGAGGCCTACCTCGTAGGCCGTCAGGGCAACTTCGTCGCCGAGCGCTTCTTTTCCTGGTTCGGTGGCACGCATCTCGACGCCACCGTCTCCGTGCGCGACGAGCGCTTCAATGCGCTTGCGACGGAGATCAACCAAGAGATCGGTTTGCCCATCGTGGATAGCACCATACGCATCGAGGATGGCGCCGTCTCCGTTGCCAACGGTAGCGATGGCTGGTCGGTCGATGCCCCCACCTTTATCAAGCGTTTCAGTGCGAGCGCGTTCTCGCCCGATAACTTCCCCTTCGTCATCCCGATGAAGACCGATCCGATGCACATCAGGCCGGCCACCGCCCAGAAGGTCGCCGATGACGTCAAGGCGGCCATCGCCGAGAACGTCACCATCGTGCATGACCCTGACACCTGGACACTCGACACCGCAGACCTTGGTGAGCTCATCAGCCTGCAGGTGCTCACGCCCGATGAAGTGCTCGTCTTCGGCAGCGGCACGCAAAAGGTCGTCGCTGACGGCACGACGGTTTCGGATTACGACACCTCGGCCTGGGTCGATCCGGATTCGGGCTATGTCCTGCAGGCATACGTCGATCAGGAGAAGACAGATCGCTATTTGGTCGGCATCCTTGGAGCGGCTGCAACGGGAGGCGCCACTGACGCCTACTTCGACACGAGCTCCGGCGAGGTAGTGCTCGTCGCTGCCGTCGAGGGCTACGGTCCCGATCGCTCCGCCGCAGAGATTGCCTTGCAGGACCTGCTTTTCGGCGAGCCGGATGCCACGACGGCGAGCAGCCGCACCATCTCGCTCGTAGACGTTACCATCCAACCTGAGCTCACCACCGAGAAAGCGCAGGCCATGGGCATTACCGAGCGCCTCGCAACTTGGACGATTCCGCTGTCGGGCTCCTCGGAGCGCATCAACAATATCAAATTGCTCTGTCGCCTCATCAATAACTCCCTCGTGGCACCGGGCGCGACCTGGTCGTTCAATGGCACCACGGGCGAGCGTACGGCCGAAAAGGGCTTCCAGACGGCCCCCGTCATCGTCAACGGCAAGCATGAGGACCAACTCGGCGGCGGCATCTGCCAGATCGCGACATGCATCTTCAACGCCGCCTGCTTCTCGGGCCTCGGCATTCAGGAGCGCGTAAATCACGACTTCTACATCGCTTCCTACGATGATTACGGTTTCGCCGATGCCACGGTCTCGTGGAAGTCGCCCGATCTCAAATGGGTCAACGACATGTCGACCTACGTGCTCATGACGGCAAACGTTACCGATGATAACGTCGTCGTCAGTTTCTGGGGTACCAAGGATGGCCGCACGGTTGACTGCCAACGCGGCGATTGGAAGGCCGGCGACAAGTACGTCTCGATCACCGAGGTTGATCCCGAGCTTGCCCCAGGCGAGCGCAAGATGACGCAGAGCGGTCAGGATGGTCGCAGCATTGACATCCGCTACCTCGCAAAAGCCGCTGACGGTACGGTGTTGCACGATGTCACCTTCCACTCGATTTACTCGGCGCAAAATGAAATCATCACCGTAGGCCCCGACACACCTGCTCCGGCTCCTGCTGCCGATCCGCCTGCGGCCGAATAATGGCATTGCGGGGCGCTGCCCCCGGGTGATAGAAAGTGGCACGATTCCAGGAAGGCAAGAGGCATGGCGTACCAAGACGAAATAACCCACATGGATCGGGGAAAGCTCGAGGAACTGCAGCTCGAGCGCTTGAGGGAGACCCTCGTCAACTGTTACGAGAACATCGACTTTTACAAGAAGTCCTTTGACGAGGCGGGATTCGACCCGCACACCGTCGAGTCGTTCGAAGATCTTCAAAGGGCTCCCTTCACCACCAAGCAGGACATGCGCGATGCCTATCCCTATAAGCTCTTCGCCGTACCTCGTGAGGACGTGAAGGAAATCCACATGTCGAGCGGCACGACGGGCGTTGCGACCGTGTCTGGTTACACCGATGCCGACATCCGCTCCTGGGGTGATTGCTTCGCGCGTGGCATTGGCTACGCAGGTGGTGACGTCGACGACGTCGTGCATGTTTGCTACGGCTACGGTCTTTTCACGGGCGGCCTCGGTGCGCACTACGGTGGTTTGGCCGTGGGCGCGGAGACCATCCCGATGTCCGCTGGCAATACGAAGCGCCAAATCAAGGTGCTGCAGTCCATGGGCTCTTCCATCCTGTGCTGCACGCCGAGCTATGCCATGCACATCGCGGATACGGCCATCGAGATGGGTCTTGACCCGCGCAAGGACTTCACGCTCAAGGCGGGCATCCATGGCGCCGAGGCCTTCTCGGACCAATTCCGCAAGAACCTCGAAGACAAGCTTGGCTACAAGGTCTATGACGTATATGGTCTGACCGAGGTCATGGGGCCGGGCGTTGCCATGGAATGCGGCGAGCAAAACGGCCTGCATGTCGCCGAGGACCACTTCTTCGTCGAAATCCTCGACCCCGAGACTCACGAGCCCGTGCCCGACGGCGAGTGGGGCGAGCTCGTCATCACCACGCTCACCAAGGAGGCTTCGCCGGTCGTGCGCTACCGCACGCGTGACATCACGCGCATCATGCCCGGCGAGTGCGGCTGCGGTCGCACGCATCGTCGCATCGACCGTCTGCATGGCCGCACTGACGACATGTTCAAGGTCCGTGGCGTCCAGGTGTTCCCGAGCCAGATCGAGAACGTATGCGCCGCGTTCCCCGAGATCGCGGACTGGTATCAGATCGAGCTCACGCGCGAAGGTGGTCTCGACATCGCCACGCTCAAGATCGAAATCAATCCCGATTTCCCGATTGACGAGATTCGCAAGATCGAAGAACTGCAACGTCGCATGCAACAGGCGCTCAAGGACGAGCTCGCCGTCAGCATCAATATCAAGATCGTCGAGCCGCACACCATCCAGCGCTCCGAGGGCAAGGCCGTGCGCATCGTTGACCTGCGTGATGGGGAGGACAAGTAATGATTGACCAGCTTACGGTATTTCTCGAGAACACAAAGGGCCGTCTCACCTCACTGTGCCGCGCCTTGGGTGACGCGGACATCCAGATGCACTCGCTGGCTCTGGCAGACACGACCGACTACGGCATCGCGCGCATCATCTGCGATGACCCGAAGGGCGCGGTCGCAGCCATTTCCGAAGCCGGATTCACGGCCAACCTCACGAAGGTCGTCGCCGTCGAAGTGCCCGATGTTCCGGGCGGCCTCGCCAGCGTGCTCGACGCGCTCGATAACGCCGGCATCAACATCGAGTATTGCTATTGCTTTGCGGATGCCGACAAGGGCGCGACGGTCGCTTTCAAGGTTGACGAGTCTGCGATTGGCACACTCGAAGGGGCCGGCTTCAAGGTGCTTCATCCCGAGGACCTCTACAAGACCGCACAGTAGTCGCAAGGGAGATCCATGCAAGTCAGCCCGCATGACATAGGCTCGAAGATGCAGGTGCTTGCGCGTCAGCGTGGGCACCTGACCTCGCTTGCCGGCATCGCGCTTGCGCTCGTGCTTGCGTGCGCGCTGTGTCTTGTTGCGCCGGGCACTGCCCATGCTGCCATCAACGGAAACGACTACGTCGGACAGTCAACGGTCAACGACCGCGGCATGAACATCACCGAGGCTCCGGCTATCGAGTCTCCCTACGGCATACTCGTCGATGAGGACGGTAACGTCCTGTGGGCGCGCGGGCAAGACGAGCATCGTGCGATGGCCTCCATCACCAAGACGATGACGGCAATCGTCGCGCTCGAAAACGGTGACCTTGACGAAGTCTTCACCGTTTCGCCTCGTGCGGCATCCGTGGGAGAGTCGAGCGCGGGACTGGTTGCCGGACAACAGGTCACGTTGCGCGACCTCGTCTCCGGTCTCCTCGTTCACTCGGGTAACGATGCCTCCATGGCCATCGCCGAGGGCATTGCGGGTGGCGAGAAGGAATTCGTTCAGATGATGAACGCGAAGGCCCAGCAGATGGGTCTCGTGAACACCCAGTTCCAGAACCCGCACGGCCTCGACGCCGAGAATCACTATTCATCTGCCGCAGACATCAGCGTCATCGTGCGCTATGCCATGCAGGACCCGACCTTCCGCGAGATCGTCGGCATGAAGTCTTGCACGCTCAACCTGAGCGGAGAGCCCAAGGAGCTGCTCACGACCAACGCGCTGCTCGCCACCTGGGATGACTGCATCGGCGTCAAGACCGGCTTCACGAACAAGGCGGGCCAATGCCTCGCGGCTGCCGCCAGCAAGAACGGTGTCGAGCTCTACGCCGTCGTGCTCGATTCCACCGACGAGGTTCAGCGATTCATCGATGCCTACAAGCTTCTCGATTGGGGCTTCACCCATTATCGCCCGTACACGCTCGCGTCTGCCGGGCAGGTGCTCGTCGATGCCCCCATGAGCGGCTTTCTCGACAAGACCGTAAAGGCGGGCGTCTTGGAGGAAGTAACGGGCATGGTCTTCGACTTCAACGGTGACATCGCGATTGACGTGCGCCTCACCGACAAGCCCGATGGCGTTGCCAAGGGAGATACCGTCGGCACCATCACCTGGCGTCAGGGCGAGAACATCGTCGCTTCGGTTCCTCTCGTCGCGCTCGAGGACAAGATGGGGCCGTCACCCGTCACCTCGGTCATTACCTCGCTCGTGCGCTGCGTTGGCGTGATCACCGGCGACCAATGCGTAGCCCAGAGCACCGTCTACGCGCAGGCGCCCGAAGTCGACCGTGTGCAGAGCACGGCTGGTCAGGGCATGAACGCCGAACTCGAGATGGACATTCGCGATTACGTCGCCGCATACAATGCTGCGGTCTATGGTTATGGCTCCTGACGTGTCGCATTGCGGTGCTAGAATAGCTGCCATGTGTTTTGGCATTTGAAAGGATGTATCGTGCCTGCTTCCAGTTTTGTCTGCCCCATCTGCAATGAGCCCGTCGATGCTTCGCAAACCTCATGCCCACGCTGTGGCTTCAAGTTCGTCGGGGCAACGCAAACCTTCAACCCCGTCGTGACGCAGGTCGACGAGCAAGCATACGAGCTCGAGAGCTCCACACCCGAGCTCGAAGTGCTTTCCGGCCCCTATGCGGGGGAGAGCTTCGCGCTTGGTGATGGCACCTTCACCATCGGACGCGACCCTAAGTGCGACATTTTCCTCAGCAACATGACGGTTTCGCGTCACAACTCGACCATCGTCATCGATGGCGCACACGCCAAGATCATGGACGCCGATTCGACTAACGGTACCTGGGTCGATGGCAAGATCGTGGACGAGGCGGAGCTCGTGCCGGGCACGCATGTCCAGATCGGCACCTTCGACATGGTCTTCAAGCGCGTCAAGTAAGCCCATAATCGAGCGGGAATAGAGGTTACCGTGCCCATCACCGATTACCTGCGCCATAACGCTGCCGCGTATGGCAACGAGATTGCCCTTGTCGAGATTAACCCCGAGGTTCTCGAACGCAAGCACGTCACCTGGCGCGACTACGACCTCATCGAGAGCACCGATCCGGAGCCCTATAGGCGCGAGATTACCTGGAGCGTGTTCGACGAGAAGGCAAACCGTTTCGCCAACCTGCTTCTCTCGCGTGGCGTGAAGAAGGGCGACAAGGTTGCCATCCTGCTCATGAACTGCCTTGAATGGCTGCCCATCTACTTTGGCATACTCAAGAGCGGCGCCACTGCCGTTCCGCTCAACTTCCGCTATACCGCCGAGGAAATCGCCTACTGCATCAAGCAGGCAGACGTCGACATACTCGTCTTCGGTCCCCAATTCACTGGACGCGTCGAGGAGATCGCCTCCGAGATCGCCCACGGCAGGTTGCTCTTCTACGTGGGGGAGGACTGCCCGACCTTTGCCGAGAACTATCGTGAGCTCACGGCCAACTACCCGAGCACCGATCCGGCCATCCCTCTCAACGAGGACGAGGACGCCGCCATCTACTTCTCGAGCGGCACGACGGGTTTTCCCAAGGCCATCCTCCATCATCATCGCAGTCTCACCCAGGCAGCGGAGATGGAGCAGCACCATCATGGCCAGACACACGATGACACGTTCCTTTGCATCCCACCGCTCTATCACACGGGTGCGAAGATGCACTGGTTCGGCAGCCTCATTTCCGGGTCAAAGGCCGTTCTCCTGCGTGGCGTTACGCCGCAGAGCATCTTCGATGCGGTCTCCAATGAACATTGCACCATCGTCTGGCTGCTTGTTCCCTGGGTGCAGGACATCTTGCTTGCCATCGAGGAGGGCAAGATCGATCCTACGGCCTACGTGCTCGATCAGTGGCGCCTCATGCACATCGGCGCCCAGCCTGTTCCGCAAAGCCTCATCAAGCGCTGGAAGGAGATCTTTCCCGCGCATCAGTACGACACCAACTACGGCTTGTCGGAGTCAACCGGCCCGGGTTGCGTGCATCTTGGCGTCGAGAACATCGATCACGTCGGTGCCATCGGTGTGCCGGGATATCGTTGGGTTGTCAAAATCTGCGATAACGAGGGCAACGAGGTCCCCGATGGCGAGGTCGGGGAGCTATGGGTCAAGGGACCGGGTGTCATGGTCTGCTACTACAACAATCCCGACGCATCCAACGAATCCATTAAGAACGGCTGGCTGCTCACGGGCGATATGGCGCGCAAGGACGAGGATGGCTTCATCTGGCTCGTCGATCGCAAGAAGGACGTTGTCATCAGCGGTGGCGAGAACATCTATCCCGTGCAGATCGAGGACCATCTTGCGGCGCATCCGGCCGTGAAGGACGTCGCCGTCATCGGCTTGCCCGATGAGCGCCTCGGCGAGATCGCCGCTGCCGTGGTCGAGCTCAAACCCGATGTCGAGCTACATGAGGGCGAGCTTGAGGAGTATTGCCAGGCGTTGCCACGCTACAAGCGTCCGCGCAAGTACATCTACGCTGATGTCCCGCGTAACGCGACGGGCAAAATCGAGAAACCCAAGCTGCGCCAGATTTACGGCGCTGCCAATATCGTCGAGCTCGAGAACGAGGGCTAGACATTCGAAAGGACACATAATGCAGAAGCTCCTATCGGGAAACGAGGCCATCGCCCAAGGTGCCTGGGAAGCGGGCGTACGTGTGGGCGTCGGCTATCCGGGAACCCCCTCGACCGAGACGCTCGAGAACCTCTCTACCTACGATGACGTGTACTGCGAGTGGTCACCCAACGAAAAGGTCGCCCTCGAGGTCGCGCTTGGTTCTGCCATGGGCGGGGCACGAAGTCTCGCGACCATGAAGCATGTTGGCGTCAACGTCGCGGCAGATCCGCTTTTGAGCGCATGCAATACCGGTGTCAACGCCGGGCTCGTCATCTTGGCCGCAGACGACCCCTCAATGTTCTCCTCGCAAAACGAGCAGGACTCGCGCAATTACGCCGCCTTTGCCCGCGTGCCGATGCTCGAGCCGGCCGACAGTGCCGAGGCGTATGAGTTCATCCAACGTGCCTTCGATATTTCCGAGGAATTCGACACACCGGTCATGATTCGCGAGTCGATGCGCATCGCGCATACCAAGTCGCTCGTCTCCTGCTCCGAGGAGCGTGCTGACGTTGAGCTGCGCGAGTTTACGCCCGATCCTTCCAAGTACGTCATGATGCCCATGTATGCGCGTGGTCGCAGGCAGGCCGTCATCGAGCGCACGCGCAAGCTCGTGGAGCTTGCCGACACAAGTGACCTCAACCGCATCGAACTGCGCGACACGTCCATCGGCATCATCGCGAGCGGCGCGGTCTACCAGCACGTACGCGAGGCATTGCCGCAGGCAAGCACCTTGAAGCTTGGCCTCTCCTGGCCGCTGCCACCTGCCAAGCTCCGGGAATTCGCCGATGCCGTCGATCATCTCTACGTCGTCGAGGAGGCATGTGACTACTTCGCCGAGCACGTCCATGCCCTCGGTATCACCACCGAGCAACCACCGGTATCTTCGCTACCCGAGGCAGGCGAGCTCACGCCCGCCCTCATCAAGCAGGCTTTCGGCGCTGGGCTTTCCGAGGTCTATCCGCCCTGCGAGGACTTGCCGCCAAGACCTCCCTCGCTTTGCGCCGGATGTCCGCACCGCCTCGTCTTCACGGTGCTGCGCGACATGAAGGCCGTCGTGAGCGGCGATATCGGTTGCTACACGCTCGGTGCGACACCGCCGCTGAGCGCCGTGCATTCGACCATCGATATGGGCGCTTCGCTCTCCGTCGCCCATGGCCTCGAGCTTGCCGACGTTACCGGGCGTACCAAGCGCCCCGTCGTTGGCGTCATCGGGGACAGCACCTTCGCGCATTCGGGCATCACGAGCCTGCTCGGTACCGTCTACAACGCCGGAGTGGGCGCGCTGTGCATACTCGATAATCGCACCACGGCCATGACCGGCTGCCAGGGCAATCCCTGCAACGGCATCACCTTGCATGAGCAGGTGCGTGGCGCGAATCCCCTCGCCGTCGAGAAAGGCAAGCGACTCGACATCGAGGCATTGTGTCGTGCACTCGGTGTCGATGATGTCCGTAGCGTCGATGCCCAGGATTACGCGGCGGTCAAGGCCGCGCTCAAGCAGGCGACGGGTACGGATAACCTCACGGTGCTCGTCTTCCATAGCCCCTGCCGTCTCATCGATCGCTCGCGCGATGCGGTCGCCGTCGTGAACGAGTGCCGCGCCTGTGGCAAGTGCGTACGCATCGGTTGTCCGGCCATTGGCAAGGACGCCGAGGACCGCGCGGTCATCGATCCCACCCAATGCATCGGCTGCTCGCAGTGCGTTCAGGTATGCCCGTTTGGCTGCATCAGCAAGGAGGGGGAGTAATCATGGCACAGGCGACGGATACGACAACCGTCCTGCTCGTGGGCGTTGGCGGTCAGGGAACCATCCTCGCAGGCGACTTGCTTGCAAAGACCGCCGCTGCCAGTGGCTACGATGTCAAGATTTCCGAGATTCACGGTATGAGCCAACGCGGCGGATCGGTTTCCACGGTCGTGCGCTTCGGTAGCGACGTTGCTTCGATGATCTGCGATCCGGGTTGCGCGGATGTCGTGGTGAGCTTCGAGGCAATCGAGGCCCTGCGCGCTCGTCAGTTCCTTGCCGTCGATGGCGGGAAGCTCTTTGTCAACGATGAGGTCATCACGCCCGTGAGCGTTGCCATCGGCAACGGAGAGATGCCTGCAGACATCGATGCGGAGCTCGATGCGCTCGACGCCGTACGTATTGGCGCGAGCCGCATTGCGTGTGAGGCTGGTAGTCCCAAGTCGACGAACGTCGTGCTCATGGGCGCGCTTTCGACCGCATTGCCCTTCGAGGCGCAGACCTGGCGCGAAGTCATTGCAAAGCGCGTGCCACCCAAAACCGTGGATGCCAATCTCGCCGCTTTCGATGCGGGTCGCGAGACTGTCGCGTGACGCATGTCCGTTCCATATCACGCTCGCTCTTGGCGCTCGTTGCGCTTGTGCTCGTGCTATGCCCGCTTTCCATGCTGACGGGTTGTTTCGGCATGAAGCAACCGCCCCAGATTGCCGCGCATGTCAATGGCGTCGCCATTCCCGAGGACAAGGTCACGGAGTTCATCGAGGGTTTTCGTAGCAAGAATGCGCAGTACGAGACCGACTCGGGTTGGGCCGAGTTTCTCAAATCGAACGGCTACACCTCGGAGACCTTGCGCACGTATGTGCTCAACACGGTTTTCATCCCGCAGGAGCTCATTCGCCAAGAATGCGCCAAGCTCGGCATCCAGGTTGGCGACACGGAGCTTGACGAAGTTATCAAGCAGGAGAAATCCTATTACGAGCAGCGCTATGGCGAGAACTCCTGGGACAGCGTGCTTGCCTCCTACGGGTATGACGAGGAATCATGGCGCGAAAACGAACTCAACCGCTTGCTCGAGGAGCAGCTGCGCAGCATGGTCATCGATGCCGTCACGCCCACCGAGGCAGAAATCCAGGCTCAAGCAAACGAGTCCGCTTCCATGTACAACGGCAAGGATTCCTATTACATCCAATTCGCCTCCCAACAGGAAGCGCAGGCCGCACGTGACCGCATTGCCGCATCGGGCGAGCGTGTCACGCTCGGGGAGTTCGAGCGTCTCGGCAACGCCGTCCATGCAGGCTGGAACTCGCTGCCATCCACGCGCGATGCCATGAGCATCGAATACATTCAGGCCGTCGGTGCACTCGATGTCGATACCGTATCCGAGCCCATCATGGTCGACGGTAATTGGACGCTCATCTTCTGCGATGCGGCTTTCAACGTGGGTGCTGGCGGTGAATCCGTCGTGCTCAGAACCATTCCTCCCGATATATACGAGCAAATCGTTGCCGATGCCACCGAGATCAAGGCCGATCAGCTCTTCAATGAGTGGCTCCAGAAACTTGCCTCCGAGTCGGATATCACGATCGAGCCCATGCCCGCGGGGCTTCCCTATAACGTGAGCTCGACGTATCTCGAGTAGGCCGGCATGAGCGACGGCACTCGGATCATCGGGCGCATTGCGCCAAGCCCCAGCGGCGAAATGCATCTGGGAAATGCCTTCTCGGCGCTGCTTGCCTGGGCTTTCGCACGTTCGGCAGGGGGAGGTTTCGTCGTGCGCCTCGAGAATCTCGACGAGCGCTGCCAGAACCCCGCTCTTGCGCAAGGCGTTCTCGATGACCTGCGTTGGCTTGGTATCGATTGGGATGATGATCCTCTCGTGCAGACCGGACGTCTGCACGCATACGAGGAAGCCCTTGAGCGTGTCGGTGAGAAGGTGGAGCTCTATCCCTGCTTTTGCTCGCGTGCCGATTTGCATGCTGCCTCGGCCCCACACGCCTCGGATGGCACGCCGCTGTATGCGGGTACCTGTTACCGTCTGGACGCGGCTGAGCGCGACGCGCGTGCGGCAACGCAGCGTCACGCGCTGCGCCTGCATGTGCCCGACGAGACGGTTTCCTTCGTCGATGAAATCCAGGGTTCCTATGAGCAGAATCTTGCAAGCGAGTGCGGGGATTTCGTCGTGCGTCGCAGCGACGGTGTCTTCGCATACCAGCTTGTCTGCGTCGTCGATGATATCGCCCAGGGCGTGACGCAGGTCGTGCGGGGAAGCGACCTGCTTTCCTCCACCCCACGCCAGATTCTGCTCTACGAGCTGCTTGACGCGCCCGTTCCGAGCTTTGCCCACCATCCGTTGCTGCTTGCACCCGATGGCAGACGCCTCTCCAAGCGCGATGGTGACACCACCATCGCGGGCATGCGCGAGCGCGGTATCACGCCTCAAGCCATCGTCGGGTACCTGGCACACCTTGCGGGGCAGGTCGAGGCGGGGGAGTGCATGAGCGCGGCCGAGCTGCTGGACGTCTTCGACATACGTAAAGTCCCGACGCGGGACATGACAGTCGATCTAGGGTGTCTAGAGGCCTAGGAGGCTCCGGCCTCGCGCATCGATGCTCTCGCGCAGACACTCGAGGTCGATATCGCGTATGCGAGCGAGCCCGTCAAGAACCGATTCGAGGCTGCGTACCACGTCGCATGTGCTCGTGGGCTCGTCTGCCGCGGCAGGCAGGTCGCTTTCGACGAGCAGGCGCTCTTCGGGGATGATGCGAGCGTACTCACGTCCACGCTTGGTCGACAGCATGCGCGTTCCCACGGAAAACAGGCAACCGTCTTCGATTGCGCGTGCGAGCTGGTCAGAGGGACCTCCATACGAATGTAGGATGCACGTGCAACGCTCGAGACACCCTGAGTCTTCGAGCACGTCGAGCAGTTCGCGTTCAGCCTTCACCGAGTGCATCGAGACGAGCACGTCACCTCTTGCGGCGCAGAGGGTCATGATGCGGGTAAAGGCCCTCATTTGGGCATCCTTTGTCGAAGCACGCGTGGGCCAAAAGTCGAGGCCGACCTCGCCCACGAAGCGCGTGCCAGAAAGCTGCGTCTGAAAGGTATCGAGCGCGTCATCGAGCGTGCCGAGCTCGGGCGTGTCGACCCACCAGGGATGCAAGCCGAGTCCTAGACGCATAGTTGGGATGTCGGTGAGTATGGGGGAGAGGTGTGTGTATTCGCCGGGGGTGACGGTGTTGGCGAAGGACGCGATGCCCGCATCGGCGAGCGCATGCGCGAACGTTGCAGGGTCATCTGCGAAGCCTGCGTGCATGTGCATGTCAACGAGGTGGGTCATGAGGCCTCCGTTTTTGTCCTGGATTATACGCGCTGGCATGCTGCTCCGTTCCGCAGTTTGTCTGTGTTGCCGCAATGCTTGAAAAGGTGAATTTAGTTGCAATATCGTCCCTGCGTACTGACGAATAGGAAATTAGGAAAAAAAGGAAAGCTTAGGAAAAGAAGAGCTGAGCGCCGTAACAACCAAATTACCCCCTTGCGTCAACAAAGCGTATTGGTATAATTGCCCTCGCGTCTTTTCAAAGACCCACGGGGATATAGCTCAGCTGGGAGAGCGCATGACTGGCAGTCATGAGGTCAGGGGTTCGAACCCCCTTATCTCCACCAAAATTATCAGGGGCCGTTCGGCCCCTTTTTCTTTGCCCATTTGTACGCTGACAAGCCTTCGAGTAAAGGTCTAGGCAATGGGCCGCGGGAATGGTGCGAAGGCGAGGTCCAAGGGAGCGCACACATCCTCGTGACGATTCCGTTGCACGACCACAGGAAATCGCGGTGCCGCGTTCGGTGCTCGTGTAGTACACTTCTCTGAAACCATTGAGAGATAGAGGAGGCCCCAGGCATGGCGTTTTACTACGATGAACCATCTCATACCTTCAGCGAGTATCTGCTGGTTCCCGGATACACGACGGCGAAGAACATTCCGTCAGACGTCAGCCTGCGCACGCCGCTCGTCAAGTACAAACGCGGCGAGGAGTGCCCGCTTTCCCTCAACATCCCGATGGTCTCGGCCATCATGCAGTCCGTCTCTGGCCCGCGTATGGCCGAGGCACTTGCCCGCGAGGGCGGCTGCTCGTTCATCTACGGCTCGCAATCAGCCGAGTCCGAGGCCGATATGATCCGTGAGGTCAAGTCCTACAAGGCCGGTTTCGTGCCGAGCGATACGAACGTCACGCCCGATATGACCATGAAGGACGTCGTCGAGCTCAAGCGCAAGACGGGTCACTCCACCATGCCCGTTACCGAGGATGGCTCCTCCACGGGCAAGCTGCTCGGCATCGTGACGAGCCGCGACTATCGCCCGAGCCGCATGGATCCGTCCACCAAGGTCGTCGACTTCATGACACCGCGCGACCGCCTCGTGACGGGGGAGGACGGCATCACGCTCTCCCAGGCCAACGACATCATCTGGGATCACAAGCTCAACACGCTTCCCATCGTCACCAAGGACGGACACCTTGCCTCGCTCGTCTTTCGCAAGGACTATGACTCGCACAAGGCAAATCCGCTCGAGCTTCTCGACAGCCAGAAGCGCTATGTCGTGGGTGCTGGCATCAACAGCCGCGATTACGAGACGCGTGTGCCGCTGCTTCTCGACGCAGGTGCCGATGTTCTGTGCATCGACTCCTCCGAGGGCTATTCGGATTGGCAACGCTTCACGCTCGAGTGGGTGCGTAAGCAGTACGGCGACGAGGTCAAGGTCGGTGCCGGTAACGTCGTCGACGCCGAGGGCTTCCGCTTTCTGGCCGAGGCGGGTGCCGACTTCATCAAGATCGGCATCGGCGGTGGCTCCATCTGCATCACCCGTGAGCAGAAGGGCATCGGTCGTGGTCAGGCTACGGCTGTCATCGAGGTCGCCAAGGCGCGTGACCAGTACTTCGCCGAGACGGGCATCTACATCCCCATCTGCTCGGATGGCGGCATCGTGCAGGACTACCATATGACCCTGGCCCTTGCGATGGGCTCCGATTTCATGATGCTTGGCCGCTATTTCGCGCGTTTCGACGAGAGTCCCACCAAGCGCGTGAGCGTCAACGGCAACTACATGAAGGAATACTGGGGCGAGGGTTCGGCCCGTGCCCGCAACTGGCAGCGCTACGACGACGGTGAGGGCGGCAAGCTCGCCTTCGAGGAGGGCGTCGACAGCTACGTGCCCTATGCCGGCTCCCTGCATGACAACGTGACTCTTTCGCTTTCCAAGGTCAAGCACACCATGTGCAACGTCGGTGCGCTCGATCTCGCCGAGCTGCGCGAGAAGGCCAAGATTACGCGCGTGTCGAGCGTCTCGATCGTCGAGGGCGGTGCGCACGACGTGCTGCTCAAGGATTCGGCGTCGGCGCAGTCCGCAAGCTTCCGCTAGGAAACGCATGTCACACTCACGCGCTAAGCTACGTGCGTGATGATGGCACGAGCAAGGAAGCACCGTGGAATTCGATACCAGGCTATTTGAGTTTACCGAGGACGAGAAGGCAGAGCTGCGAGCGCGTCACGCCGCAGCTCAGGCCATGCTCTCGCCGTATGCGTGCCGTGACGACGAGGGCATACGCGAGTTCAACCAACGTTATCAAGATCCTGACGTCTACCTTGGGCGTCCGTGCTTCGTGGTAGACGTCGAGAAGATCGTCCATAACCCGTTCTATTCGCGTTGCGCAGATAAAACGCAGGTCTTCTCGCTCGTGCGTAACGACGACATCACGCGACGCTCCTTCCACTTGCAGGTGGTCAGCCGTGTCGGCCGTACCATCGGCATGGCGCTCGGGCTCAATCTCGATCTCATAGAGGCCATTGCCGTGGGTCATGACCTCGGGCATACGCCGTTTGGCCATCAGGGCGAGGACTACCTCTCGGATCTCTATCACGCCAGCACGGGGCGTTATTTCAACCATAACGTGCATAGCGTGCGTCTGCTCAAGACCATCGCACGTACCAACTTGTGCCTGCAAACGTACAACGGCATCCTCACGCACTGCGGAGAGAAAACCTTCCTCGAATACCGTCCTGCGCCTTGCCCGGATTTCGATGCCCTCAATAAACTCATCGAGTCCTGTTACATCGACCAGAGCAACATCCGCGACTTGCGCCCCTCCACGCTCGAGGGCTGCGTCGTGCGCATCAGCGATATCATCGCCTATCTCGGCAAGGACCGCCAAGACGCAGCACGTATCAAGCTACTCGATACGTCCGATTACGACGAGAGCCCACTTGTCGGGAAGCTCAACCACCAGATCATCCAGAACATCACGCGCAATATCATCAAGAACTCGCTCGGCCATGACTACTTGGCAATGGACGAGGAGGTCTTTGCCGCAATCGACGCGATGCGCAAGGAAAATTACGAGAAGATCTACAAGAGCGACGAAGTCTCCGGGCGCATCACCTTCGTCCAGCCGATGATGGAGCGCATGTTCACGACCTTCGTCGACGATATTCGCATGGGGCGTGAGGAGTCGCCCATATTCAGGCACTATCTCGACCAGCCCATGTTGCGTTATCCCTATGCATTCGAGTTGGAACATCGCCCCGAGGACATCGCGGTTGACTTCATCGCCTCGATGACAGACGACTATTTCATCGATCTTTACGCGTTTCTTTTCCCCAACGATCCACTCAATGAGGAAGTCCACTACAAGAATTATTTTTAGACCCTGATGGCTTGGGCTACAATAAAGCTTCGTATGCTCAACCGGAGAAGTTCATGTTTTACGAGAAAACCGTACTCGACAACGGCATAACGGTCATCACCGAGCACATGGAGGGCGTACGCTCCGTCGCTCTCGGCTTCTGGGTGCGCGTGGGTTCGCGCGATGAAGTGCCTGTCGAAGGTGGCATGTCCCATTTCATGGAGCACATGCTGTTCAAGGGCACAACGACACGCAGCGCGCTCGACATCTCCACGGCGTTTGATGCATTGGGTGCCGAGTTCAACGCCTTCACTTCCCGCGAGTTCACGTGCTTTTACGCGCGTCTCATTGACGAGCGCCTCAAACTTGGTTTCGAGATTCTCGCGGACATGCTCGCCAATTCGACTTTTGCCCACAAGGACATAGTCCCGGAGCGTCAGGTCGTGCTCGAGGAAATTGCCCGTAGCCAAGACACGCCCGAGGATTACGTCTATGACCTGTTCTCCGAGGCGATGTATCCACATGACGCGCTCGGACGCCCCGTGCTCGGCACGCCCGATACCGTTTCCTCCTTCGATACCGACGAGATGCATCGCTATCATGATGCTCACTACACCACGGGCAACATTACGGTTGTCGCCTGCGGAAGCGTCGACCATGCGGTCATCGTCGATCTTGCCGAGCGTTACCTTTCGGGCCTTCCGGTTGGTCCCTGGCTTGAGCGTGGTCCCGTCGATGCCCATGAACGCGTCATGCTTTCCTGCGTCAAGAAGGATTCCGAACAGGCCAACATCGTGCTTGGCGCGCCCACCATCGTCAACGATGACCCGCGTCGCTTTGCCTACTCGTTGCTCGACATCATTATCGGCGGGGGCATGAGCTCGCGCCTCTTCCAGGAAATACGCGAAAAGCGCGGTCTCGTCTATTCCGTGTACGCATCATCGCAGCTCTACGAGGGGGCTGGCATCTTCGAGATGTACGCGGGCACGCGCCCGGAGAACATCGCCGAGGTCGTCAAGGTGGCAACGGAGCAATTCGCGCTGGCGGCGCAAGACGGCCTGACAGCCGATGAGCTCGCCCGTGCCAAGGAGCTCGCCGCCGGTAGCTTCGTGCTCGGCACCGAGTCAACGCGTACGCGCATGTCGCGCTTGGGCCGTCTGGCAGTGCTCGACCTGCCCATCGATTCCATTGACGAGATCATCGAAAAATACCGTGCGGTGACGCTCGAAGAAGTAAACGAGGCGGCACGCGAGCTATTCACGCAGGAGATGACGCTCGCGGTCGTGAGTCCCTACAAGCAGGAGAAGATCGAAAGGATGCTCAAATGATCCAGGTGCTGGTAAGCGGTGCGCTCGGCCGCATGGGTACGGAAATCTGCAAGGCCGTCGATAGCGCGGACGACATGAGGCTCGTCGCCGGCGTCGATCCGAGTGCAAGCGATGATACCACGGTCGGCACGGATAATGCCCCCGTGTTCCTCACGCTCAAGGAGGCCATCGAGGTGACGCGGCCTGATGTCGTCATCGACTTCACGCGCCCCGATGTTGCCGAGGCAAACGTGCGCTGCGCGCTTGGCATGGGTGTCAACTGCGTGCTTGGCACGACGGGCCTTTCCGAGGAGCGTCTCCAGGAGATCTATGATGAATCTGCCACGGGAGATGCCGCGCTCTTCCACGCACCCAACTTCACGACCGGTGCCGTGCTCATGATGCTCTTTGCCCAACAGGCGGCCAAGTATTTTCCCGATATCGAGGTCATCGAGTTTCATCATGACGGCAAGAAGGATGCCCCTTCGGGTACTGCCATCCGCACGGCGCGACTCATCGCCGAAGCGCGCAATGGCGCGAGCGACGCTCCCGGCAAGGAGACCGAGCTCGACGGCTTCGAGGGCGCTCGTGGTGCCCTCGTCGATGGCGTGCCGGTGCATGCGGTGCGCACGGCGGGCTACGTCGCGCACCAGGAGGTCATCTTCGGCAGCATGGGCCAGACGCTCACCATACGCCATGACTCGATCGACCGTGCATCCTACATGCCGGGCATCTTGATGGCGACGCGTGCCGTCGTCGATATGAGTGGCGTTATGGTGGGACTCGAAAAGCTCATGGATTAACCCGTGCGCTTGCCTGTATAATTCGCACAACGCTTTGTTCAAACGCACTGTAAAGATGAGGAGTCGAGCATGACGGAGCCGTTTTTCGGACGCACGATTGTCGCAAGTGTGACCCCCTTTGACGAGAATCTTGACCTTGACCTTACGCGCGCGCAGGAGCTTGCCGAGCGCTTTATCGAAGCTGGCATCGACACGATTGCCGTTTGCCCCACAACCGGCGAGTGTCCGACCGTGTTCTACGATGACAAGATCCGTCTCTTCGAGGCCGTGCTCGAGGCCGTCGACGGCCGTTGCAAGACCATCGCCTACGTGGGTGACAACTGCACGCAGGACACCGTCGATTTCGCACGCAAGGTCGAGCCCATGGGCTTCGATGGCTATCTTTGCGTCGTGCCGTACTACAACAAACCTCCGCAAGAGGGCATCTACCAGCATTACAGCGCCATTGCCGATGCGGTGGAACTCCCCATCATGCTCTATAACATCCCCGGTCGTTCGGTTATCAACATGACAGCAGAGACGACCTTGCGACTCGCACACGATCACGAGAACATCATCGCGATCAAGGAGGCGAGCGGAAAGATGGACCAGATTGCCGCCATAGCCAAGGGTGCTCCGGCCGGCTTCTCCGTTTACTCCGGAGATGACGCCGACACGCTTGAGATCATGGGCTTGGGCGGCGTGGGCGTGGTTTCGACCATCGCCAATGTTGCACCGAAACGCATGAAGGAAATCGTCGAGCTAGAGGCAGCCGGCAAGCATGACGAGGCGCTCGCCGCCCATGCCGCGCTCCTGCCTCTCATGAACGAGCTCTTCGTCACTTCGAATCCCATCATGGTGAAGGAGGCGCTCAAGCTCGTGGGCTTTCCCGTGGGCGGCCTGCGCCTGCCGCTCATCGAGGCGACGCCGGAGCAGTCGGCTCAGCTCGCCGAGGTCATGCGCGCCTGTGCACCCGTAGAATAAAGAACCAGCAAACGAAGAACACCTGTACATGATCACAGGCTGAGGAGTTTCTCTCATGCCAGAAAAAAAGAATACGAATGACAAGGGGCTTGCGAAGGCACCTGTCAAGACGCTTGCGAAAACGACGCCAAAGGGCAAGCGCCCGCGTCGGCGTAGCAAGGGCAACCAGGGCCATAGAAAGAAGCCCGCGCACACCCTGCGCATCATTCCGCTTGGCGGTCTCGATGCCATCGGCAAGAACATGACGGCCTTCGAGTGCGGCGGCGACATCATCCTCATCGATGCCGGGCTCATGTTTCCCGATGATGAGCACACGGGCGTCGACCTCATTCTTCCGGACTATACCTACATACTCGAGCATGCCGATCGCCTCCGTGGCATTGTCATCACGCACGGACACGAGGATCACACGGGCGCGCTGCCGTATCTGCTCAAGGATCTCGACCGATCCATTCCCATACTCGGCACCAAACTCACCTTGGGACTCATCGAGGGCAAGCTCGAGGAGCATCGCCTTTCCAAGCAGCCCAAGCTCGTCGAGGTACACCGCGGCAGCAGTACCAAGCTCGGCTGCTTCGAGCTCGAGTTCTTCACGGTCAACCACTCGATTCCGGGGGCCATGGGCGTCTTCATGCACACGCCTGCCGGCAATGTCCTGCACACGGGTGATTTCAAGCTCGACGAGACGCCCATCGACGGAGAGCTCACCGACTTCGCCGCGCTCGCACGTTTTGCCGCTCAGGGTGTCGACTTGCTCATGAGCGATTCGACCAATGCGACGAGCAGGCAGTTCACGAAGTCCGAGGCCGAGGTCGGGGTGACGCTGCGCAGCGTCATCGCCACCGCCAAGCAACGCGTCGTCGTCGCGGCCTTCTCCTCGCATATTCACCGTGTCCAGCAGATTTGCGATGCGGCACAGTTGGCAGGCCGCAAGGTTGCGGTGACGGGCCGCTCCATGCTCACCAACACGCGCATTGCGCGCGAGCTTGGCTATCTCAACGTACCCGACGATCTCATCATCGATGCCTATGATGTCGGCAACTACCCACCCGAGAAAACCGTTGTGCTCTGCACGGGCAGCCAAGGCGAGCCGTTGTCGGCCCTTGCACGCATGTCGGTGGGGGAGCACAAGACCATCGAAATCGAGCGTGGTGATACCGTCATCATCTCGGCCACGCCCGTTCCCGGCAACGAGAAGTCGGTCACGCGCATCGTCAACCAGCTCTCCAAGGTAGGCGCCGACGTGTGGGATAAGAACCGTGCGCTCGTGCACGTCTCGGGGCATGCGGGTGCCGAGGAGCTCAAGCTCGTGCTCTCGCTCGTCAATCCCAAGCACTTCCTGCCGGTCCATGGCGAAGCCTCTCACTTGCGTGCTCATGCACGTCTTGCGGAGGCCGTCGGTGTCGACTCCGACAACATCTTCATCCTCGAAAACGGCGATTCCCTCGTGATGACCAATGGCAAGGTCGAGCGTGGCGAAGGCGTCGAGAGCGGTATCGTCTACGTTGACGGGTCCTCGGTGGGCGATATCGGCGCAAACGTCCTGCGCGATCGCCAATCCATGTCGGGCGAGGGCGCGGCAAGCGTGGCGGTCGCCATTGACTTCAAGCATGGCAAGCTCGCCGCCGATCCGGTCATCACCATGCGCGGCATTCCCGGTTTCGATAACGACGACTTCATCGTTGAGGCACGCGAATGCGTTGCCAAGGCAGTGCGTGAGTCGCTCGAGAATCACAAGCCTGATATAAACCGCATCAAGAAACAGGAGCGCGATGCGCTTTCGAATTTCGTGTGGAAGCGCGCGCATCGCAGGCCCATCATCATGCCAATCGTCATCGAAATCTAGATGCGATACAATTATGCGCGTAGCAACTGGAGGTAGCAGTGGGCTCGAGAAACGCAGCATCGAACCAGGGCAACTCGAGGTCATCTTCCAGCGCCGCAAAGAAAGGCGCCGGAAGGACTCAGGGCCTTCCAACTAAAGAGCAGACTCCACGCAAGAGCTTCGTTGACGGCTCGATGCGCGAGGATCTCATTGGTATCGCGTTGGCGGTCATCGGCATCGCGCTCTTCGTCGCCGTCGTCGTGCCTGCTGATGCCATGCTCACGGTCGTCATCTCCGACGGTCTCAAGCATGTCCTTGGCCTGGGTGCCTATGTCGTGCCCTTCGTGCTCGTGTTCTGGGGCGCGACCTTTTTCTTCAAGACCGAGGGGGTCAAGGTCGGGCGCCTTGTCATCGGTCTTGCCATCATGCTCATTGCGCTCATGGCGCTCTTTTCGCTTTTCGCTCCCGGTACCATTGAGGCGCTGCCTTACAGCCTCTTTTCCGATGAGGTGCTCGTGGGTGGTGGCGGCTACGTGGGTAGCGGCATCTCCTGGGGGCTCATGACCCTGTTCGGGCGTGTCATCACCGCGATTGTTCTCGTGGGCGTCTTCGTCGCCGGTCTCGTCATCGCGGGCGTCTCCATCTCCGCCCCCTTCCTCGCGCTCAAGAACTTCCTCTCGCGCAAGAAGGAGGACCGCGCTCAGACGCGCTACCAGCGCACCATCTACACGGCCGGCCAGTCCCAGCACGCCGATGCCGAGGCTGACGACGAAGACTACCTCGATGAGGAGAAGTCGCCGTTTGCGCGCTTCAAGGAAAAGTTTGGCAGGGAAGCGGGCGCTCCTGTTGACGAGTACGATGAGATTTCCGCCGATCCGCTCTCCACGGTTGCCTTCGATGGCGCAGATTCCGACATAACGGTCGTCTTCGATGACGATCCCGATCGGACGGTCACGCTCGACGACCATTCGCATGCCAAGCCACACAAGCGCAAGAAGAAGGACCTCTCGGCTGCAAAGCAGGAAGCCGCCGATTCGACCGAGACCGTTCCCATCCGCAAGAAGACGCAGGTGATTCCCGACGGATCTACACCTTCCGCGCTCGAGGGCTTCACCTTGCCTGATGCGCGCATACTCGGTGTCACCAAGTCCAAGCGCTCCAACATGACGGGCGAGTTGCGCCAGACGGCAAATATCCTGCAGCAGACGCTCGAGGAATTCAGTCTACCGGCCAAGGTCGTCGGCTGGCTTGCCGGTCCCACCGTCACCATGTTCAAGGTGGAACTACCCAGTGGCGTGCGCCTCGCGAAGCTCACGAACCTTTCCGATGACATCGCACTGGCGCTTGCGGCATCGGCCGTGCGCATCGCGCAGATTCCCGGCACCTCGCTCGTGGGCGTCGAGATTCCCAACAAGGTGCGCTCGAGCGTGCTGCTCGGCGATATCCTGCCGAGCTGTAGCGCAGGACCGCTCCAGGTTGCCATCGGCGAGGACGTCGATGGCGAGAAGGTCTGCGTCGACCTTGCCAAGATGCCCCATCTGCTCATCGCAGGCACGACGGGTTCGGGCAAGTCGGTGTGCCTCAACGCCATGATCATGACCATACTCATGCGTGCGACGCCTGCCGAGGTCCGCATGATCCTCATCGACCCGAAGCGCGTCGAGATGTCGCTCTACAACGGCATCCCGCATCTCTTCGTTCCGCCGGTCACCGAGCCCAAAGAGGCTGCGAGTGCTCTCAAGTGGGCTGTTGCCGAGATGGAGCGCAGGCTCAAGGTCTTCGAAGGCGTCGGTGCCAAGAACATCGGTTTCTACAACCAGATGATCCAGAAGGGCGAGCTTACCGACGAGAACGGAGATCATCCCGATGAGATGCCGTTCATCGTCATCGTCGTTGACGAGCTCTCCGACCTCATGATGGTCGCGGGCAAGGATGTCGAAGACTCCATCGTGCGCATCGCCCAGCTCGCGCGTGCAGCCGGCATCCATCTCATCATCGCCACGCAGCGTCCCTCGAGCAACGTCGTCACCGGCATGATCAAGGCCAACATCACCAATCGCATCGGGCTGCTTGTCGCCACCAACATCGACTCTCGCGTCATCCTCGACCAGTCGGGTGCAGAGAAGCTCGTCGGCAACGGTGACATGCTCTTTTCCAAGCCCGAGTGGGGCAAACCCAAGCGCATCCAGGGCTGTTTCGTGAGCGAGGAGGAAATCGCCTCGACGGTCGAGCATCTAAAATCGCAGGGTGAGCCAGAATACCATCGAGAGATTCTCCAGCAGCAGATCGCGACGGGGTCGGGTTCCTCGTCGGGTTCCGCCTCGACGGCTGGCGATGACGATGATCCGCTCATCTGGGAGGCAGCCGAGGCGGTCGTTGCCGCCGGGCTAGGCTCCACTTCCATGCTTCAGCGTCGATTGAAGGTCGGATACGCGCGCGCGGGGCGTATCATGGACATGCTCGAAAGCAAGGGAGTCGTCGGGCCGCAGGAGGGGTCGCGTGCCCGCGACGTGCTTATCGATAGCGTTGAAGATCTCGAGGCTCTGCGCGCCTTTGACGAACAAGACCAGGAGGAAGCTAGGTGAAATCCGAATCTCGCATCGGGTCGGCTCTCATGAGTCGCCGTATCGAGCTTGGCATATCGCTTGAGCAGGCCGCGCGTGACACCAATATTCGCGCGCGCATGTTGGAGGCTCTCGAGGCTGGCGACTATTCCCAGTATCCGCCACGTGGGCATGCCATCGGCATGCTCAGCTCGTATGCACGCTATCTCGACCTGGACTCGGCGGCAATCGTCGAGGCCTTTGATAACGAGTACGAGGCCTTCAGCGCGAACCGCGAGATCGCCCAGAGCGCCAACAACACGCGCCGTGGGGTCGGTCGTTTCGGCGAGCGCATTGCCGGTGAGAAGTCTCGCCCCACAAGTCGCGAGTCTTCACGTAGTGGCCGCTCGCAGCGCACTCAGCGCAGACGTGGCGATGCGGAAGGCGAGAGCGCTTCCAAGTTGAGCCGCAATCTCAAGGACGAGGCGCTTGCAAAAGATGACGAACGCTACCGCAGCGGTAGCGTACGCGTCGTCGGTACACGGCAGACCGGGTCCTTCAGGTCCGTTCGCCCCGCCCGTGAGGATACGGGACGCTTCGAGCCCACTACGCGCTCTGCCTCCACATCGCGTTCACGCTCGGGCAGTTCGCGTCGTAGCGGTGCTTCGACACGTCGTTCCTCGACGGTCGATACCTTCACCGCGCGTCCCACGGAGGATCTTTCGCGCAGCACCGAAGATCGCACCCCCAACTTCTTTGGCATCGACGTCGATACGGGTGAGTCGACCGTGCGCAGCAGCACGCGTCGCCGCTCGACCACGCGTGACAGGGTTTCCGAGCGAGATGACGTTACGCAGGCTGACGACGGCAACATCTTCGCTCGTCTGCGCCGTCTTCTCTCCTCGATATTCAGCGAGCGCCGCACGCGTCTCATCGCCATCGCGGTCATCACGATCGTCATCGCCGTCATCATTGCGGCTTCGGTTCTTATCAGCACGGCCGGTCACGGCAATAGCGGCATTATCCCCGTGCAAGGTGGCGCCACCAACGACACGATGACGACGGACGGCGAGAACGCGGCACACAAGACCATTACGACGGCAAACGGCAATCCGGTCATCATCAAGATCGAGGTCGCCAAGGGCGAGACCTCGCTCGTCGAGGTGACTTACGATGGCGCGAATGCCTACAAGGGCACGGCCGTCGGCGGCCAGTTCTCGCGTGAGTTTCCCGTGACCGAATCGTTCAGTGCAACCTTCAGCAACCCATCTGCGGTTACCATCACCGAAAACGACAATCCCATCGAAATCGCCAAGAACGAGGATGGGTCAGGAAGCCTCTACATCAGCATTCAATCCGCTCCCAAGTAATCAATCGCGAAAGGAAGAGCATGGCTAAGGACAACAGCTTCGACATCGTCTCCGAGACTGACATGCAAGAGGTCGAGAACGCCTTCAACAATACCGAGAAGGGCCTCAAGCAGCGCTATGACCTCAAAGATTCCGGCTCAAAGATCGATTTCGACAAGGGCGCGAAGACCATCACCGTGCTTGCCCCAAGCGATTTCGTGAGCAGCCAGGTCATCGACGTGCTCAACACGAACCTCATCAAGCGAAAGGTCGACCTCAAGGCCCTCAAATGGGGTACCCCCCAGGATGCCTCCGGGGGCATGATTCGCACGGTCGGCGTTATCCAGCAGGGCATCGAGCAGGATGTCGCCAAACGCATCTCGAAGGATATCAAGGCCGAGAAGTTCAAGGTCAAGGTCCAGATCGAGAGCGACAAGCTGCGCGTGAGCGGCCCCAAGCGCGATGACTTGCAGGAAGTCATCACCTTTCTGCGCGAGCAGGACTACGGCATTCCGCTGCAGTTCACCAACTATCGCTAGGGCATAGGCTCGTGAGCCAAGAACCCCGCATCGCATTCGTCACGCTCGGTTGCGCCAAGAACGAGGTCGACACCGACAAGATGCAAGCGCGACTCGTTGCCGCCGGCTTTTCGCTTGTCGATGACGTTAACGATGCAGACCTCGTCATCGTCAACACCTGCGCATTCCTTGCAAGTGCCGTCGAGGAGAGCCTCGAGGTCATCTTCGATTTGGTGGGTCGCGAAAACGCGGCGGGCGAAGAGCTCAAGGTGCTCGTTGCCGGTTGCATGCCCTCACGTTACGGCGACTCCCTGTCAGACGAGCTCGTCGAGGCAGCCGGTTTCCTCGCGGCAGGCGAGGAAGACCATGTCGTAGAAGAGGTCAATCGCTTGCTCGGCCTCGAGGGCTGCCTCATGGGTGGCGGGCCAAAGCTTCTGCGTCATGCGCATCCAAGCAGCGCCTACGTCAAGATATCGGATGGCTGTGATCGTTTCTGCTCGTATTGCATGATTCCGCACATACGCGGACGTTACCACAGTTACACGCTTGACCAGATCGATGACGAGGTCGCCGAGCTCGTCTGCAATGGCGTACGCGAGATTGTCCTCATCGGGCAGGATACGGGTATATGGGGAAGCGACTTCGATGAGCCTGCAACCACGGCGCAGCTTCTCGAGACCCTCGCACGAAGGTATCCGGAAACGTGGTTCAGGCTTTTGTACGTGCAGCCCGAAGGCATCACCGACGAGCTCCTCGATGCCATGGCAAAAATTCCCAACGTTTGCTCATATCTCGATATGCCCCTGCAACACGTCAACGCGGAAGTTCTCGCGCGCATGAACCGCAGTGGTGACCCGCGAGACATACTCGCGCTCATCGAGCGGGTGCGCGCGCATGTTCCGGGCATCATGATGCGCACGACGCTCATGGCAGGATTTCCCGGCGAGACCGAGGAACAGTTCGAGGAGCTTCTCGACTTCGTTGACGAAGCGCAGTTCGATTACGCTGGTGTCTTTGCGTTCTCGCCCGAAGAGGGGAGTGCTGCATACGAGTTGGACGGCCTGCTCGATGATGACGAGCGCATGGAGCGCGCGCAACGCCTGCTCGATGCCTGCGAGGCGATCGGGACCGCACGCGTGTCCGCATGTGTCGACACGTATGCAAAGGTGCTCGTCGAGGGTTACGAGGAGACCGATGCCGGTTTGGAGGCCCTGTGTCGTACGCAGGGCCAGGCTCCCGAAGTGGACGGACAGGTGCATGTGCCCATCAAAGACCATGATGAGCTAAAGCCCGGGCAGTTTGCCCAGGTAAAGCTCACGGGTAGCTTCTTCTACGAAATCGAGGGGGAGCTCGTAGATCATGCCTGCTGAAACCGAACGCATCTGGACACCGGCGAACATCGTCACGCTCACGCGCATACTGCTCATCCCCGTCTTCGTTGCCGCGCTGCTCTCGCCTTGGCCAACATGGCTTCCCGAACCGGAATTCTGGGCGATGTGGCAGCCCTGGATTGCCGCCGCCGTCTTCGTCGTCATCTCGGCTACCGATGCCATCGACGGACATCTCGCCCGTTCGCGTGACGAGATTACTGACTTGGGCAAGTTTCTCGATCCGCTTGCGGACAAGATACTCGTGTGCGCCGCATTGCTCGCGCTCGTCGAGCTCCAGACCTTCCCTTCGTGGGTGGCGCTCATCATCATCGCCCGCGAGTTCATCGTGTCGGGTCTTCGCATGGTCGCTGCGGCGCAGGGCAAGGTTATTGCCGCAAGCATGTTCGGCAAGTTCAAGACCGTCCTGCAGATTTGCGCGATCCTGTTGTTCACCGTCAAGGATTCGCTCCAGATCACGCTCATGGGCGATGGCTTCGCGACCTGCTTTACCATTTTCTCATGGCTCGTCTTGCTTGCCGCCGTCGTCATGACAATCGTTTCCATGATCGACTACTTCTACAAGTCTCGTGAGGTGCTAGGCTTTGGCAAGCGATCTGATCAATAGCATCGATGAGGAGAATCGCCGCCTTGCCGAACGCGTGCTCGCCCGTGCACGCGAGAGGGGCGTGACGCTTGGCTGTGCCGAATCCTGCACGGGTGGCATGATTGCCGCGGCCCTTACGGCCATTTCCGGTTCATCGGATAGCTTCGTTGGCGGCATCGTGAGTTATTGGGTCGATGTCAAGGAGCATGTCCTGGGCGTCGATGCGGAGCTTATCGAAGAGCATGGCGTCGTGAGCGTCGAGACGGCCGAGGCGATGGCCGCCGGCGCGCGCAATACGCTCGCATGCGACTACGCTGTGGCCACCACCGGCATCGCCGGTCCGACAGGGGCGGAACCCGGAAAGCCCGTCGGGACCGTTTGCTACGGCATCGCGACACCCAACGCATGCACGAGCTTTACGACGCGCGTGGGTGATTCGCGCGAAGAGGTGCGAGCCCGAGCCGTAACGCATGCGCTCGAAGCGCTCCTCGAGGCCCTTTCGTAGTCTGGAATTCGGGTTTCGCTCGTATTTTGCTCTGTATTTGCTCCGGTTTCACTCGTGTTTTGCTCAGATTCTGGGGGTGGATGTCCCGGTTGCACGCATTGTAGAGTGAGGTCGCGGTGATCGAAGGCTCGTTTGTTGACACCGTACATATGTTCGATTACCATATGCGCGTAGCGTGCATACGTAGAAGAGGAACGGAGCTCACCCATGGCCCGCACAGCAAGCAAGGCAAAGATTCCCTCGGAGGCCTCCAAGGAGGAGGCGCTCAAGATCACCAAAGAGCAAATCAGGAAGAAGTACGGCGATGGTTCCATCATGCGCCTGGGCGACGAGGACTCCGCCCTCGACGTTGAGGTCATCCCCACGGGCGCCCTTGCACTCGATGCCGCCCTCGGTATCGGTGGCGTGCCCCGTGGTCGTATCGTCGAGATCTACGGCCCCGAGTCAAGTGGCAAGACCACGCTCTCGCTGCAGATCGTCGCAGAGGCTCAGGCCCTCGGCGGAGTTGCCGCCTTCATCGACGCCGAGCACGCGCTTGACCCTGTCTACGCCGCCAAGATTGGCGTCGATATCGACGAGCTTCTCATCTCGCAGCCAGATACGGGCGAGCAAGCCCTCGAGATTTGCGACATGCTCGTGCGCTCCAATGCCGTCTCCTGCATCGTCATCGACTCCGTTGCCGCGCTTGTTCCGCGCGCGGAGATCGAGGGAGAGATAGGCGATGCCAGCGTTGGCTTGCAGGCACGTCTCATGAGTCAGGCCCTGCGCAAGCTCGCGGGCTCCCTCTCCAAGTCAAACACCTGCTGCATCTTCATCAACCAGCTACGTGAGAAGATCGGTGTCATGTTCGGCAGTCCAGAAACCACAACCGGCGGCCGTGCGCTCAAGTTCTTCTCGTCCGTTCGTCTCGACATCCGTCGTATCGAGACCATCAAGGTGGATGGCGGTGCCGTGGGCAACCGCGTGCGTGTCAAGGTCGTCAAGAACAAGTGCTCTGCGCCCTTTAGGCAGGCGGAGTTCGACATCATGTACGGTACTGGCATCTCGCGCGAGGGCAACATCCTCGATATGGCCGTCGATGAGAAAATAGTCACCAAGTCTGGTTCTTGGTATACCTACGGTGACGAGCGCTTGGGGCAAGGTCGCGAAGCTGCGAAGAACGCCCTGGTCGAGAGCCCGGCACTGCGTCGCGAGATCGAGAATAAGGTGCGTGCCGCCATCGGTCTGCCTGTTGAGTACGATGACGACGATGCCTTCACGCTTGCCGATGTCCCGGCAGGCGGCTTCACCGGTTCGGAGAACCTTGCCGATTCCGTCGTGACCGAGGGCTCCGCTGCCGAGTAAACGCCTCGATGATGGTCACGTCCCAACGACATAGCGAGGCGATGGAAAAGATCAACGTGCTTGTCGGCGTTCGCGAGCGCAGCGTCAAGGAGGTTCGCGAACGCCTCGCCTCCTGCGATTTCACCCACGAGGAGGTCGAGGACGCCGTCGAGACAGCCGTGCGTGTCAATCTTATCAACGAGGAGCGCTATACTCGCGCGTTCATTCGCGGCAAGACACACTCGGGATGGGGGAGGATCAAGATTCTCGCGCGTCTTGCGGCCAACGGCATCGACGAGCAAACCATCGCCCTCTGCAGCGACGAGTTCTCTTCGACCAGAGACGAATACCAAGCCGCCATGGCCGAGCTTTCCAAGCGCAAGGCCCATTCCAAAAATCCCTACGCAACCTACATGCGACGTCTTATCGGTAGGGGCTTTTCCTACGAGCTTTCAAATCGTGTCGTGCGCGACTATCTCTCCGCATAAGTTGACATATTTGCATCGGGAAGTTCGTCGCTTCTGCCATCAATCCGTCCAGATATTACGTCAACATGAACACTTCGATACCGCCCCTCATATGGTAGGATAACGGGTGGCATTCATTTATCCCTCGCATGTATGCGAGTTATATATGCGGGTTGCATATTCTATATCGAGGTTTTCCCAGCTCAACGCTGGTTCAATAGTATATGGATTGCAATGAGTGCCGGATGTATCCGGCCTTTTTTATCGGTACATCCAAACGTACTTATATGACATAGGAAAGGTACCAGTCAAAATGGAAATCGTTATCTACGTCGTTGTCGCGGTTGTCTGCCTCGCCGTAGGTTTCCTGGTCTCCCGCCTTGTTTCAGGCGGTAATGCAAAGAGTGCCATGGCCGAGGCCGAGCGCACACTTGCTGATGCCGAGAAATCCGCAGAGAACATTCGCCGTGAGGCAACAATCGAAGCAAAGGACGAAGCGCTCAAGATCAAGCAGCAGGCCGAGGAAGAAGCTCGCAGGCAGACCGAGGAGGTCCGTCAGCAGAGCAAGGATATACAGGCACGTTCCGATCGCCTCGAACAGCGCGAGAACTCCCTCGACAAGCGCAGCTCCGGGCTCGATAAGCGTGAGCAGCAGCTCAATAGCCTGCAGTCGCGCACCGAAAGCCTTAACAAGAAGCTCGAGACCAAGCTCGACGAGGCCGACCGTCGCCTTCTCGACATCGCATCACTGACCAAGGACGAGGCTCGTGACATCGTTCTCGACGACATCCGCGAGGAGTGCACGGCCGAAGCCGCCGGCATCATCCGTGATATCGAGTCGCGCACTAAAGCCGAAGCCAATCGCAAGTCCCGAGAGATCCTCTCCGTCGCCATTCAGCGCATGGCCGCCGATTACACGGCCGAGCGCACCGTCACTTCCGTCCAGATTCCGTCTGATGACATCAAGGGCCGCATCATCGGTCGTGAGGGACGAAACATTCGCTCCTTCGAGCAAATCACCGGCGTCAATCTCATTATCGACGACACGCCCGAGACCGTCACACTCTCGTGTTTCGACCCGGTTCGCCGCGAGACCGCACGCATCACGCTCGAGAACCTCATCGCCGACGGACGCATTCATCCTGCGCGTGTCGAGGAGATGTTCGAGAAGGCGACGCGTTACGTCGACCAACAGGTTCAAGAGGCCGGCGAACAGGCGACCTTCGACATGGGCATTCATGACTTGCATCCCGACATCGTCAAAACGCTCGGCCGCCTCAAGTACCGCACCTCGTATGGTCAGAACGTCCTGCAGCATTCTCTCGAAGTCGCGACGCTTTCCGGCGCCATCGCAAGCGAGCTCGGCCTTGACCCCATTATTGCCAAGCGTGCGGGTTTGCTGCATGACCTTGGCAAAGCCGTTGATCACGAGGTAGAGGGATCGCATGCAGTCATCGGTGCGGATCTCGCTCGCCGTTATGGCGAGAATCCCGCCATCGTGCATGCCATCGAGGCTCATCATGCCGACGTCGAGCCTTCTACCGTGCTTGCCGTCATTATCCAGGCTGCCGATGCCGTAAGTGCCGCCCGTCCGGGCGCACGCCGCGAGAGCTATGAGAATTACATCAAGCGCCTCGGAAAGCTCGAGGAGATCGCCAACTCGCATGAGGGTGTCGAGCGGACCTATGCCATGCAGGCCGGACGTGAGGTTCGCGTCATGGTGCAGCCCGATTCCATCGACGACGCAAAGTCGACCGTCCTCGCGCATGACATTGCCAAGCAGATTGAGGACGAGATGCAGTACCCTGGTCAGATTCACGTTGTCGTGATTCGCGAGTCCCGTTCCGAGGCGCTCGCCAAATAACCAGATGAGTGCGTTTATGACCAATGCGGACCATGGAGTATGCGCTCCATGGTCCGCTACGTATGTGGAGGACGAATGTCTGATGACGATCTGATTGGGTTCATCGCATCCGTTTCGGGTGATGACCATCTCGCCATCGAGGAAAACCTCGGTGATGGTTTTGTGCGTCTCAAGACCGCCGAGGCGGAGCGACGGCAGGCCAAGCACGACATACGCTGTGTCGAGGACATTGTCATCGAGATGCTACGCAACGCTCGCGATGCACATGCGAGCGCCATATACGTGGCCACGAGCCGTGAGGGCGCTCTCAAGACGCTCGTTTTTCTCGATGACGGTGACGGCATTCCTGTCGACATGCACGAGCGCATATTCGAACCGCGTGTCACTTCGAAGCTTGAGACCATGGTCATGGACACCTGGGGCGTACATGGTCGCGGCATGGCGCTGTACTCGATCAAATCAAATGCCGCCGACGCATATGTTGCCGCATCGGGACCAGAGCTGGGCTCATCTCTTGCCATTCGCATTGACCTTGAGTCCCTTGACGAGAAGACCGACCAATCGTCACTGCCCGTCATCGGCACCGACGAGGAAGGAAAGCTCGCCGTCATTTCCGGTCCGCATAACGTCAATCGCACGCTTGTCGAGTTTGCCCTTGACGTGCGGGATTCCATCGACGTCTTCATCGGCTCTCCCGCCGAGATCGTCGCCACGCTCATCGAGCGCGGTCGGGCTCAGATCAAGGACACCCGTCTGCTGTTCTGCAATGATGTCGGAAGTCTTCCTATCACCCTCAGGCCTGCCATTGCCGGTGACGCTGCCGAGCTCGCCGCCATCTGTGGTGATCTCGGGCTCGAGATGTCGGAGCGCACGGCGCATCGTATCCTCGCTGGCCAGATCGCAACGCTTGTCCCCTTGCTTGATCGCCTCGTCCCGCAGCAGCGTTCCTTGCAAGGCCAGGGGCAACCCATCGACCTTTATCAGGACCGCCGGGGTCTCAAACTCTCGACGGATGACCTGTCCGCCTTCTCACGTGAACTCGAGAAAGCTTTTGCGACAATCGCACATCGCTACTACATCGAGCTCACCGAGGAGCCTATAATTCGCGTTGGCAAGGATGCGATTACTGTCAAGTTTCCCTTTGATAAGGAGCTGTAGTCCATGAGTACCGAGAAAGAGCAATACGAGCGCTGGCTGGAGCATGTGTCTGCCCAGGAGGCCGAACAGCTTCGCGAACAAGCCGACTCCATCGAGGAACTTCACGATGCCTTCTACCGTGAGCTTGCCTTCGGCACAGCCGGACTGCGCGGCATCATCGGGCTTGGTCCCAATCGCATGAACGTCTACACCGTCGGAAAGGCGACTCAGGGCCTTGCCGACTATCTCAACGCGCATTACGAGAATCCGAGCGTCGCCATTGCTCGCGATAGTCGTAACATGGGCGAGGAGTTCGTCTCCGCCGCGGCTTGTGTGCTCGCGGCAAATGGCATCGTCGCGCACGTGTATCGCGCTATCCAGCCCACACCCGTTCTCTCCTTTACCGTACGTGACCTGCACTGCAGCGCGGGCATCAACGTAACAGCAAGCCATAATCCGGCGGCTTACAACGGCTACAAGGTCTATGGCGAGGATGGTTGCCAGATTGCATCGCAGGCTGCGGTCGAGATTCAAGCTGATATCGACGGCCTCGATTTCTTCAACGACGTCAAACGAATGGATTTCGACGACGCGATTGCGGCTGGTCTCATCAAATGGGTCGACGATACCGTTGTCGATCGCTTCCTTGACGAAGTTGCCGCCCAATCTGTCAAGCCAAAGGACGCGACCGCTATCGACAAACTAAAGATTGTATATACCCCGCTTAACGGCACGGGTCTTGAGTGCGTAACGCGCATCCTCAAGCGTGTGGGTCTCGATGACGTGAGCGTCGTTGACGAGCAGAGGGATCCTGACGGTGACTTCACGACTTGTCCGTACCCCAATCCAGAGGATCGTGCGGCGCTTGAGCTTGGGCTTAGGCTTTGCGAGCGCGTCAATCCCGACATATTGCTTGCCACGGATCCGGATGCAGATCGCGTGGGCATTGCTGTTTTGCATGATGGTGCATATGAGCTTCTGACGGGAAACGAAGTCGGCGTCCTGCTCATCGACTACATCGCCAAGCGTCTCTCCGAAAGGGGAGAGGACCTTTCGGAGAAGCTCGTCGTGACGACCATCGTCTCCACGCTCATGCCCGATGCCCAGGCTGCATATTATGGTTTTGAACTCAGGCGCGTGCTGACAGGGTTCAAGTACATCGGCGGCCAGATCGCTTTGCTCGGACAGAACGAGACCGATAGGTTCATGTTCGGTTTCGAGGAGTCGTATGGCTATATGTCCGGTACCTATGTGCGTGACAAGGATGCCATCAGCGCCTCCATGCTTATATGCGAGATGGCGCAAATGTATAAGAACGAAGGAATCGATTTGATCGAGGCCATTGAATCTCTCTACGAGCGCTATGGCTATTATCTCAACAAGACCATCAACATGTCCTATCCGGGAAGCTCCGGCGCCGCCAAAATGGAGGCGATTATGGACGGTTTGCGCACAAATCCTCCACAAGTTATCGCAGGCTTACCTGTCACGAGTATCTTGGACTATGCGGATGGCGCTCCTATGACCAAGATAAACGGAAATCCTGACGAGCATCAGATCCTTCCCGACGCAAACGTCATCTCCTTCGACCTTGGTGATGGTGTGCGTATCATCATCCGTCCCAGTGGCACTGAACCGAAGATAAAAGCGTATGTCTTTAGCAAAGCAAGCACTCGTGACCAGGCAGAACAGCTTCTTTTGGAGCTTTCTAGCGCTGCTCAGGAACTCTTGGATTAAACGTTTTTACGTATACGATGGGCTTGCTGCGTTGAATTGGCAGGGATATATACATCCGTCATATCCCTGCCAATTGACTAAGATATTTTGACCTTAAAAATCATTTCATTTTCTAGTCACTTATTTCTGCAATCCTAGTCAATCTCGTGTTCCGTATGGTTTATAATCCTCTCGCTGAAAGCTTAAACACTGTACTAATGAAGAACACACGCACTAGGGACACACCATGGATTTTCTGAAGGTTTCAAGCAAGTCTTCCCCCGCATCTGTTGCCGGCGCGATTGCCGGTCTTATCAAAGACGGGAACCCCGTACGCATACAATCGATTGGCGCCGGTGCGGTCAACCAGGCCGTCAAGGCGATTGCCATCGCGCGTGGGTATCTCGCACCGAGCGGCATTGACGTTGCCTGCGTTCCCTCCTTCGTCGAACTCGAGATAAACGGTGATACGCGCACGGGCATTCGATTCGCTGTTCACCCGCATTACTCTGACGATATCGTCGAGGTCGAGGAGAGCGTAGACGAAGTAACGCTCGTCTAGGGGCGCCGCATGGTCTTTGCGGATCTGCATATGCACTCGTCCGCATCTGACGGAACGCTCGATGCTACCCGTATCGCCGATCTAGCAGCCCAGACCGAAGGTCTGCATGCCATTTCCATCACCGATCACGACAGCCTGGCTGCCCTTGAGGACGCCAGGCTGTCGTGTGCCATGCACGATGTCGATTTCGTTCCTGGCGTCGAAATCACGACGCGACACGCGGGGCGCGCCGTACACATGCTCGGCTACTTTGTCGATGCAAACAGCTCCGCGCTTGCCGGCTTTCTCGACGAGAATCGTCGCAGGCGCGCCGAACGTGTCTGCAAGATGGCCGATTTGCTTCATGACCAGGGATATCCCGTATGCGCCGAGGACCTCCTGGCATCAGAGGAAACACCGAATAGGCCGCTTCTCGCACGTTTGCTCCTGCAGCGTGGGTGTGTCTCAAGCGTCGACGATGCCTTCAGGCAGTTGCTTGGCTCCTCGTCACCCTGCTACATCGATGCTGTCTATCCCGAGACGATTGAGGCCATGCGGCTCATTGCCGAGGCGGGTGGATGCTCCTTCGTGGCCCATCCCGCACGCTATCGCATCGTTGACCTCATTGCGCGTTTTGCTCGCGAAGGCATGACGGGACTGGAGGCGTACCATACCATGCAGTCGCCCGCGCAAAGCGCCGAGCTTGTCGAGATTGCCCATGACCTCGGGTTAGGCGTAAGCGGCGGGTCGGATTGGCACGGCGATGACGTGCATCGGGCGCATTTGGGCGGTTGTGGTCTTAGCGAAGATCAGTTCCGTTCATTTCAAGATGTGTGTGGGCGTACGTGTAGATAACGAAGTGGATCTGGTTGAAGCATATGACGGATGAGAACAAGCCCCTCAGCGGCATGACGTATTGGCAGCGTACCTTTGGCTGCCAGATGAACGAAAACGATGCCGAACGCATCTCAGGCATGCTCGAGGAGGCGGGCGCGTTGCCGGTACTCACCATCGAGGAGGCAGACATCGCTGTCTTCTTGACCTGCTGCGTGCGCGAAAAGGCCGAGCTGCGTCTTATGGGACAGGTCGCATCGATCAAGAACGTTCCTAACGCACATGAGGCCAAACGCATCATCGCCGTGGGAGGATGCATCGGACAGCTCGAGGGCGCATCGCTGCGCGACGAGCTTTCTCACGTGGATATCGTCTTCGGGACGCATAACCTCGGGCATCTCGTCGATTTGATTCAGCGACGCCTTGCGACGGGTGAGCCGCAGGTCGAGACGATCGACGTGAACGACGGCTTCTCGAGCGATTTGCCCGTGCATCGCGAGAAGCCATGGCATGCCTGGGTTCCCATCATGACCGGCTGCGACAACTTCTGCAGTTATTGCATCGTGCCCTACGTACGTGGCCGCGAGATGTCACGCCCGCTCGACGACGTTGCAGCCGAGCTTGCCCTGCTTGCCGACGAAGGCATACGCGAGGTGACTTTGCTTGGTCAAAACGTCAATTCGTATGGGCGTGATCTTTACGGCACACCGCGCTTTGCCGAGGTACTTTCGTTGGCGGGGGAGTCGGGTGTTGATCGGATACGCTTCGTGACGAGCCATCCCAAGGACCTGCTTCCAGAGACCATCGAGGCCATGGCAACGTATCCCAATATCATGCCGCAGCTCCATCTGCCGCTGCAATCGGGCTCAGATCGCATTCTACGCGCCATGAACCGCTCTTATACCGTCGAGCATTATCTTGACCTTGTGCGCGATCTGCGCACCGCCTGTCCTGATATCTCGCTTTCCACGGACATCATCATCGGTTTTCCGGGCGAGACCGAAGAGGACTTCGTAGCCACCCTCGACGTTGTCAGGGAAGTCGGCTATGGGCAGATGTTCCGCTTCATCTACTCGAAACGTCCGGGGACGCCGGCGGCAACGATGCCCGATGACACGCCGCGCGAGGTCTTGCAGGAGCGCTTCGAGCGCCTTGAAGAGCTTGCCCAGGCAAGCTCGCTTGCGGAGAACAGGCGCGAGGTCGGTCATACCCTGCCTATGCTCGTGGATGCGAGTTCGCGGCGTGATGCTGGCGTTCTGGCGGGAAAGAGTCCCAAGCTTCAGACCGTGCATGCGCCACTTGCTGATGGCATGCACATCGAAGACGTCATCGGGCAAATCGTTGATGTCCGCATTGACGATGCGACGACAAACTACCTGCAAGGAACAGTTGTCTGATGTCGAATTACCGCGATAAGGTCGTATGTTTCCAAGGAGCGACTGCCTCGGGAAAATCCGAACTTGCCGAGTGCATCGCCACAATCCTTGGCGGAGAGATCATCTCGGCAGACTCCATGCAGATCTATCGCGGCATGGATATCGGAACAGCCAAGGTGCCAGCATCCGAGCGTGCGGTCGCCTATCACTGCATCGACATTCTCGATCCCGGAGAACCCTATTCCGCCGCCTTGTTTCAGCATGACGCACGTGCCGCCATCGAGGACATACGTTTGCGCGGGCGTCTGCCCATCATTTGCGGAGGTACTGGCTTTTACGTACGTGCCGCTCTTGACGACATGGACTTTGCTCCGGGGGATGCGGAGAATCCCGTTCGGCTGAAATACATGCACATGCTCGAGGAGCTCGGCAGCGATGGCCTTCATGAGCTGCTCGGGCAACGAGATCCCGAGAGCGCCGCGCTCATCCATCCCCATAACGTGCGACGTGTCATTCGGGCGTTCGAAATGCTCGAGGAAGGGGAGAGCTATGCCGAACGCAAGCGGGCCTTTGCAACGTTGCCTGCCTGCATACCGAGCATCAAGTTAGCCCTCGACGTCGAACGACAGACGCTTTATGAACGTATCGACAAACGTGTCGATGTCATGATCGAGAGCGGTCTTGTCGACGAGGTGCAACATTTGCTCGACAAGGGCTTTCGTGACGGCATCACGGCTCCGCAGGCCATTGGCTACAAGGAAATCGTCGCGTACTTGGAGGACGATATCACGCTCGATGAGGCCATCGCCCAGGTCAAACAGGCAACGCGACGCTATGCCAAACGCCAGCTCTCCTGGCTGCGACGCGACTCCGAAATCATATGGTTACATGCCGATGAGGGGATTACTGATACACTGGTACAACGTACGATAGACGAGATTGAAGGGGCTGCCCGAACATGAGATACGATTTTGCGAAGCTCAACGGCCTTGGCAATGACTTTGTCATGATTGAGGACCTGGATGACAAGATTACTCTCACCCCAGACCAGATTGCGGCAGTTTGCGATAGGCATTTCGGCGTCGGTGCCGATGGTGTGATTATCGTCAAGCCCTCTCCACGGCCAGAGTGCGCCGCATACATGGATTACTACAACTCCGATGGCACCAAGGCGCAAATGTGCGGCAACGGCGTGCGTTGCTTCGCGAAGTTCCTCGTTGACCGCAATATCATCGATTCGCAGGCAGGGAACTTCATCGCCGATACGCTTGCCGGCCCCAAGCCCATCAGCTTCACGCTCGATGATAACGGCAAGCTTGCCTGTGCCACCGTCGACATGGGCGCTCCCATACTCGAGCCGCTTGAAGTTCCGACGACCTTTGGTGGCACCGAGACGCCGTTCGGGCGTGTTGCATGTGATGCGGAGTTCTATCTTGATGGACGCATGCTGCGCTTCACCTGCGTTTCGATGGGCAATCCCCATGCCGTGACCTTCGTTGACAAGAGAGATCTCGAGCTCGTCAACTCGCTTGGTCCCCTTGTCGAGACCTGCGAGGCCTTCCCCGAAGGTACGAACGTCGAATTCGCGTGGGTCGATGGCGATACCATTCACATGCGCGTGTGGGAACGTGGTTGTGGTGAGACGCTTGCCTGTGGTACGGGAGCTTGTGCGACGGCTGTCGCAGCGCATATATGCGGTCACACGCCGCGAAAGGTCATGCTCGAACTCATTGGTGGTACCTTGCAGATCGAGTGGCGCGAAAGCGATGGTCACGTCATGATGACCGGCCCAGCCGCCGAAAGCTTTACCGGTAGCTTCGAGCTCTAGGTCCACGCTCGTATGCCGCGTCCGAAGTTCGAAGTTGTCACCGAGGAGCTGCCCGAGCGGGCCATACTCGTCGGTATCGATCGCGGAGACCCCGACTGGCCATTGGCTGAGTCCATGGCCGAGCTCGAGCGCCTCGTTCAGACGGCGGGTGCCGAGGTCGTGCATACGATGTCCCAGAAGCTCGATGCGCCCAATCCGCGCACCTTCATCGGGGCTGGCAAGGCCGAGGAGCTCGCAGAATGCGTAGATGCGCTCCGTGCCGACGTCGTTATACTCGACGACGAGCTTTCGCCCTCCCAGCAAAGCAACCTCGAGCGCATCGTCGGGAAACCCGTAAAAGTTATCGATCGAACGGCGCTCATACTTGATATCTTCGCCCTGCATGCAACAAGTCGCGAAGGTCGTCTGCAGGTCAAGCTCGCCCAGAACCAATACCTCTATCCGCGTCTGCGTGGCATGTGGAGCCATCTGGCCGCACATCGCATGGGCGGCGGCGTCGGTTCACGCTTCGGCGAGGGCGAGTCCCAACTCGAAGTTGACAGACGTCTCGTGCGCAAGCGGATCGGACGCATACGTCGCGAGCTCGCCAATCTCGAGAGCAGCAGGAACACGCAGCGCAAACATCGCAAACAATCCGGTGTTTTTCGCGTTGCCCTGGCTGGCTATACCAACGCCGGCAAATCGAGCCTCATGAATGCTCTTACGGGTTCCGATGTGCTTGCATATGACAAGCTGTTTGCGACACTCGACTCGACGACGCGCGTACTCGACTTACCCGGTGCCAGTAAGGTAACGTTGACCGACACCGTCGGCTTTATCCAGAAGCTTCCGCACAATCTCGTCGAAGCATTTCATTCGACGCTCGATGAAGTGCGCGAGGCCGACCTCGTTCTGCTTACGGTGGATGCCGCTTCAACGCAGCGCGACGCCCAGCTCAAGGCCGTCAAAGACGTACTCGGCCAGATCGGCGCATCTGATATTCCCCGACTCACGGTTTTCAACAAGATAGATTTGCTCGAACACGAGCGCAGCGAGGAGCTCGGGCACTTGCGGGACCTCTATCCCGAAGCCGTATTCCTCTCTGCCAAGACAGGCGTGGGGATGAGTGACTTGCGCGCCAGACTCGAGACAGAGCTCGAGAGTCGTTATGCATCCATGCACGTATGCATACCCTATGACCAGGGACGATATGTCACCATTGCACATGAGCAAGCGTGCGTAAATCATGAAAGCTATGAGGCTGATGGAATCTGCCTCGAAGTGTGCCTGCCCGCGTCGCTCGTGAGCCAGTTCAAGCAGTTTGAAATTGCATAGGGACTAATAGCTCCGGAACAAACCGGTAACAACGCCGAGGATCTGCGCATCGCGCGTGAAGATTGGCTTCATGGCATCATTGTGCGGCTGCAGGCGTATGCAATCCTTTTCCTTGTAGTAGGTTTTGACCGTGGCGCCATCATCAATCATCGCCACGACGATATCGCCGTTATTAGCCGTGTTCTGCTCGCGCACGAGGAGCGTGTCGCCATCGAAGATGCCGGCGTTGATCATGGAGTCGCCGTGCACCGTGAGCAAAAACGAATTGCGGTCGCCGAAGAGCGAGGTGGGCAGCGGCACCTCCTCTTCTATGTTTTGCTCGGCAAGGATGGGCGTGCCTGCGGCAACGCGCCCAACCAGGGGAAGCTGAACGAGCGAATGCTCGTTGAACTGCGTAGCCGACGTATTGCTTGCCGACGTCTTCTCTTCTTGCTCTGCCCCCGTAATGACCATGGACCGTGATTTAGCCCCGTCACGCCTGATATATCCCTTTGCCTCGAGCGCGTTGAGATGCGCATGGACAGTGGAGGGGGAAGACAGGCCAATGGCCTGACCAATCTCACGCACAGATGGGGGATAGTGCTTTACCTCGATGCACTTGCGAATGTAATCAAGTATCTGTTGCTGGCGTTTGGTGAGCTTTTCGTTATCCATGCCATCCTCCCGGACTCGTTATCAAAGAGTTTAGACGAAATCCTCGTTAATTACAAACAGATGTTCGTTTTTTATTGGCATCAAACAGATGTTCGTATATTATATATGCAGAACAGATGTTCGGTTTAAAACCGTGTCACAGGTAACGGATATAACAAACGGGCACGTACTTGAAGCAAACAGGAGGTCAACATGAGCGCTCTCCGCACGCAAGAAGCCAACATGATGCTCACGCCAGTCAATCTGCAGCCGCAGCTTACCGTTGTCCAGGGCATGCCACGCACGCGTGAATCGCTATTAGACCGTATGGCAGATATGGCGTTCGGCTATTTGCACGGCGGCGATTTCTCCTCGGATGTGCACGACGTGCTCGATTCGCGCACACATCACGTTTTCCTCAATGGCATGCGTGAGCGAGTCTTTGCCTTCGCTGCGTGCATCGTGGCCATAGGCACCCTTTTCGTTTTCTCCTTCATGTAAAAAGGGGAGACAGCTGGGGCAAACGCTCGTGCAAGCTCGGCCGTAAGACCATCGTTCTCTGTTAGAATCACGCTACTTGATAATTCAACGCTAAGTGAGGAGAACGGATGCTTTGCCCAAACTGCAGCTGTAAAGAATCCCGGGTAATCGATTCGCGTTCATTTGACGACGGAGCAAGCATAAAACGCAGGAGAGAATGCCTCGAGTGCGGAACACGTTTCACGACCTTCGAGAGAAGGGAAGAGGAACCTATCATGGTTCTCAAACGAGACGAGCACATCGAGCCTTTCGATCGCTCCAAGCTTCTCAAGAGCCTGCTCTCGGCAACTGCCAAACGAAATGTTTCGCTTCATACGCTCGAAGCCTTTGTCGACATGGTCGAAAATGATATTCGCAACACATATCGAGGACCTATCCCTTCCTCGTCCTTGGGAGACCAAGTTCTCATAAGATTAGGTGATTTGGATAAGGTTGCATATATTCGTTTCGCCTCGGTCTACAAGGACTTCAAGGATATCGACGAGCTGCGCGAGGAGCTTGAGAGCCTGACTGAAAGCGCAGCGGACGCAGCATCAGCCACCGACGTTCAGGAGCTAGAAGATGAGTAAGACCATCACGCTCAAACTCAAGAAGCTTGATGAAGAGTTGCCAACGCCCGCATACGCTAATCCAGGTGATGCGGGGCTTGACCTCTACGCAGCCAAGGACGTGATCCTGCAGCCAGGACAGCGCGTTATGATCCCAACGGGCATTGCCATTGCCATTCCTCAGGGTTATGCGGGCTTCGTGCAGCCTCGCAGCGGTCTTGCCGCCAAGCAGGGTTTCTCCATAGTGAACACGCCAGGGCTCATAGATAGCGGGTATCGCGGAGAAATCGGCGTGATCGGACTCAATACAGACACGCAAAGCGAAATTGCCATTAAACGTGGAGACCGCGTTGCGCAGCTTGTCATTCAAGAGGTTCCCGTTGTCGAGCTGCTCGAAGTAAACGAGCTTGACGAGACCGAGCGTTCTTCTGGTGGATTCGGCTCAACCGGCAAGTAGCGTACCCTCATAAGCTCCAGGCATGCAGGTACTTATATGTGCCTCTACATGTCTGGAGCTCTTTCTATCTTCAAGTGCTGTATGTCTGATAATGTATCTTATGGGAACTTAAATACCTCAATACTATTTGCTTCACACGAGGCCGGATCAACAGGCGCTCTCCCTCTTCGCGATATGCCTCTTCAGGAACGCGTACATTGCAAGACACATCAGCAGACAGCCGATTGCCGCGCCCGAGGCGTCCACAAGCACATCGGCGACTTGTCCCGCACGCCCGTCGATGAAGAGCTGGTGGACTTCGTCACTGCACGCATAGAGCACCGCGATGATGAAAGCCACGACGCCCACAAGCGTCACGCGTCGCCCAAGCGACGACATGACCGCCTTCTTATCGCAGCGCCAGGCGTGAAGCTGCCAACATGTGATCACGAGCGACATGACAAGACAAGCGTACTCGGATGCGTGTGCGGTCTTGCGTATGGGCCAGGACATCTGGACGATGATCTGCGTTTGTTGCTCAATCGGCATGTTGTCGAATCCTCCGACGAAGGCGGAGGCAAGCATGCGTGCAATCGCATCGCTCAACGACCCCGACTCCCCTCCGCTTTGTGCCGAGAAGCAGAAGATGAGTACCATGATCGCAAGGGTCAAGCCCATGCTCAATGTGACTTTGAGAGCGCGCATGTCACCTCCCTCGCACCAAACGCTCCATTTCATGCCGTCCATCATATCTTCTGAAGGCGAATATGCAAAAAAATCGAATAATTTACTACTACAGCGTGCAAAAGTGGTCTATAGTGTTCGCAATCTGATTTGGAGGACCATTGAACGATCGAGCGAACATACTGAAGCATCACGGTGCGGCCGTGCATGCCAGTATGCTCTCGTTTGCCTCCACCTTTTCCTATTATCGATACCTCTAGCACACGGCGGGATGCACGTGCCGACACTCCATGTCTACGCGTGCGCTTGATGTCCTTGTCGTGTGCGCCTCCGCCTGTTCGTTGTACTACCGTAAGAAGGAAAGAGCATGTTCGTCAAAATACTACTCATCATCATATTCATAGCCATCGCGGTCGGCGTCGGCATCTACACGCGCCGTGCTGCCTCACGCGATGTCGACGGCTTCATTCTCGGTGGTCGTAACGTCGGTCCCTGGCTTTCGGCCTTCGCCTACGGCACCGCCTACTTCAGCGCCGTCGTGTTCATCGGCTACGCTGGCCAGTTTGGCTGGAAGTACGGCATGGCCGCGACCTGGGCGGGCATTGGCAACGCCGTAATCGGCAGTTTGCTTGCCTGGTGGGTTCTTGGTCCGCGCACACGTGAGGTCACGCAGCGACTCAAGGCCTCGACGATGCCCGAGTTCTTCGGCAAGCGCTACCAGAGCAAGGGCCTGCGCATTGCCTCTGCTGCCATCATCTTCGTGTTCCTCATCCCCTACACCGCGTCGGTCTACAATGGCCTGTCGCGTCTGTTCACGATGGCGTTCGGCGTGCCCTACGAGTGGTGTGTCATCGGCATGGCTATCGTGACCTGCATATACGTTGTCCTTGGTGGTTACATGGCCACGGTCGTCAACGACTTTCTACAGGGCATTGTCATGCTCGTCGGCATTACGGCCGTCATCATCGCAGTCTTGCAAACGCAGGGGGGACTCTCCGAGGCCGTCGTTCAGCTCTCGCAGATTCAAGCACCAGGTACCGAACAGCTGGGTGCCTTTACGAGCTTCCTCGGTCCCGATTTTCTCAACTTGATGGGTGTCGTCATCCTGACATCGCTTGGCACCTGGGGCTTGCCGCAGATGGTGCAGAAGTTCTATGCCATCAAGTCCGGTCCGGCCATCAAGCAGGGTGCCATCATCTCCACGGTCTTCGCCTTCGTCATCGCTGGTGGCAGCTACTTCCTCGGTGGCTTCGGTCAGCTCTTCGGCGACCAGATCGCCTACGCCGCCAATGGCACGCCTGTCTACGACTCAATCATCCCGACCATGCTCTCGAACCTGCCCGACTTTCTCATCGGCCTCGTCATCGTGCTCGTGCTCTCGGCGTCCATGAGCACGCTGTCCTCGCTCGTACTTACCTCGAGCTCGGTGCTCACGCTCGACCTCATCAAGGGCAACATCGTCAAGGAGATGAACGAGAAGAAGCAGATCGTCTGGATCCGCGCGCTGCTCGTGGTCTTCGTGGCCATCTCGGCTCTCATCGCCGTCTTCCAGTACCAGAGCTCCGTAACCTGGATTGCGCAGCTCATGGGCATCTCCTGGGGTGCTCTTGCCGGCGCCTTCCTTGGCCCGATGCTGTGGGGTCTGTATAGCAAGCGCATCAGCAAGGTCGCCGTGTGGGCGAGTTTCATCGTCGGAGTGGGTCTGACGACCGTGAACATGATCATGGGCTTTGTCGGCACGCCGCTCATCGCCTCCCCCATCAACGCTGGTGCCATCGCAATGATTCTCTCGATTGTCATCGTGCCGGTCGTGAGCCTGTTTACCAAGGCGGTGCCTTTCGAGGTCAACCCGCCGAGTCCCGAGTCCGGTACCGACCGTGAGCTCTATGCCGAGATTGACTCGATGCCTGACGCAAAGGCGAGCACACGGCGCGAAATCGTCGCAGGTGCCAATGTCGAGGAAATCGAGCTGCTTGACCAGGAGCAAAGTGAGAAGAAGCGCGAGTAGTCTTGCGCGACACGCATTGCACGAACGAAGGGGTCCGGTTTATCCGGACCCCTTCTAGTACCCCGCGAAATGCCTGAGGGCAAACTTGACGGCGCGCTCGGCACCGTAGGACGTGGCATCCGCAAGCTTGATACCGCAGCGCATAAAGCGCGTGTCGAAGAAGAGGTTGCGCAGCTTGTACTGACGACGTATCTCGGTGACGGAGGGCTGCATGAGCGCGTGGTAGCTTGCCTTGTTGACGAGCGCACGCGCCAGCATGCGTGCCGAATGCAACGCATGGTAGATACCCTCCCCGGATGGCGGGCAGATGAGACTCGCCGCATCGCCCAGAAAGTAGACACCGTCTCTTTCGAGCAGGACGTCGCTTCCGGTTGGAATGAAGGCGCCGCGCCGCGTCTCGTACTCGACACCCATCTGCTCGGCGAATGCCCGAAGGCGAGCGTCGAGGTCGGGCTCGCCCGCATAGGCACAGCAGCCGAGCTTGGCAACGTCGCCGCAGGGCGCGTACCAGGCGTACCCGATGAAACCGTCCTCGTAGTCCATCGTAAGCGGCGCACCTGTGTTCGCGACAGTGGTCTCGAGCGAGAGAATGGCGTCAGGCGCGCTGCCCGTGAGTGCCTTGCGTACGTACGAAAGCGCTCCATCCGCGGCGATGAGCGTGCCGTAGCTGAGCGTCTCTTGCTCTTCGCCGTCACGCGTTCCCTCAAGGCGATGTTGATCGAAGTCGATTGCACGCACATGAAAACGGTCGACGAGCTCTCCCCCGCAATCACGAAAGGCATCGAGTGCGAAAGCATCGAGCTCGCGTCTCTCGACACTGCACATTCGTATGCGATTGAGGTCGACTGTGATGCCTGCAGCATCACAGCACATGGACGTGAACCGTGACTTCACAAGCTTATTAGACCATTTGTCGAATATCATGTCGAGCTCGTGCATGGCACGGGGCGTGACAAGACCGGCACAGAGCTTGGCCTTTTTCGAGACGTCGAGACGCTCAAGGAGCATGACGTCACAACCCGCTTTGCGCAGAAGATACGCACACGTCGATCCGGCAAGGCCGGCCCCGACGATAAGGTAGTCGACATGGCGCATGGCTACACGCCCTCGTAATCGAAGGCTGGTATGAAGGACTCATCGGCCGCATCGCCTTCCTGCATGAAACTATGCACAATGCCTAAATCAAGGGCATAGTCAATGAGTTCGTCATATTCGTCTTCGCTCACGTGAGAGGCGAGCTCCGGGAAATCCCGGACAAGCTCCTCGGAAGGCGTGAACTGGTTCATGATGCTCACAATCATGTTATCACGATAGGGTTTTGTGGCAAGGAGCTCCATGACGCGTTTGGAATCCTCGAGATGCCCTGGCAGCAGAAGATGGCGCACGACGACACCGCGCACGAGGCGCTCCTCTCCCCTCTCGTTTTCGTCATAGCGCAGTGGTCCCACAAGCTCGAACATGGCATCGAGAGCACAAGAGGCAATGCGCGGATAGTCGGGCGCAGCCGAATAGCGCTGGGCAAGCTCGGGCGAAGCGTACTTGAAATCGGTGAGAAAGACGTCGACGTAGCCTTCGAGCGCTTCAATGGCCTCGGACAGCTCGTAGCCACTGGTGTTGTAAACGATGGGCAAGGCAAGCGGCCTGTTCGAAAACCCTTCGGAGCGGGCAAGGTCGAGGGCCGCTTTGATTTGCGAGGCGAAGTGGGTAGGCGTCACGAGGTTGATGTTGAGAGCTCCGCGTTCCTGCTGCTCGAGAAAGATGCGAGCCAAGCGCTCGACGGAGACGGCGCGACCTATTTCACCCCGTGCGATATCCTTGTTCTGGCAGTAGACGCAGCGAAGCGGACAACCCGAGAAAAACACCGTGCCACTCCCGGACTCGCCGCTTATGGGCGGTTCCTCCCAGAAGTGGAGCGCGGCGCGTGCAAGACGCACCTCATCGCCCTCGCCGCACACGCCATGTGTTCTCGTACGATCAACATGGCAACGACGAGGGCATATGGCGCATGCTTCCATCATAGGCGCGAAAGGCTATCCCTCGAGCTTTTCGGTGACAATTGCCGAGATGACCTTGGGGTTACCCTGACCGCCAAGCTGCTTCATGACCTGCCCCATGAAAAAGCCCTGCAGGCCCGTCTTGCCGCCACGATACGCTTCGACCTTGTCGGGGTTTGCTGTCATGAGTTCCTCGACCATCTGCTCGATGGCGCTCGTGTCGGTTGTCTGCTCCATGCCATGCGACTTGACGTACTCCTCGGGATCGATGCCCTCCCCGATGAGCGCGGCAAGAACCTCCTTGCCCTGCTTGGAGCTAATCGTGTCGTCAGCCAGAAGCTTTGCAAGCTTTGCCAACGCTGCCGGGGCGATACCGGACTTCGAGATGGTCGTGGCGTTTTCGTTTGTCCACGCGCTCACGTCATTGATGATAAGGTTTGCGATCTTCTTGGCGACAGCCGCATCTTCATCGTGGGCCGCTTCCTCGAAGAACTCGGCAACTTCGACATCACCGGCGAGCTCGCCGGCATCATAGGCAGGCAGGCCATAGCTTTCCATGAAGCGCTGCTTCTTGGCATCAGGCAACTCGGGAAGCTTGGCACGCACGTTCTCGATGAATTCGTCCGATAGATCAAATGGTGCAAGGTCAGGATCCGGGAACATACGATAGTCGTCTGCCGTCTCCTTGACGCGCATGACGATGGTGCGCTTGGCGCCAGGTTCCCAGTGACGCGTCTCCTGGCGGATGACTCCCCCGCTCTCGAGCACCTCGGCCTGGCGGCAGATCTCGTAGGCAAGGCCATCGTGAAGGTTCTTGAACGAGTTGATGTTCTTGAGTTCCGTCTTCGTGCCAAGCTCCGTCGAGCCACGACGACGCAGCGAGACATTGCCATCGGCGCGCAGCGAACCCTCTTCCATCGAGCAATCCGAGATGCCGAGCGTGAGGTAGATCTGACGCAGTTTCTGCATGAAGGCACGCGCTTCCTCGGGCGTGCGGAGGTCGGGCTCGGTGACGAGCTCGATGAGCGGCGTGCCGGCGCGGTTGTAATCAACGAGCGAGCGCTCCGCACCATCGATACGGCCTTCCGAACCACCCAGATGCGTCATCTTTCCCGCATCCTCTTCCATGTGGATGCGCGTGATGCCGATGCGCGTCGTATACGATCCGTCCTCGTTCTTGGGGATGTCGACACGTTCGGCAGCGCCCTTGGCGGAAAGTTCGAGGTCAAGATGACCGCGCATGCAGAACGCGAGCGGACCCTGCGTGGTCTGGAAGTTCTTGGCCATGTCCGGATAGAAGTAGCCCTTGCGATAGAACATCGTATGCTTCTCGATGTCGCAGTTGGTTGCCAGGCCGGCAAGTACGATGCTCTCGATAGCCGCCTTATTGGGCACGGGCAGGGCGCCGGGCATGCCGAGGCAAACCGGGCAAGTGTGCGTATTCGGATCGGCGCCGAACTCAATCGGGCACGAGCAGAACATCTTGGTCTTGAGCGTTGTGAGCTCGGCATGAACCTCGAGGCCGATGACGGCCTCCCAGTCCTTGAGGACCTCAGTCAATTCCTTCATGAGAGACCTCCCTCCTCGAGCGGCGCGATGCGGGGAACGACGGTCGCAGCCTCAAGTGCAGCGCCCACGCGCAGGATGACCTCGTCATGGAACTGCGGGCCTACGATTTGCAAACCGATGGGCAGACCAGAATCCTCGCCGAGCGCAACAGGCAGACTCATACCGCCATTTCCCGCGATGTTGATGCTGATGGTGTAGATGTCCGAGAGGTACATGGATGCAGGATCGCTCACCTCGCCGAACTTGAACGCGGTGCGCGGGCTCGTGGGCAACACGATGGCGTCGACCTTCTCGAACGCCTTCGTGTAATCTGCCGTGATGAGCGTGCGCACCTTTTGCGCGGGGATGTAGTACTCGTCATAGACGCCACTTGCGAGCAGCCAGGCACCAAGCATGATGCGACGCTTTGCCTCCGGGCCAAAGCCCTGGGCACGACTATCCTCATAACGCTGCTCGAGGTTCTTGCCGTGGGCGTGATGTCCGTAGCGCACCGAATCGAAACGCGAGAGATTCGAGAACGCCTCGCAGGGTCCGAGCACGTAATAGGCGCTGATGGCGGCTGCCGCGTTGGGCAGCTCGACTTCGACAATCGTGGCTCCCAGCTCTTCGAGCCTCGCGACGCTCTCCTCGAAAGCGTGCTTGACTTCAGACGTGAGGCCGTCGAGTTCGAGTAAGGCGGGCACGATGCCGATACGCATGCCGTTGACGCCGGCATCGAGATTGGCGGTAAAGTCGATGTCACAGGGCTGGCTCGTGCAATCGAGCGGGTCACGGCCGGAAATCGCGTTGAGCGCATATGCCGCATCCTCGACGCTGCGGGCGAAGGGACCGACCTGATCGAGTGAGCTGCCAAAGGCAACCACGCCATAGCGACTGACCACGCCATAGCTCGGCTTGAGGGCGACCGTGCCACAGAAGCTTCCCGGTTGGCGGATTGATCCGCCCGTATCGCTGCCGAGCGACAACGTGGCCATGCCTGCGGCAACGGCAGCCGCCGAACCACCCGAAGATCCGCCAGGCACGCGCTCGAGATCCCAGGGGTTGCTCGTCGTGCCGAAGTACGAGGTCTCGGTCGAGGAGCCAAACGCGAACTCGTCCATATTCGTCTTGCCCAGACAGATACCGCCTGCGTCGAGCGCTTTGGCAACGCAGGTTGCCGTGAACGGGCTCACGTAGGATTCGAGCATGTGGGAGGCGCAGGTTGTGTGCGTGCCAACGAGGTTCATGTTGTCCTTGAAGGCGATGGGGACGCCAGCGAGAATGCCGATGGGTTCACGGGCGGCGATAGCTGCATCGACGGCATCGGCTTGCTCGTAGGCAAGCTCGGGGGTGAGCTCGAGAAACGCATGGACCTTCGACTCAAGCGCATCGATCATGTCGAAGGCAGATGTCGTGAGCTCGCGGGCGCTGAACTGGGCATTCAACAGGCCCTCGTGGATTTCGCGAACACCCAGCTGAGGATAGTTCTGCATCAGCGATCACCTCCCTCGCCAAGGATGGAGGGAATCTCGAAGCATCCTTCGCTCGTGGAGTCGCTATTCGACAGCGCGACCTCACGCTCGAAGGACTCTCCCACTTCGTCTTCGCGCATAACGTTTGAGAGGCTGCCGATGGGATGGAAGGTCGGCTCGACACCCTCGAGCTCGTATTCGGTGATGGGTTTGAGCGTCTCGATGATGTTGTTGAGGTCAACTGTCATCGTGGATAGCTCGTCATCCGTGAGGCCGATGCGCGCATACTCGGCGATGTCGCGCACATCCTGTTCGGTCAGAGTCACCTTAGTCCTCCTCGATGCGAATCATGGTACCGATTTGAGCGACGCATGACAGGGCCTCGACTTCCTTGAGGGCTTCCTCGAAGTGCGCCTCGTTGGCCGTATGCGTCATGAAAATGAGCTCTGCGGTGCCGTCACCATGCGTCGTGGGTTGCACCATGCTGCGAATGGAGACGTCATACTGGCTGAAGATCTCGCTGATGGCAGCCAGCACGCCGGGCTCGTCCTTAACGAGCAGACGCAGGTAATACTTGGTCTCGAGCTTACCGATGCCGCGCAAGGGCAGGTTATCGGTACAGGTGCACCCGACGATGGGCTTGACATCGTTGGCGACGTGACGCGCGACCTCGATGGCATCGCCCATGACGGCCGATGCGGCAGGACCTGCGCCCGCACCCTCACCGAAGAACATGCAGTCACCCACGGCATCGCCCGTGACGTAGATGGCGTTATAGACGCCGTTGACATTGGCAAGTTGATGGTCCGTGGGAATCATGGCCGGATGGACGCGGACGTCAATCTCGCCATCGATCTTGTGGGCGATGGCGAGGAGCTTGATGGTGTAGCCCATATCCCCCGCATGCCTGAAATCCACGGGCTCGATGGAGCGAATGCCCTGCGTGAAGACGTCATCGAGTGTCACGCGGGAGTTGAAGGCGATGGAGGCGAGAATCGCGATCTTCGCGGCAGCGTCATAGCCGTCGACGTCGGCCGTCGGGTCAGCCTCGGCATAACCGAGCTCCTGCGCGCGCTTGAGCACCGTATCGTAATCGAGGCCCTGCTCCATCTCGGTGAGCATGTAGTTAGTCGTGCCATTGACAATGCCAAGGACGGTATTGATCTCATTGCTGATGAGAGAATGCTTGAGGGGTTGGATGATGGGGATGCCGCCACCTACGGACGCCTCGAAGGCGACTTCGACGCCATGCTCGTCGGCGGTGTGGAAGATTTCAGCGCCGCGCGTCGCCATGAGGGCCTTGTTGGCGGTGATCACGTTTTTTCCCGCGCGCAGGGCATCAAGCACGACGTCAGCTGCCATGCCCGTCCCGCCAATGAGCTCGATGACGATGTCGATATCTGGATCATTGACGATATCCTCATATGAGTCGACGATTGCATCATCGGGAATGCCAAGGGCTTCGAGCTTGGAGCGCGTGCGTGTCGTCGCCTTGGCAATCACCATATCGACGCCCGCATGCCTCATGAAATCATCGTGGTGCTTTTGCAATATGCGAATGAATCCGCCACCGACGGTTCCGCATCCCACCAGACCGAGCTTCACTTGCTTCATGCATATCTCCTTTTGAAAATGCCTACGCATTCGAGCATACGTCACGTGCGAGCAGATCGTCATAGGTCTCACGACGCACGACCTCGCGAGCTATGCCATCATGGACGAAGACGATACCAGGACGCACTTGCTTGTTATAGTTGCTCGCCATCTCGTTGCAATACGCACCGGTGCCGAGTACGCAGATGTGATTACCAGCCTCACATGCCTGCAGGGGGGCGTTCTTCACGACGACATCACCCGACTCGCAATGCTTGCCGACAATGTCGCAGATGACGTCACGGGGTTTGTCAGCACGCTCCACGACGAACGCCTCGTACTTCGACCCATAGAGCGCCGTGCGGATGTTATCCGTCATACCGCCATCGATGGCAACGTAGGTGCAGATGCCGGGAACCGTCTTGACCGATCCGACGGTGTAGAGCGTGATGCCCGCGTTCGCGACGATGGAGCGGCCAGGCTCCACGAAAATGTGCGGATATGGGTAATCGTATTCGCTGCAATTGGCGTGGATGGCGCCCGTCGCAATCTGGGCGAATTGCGCAATGGTCGAGGGACGATCGTAGATGGTATAGGGAATGCCCAGACCGCCGCCCATATCGAAGACCTGAGCGACGAAGTCATGTGCCTGACGCATGTCATTCATAAAGCCGAACATGGTGTTAATGGCCTCGACATAGGAGGTGAGCTCGAAGATTTGCGAGCCGATGTGACAGTGGAACCCAGCGACCTCGACTCCGGGCAGCGTCAGCGCATAGACAAGGGCTTCCTCGGCCGCACCGTTGCGAATGTTGAAACCGAACTTGGAATCCTCGTTGGCCGTCTGGATATACGCATGCGTGTCAGCCTCGATACCGGGACAGACGCGAATGATGATGCGCTGGGTGACACCCTGTGCGCTCGCATAGGTCGAGATGCGCTCGATCTCCTCATGCGTATCGACGACGAAGCACGCGACACCGGCATCGATGTACTCCTCGATCTCGCGTTGGGACTTGTTGTTGCCCTGGGCGAAGACATGCTCCATCGGAAATCCCGCCGCCTTGGCGATGGCAAGCTCTCCACCACTGGCCACGTCGATATAGCAATCCTCCTCGGCGACGATCTTGTCCATGGCAACGCAGCAGAAGGCCTTGGCGGCATAGACGATGTCGCTTTGCGGATAGCAGGTGCGGAACTCATCGCGATAGTCTGCGAGTTGCTTGCGGATATGACCCTCGTCGTAGACATAGAGCGCGGTACCGAAATCGCGGGCGATGTCGCGCAAATCGATGCCGTCGAGCATCACCTTCTCGCCGTCAACGTCCATGTTCATGGGAGCGACCTTGAGAAGGTCGGATGCCTTCATGTAGTCGGGCAGAACATGTTCGCGTGTTGGTGCAATTGACATGCTGAACTTCTCCTTTGGTTACATGCTCGTAGGTGCCGAAACACCGAGCAGAGACAGGGCGTTTCTCAGGACGCGGCGCGTCGCATCACAGACGTAGAGACGCGCCGTCGTGAGCTGCGCGTCATCGCCGATGACGTGGCATTGGGTATAGAACTGATGGAACTCGCTTGCGAGGCTCGTCGCGTAATGCGTAAGCCTGAACGGGGCAAGGTCACGCGCACATCCTGCAACGAGCTCACCAAACTCGTCGATGCGACGTGCAAGGGCAAGCTCTGTCTCATGCGTAAGCGGCGAGAGGTCGGCATCGGCTGGGATAAGGGATGCGGCGATGGCGTCCGGGTTTGCTTCGGGTGCGCTTGCATCCTCGATGCCAGCGGCCTTGCGCAGGATCGAGCATATGCGCGCATGAGCATACTGAACATAGTAGACGGGATTGGTCGAATCCTGCTTCTTGGCCTGCTCGATATCGAAGTCAATTGCCTGGTCGGTTGAGCGTGCGAGCATGAGGAAGCGCGTGGCGTCGGCTCCGACCTCGTCAAGGACCTCCTCGAAGCTCACCATCTCGCCCGTGCGCTTGGACATGCGTACGGGCTCGCCATCACGAAAGAGGTTGACCATCTGACCGATGACGACCTCGGGCTGACCGGGATGGTCGAAGACATGGCCAACCGATTGGATGCGCTTGATATAGCCATGATGATCGGCGCCGAGGATGTCGATGCAGCGATCGAAGCCGCGGTCGAACTTGTTCTTGTGATAGGCGATATCGGGCGCGAAGTAGGTAAAGCTGCCGTCGGCCTTGACGAGGACTCGGTCCTTATCGTCACCGAACTCCGTGGTCCTGAACCACACGGCGTCGTCTTTATCGTAGAGGTATCCCCTCTCGCGCAGCGCATCGAGAGCACGCGTGAGGCGAGAGCTCCCATCGGCGTCCGTGGCATAGGTGCTACGCTCGGAATACCACACGTCGAACTCGAGGCCAAAACCCGCGAGCAGCTCCTTCGTATGCTCGAAGACCGTCTTGTACGCGAGTTCCTTGAAATATGCCGCGCGCTCGTCGGCGTCGGCGTCGACCCAGGCAGCGCCCTCTGCATCGTAGATGATGCCGGCGATATCGATGACGTAGGCGCCGGCATAGCAGTTTTCGGGAAGCTCGGCTCGATACGAATCCATGTTCTCGATGATGATCTCATAAGCGCTCTCGACATCCGTCGCGGCACCTTCGGCAATGAGGCGTGCAACCTGCAGGTAGCGAAGTGCCACGGACTCCGCGAAGATGTCCATCTGGTTGCCCGCGTCGTTGATGTAGAACTCGCGGGTCACATCGTAGCCTGCGAAGGAAAGGACGTTTGCCATCGCATCGCCGAGTGCTGCCCAACGGCCATGCCCCAAATGCATGGGGCCTGTCGGGTTGGCGGAGATAAACTCGAGGTCGACCTTGATGCCATCGCCGTCGTGGCTCGAGCCATAGCGCGTGTCCTCGCTACGTACCACGTGAAACACGCTTTGCAATGCGGCATCGGAGAGCTTGATGTTGATGAAACCGGGGCCGGCGATTTCGACGGAGGCGACTTCGGGTGCGTCGGCAATATGCGCGACGATAATTTGCGCGATATCACGGGGATTCATGTGCGCTTGCTTGGCGCATCGCATGGCAATGGAACTCGCCCAATCGCCATGCGCAAGGTCACGAGGACGCTCGACCTGTGCCGATGGCAGGTCGTCGAGGGGGAGTTCGCCAGATTCGATGGCGGATTCGATGGCTGATGTGATGATGTCTTCTACTAACGTACGCACGGATGCTCGGTTCCTTTCAGGCTAATTGCATACGAAGCAACTATTCTAGCCGAACACGGGCGCGTTATACGCGAGAAGTACAAGGTAGCTTGGGTTATTCGGTATAGGTCGCGAGTGCGTTGCTTGACTTGAGATACGCAAGGACAGCCGACATGACACATTCCCTGATGTCGATCGTCTCATACGTATACTCGGTATAGACCTCGAGCGTCGCGCTGATGGCATTGAGCGATGCGCTGTCGAGGGAAAGCTCTGGCCTCATGTCTTCATAGAGGTACCCGGCCTTCTTGAGCGCATCATATGCAAGCTGGGGCAATTTCTCCCCTATCGCTTCCAGATCCGCCATGCTCGAGAACTCGAATGTCAGGTCGGTCGTCTGGAAGGGCGGCAGAACGGTTACCGCATTCGAGTTGAAGACCGCGTTGGGAATGATGTAGCTGTTGCCGTCAGCATCTTCCATCTTCACGACGCGCCAGGTGATGTCGTCGATTTTACCCGTAATGTCCCTGATGGAAATCCAATCCCCCATTTTGAAGTCACGCGACAAGGAAACCTGCAAGCCGCCGATGAGGTTGGATATCGTGTTCTGCAAGCCGAGGGAGAGCGCGATACCGCCAACGCCCAGGGCTCCCCACAACACCGAGGTGTTGTAGTTGAAGCACCATTTGAGAATGCACGAGACACTCACGAACCAGATAGCGACGCGTATGATGTTGGCGACGATCGAGCCACCGACCACGCCGCCCGTCGTCTTCTTGAGCGTCCGGTACATCACCTTGACGAGAAGGTGCGCGACCAGCATCGTCCCCAGAATCGTGAAAATGGCAACGGCGGCAACGAGGGCGTAGCCGCCGTGATGATATAGATATGTGCTCTCGATGGCCTCCACGAGCGTGCGCCGCGTTCTTCGTGCTATCCGGCGTAGTCTATGAGCTTGGCGGCAACTTGCTTCTTGCGGGAAAGCACGCCGGGCATCCAGACGGGGCCATCAGCGAAGGAAATCTCGAAGGCATCGGCGATGAAGTCAGTGTCACCGGCGGCAATGAAGTCGCTGCCCTCGACGATGATGTCGGTCAGGAGCATGAGGGCCGCATCATAGCCGCCCTCTTCCTGAATCTTGGCAACCTGCGCGGCGATATCGTCCGTGCGCCCACGCAGTCCCTCGAGGTCCACGGTCTCGTACTGGGCAATCCAGCACTTCTTGCCACCGAAGTTGAACTCCTTGGAATCACGGCTGCAGATATCCTCGATCGAGACATCGTCATCGCCACCACGGGACTTGAAGATCTTCATGCCGAACTCGACAGAATCGACGCCGAGAATCTGCGCGAGCCTCTCGACGTGCTTGGCGTCGACCTCGGTTGCCGTGGGTGACTTGAGAATGACCGTGTCCGTGAGAATGGCCGAGAGCAGGCATGCGGCAATCTGCTTGTCAGGCGCGATGCCGAAGTACTCATAGAGCTTCGTGATAATCGAAGTGGTTGAACCCCAGGGCAGGTTGATAAAGGTGATGGGCGCCGACGTAGAGACATCGGCAATGCGATGGTGATCGATGATCTCGGCGACCTCGGCGTCTTCGATCCCATCGACAGCCTGGCCCATCTCGTTATGGTCGACGAGCACAAGCACGTCGCCCTCGCTCACCTGCTCTATGAGTGCAGGCGCATCGATGCCGTACTCCTCGAAAATCATCGCGCTCTCGGCAGGCAACTCGCCCAGACGCACGGGAATGTACTCGTTATCGGCATCGGTCATGTTCTTGAGGTTGGCGTAGGTGTACGCTGCCATGATCGAGTCGTTATCGGGATTCTTGTGTCCAACTACGTAAATCTGTGCCATGAGAGCCTCTCCTCGAAATCGAAATATCGCGATTATACCTTTATCCGAGCTTCACGATGGGCGCATATCCCTTGAGAAGCGTCTTTGTCTTGCCGCTCTTCTTGAAGTAGACCGAGATCTTGTCTCCATCGATGCCAACGACGACACCCGGTCCGAAGGTCTTGTGTTCGACGTGATCCCCCTCGGCGAACTCGGCCGAAGAAGCGACAGATGACTTCTTGCCCGCATCGTCAGCACCTGCATCGTGTGCGGCGGCATAGCCGCCGCTACCATAGACGCGACCACCGTACATCTCCTCGCCTTGTCCGCTTCCGGATATGCCGCGCCGGTCACCGCGTTTCTCCCAGCCCGTACCCGAAAAGCCAAGCGATCCGACGCCTTCGGAGGCAAGGAGCTCGGCGGGCATCTCGGATATGAAGCGGCTTCGCGCATTGGCCTGTAGGTCGTTGAAGATGCGCCTACGTGCCGCACACGTGAGGAAGAGCCGCTTGCGAGCGCGTGTGATGGCAACGTAAGCCAGGCGACGTTCCTCCTCCACACCGTTTTCGAGCATGGAAGCCGTATGGGGAAAGATGGATTCCTCCATGCCGGCGACGAAGACGTTGTCAAACTCGAGGCCCTTGGCGGAATGCACCGTCATGAAAGTGACGGCGTCGTTTTCCTCGCTTCCCAGGGAATCGAGGTCGGTTCGCAAGCTCAGCCATTCCATGAAGTCACCAAGCGTGGGTGCGTGGAATGCGAGCTCGTCGTTGTCCACATCGGGAATGTCGAGGATATCCGGATCGAAGACAATCTCATGATCATCGGCATATTCGCGCACGACACCGAGAAACTCGCGTATGTTCTCGATACGGCCACGCGCCTCGTCGGTGTTCTGCGCCTCAAGCGCCTCCATGAGTCCGGTCTTCTCGACAATCATGTCAACGACGGCGTAGAGATCCCCCCCGTAGGAGCTTGCCTCGTCGATGAGGGAAACGAAGCTCTCGAGCGCACGACGTGTGGCAGCTCGACAGGCCGGGTCGAGCATTTCCTCACGCACGGCTTCGAGAAAGGGAATATCGCGTTGCAGCGCGGTGAGCGAAATGCGTTCGATTGTCGTCTTGCCGATGCCACGACGTGGCGTGTTGATGATACGCATGCAACTCACGTCATCAGCTGGATTGAGTATGAGCTTGAGGTACGCCGTGACGTCCCTGATTTCCGCACGGTCGAAGAATCGCGTGCCCCCGACGATGCGATAGGGCACGCCCGCGCGCAGAAACATGTCCTCGAGTATGCGCGACTGCGCATTCGTGCGATAGAAGACCGCGATATCGTTATAACGACTCCCCTTCGCATGGAGGTCATCTGCCATGGCAGCAATCCAGCGACCCTCATCGCGCTCATCTGCCGCAAGGAAGACGGCGACCTTCTCGCCCTGCTCGCCACGCGTGAAGAGCTCCTTGCTCTTGCGCGATTGGTTGTGCGCGATGACGGCATTGGCGCATTGCAGGATCGTGGAAGTGGAACGATAGTTCTCTTCGAGCTTGATGGTTTTGGTATCGGGCCAATCGCGCTCGAAATCGAGGATATTGCGGATGTCGGCACCACGCCACGAGTAGATCGACTGGTCATCGTCGCCGACGACCATGAGATTGCCATGCCCCGAAGCGAGCAGCTTCGTTATCTCGTACTGGGCCCTGTTCGTATCCTGATACTCGTCGACAAGTATGTAATGGAAACGCTGACCGTACTCCTGGCATATGTCGGGATGCTCGGACAGCAGCGTGTACACGTTGACGAGCAAGTCGTCGAAATCCATCGCATTGGCACGTTTGAGACGTTGCTGGTACGCCTTGAATATCTCGGCAAACGCCTTATCGAACTGGTCGTTGGCACGTGGTTTGTAATCTGCGGGGTTCACGAGCTCGTTTTTGCAGGCGGATATGCGTGCCCGCATCGCGTTTTCGGAGAAGCTACGTCCCGTATAGCCGTAGTCGGCCATGATGTCCTTGATAAGCCGTTTGGAATCATCGGTATCGTAGATGGTGAAGTCGTCGCTGTAGCCGAGAACCGTGGCGTGGGAGCGCAGGATGCGTACGCACATGCTATGGAAGGTGTAGATCCACATACCACGCAGACGGCCTGCGGCAAGTGTCGATAGCCTGTCACGCATTTCGCGAGCCGCCTTGTTGGTAAAGGTGACGGCAAGGATGTTCCAGGGCGCAACACCGCAATCCTCGACCAGATGCGCGATGCGATAGGTGAGCACGCGCGTCTTGCCGCTTCCCGCGCCCGCCAAAACGAGAAGCGGCCCCTCACATGTAAGGACCGCCTCCCTCTGCGCGTCGTTGAGCGAAGATAGATCGAGCACTAGACGACCTTCTTGCCAACGGCAGCCGCGATTTGCTTGAGCTCGTCCAGAAGCTCGGCAAACTGCGGAAGCGTGAGCTGCTGGGATGCGTCGGACTTCGCGACCTTTGGGTCAGGATGCACTTCGATCATGAGCGCGTCGGCACCGGCTGCGATGGCGGCCTTGGCAAGATCGCCGACGAGAGCCGTCTGACCGGCGGGATGGCTCACATCGACGCAAATGGGATACATCGAACGCTGGTGCACGACGGGGACGGCCGCGATATCGAGCGTGAATCGCGTCGCGTTCTCGAAGGTGCGGATACCGCGCTCGCAGAGCATGACGTTGGGATTGCCGTATTGCGTGATGTACTCGACGGCGGAGAGCCACTCGTCGATGGTGGCGGCCATGCCACGCTTGAAGAGCACGGGCTGATGCGAATCTTCGGTTGCCTTGCCGATGACCTTGAGAAGTTCGAAATTGGCCATGTTACGCGTGCCGATCTGGATGCCATCGACATGCTCGAGCACTTCGACGACGTGCGTGGTGTCGACGACTTCGGTGATGGTCTTGAGGCCGTAGGTCTTGCCGGCCTCTTCCATGATCTTGACGCCTTCGATGCCGAGACCTTGGAAGGAATACGGGCTCGTGCGTGGCTTGAAGGCGCCGCCGCGAATCCAGGAAAGACCCAGCTCGCTCAGGCCCCGAGCAACCGTGTCGAATTGCTCGGCACTCTCAACCGAGCACGGGCCGGCGAAGATGATGACCTCATCGGATGTGCGATTGGGAACGTAGGTCTTGCTCATGCGCGAATCTCCTTCATCACCCTGAGAATGGTCGCGTAGATTTCGCGAATGTCATTGCTGTACATGGGGCCGTCATTAAGCGCTTCGAGGCGGGTGAAGATCTCCTCTTCGCGCTTTGGGTCATAGAGGCCCATCTGTGCCTGCGGTTTGAGCATGCGGATGGCAAGCGACTCGGTTGCACGCTTGTTGAGAAGCGCGACGATCTGCTCGTCGAGCGAGTCGATGACGGCACGATGCTTCCCGATCTCGATTTCTGCGTTCTGGTCTTCTGTCATGCCTCTTCCTTTCCGATCCTGATAATCGTCGTTGCGATGCTATTTCTTGCGGCGAGCCGCGGAGCTTTCGCTGACGGACTTGCGTCGCCCCTTGGCGCGATTCATACCGGGGTAATCTCGAATGAGGTCGTGCAGAAACTGATTGTAAACCCAAGCTGAGACAACGCCAGCGAGAACACCAACAAGAGCGCCGACAAGGATGTCGAGGGGCCACTCGACGCCCAGGTAAATGCGAGACAATGCGATGAAAACGGCTCCGACGAAGGCCCAGGTCCCCCAGCGCCGCCCGGCAAGCATTGCAATGACCGTTGCCGCCGCAAAGGACGTCGCCGCGTGAAAGCTCGGGAACGAATAGCCCGTACGGCTCACGCCCATGACGGCGCTTACGCCGATGCCGGCATCGTAGGGACGCACGTGCGCGAAGATGGGTTGCAAGATGAAACCGACGATGATGCCCGTGAAGACGACGGTGAAGAGCAGGGTGACGCCGACGTCATTCCTTCCGAGAAAGACGATGAGGACGATGCCGAGCACGATCCAAACGAACCCGTAGTTACCGAGTGCCGATATGAGCGCGGCAAGCTGCGTGAGAACGGGAAAGCGCAGCGACTGAAGAGCGAGGAGTATGGTGGCTTCCATCGTGACCCTATCCTACCCTTTAGCCGATCATCAGCTTGATGCCGAAGTAACCCAAGACGATGATGCCGATGATGATGCGATACACACCAAAGGCCGTGAAGTCGTTGTTCTTGATGTAGCCCATGAGGAACTTGATCGAGAGCACGGAGACGACGAAGGCGGTGACGATACCCACAACGAGCACCACGACTTCGGTCGCGGTCATGACGAGACCGGCCGTGATAAACGCTTTGAAGGCCTTGACGATGCCCCAGCCAAACATGATGGGAATGGCGAGGAAAAAGGTGAACTCGGCAGAAGCCGTGCGCGAGCATCCCGTGAGCATGCCGCCGATGATGGTCGCACCGCTGCGGCTCGTACCGGGTATGATGGCAAGACACTGGAAGAGACCGATCTTGATGGCGGCTGCCGGACCGATCTCGTCAACGGTCTTGATCGGGAACATCTCATCGGGGCTCGGCTTATCGTCGAGTTGCCCGCTGTCGTGAACGAACTGCACATAGCGATGACGGTTACGACGCTCCAGGACAATGAAGACGATACCGTAGAGGATGAGCATCGCGGCAACGACCCAGGCGTTATGAAGATGCTCGGTCACCCAGTCATCGAAGAGCAGGCCGACGATTGCCGCGGGTATGCAACCGATGACGACCATTCCCCACAAACGCCAGGTCTCCTTGCGCTGAACGGGAGTCTTCTTTCGCGAGAAGGGATTGAGTTTGGTGAAGTACAGGATGATGACGGCCATGATGGCGCCGATTTGGATGACGACCAGAAACAGCTCGAGGAACGTGGACGAGACATCAAGCTTGATAAACTCATCGACGAGAATCATGTGGCCCGTCGATGAAATCGGGAGCCACTCCGTTAGTCCTTCGACAAGGCCGATGATAAATGCTTTGATTGCCTCTATGAACATCTGTTAAATCCTCGATCGTGTTCTTATACGTGAATGCGTAATTGTAGTACAAGGATGCTTTGACGGGAATATACCTGCTTTTTCATATCTGTGCGCACATGACGGCGCGATATGCGGTACCTTACCAATATCTTAAGGTGCAAATAAGCGTCATCGCGAAAGGACTCGAAAGACCCCATGGAATATCTGGTCATAGCCCTGCTCTACATTGGTGCCGTTCTCGTTTCCTCGGTTCTTGACCAGTTTTTACGTGGCGTGTCACTCCCCCTCGTTCAGATGGCCGTTGGTGTTGCCATCTACTTCTTCGTCGAGCTTCCCATTGACGTCACCATAAACTCCGAGCTCTTTCTCGTCATGTTCATCGCACCGCTCCTCTTCGATGAGTCGCGCAACATCAGCAACCGCATACTCTGGGAAAATCGCAACACGGTTCTTTCGCTTGCCATCGGGTTGGTCGTCGTCTCGGTTCTCGTCGTCGGCTTCGTGCTGCACTGGCTCGTCCCGTCCATCTCGCTTGCGGCTGCATTTGCCCTCGGTGCGGCTCTCGGCCCCACCGATGCCGTCGCCGTCGCATCACTCGGCAAGACCATCAAGCTCGGGACGCGCCAGAAGGCCTCTCTCCTGGGCGAGGCGCTGCTCAACGATGCTTCCGGTATCGTCTCGTTCCAGTTTGCGATTGCCGCGGCGGTAACCGGTTACTTCTCGATTGCCGATGCCGGCTGGACCTTCGTCGTCGAGTTCTTTGGCGGCATTGCGCTCGGCCTTGTAATCGCGGTGGTCGCCTTCTTCATCATGCGTCGTTTGAGACGCGCCGGCGTGGAGAGCGCCACCGTCCACGTGTGCTTCGAGCTCTTCCTCCCCTTCTTCATCTACCTCGTCGCGACGCAGGCGCACGTCAGCGGCATCCTCGCGGTCGTCGCAGCCGGCCTCTTCCTCTCCTACGCCTCGCAGCTTCTCACGCCGCGTTCACGTTCCTTCTCGACCTTCTCGACACGCCTCTCCATCGCGTCCCAGAACGTCTGGAGTCTTTTCTCGTTCGTCCTCAATGGTGTCATCTTCACCAATCTCGGCATCGTGCTCTCCTCGACGCTTGCCCCGGCACTCAAGGAGAACTCGGCTGACCTCGTGTGGATTTTCGGTCTCGTGTTCATACTTACCGCCGTCATTGTCGGCGTCCGCTTCATCTGGATCCTCTGCTGCGACCTGCTCTCGAATCATCCCGAAGCTGGAAAGCGCATGAAACTCGGGCGCTCCGCCGTCCGAAAGGCTCTGGTCACCACCTTGTGCGGGCCCAAGGGAGCGGTCTCGCTTTCCATTGCCTCGACCATTCCGTTCACGGTTGCCTCGGGCGCCGTCTTCCCCCAACGCGACCTTCTGCTCTTCCTTGTCTGTGGCGTCATCGTCGTCACGCTCTTGCTCGCGAACTTCGTCGTTCCCCTTATCGCTCCCAAATCAGACGAGGAGGAGTCCGACGAAATCGACCCCGAGCATGAGATCGAGATGATCGAAAACGTCATTTCGGGTCTCAAGCGTCAGCAAACTCCGGAAAACAAGCAGGCAACGGGCAGAGTCATGCGCATGTACTATCGCAGACTCACCGCCGCACGACGTCGCTCTGTCTCGTCACGTCAATTACGCTACCTGCGTCAGGAAGTGCTCCTGCACCAACGCGACTTCATCAAGGACGCCATTGTTCATGATGATGTCGACAAGCGCCTTGGCACTAGGTATCTTAAGCGCATCGACCGCATGCTCAAGTTGCTTACGCGCAAGAAGACCTTGCTCACGGCTCGCCGTCAAGCCCAGCCCCTCGCAGGATCAACGTCTACGATGGGAAAGATCCAGAACCAGGTCGCGAGCACGAACGAGACACGCAAGCGGCTCGAATTCAAGATCGACGTCGAACGCGTCGCCGTCGATTATCTCGAGGTAGTGAGCCATGAGCCCGACGAGGGTCGCGTGCAGGCGGCACTCGCGCTACTCAGCGAGCACAAATCCCTGCTTTCCGCTCTGCGCTCCCAGCTTCGCGCACTCGACAGTGCCCAGGGAATCATCGCGGACGTACCGGAAGGCGCCGGTCAGCACAGCATCATCCGCACCGATACGGGAAGCTTGCGCCTCGAGGCAAGCGAAGCTGACGAGAGCGACCTGCCGGGCTTTGCCGATGTGCAGGCGGAAGGCCTGCGTCTCGAACTTGACGAAATCCAGGAGATGTACGAGTCGGGTAAGATAACCCAGGCAATCGCCCGCGAGATGCGTGAAGAGATATATCTGCTCCAGATGGGGCTTTCGGACTAGGAAGGACACAGCATGAAGGTCAAGGAAAAGCAGCTCGAGAACGGCATGATTCGCCTGAGCATCACGGCAACTCCCCAAGAGGTAAATGCCGCGCTTGATCGTGCGCAGGGGGCAATTGCGAGCAGGTTCGGCCTCCGACCCGATCCGACCAAGTCCGTCACCGAGGCCCTTGCTGAGCACCTCAAGATCAACGACGCTGACTCCGTCTTGCAATCCCAGGCCATCAACATGCTCGTACCCTACGCGCTCGATCAGCGAGGCATTACGCCACTCGCCCAGCCCAAGATCCAGCCTTCCCCCGGCTTCATGCGCGACCATGCGTTCAGCTTCCAAGTCGATGTCGAACCCAAGCCTCACTTCACGCTGAGCTCATACGACCCCGTCGAGATCACGGTGCCGCCCTTCAAGCCCGTCGAGGTCGATGTGGATGCCGAGATACGCGCAAACATGAACATGTATTCCGACTTCGTGACCGCAGACCCCCATCCCGTCGGTCCCGATGACAGCTTCCTTATCGCCATCGACGTCTACCTCGACGGAGAGCGCCTCAGCGGGATCAGCACCGATAGCCGTGTCTACTCGATGGGGCGTGGATTCATGCCCGAAAGTTTCGACGAGCAGCTCCTTGGCATGGACGTAGGTGAGACCAAGAGCTTCTCCTTCGAGGGCGAGGGCTACGATTCTGATGGCCTGCGCACCATGCGCACCTATGAATGCACGGTTACCATCAAGGAGATGAAGAAAGAGGTGCCCCCCGAACTCACCGACGAATGGGTCAAGCGCGTCATGCCCTCCTACGATTCCATCGACAAGTTGCGCGAGGAAATCCGCCTCTCCTACGAGACCCAGGCACTCCACGATTACGACATGCAAATCATCACGATTGCGCAGACCGAGCTCGCCAAGCGCCTGGAGGGCGAGATTCCCGACGCGGCATTTGATGCGACGGCGACCTCCATCGAGGCAACGCTGCGCAATCAGCTCTCGCAGCAGGGCATTACGATGGCGGACTTTATCGAGGAACAAGGCGGCGAGCAGAACTACAAGATCGGCATCATGATGCAGGCGCGCCAGACCCTGCGCTGCGACTACGCCCTGGACGCGCTCTTCGAGCATGCAGGGCTCGTCCTGACCGACGAGGATATCGACGGAGCCTGCACCGAGCTCAACCCCATGAATCCGGCTCTCGTGCGCCAGGAGATGGAGTCGAGTGGCCGCGGCTTCGCGCTGCGCGAGGTCGCTGCGCGCTATGCAGCAAGCCGGTACCTTGTGGATAACGCCATCATCACGACGCTCGACGAATAACATACGCATTTGCGCTCGGGCAGGCCACCTCGCTTCGACGGTCGCTTCCCGACAGCCCGCTTCGCGGTCTTTACGGCGCGCTCCCTTGTACCTCCGCTCGATGACCTGCCCGAGCGCATGCTTCCATTAGGCGCAAGGAGCTCTTGCCCATGAATATCTGGTGCTGACGTCCGGTTGAACGTCTCAAGTGGCTGACCCCGTGAGACACAGCGGCACATTATTTGGCGTATGTCCATGTATGCGCCAAGTAATGTGCTCCCATGTCCAGGCCTGCGACCACAGGAGCACATTGCTTGGCAGAAACGCCAAGGATTGCTGCGTGGTGGCTGCCAGCGCGACCACAGATGCGCATTTCGTGGCAGAATCATGGTTTGACGACTCGAAATGCGGCGTAGTGGTCGGGGACATGATGCCACCGACAGCAGATGTGCAAACAGACCATCGAACGGAGATGCAAAGGAGCGCGCAGCGGCCCGTCGGGAGGCGACCGTCGAAGCGAGATGATCTGCCTACACGTGTATTACTTGGGCATTCTGATGATAGTATGAGGCTCGAGAGGTTCGTTGCAGTCGAAGCGGTAGCGCTCCATCGCGCGATTCGCACGCGTAACGGGGATGGGCGGTTCGTCCTCGATGTGTTGCAAGTTCGAAATCGTGATTGCGCGAACGGGCTTGCGGGGGCCGAGTGCCTCGAGCGGTGTCACCTCGTCAAAGCCATTGCGACAGCGTGCTTCGATTGACCATGTACCCGGCTCCCGCTCGTCGCAGGTGAGCACCTCTGCAGCCCATTCCACGAGCTGCGTGCGCTCATCGGTAGCGTGCGCCTGGTGGGCCGGTCCGAAGTAGAAGCCTGTCGAGTATGGCCTGTGCGAAACGAGTTCGAGCTCACGCGCAGAATCCGTCACCGGCTTGCCGTCTAGCACGTTCCTGTATGCATTGACGACGGTCGCGACGTAGAACGCCTTCTTGTTGCGTCCTTCGATCTTGATCGAATCGATCCCGGCTTCCTCAAGCTCCTCCAGATGCGCAAGCATGTTGAGGTCCTCAGCGTTCATGATGTATGTGCCGTGCTCATCCTCTTCGATGGGATAGTGCTCGCCTGGGCGCTTCCCCTCCTCGAGCGTGTAGCGCCAGCGGCACGATTGCGTGCAGTGTCCAGAAAGCGCACTGCGCCCCGTCAGATAATCGCTGATGAGGCAGCGCCCCGAATAGGCCATGCACATGGCTCCGTGAACGAAAGCCTCCAACTCGAGGTCTGCAGGAATCTCTGCGCGCATCCGCGCGATACCCTCAAGGGACATCTCACGAGCGCAGACAATCCGCTTTGCCCCAAGCTCGTACCAGGTTTGTGCCGCCAGGGCGTTCGAGACGCTCGCTTGCGTACTTACGTGCAAGGCGACTTGCGGCGCGATTTCACGGGCAAGACGAGCTGCTCCAAGATCTCCGATGATGAAGGCATCGACACCCGCGTCGCGCAGAGCAGCCAGATATGTAGGAAGCGCCTCGATATCATCGTCGTGCATGACGATGTTGAGCGTCACGTACACCTTGACGTCATGAGCGTGAGCGTAGCCAATTGCCGCAGGAATCTCGTCGAGGGTGAAGTTGCTCGCCCGCTGCCGCATGCCAAAGCGATCGCAGGCCAGGTACACGGCATCGGCGCCAAAGCGCACCGCATACTGTAGTTGCTCGAGTCCACCCGCAGGCGCAAGAAGCTCCACGGCTACCTTCCCTTCCCATAGCGCAGCTCCCAGAAGGCAACGGCACTCGCAGCGGCGACGTTAAGTGAATCGACCTCGTGTTCCATCGGGATGATGACGCGCGTATCGCAAGCGTCAATCGTGGCACGGTCGAGCCCATAGCCCTCGCTTCCCAACACGAGCGCGAGTCTCTCGATCTCCTTGAGGGAGGCATCGTCAACTGCGATCGCGTCATCTTCGAGGGCGAGCGCCGCCGTGACGAAACCACGCTCCCCCAACTCGCCAACGTTGTCAATCCTCCCCCACGGCACCTGAAACACCGTGCCCATGGAGACGCGCGACGCGCGCTTGTAAAGCGGGTCATGGCATCCCGGTGTGATGAGAACCGCATCCATACCGAGAGCTGCCGCGCTGCGAAAAATCGCGCCAATGTTCGTGAAGTTCGTGATGCCCTCGAGCACCGCGACACGATGCGCGTCGCGCAGGAGTTCATCGAGACCGGGAAGCTCGGGACGCATGAAGACGGCAAGTGGGCCACGCGTGACCTGATAGCCGGTGATCTCCTGCATCTGCGCGCGCGTGACACGCAAGATGGGCGTGGCGGGATCGATTGCCTCGATGGCGTTGACAAGGTCAATCGAAGGCTCGAACCATCGATCCTCGACAAAGAGCGAGACGGGACGCGCTCCCGCCTTCATCGCGCGCTCAATCACGAGGCGTGACTCGGCGATGAACATACCGGACGAGCCTTCCGGATAGTTCATGAGCTGCGCATCGGTGAATTTCGAATAGAAGCGCAAACGCTCGTCACAGACGTCTTCGATGCGTTCAATCATGTCCACTCGATTCCGAGCGTGTCGCTTATGCAGCGGGCGGCAAGCATCTGGCCCATGATGGCGGGCATGTACGACATCGTGCCCAAATCGCTGCGCTCGGACCGTTCGGCTCCTTCGCGCGTTTGCGTATGTGCCGGTGTCTCCGTCGAGTAGAGCACGCGCATGCTTCTGATGCCCCTTCTGCGCGCTTGCTTGCGCACCACGCGGCTCAGAGGGCACGAACTCGTCTCGTAGATGTCGGCAAAGGCGAGCTTGGTTGGGTCGAAGGTGTTGGCCGCACCCATTGAGCTTAGTAGCGATAGGTCATGTTCCTCGCAATAGGCAGCAAGGGCAAGCTTAGTGACAATCGTATCCTGCGCATCGATGCAGTAGTCGACTGGGCATTCCTCGAACAGACTCTCAACGTCATCGGGCAGGATGCGTCGTTCAAGCGTCTTGACGTGAGCCTGCGAATTGATGTCGGCAATCATGTCACGCATGACATCGACCTTGAGCCTGCCAAGCGTGCTCGAGAAGGCGATTGCCTGTCGATTGACGTTGCTCTTCTCAACACGGTCATCATCGATGATGACGAACGATCCCACGCCACCACGTGCGAGCGCCTCGACGCAGTTAGAACCCACGCCCCCGATGCCGATGACCATCACGCGCGCAGAAGCGAGCTTCGCGACTCCCTGTGCGCCCAACAAGCGTTCCAGACGGCTCGTCCGCGTCTCGTCACCCATCGCGTGCGTATCCTATCGATCAAGTAGCTGGAGCAGCTCGTCGCGCGTGAGAGAAGCCAGTGGCGTTCCGTCGCCACGCACGAGTTTGTCGGCGAGCTTGCTCTTGGCATGCTGCAGGGCAACGACGCGCTCCTCGATCGTATCCTTGGCGATGACCTTGTAGACGGATACGGCGCGCTTTTGTCCGATGCGATGGGCGCGATCGGTGGCCTGGTTTTCGGCGGCAAGGTTCCACCAGGGATCCGAGTGAATGACGACGGATGCGCCGGTGAGGTTGAGGCCCGTACCGCCGGCTTTGAGCGAGACGAGAAAGACGGGCGTGTCGTCTTCGTTGAATTCGTTGACAAGCTGAATGCGTTGACGCTTGGGAGTCGAGCCCGTGATCACGAAATACGAGATGCCATGCTTGTCCAGGCTCTCGGCGATGATGTCGAGGAACTGCACGAACTGCGAGAACACGAGCGTCTTCTCGCCCGAATCATGAGCGCTTTCGATGAGCTCGATAATGGTATCGAGCTTGGCCGCCTCCCCTTCGTAGTTTTCGAAGAGAAGGGCGGGGTCGCAACAGAGCTCGCGTAACCGCGTGATCTCTGCGAGTACGGCGATCTTGTCGGCGCTGAACGCCTGACGCGAACGAGAATTGATGCTCTCGCGCAGACGCTGTTCGAGCGCACGGTACAGACGCATCTGCTCGTCGCCAAGCTGGGTATAGACGATGGACTCGTCCTTATCGGGCAGATCGGTGAGGACGTCTTGCTTCATCCTGCGCAGGATAAAATGCCCGACGAGTGCCTGCAGGCGTTCGAGCGCACGTTCGTCACCGTCCAAGATGGGCTGCTCGTAACGAGTCCGGAAGTTCTCGTACGTGCTCAGCAAGCCGGGCATGAGAAAGTCGAAGACACTCCAAAGCTCCGAGAGCCTGTTCTCGATGGGCGTGCCCGTGAGCGCGAAACGGTGGAGGGAATCGAGGCTCTTGACCGAACGCGCCGAGATCGTCGCATGGTTCTTGATGTACTGGGCCTCGTCGAGCGTCACCGTGTGCAGATTGAGTGCCTCGTAACACTCGACATCGCGTCTGAGCAAGTCATACGAAGTCACGAGAACGTCCGGAAGTTCCGACCCCTCGGAGTAATCGACGGCGCAGGACGCAAGTGTTGCCTCGCGCTCCTCCTTGCTTCCCGCAATGGGAACGACGCGCACGCTCGGCGCAAAGCGTTCGAACTCGGCAACCCAGTTGTAGACGACCGATGCGGGACAGACAATGAGTGCCGGACCGTAAGCACGTATGCTATCGAGATCGACAAGCGTATGGGCAATGAGCTGTATGGTCTTGCCCAGACCCATCTCGTCGGCAAGAATGCCGCCAAGGCCCATGGCCGCGATGGTGTTGAGCCACGTCAGGCCCTCGATCTGGTAAGGACGCAACTCGCCGTTGAAACCAGCGGGTATGTGCGTTTTGACTTGTGCGGCTTGCTCGATGGATTGCACGTAGTCATAGAAAGCATGATCGCGGCGCGCCCCCTCGACGAGCCCGTCAAGCTGAAAGGCGCGGTATAAGGGCAGATGCCCTCCGTTGACCAGCAACGTCTCGGCATCCATTCCAAGTTCGCCCGCATACTCCTCGGCACGCGAAAGGTCGCTTTCAGATAGGTCGACGAAGTTGCCGTCCTTAAGACGATGGAAGCGCCTGCGTCGTCGGTATGAATGAAGCAAGGCGGCAAGCTCGGATTTGGGAAGGTCATCGACCGATGCCGTCAGATTGACGAGATTGGACTGAATGGAGAGCCCGAAGACGACCTTGGGACGACGTGACGAGATGAAGGAATCGAAGCCTGGCGTCGTGAACAAGGTGCCAAGTGCACGAAACTCCTCGGTACCGGTCGAAAGTATACGCGCGATGTCGACATCATCGGACACGCGCAGGCCGTGCTCCGCATCGCTTGCGGAGCTTTCCGCGACAATCGGGAAGTAGCGATTGAGCGTCTTGCGCACGCGTCCCTCGCGCTCCTCGTCACGCAAGCCATACGAGAGCGCATGTGCCGACCCCTTGGGCTCGACGATCGGCATGCGCTCCTCGTCGTAGACCGCATAGGCCTCGCATACGCAGGCAGCGCCGTCGCGGTCGAGGTATATCTCGATCTCGCAGCTACGCGGACGCAGCATGGCAAGCTCGTTTGGCAGGTCAAGCTCCACGAAGGGCTCGATGGCGGGAAGCAGGGCCTTGCAGAAGGTTGCGGCATCCCCAGAGCTCAGATATGCCTGCTCACTCTTGTTGCAGTAGACGTTTTCGAGGAAAGGCAGGCAATCCACGAAACCGGCATCGCAGTGGTAGAAGAAGTCATCGGCCCATACGTAGATATCGTCATCGTATTTGATGATGCGAGCATCGACATCGCTTTGCAACACGTAGCCACCGTTTCCCTGCGGTACGCAAACGATGTGCAGGGGCGGGTTCCCCTCGATGATGCGCGTGTGAACGGGCTTATGGTTGAGCTTGGTGCAGTCATCAACATAGAGCGTTTCGCCGTTGCGGACATGCAGCAAAGTGACGAGCTCGGGCGTCGAGAGCATCAACGCCCCGCGCAGGTCGGCTTGCATACTACGATACGAGCTGAAAGCATCCGAACTCAGTTGCTCACGGATGTCGATGGATCGCTCGATGAAGGAGACGAGTTTCCAGGCAGCCGGCGTAAACGCGGCACGCTCGTGCTCGAAGGCGAGGCGCTCGCCATAGCTGTAGAACTTACCTTGACGACACAGCGAGAGAAACAGGGGGATGTCCTTGATGACGTACTTGCCCTCGAGGCCGGCAACGCTCAAGCGCAGGCCCCAGCCTTCCTTGACGCACACGAGGCAGGGCTCGAGGTCGACGAGACCCTGCAGAGAGGGCTCTGCCGTGAGGGCATCCTCGACATGCAGGTTCTTGACCGCTTCTTTGAGGGCTTTCTTGACACCCGCCGAAGACTGCGTGACGCGCACGGACATGTGACCGGCAAAGCTCGCGGGGGCTTCGAGGAAGATGAGCGCGACAGCTGCGACGTGCTTGCACATGCCGGGGTTGGATACGGAGGCGGCGCAGGTGCAGGCGTAGTCAACGACCTTGCCCTGGTCCTCGTCGAAGGCAAGCTCGACTTCGTAGTTGGTACGCCAATCTGCCGTGCTCTTGACCCGCGCGCGCAGACGCGTGATGGGTTTCTCGCCCGTATCGTAGCTGCAGCGTCTATCGAAGATCGCGTCATCGGTGCGGGCGATATTGCGAGCGCGACGTAGCATGCGCGATTCGCAATGTCTGATGATGTCTCTCTCTTCGAGCATACTCATTCCCCGTCGCAAATGAAGTGAACCGAACAACTATAGCATCAGCTTGCACCCGTTTCGCCTCTGCATGCGGCATGAAACCCCTGAAAAGCTGACAAAATCGAAACGTGGCAAACATGTGCGTGGTTTTATTGGTATCGTGTGCAGCAGACATTCTTCGTAAGCAAGGAGCAGGGCCATTTTTAACCGCAAACTTGACGATATCGTCGAAGACTTCGAGAAGAACTACTACGAAGCAGAGGAAATCTTCTTCACCAAGCAGGACTGGCATTTCCCGAACAAGCATCGGATCATCGAGATTCTCGATGACATACGGCGCATCATGTTTCCTCGCTACTTCGGCTGGGAAGTCCCCTGCGAGACGGGTCCCAAGTACTTCATCGGCGACACGCTCACGCGCATCGAGCATTCTCTGCGTAAGCAGGTGCGCGAGGCACTGCTCTTCCGGGACGAGAGCCTTTCCAAGGAAGAGGTGCGTGAGCAGACCAGCAAGATATGCTCCGATTTCTTCTATCGCCTTCCCGAGATACAGCGCCTCTTGCTCAAGGACGTGCAGGCGGCTTTCGATGGCGACCCGGCAGCGCAATCCAAAGAGGAGGTCATCTTCTCCTATCCCGGTTTCTACGCGACCTTCGTCTATCGCATCGCCCATGAACTCTATCTAGCCGACGTGCCTCTTATCCCGCGTATCATGAGCGAGCATGCCCACGAGCTCGCTGGTGTCGACATCAACGCGGGCGCGCAAATCGGCGAGTACTTCTTCATCGACCACGCCACAGGCGTCGTCATCGGCGAGACCACCGTCATCGGCAATCATGTCAAGATCTATCAGGGCGTCACGCTCGGTGCGCTCTCGTTGCGCGCAGGCCAGAAGCTCAAGGGCACCAAGCGCCACCCGACGATCGAGGACAACGTCACGATCTACTCGGGTGCAAGCGTGCTCGGCGGCGATACGGTCATCGGCGAAGGCTCGGTCATTGCCGGCAACAGCTTTGTCACCGAATCGGTGCCGCCTCATTCGCGTGTCGTGCTCAAGAACCAGGAAATCATCGTCAAATAGCCTCGAGAACGGATACATCCATGTACGGACTCAAGACAGAGAGCTCCTTTGACGCCGCGCACTTCCTCACTAACTATGACGGAAAATGCGAGAACCTCCATGGCCATCGTTGGCGCGTCATCGCTTGGATTGAAGTCGAGCATCTACAAGAAGGCGGTCAGGAACTTGATATGGTCGTCGACTTCTCGGATTTCAAGCATGCCCTTCGTTCTCTCACCGAGGAGCTCGACCACATGTTTATCGTCGAGAAGGGCTCGCTTGCACCGGAAACCATAGCCGCTCTCGAATCCGAAACCTTCCGCTTGTTCGTAGTCCCCTGGCGCACTACGAGCGAGAATTTTGCACGCTATTTCTTCGACCGGCTTTCCGAGATGGGCTTCCCCGTGGCAAAGGTCGAAGTAGACGAAACGCCCAATAACTGCGCTTACTATTGCGGATGAACTGATCACGAGAGGAGATTATGACCATGAACGTTGTATGCCTAGACCTTGAGGGAGTGCTCGTTCCCGAGATTTGGATTGAGTTTGCCGAAGCATGCGGTATCCCCGAACTCACGCGCACCACACGAGAGGAGCCCGACTACGACAAGCTCATGCAGTACCGCCTCGACATACTCGATGAGCATGGCCTCAAGCTCTCCCAGATACAGGAGACGATCGCGACACTCGATCCCTTTGATGGAGCACGTGCGTTTCTCGACGAGCTGCGCTCGCTCACGCAGGTTATGATCGTGAGTGACACCTTCTCGCAGTTCGCCGCTCCGCTCATGAAGAAGCTTGGCTGGCCGACCATCCTCTGCAATGAGCTCGTCGTCGACGAGAATGGACGCATCACGGGTTGGAGCATGCGTAAGGCAGAGAAGAAGGTCCAGGTCACGCGCCTCATCAACGAGATGGGCTACGAGACGATTTGCGCTGGTGACAGCCACAATGACATCTGCATGATCGAGGATGCCAAGGCGGGTTTCCTCTTCAGGACCACAGATGAGCTTAAGGCGGCATATCCCGATATCCCCGCACTCGAGACCTATGACGAGCTGCTTGCGGCAATACGAGAGGCGCTCTAGATGACGACACTCACTTCCATCACCTGCAGCGAACGCGTGCGCATGAATGCGTTCTTCGGGCTGCTCTTTCTCTTCGGTGGCGATTTCATCCTGCTCTATGCCCTGATGGGCGATAATTCGAACGGCTTTGGCACCGCAATCGTTGGCGCATGCGGTGTCGTGGGCATTCTCTTGGGCTTGTACTACATGTGCTGCTTTCTCAACAAGAAAATCACCGTGTCAGACGACGGCGTCGTCTACACAAACTGGATGGCAAGAAAGCAAAGTTACGCGTGGGATCAGGTCAGCGTCTCGTTTCATCCGGGTCGCAATGCATACTTTGTCTTCGATTTGAACGGTAAGCGCGCGAAGTTCTATGGATACGCGCATAACGCGCAAGCCCTCTATGACTACCTGTTCGAAAACGAACGCTATGACGACGACACGATGCGCGTCCTGCATCGCATCGAGGAAGAAGCGGCCGAACGCGAGCGTCAGCTACGTCTCGAAGAAGAGGTCGATGCCGCCTTCTGGGACGAAGACTAGCCCCTACTCCCTGCCATCCCAGCAATAGGTGCAGACCGTGGACGGGTCGATGCCGATGGCCTCGAGCATGCCCGGCAATGACTGGTAACTCAGCGAATCGAAGCCCATCTCCTCGCAGATGGTCTTGAGCATGCAGGCGCCGCGCTCGGTCGTGGCATCGGCGTACTCGTCGAGATGCTCCTGGCCCTCGTCACCCTCGAGCTGCTGAACGACACGTCGCGCGAGCAGGTCCATATCATCCTTGTTACGTGAGAAGGTAAGGTACTTGCACCCATACATGATGGGCGGGCAGGCGCTGCGCATGTGTACCTCGGCTGCGCCAGCGTCATACAGGAAGCTCACCGTTTCGCGCAATTGCGTGCCACGCACGATGGAGTCATCGACGAAGAGCAGCTTCTTACCCTCGATGAGCTCCGGAACGGGAACGAGCTTCATCTTGGCGACACGGTTGCGGATGGACTGGTCCTGCGGCATGAAGGATCGCGGCCAGGTGGGCGTGTACTTGATGAAGGGGCGCGCATAGGGCAAGCCCGATTCGTTGGAGTAGCCGATACCATGCGCGACACCGGAATCAGGCACGCCACCAACGGAATCGACATCAGGCAAGATGCCGCGTGCCTTCTCGTCGCGTGCCATGATGGCGCCATTGCGATTGCGCACGACCTCGACATTCTCACCCTCGTACTTGGAATTGGGATACCCGTAGTAAATCCACAGGAAGGCGCAGATCTTCATCTTGTCGCCTGGCTCCGCAAGCGTTCGATAGCCCTCGCAGCTTATGTCGACGATCTCTCCGGGGCCGAGTTCGTAATCGGTGATATAGCCAAGCTTCTCATAGGCAAATGACTCGAACGAGGCGCAGTAGCCATCGGCGTTTTTGCCGATGAGGATGGGCAGACGCCCCATCTTGTCACGCGCGGCGATGATATGCTCGTCATCGGTCATGATAAGGAGGGTGAGCGAACCGTCCACAACCTCCTGGGCGAACTTGATGCCCGCAACGAAGTCCTCGCGCTGGTTGATGAGCGCCGCGACGAGCTCGGTCGAGTTGACCTTGCCTGAACTCATCGCCATGAACTGCCTATCGCCTTTGGAGAAGTACTCGTCAACGAGGTCGTCGGCATTGTTGATGCAGCCGATGGTCGTGATGGCAAAGACACCCAGATGCGAGCGAACGAGCAAAGGCTGCGGATCGGTGTCGCTGATGCAGCCGATGCCGCAATTGCCATGGAACTTGGCAAGGTCATCCTCGAAGCGCGTGCGAAACGGGGTGTTTTCGATTGAGTGAATCTGACGCTGGAAACCATCCTCGTCGTGGAAGATCATTCCTGCTCTTCGCGTGCCGAGGTGCGAATGATAATCGACCGCAAAGAAGACGTCCAAGACGCAGTCGCGTTTTGACGCCACACCGCAGAATCCACCCATAATGCCTACCTTCCGTAGAATAGGATACGAACCGTGTTCGTGAGTCAATATAGCACGTGCAAACGCTCAGTATATGACTTCAGCCGTATTGAAATGGTCGTAGTCACCATTGCTTCCCTTCACGCGCACGTTTACGCGAACGTCGTATGTTCCCTTTGCGCCGGGCGTGAACACGGCCGAACTTGCATCACCATAATCGCGCACGAGTGTCCACTCGTCCGCATCGGCAGGCTTGGCAAGCATTTGGTATTCCACGTCAACATCCGCACCGGCATAGGCATGCGCCTTGATTTCGATGCCGTCGCCCTTGGACGACGCGCTCACCTTCACGGCAGAGATGTAGTCAATCATCGTGAGATACTCTTGCGGCGTGTAGAAGAGCGCGCTCGTATCTCCCCCGGCATCAAGCGTCTCCATAAAGGTGACGAAGGCGCGGCTGAACTTGTCGGCTCCCACGGCGTTAAGATGCTGGTTGTCGTAGAAGTCCTCCGGCGTGATCTGGAGCAGGTCGGGTTTGGAGTAGACGAAGTCATAATAGGCAACGCCCATATCTGCCAGCATGTCGGACACGGCCTGCTGCGAATCCACATAGAACTGCCCGTAGCCGTGGATGTTGAAGACGGGGATGGGAACATTGACGACGATAAGCTCAACGTCATGATCGGCGCAGTAGGAGCATATCTCGCGCACGCCCGCGATGGCGGCCTCGTCAAAGGAGAGCGTCTCGATCTTCTCGAGTTCGCCGAAAAGAGCAACATCCTTGCTGTTGTAATCGAGCTGCGCATACTTGTTGCCATAGCCCTTGCCAAAGTAGATCCAGCCCGGCTCCATCGCCTCGACTGCCGCCGCAACACTCGAGCCATCGAGTTTCGTCTCGATGTTGCGCTTGATTCCCGCAACGCCATCCTTCCAAGCCGGATGATTGGATATCCAAGGAAAGAGCATGTTGATTGACCCCGGTGCGCTTGCGGCGCCCTTCTCCGCGATAAGCCACGCAGCCGAGGAAAGGTACCGTGAGAGGCCGACGACGCGTCCGCGTTGCGTAAGGTAGGCCGATCCCAGGTTCGGTGTCTCGTTGAGCTGCAGTGTCGTGAAGTCGAGCGTCATCACGACACGCTTGATGCCGAAGCGCTCGTATGCACTCTGGATGCCAAGGTAGGTCTCGTCGAGCTTTTGAAGCGGTGAGGCCATGTTGGCAGACGACGATCCGTATTCCTCATCGATGAGATTGGGGTTGAAGGAAGAAGCGGCGACGGAAGTGCCGATGTAGATCGTATCAAGCTCTTCGGTCTGTGCAAAATTGGTCCAGACCATGTTGCTCTTCGTTCCCTTGAGTTCGAGCGCAAAGTTAACGAGACCGAACAGACCAACCACGAGCGCGGCAACGAGAAGTGCGGAAAGGACCTTTTTGAGCCTAGAAGTTTGCATACATGAAACCTCCAGACGACTGTACGAGCGTGAAGGAGAAGAGGATGAGTGCGACGAAGACGGCGTAGACGAGGAAGCGCACGATGAGCGGGGCCGCCAAGATGCGCCCCTTCACGTCAATGCCGCGTTCGGACATGACGCTGACGGCAAACAGAATGAGGCACGACACAGCGGCAAGCAAGATGCAGAGCGTGAAGTTTGCCGTTGGATGCAGTTGAAGATAGGGCACGAAGTTGGCAGGCTGGAAATTGAAGAGCGTGTTGTAGAACGCAATGGGCAAATCATCTGCATGCATGAGGCGATCGAAGTAATAGCCGATGCATACGAGAATGAAGGTGCGTACGATCCTGAACACGTGATACGGCGCTGATTCGACGTTGATCTTGAGCTTTTCAATAAGCCAGGTAAACAACGGCCGTGCCAAATCGGCAGAGGCGATGAGCAAACCGTTATAGAGACCCCAGAAGATATAGTGCATCTCGGCACCATGCCAGAGGCCCACGAGGAAGAACACGACGATGTTGGCAAGGCAACCGGCAATGGTGCGACCCACATGTTTGCTGATATGTGTCGTTGCCCACGCGGTGAGCGCCTTCATGGACGGACGCAAAGCCATCGGATAGAAGACATAGTCGCGCATCCAGGCACCGAGCGTGATGTGCCAACGATGCCAGAAATCGGCAATGGAAATCGAGAAATAGGGTTGACGGAAGTTCTCGGCCATCTTGATGCCGAAGAGCTGCGAAACACCGCGCACCATATCGATGCCGCCCGAGAAGTCCGCGTATTGGTAAATCGCATACAAGAAGATGCCATAGACGATGATGCTTCCCGGCGTGGAAGCATCGATTGAGTCCAGCGCGCTCGACACGCTCCCAACGAGCACGTCGGCAATCGCATACTTCTTGAAAATGCCGTATCCAATGAGCAAAAGCGCCCTGCGCACATTGTAGATGTCGAAACGATGAGGCTCGTAGAGCTGCGTTGTCAGCGCATCGAAGCGATTAATGGGACCTTGAATGAGCTGGGGAAAGTACGAGACGAAGAGCAGGAAGCGCGCAAAGTTGCGCTCGGGCGGATACTTCCCGAAGTAACAGTCGATGATGTAGCCGATGGATTGGAAGGTGTAGAAGGAGATGCCAAGCGGCAAGAGCAGATGAGACGCGAGGAAACCGTCGGCAGCCCCGAACATGCCGAGAATGACGTTCCAATACTTGATGTAGCTCAGGATGCCGAAGTTGAGCAGCATGACGAGAAGCAGGAACACCCACTTGCGATGCTTGATGCTCTGCTTGATCGCCTTCTTTGTCGCACGATCGGGCGCTTCCTTCTTGAGCTCTTTCTCGAGCTGGTCGAGCTTGTCGAAACGCAAACCCACCAGCCAGACCGAAATCGCGGTAACGCCGATGAATGCGAGGTTTTCCCAACCGGAGAAGAGGTAGAAGCCGAGACTGCCCACGAGCAGAACGATCCATTGCGAGCCGCGATGACGCGTTCGTCCGACCATGAAGTAGACGACGATCATGAGCAGCAAGAAGCTCACGAATTGTAACGAGTAGAGCTGGGTCAACGCGTCTCCATACGCATGCGGTCAAGAATCCATGCAGGCACGCTGCTTCGCTTCGATGGTCGCTTCCCGACAGCCCGCTTCGCGGTCTTTACGGCTCGCTCCCTTAGACCTCAGCTCATCAGCTCGCCTGCATAATGCTCATTCCGCAAGTGACGAATACAAAACCACACCATTGTAACGCAACGTTTTTGTGCGATGTGGATTATTCGCGGCCCAAACCCCGTTCGTGACGTTCACGCGCCTCGGCATCGTAGCGCTGAATGTAGCGAACGTCGATGAGTTCGGCAACGATGGCGATAGCGAGCTCGGCCGGTGTCTTGGCGCCGAACTTGAGCCCGATGGGACGCTTGACATGTTCCCACTGCGCATCGGTGAGGCCGGCAGCCTTTACGATTTCGTAGACAGTGCTGTTCTTGCCGGCGCAACCCATCATGCCCACGTAGTGCGCATTGCAGCGCTCGGCCCACATGCAACATTCGGGATCGTACATGTGACCTCGCGTCAGAACGCAAACGTAATCGGCAGGGTTCGCAGCATACTCATCGAGTGCCGAGAAGTCCTCTGTGGACAGCAGGATACGCTCGACATCGGGAAAACGCCGTTCGTTGAGATATGCCGCGTCGTTATCGACAACGATGACATCGAAGCCAACGTGCGAGGCAAGTTTCGCAAGCTCGACGGCAACGTCCGAAGCACCGAGCAACCAGACGCGCACAGGGTCGAAGAGCGCGACGCTCGCCCAGGTGAGGCCCTCGAATTGCTCGTTGTGCATGGAGGGACCGCGCGTGACATCCTTCATCTGGAAGACGTCACGGTCGGAAACAGGGCGCGAGCAGACGATTTCCTTGGCATCGTTGCAGAAGAAGAGCAACGGCTCACCGTCAAGGGAACCGGTGTCACCGTACTTCTTGGTGACGGCATTATCGACATTGTTCACGGCCAGGGCGGCATCGTAGACGACCTTGAAGCCGAGCCAGGCGAGTTCCCCGTCGTCAATGGCACGCACGGCACGCTCGAGCGTGGGGATATCCGCCATCGTCAACGAGGCCATGACAGTATCGAGGGATGTAGGCGACATATGCGCGTTACCACGCGTGGCATCTTCGCTGAATGCAGGAACATCCTCCGTGGTGAAGACTGGCGTCTTCCCAAGCTCCAATGCTTCGATTGCTGCAAGAATCGTTTTCTTGTTCATGCTACCTCCCTGAATAGAATCGCGATGGATATATTATACTTTTAGAGAGATAGTATCGAGCCCTAGAAGGTGTAGCCCGTCCCGTGAATCACAGGGCCATCATAGGGATAGAAGCAGCCATCCTCGTAGCTGAACTTCTCCTTGGTCTCGGGAAGCCACCAGATCTTCATGGTATCGGGGGTGTAACCAAAGGGCTCGCAGGAGATGGATTCGCCATCGTGTTCGCCACCGTAGACAATGCCCATGCGCTCCATACGGCTACCCCCCCCCTATGCACCCACTCAGGATCTAGTGATGGCAGGTGTTATCCGCCGTCATCTTCTCGACCTTGCCCTGCGCGATGAGCTCGGCCACATCGCCCACCTTGGGCGTCTCGTTCTCGAAATAGACGTCGATTCCCGCCTCGGTAAAGCCCATGAACGGGCGCATGCCCATGCCAGCGGCGACAATCGCATCGGCCCCTGCGTTGGAAAGCAGCATGACCGGACGCATGCAACCGCCTTCCTCATGAGGCGGATTTTCGATGTTCTCAACCGAGGCAATCTGACCATTCTCGATGGTGATGAGGGTAAAGCAATCGCATTTGCCAAAGTGACCGCTGCGCTCGGAATCAAGGCCGGCCTGGCCCATGGTCGGAACTGCAAGCTTGATCGTGCTCATAATCTCTGCTCCTGATCGACGTGTGTATCGTTCGCTCACAGTATAGGTTGAGATGCGTCACGTAAATCAACAGTTCAGTTGCATATGCATATACGGCACGCTGTCAGCCTTCGCTTGCATTGCCCGCGACGCCGTATTCGAGCAGTTCGTCGACGGTCACAAAACGATAGCCCTGCTCCTTGAGCTGCGGAAGCGCGATGCGGAGAGCCTCGACCGTCTGGCTGCGGTCGCCTCCCCCATCGTGCATGAGCACGATCTGCCCTGGCTGCACCGAGAGTATGCGCTGCACGATCGTGTCGACGCCGGGGCGACTCCAATCGAGCGTGTCGACATCCCAGCCGAACTCGGCCGTGACATGCGAGGCGAGCGTTTCGACCATCGGCCCGTAGTAGTTGCCGCCCGGAGCGCGCATCACGCGGCTTACCTGGTAGCCGAGCACGTCTTCGATGGCCTTGAAGCCCTTGGTCACCTCGGCGATTTGCTCGTCCGTCGACATGAGCGTCATGTTAACGCCCTGGCCCGAGCCATCCGCATGATCGTAGGAATGCGTCGCGATCTGATTGCCCGCATCGGCGATTTGCTTGAGTACCGTCGCATTGTCCTTGCATTGGTTTCCGATGACGAAGAAGGTGGCATGGGCATCGTTGTCGTTAAGGATGTCGAGTATCTCGCGTGAGCTTTCAGGCCATGGGCCATCGTCAAAGGTCAGTGCAATGACCTTTTCGCCCTTGGTATCGGGCGAATACGCCGTGAATCCCGAGTTGACAGGTTGCTCGACGACGCTTGTGACCACCTTGCCCGAAACCTTGCCCGTGCGCACCGCCTGAACGCCGTCGACGCCCGTCGAATACAAATGCACGGAACCGCGATAGTACGAATCCGGCGTCGCCGTCATCGTGGACGCCTCATAGGGTAGACGCGTCGTTGTTTCCTCATATTCCTCGGTCACGTCGTCTCCGTTTTCTATGACGATGACGTCGTCCTTCGAGATGCGCGCCTGCGGATCGCTCGTCGCCTCGCCGTTGATCGTGGCCGAGAGGAGATTTCCCTCCCCCGCCTTGGCGATGCTGCCATCAACGGCGAGGAGGTCTCCTGCGACGGGCGCGGCATGCCCGTCATCGACAATCTTCTGGAGCGTCGCGTTTGCCGGAACGCTCACGGTCTTGCCATTCACGCTCACATCGTACATGGGCGGGAAGAAAACAAGCCAGACGGCGACCGCGATGGCGATAAGCACGAGCGCGATGATCACGATAAAGCGCTTGCTACCATGCTTTTGGAAGGCAGCGGCATTGCCGGTCGAAAGCGAATACGATGCTGCTCCACTTGCATAGGTATTGCGCCGATGCGATTGCACCTGCATGTAGGGCGCATCCTGATGAACGGGGCGACGCGATGAAGAGCTCCGTTGCTGCGATCGTTGGGAATTGGCAGGATATGGGCTCTCCTGACGGGTCACGCGCGGACGGGACGCACGGCGTTGGCTCGCTTCTGGCGCATCATCATATGAGCGGGCCCTGTAGCGATCGCGCGAATAGTGATTTACGTTATCTGACGAAGACCCTCTCGTCCCGTTGTTTTGCACGTCTAACCTCCGATAATGCTGCTTTAGGATTTCTGCCAACCATTTTCCAGACACAGGACGATGACCTCGTCGTCGGTCACGCAATTGGAATAAACACCCCTACTGATACGGCTCGCCTGCGTCGTGTACAGAACATTCGACGAGAAGAACGCCTGCGGTGTTTCGGTCGTGGCGACATCGCCCGCGGAAAGCAGCGAAACTCCGGTGGCGTACTCGGCACAGAACCTAAGGTCCTGAGAGGCGATGAGAATGGCGACGCCGCGTTTGGCAAGTTCGTGCAGAAGTTTGCCAACCTTGCGTTGGGCAAAGGGGTCGATGCCCTCCGTAGGCTCATCCAGCAGGAGTATGGGGGTTTCCTGCATCATGACCTTGGCAATGGCGGCAAGCTGACGCTCTCCGAGCGAGAGACTGCGAGGATTGACATCCAGGTAGGAGAAGATCCCGATGGTCTTCGAGAAGTCCTCCACATATCGCTCGATTTCGTCCTGCGAGAAATGCCTATCCGCCACCATGCTCTCGAGCTCGGCTCGCACGGTTTCCCTCGTGAAAAACCCGTCAAGGTTCTGGGGCAAGAGCGCGACCTCGTAGGTTGACTGGTTCGCCTTGGCCCACCTGCCCCTTCTGCTGTCGTGTATCGTCACCGTGCCTCGATCGCAGGGAACGAGGCCGGCAACCATCCTGAGCATGGTCGACTTGCCCGCCCCGTTCGTTCCGACGATGGCATGGACGCTGCCCTTGGTCACGGATAGAGAAACATCCTTGAGCACCTCGTGTTCCCCACCGTAGCAAAAAGAGACGTTCTCGAACTTGATGACAGGCTGCTCGGAATAGCCTCCCATACGCTTGTCAGGCAGGTGTCGCGCGATAGCTCCCTTTGTCTCGAGCTCGGCCTTCATCCAGTTATGTGCCGCACCTACCGTCAGGGGAAGCGCGTCTGGCGAGGATTGAGGATGCACCCCATGATAGATGCGTATGGACGAGGGAAGCGCATAGACGAACTGATCGTTTCCCCGGTAAAGGGAACAGGCGATGTCGCTCGGCGTGCCTTCGTAGGCAATCTTGCCAGCATCCAGAACCACGATCTCGTCGGCAACCGCGTAAATCTCACCAAAGACACTCGTGCTCATGATGACAGTGACCTTGAGCTCCTTATAGAGGTCATAGAGTATGGAGAGGAAGTTTGCCACGGAAGTCGGATCGAGCTGGGAAATAGGGTCGTCGAGGATAAGGACACGCGGGCTCACCACCATGGCCGATGCAAGGCTGACGAGTCTCCTCTGGCCATCGGAAAGCTCCTCGACGTTTCGATCGAGCCAGCTTTCGATGCCAAAGTATGCCGTGGCCTCGGCGATACGCGAGCGCATGGTCGACTGCTCGCAGTTAATGCGAACGAGACCACTCGCAAGCTCGTCAATGACCTTTCCGGTGACGCCGCGCAAATCGGAATGCTGGGGAACAAGGGCGATGTTGCTCATCTGGGAAAACGTCGTCATATCCTCGAGCGGGACCCCATCAACCAGAATTGAACCCGAAAGTTGTCCCGCAGGAGCCGTCGCACTCGTAAGATGCGAGAGCAGCGTGCTCTTCCCCGACCCGCTCTTTCCTCCCAGCATGAGGAGAGAACCGGGCTTTAAGTCAAGAGACACATCATCGAGAGCCGGTTTGGAAGAATGAGGATAGGTGAAAGTCAAATGATCGATCTGGATATGCGCCATGTCCACACCCCCGCAACGTTCACGGTCTTGCTGGCTGAAAATGCTTGGCGACATTTCAGCCCAAAAAATTATACGCATAAAGCCTTTTCGCGATAGCGTCTTTTGCCTTAACTTCCCCGTTCGGTAGATGAAATGTGCGGATGCACCACATTGATGAATTCGCCGACTCTGAACCTACGCGCACCGGTTTATGGCTCATCGCACAATCTCCGTGTTCTCAATACGCTATGCTATTGCTTTATGTGAATTGCACATACCTAAGATGACCCAAGGAGAGAGGAAGACATGGAGAGAACATTCAAGTCGATGGATGGCAACACTGCCGCCGCCTACGTGTCCTATGCGTTTACGGAAGTCGCAGCCATCTACCCCATCACCCCGTCAAGCCCCATGGCAGACCTCGTCGACCAGTGGTCCGCCCATGGGACCAAGAATATCTTCGGAACAGAGGTTAAGGTCATCGAGATGGAGTCCGAGGGAGGCGCCGCAGGTGCGGTGCATGGCTCGCTCGGTACGGGTGCTCTCACCACCACCTACACGGCATCCCAAGGTCTGCTCCTCATGATTCCCAATATGTACAAGATCGCCGGCGAGCAGCTACCAGGCGTCTTCCACGTAAGCGCACGCACGCTTTCGACCCATGCGCTCAACATCTTCGGCGATCACTCCGATGTCATGAGCTGCCGTCAGACGGGCTTCGCCATGCTCGCCGAGAGCAACGTCCAGGAGATCATGGACCTCGCACCGGTGGCGCATCTTGCCGCCATCAAGGGTCACATGCCTTTCCTCAACTTCTTCGACGGCTTCCGCACCTCCCACGAGGTTCAGAAGGTCGCCCAGTGGGATTACGCCGACCTCGCGGACATGGTCGACATGGACGCGGTCAAGGCGTTCCGCGACCACTGCCTCAACCCCGAGCATCCTCATACGCGTGGCTCGCATGAGAACGACGACGTCTTCTTCCAGCATCGTGAGTCTTGCAACGCCGCCTATGATGAGCTTCCCGCCATCGTCGAGGAGTACATGAACAAGATTAACGAGAAGCTCGGTACGGATTACGGTCTGTTCAACTATTACGGTGCACCTGACGCAGACCGTGTCATCATCTCCATGGGCTCCTTCTGCGATGTCGTCGAGGAGGTCGTCGATTACCTCAACGCGCATGGCGAGAAGGTTGGCCTCATCAAGGTTCGACTCTATCGTCCCTTCTCCATCGATCACTTCGTCAACGTTCTTCCCAGCACGGTCAAGAAGATTGCCGTCATGGACCGCACCAAGGAGCCGGGCTCCATCGGCGAGCCCCTGTACCAGGATGTCGTCTCCGCGCTCTTCGAGGCAGGCCGTACCGGCATCACCGTCGTTGGCGGCCGCTATGGCCTCGGCAGCAAGGACACGCCACCTTCGAGTGCCTTTGCCATCTACAAAGAGCTCGAAAAGGACAATCCCGCCCGTGAATTCACCGTCGGCATCAACGATGATGTCACTTATCTCTCCCTTCCCGAGAATCCGGATAGCCCCAATACGGCGGCACCGGGCACCATCGAGTGCAAGTTCTGGGGCCTGGGCGGCGACGGTACGGTTGGCGCGAACAAGAACTCCATCAAGATCATCGGCGATCACACCAACAAGTACATCCAGGCATACTTCCAGTACGACTCCAAGAAGACGGGTGGCGTGACCATCAGCCATCTGCGCTTTGGCGACTCCCCCATCCGCTCGCCGTACTACATCACGAAGGCCGACTTCGTCGCTTGTCATGTGCCCGCATACATCACCAAGGGCTTCCCCATCGTCTCCGGCGTCAAGCCGGGTGGTACGCTGCTCATCAACTCCCAGTGGGATTTCGAGGAGCTCGAGAATCACCTCTCCAGCAAGGACAAGCGCTACATCGCCGACAACAACATCAAGCTCTACATGATCGACGCCATCGACCTTGCGGCAAGCGTCGGTATGGGCAAGCGCACCAACACTACCCTGCAGTCTGCCTTCTTCGCACTCGCCAACGTGCTTCCGCAGGCCGAGGCGATCGAATACATGAAAGACGCGGCGACCAAGTCCTACCTCAAGAAGGGCCAAAATGTCGTTGACATGAACCACAAGGCGATCGACGCTGGCGCCACCGCTTTCACGATGGTCGATATCCCCAACAGTTGGAAGAGCGCCTCAAGCGACGCCGTCGAGGAGCAGATCGAGGGTCCCGCGGCCCTCGTCAAGCAGGTCAAAGAGATCATGCAGCCCATCAACACGATGAACGGCTACGACATCCCGGTCTCAGCCTTCGTAGACCATGCGGATGGCCAGTTCGAGCTGGGCGTTTCGGCCTACGAGAAACGTGGCGTTGCCGTCACGGTTCCACGTTGGGATTCCGAGATCTGCATTCAGTGCAACAATTGCTCCTATGTCTGCCCACATGCTGCCATCAGGCCCTTCGCGCTCGACGCCGCCGAAGTCGCGGCGGCTCCCGCCAACATGCAGCTGCTCGATGCCAACGGCAAGGAGGCCAAGGAAGCCGGCCTCAAGTACACGTTGGCCATCAGTCCGCTCGATTGCATGGGCTGTAGCGTCTGCGTAACCGCCTGCCCGCGTGATGCGCTCACGATGATGCCCATCAAGGACGAGCTTCCGCAACAGGAGGTCTTCGACTACTGCGTCGCCAACATCACCGAGAAGCCCGAGCTTGCCGGTACGACCAACGTCAAAGCCAGCCAGTTCAAGCAACCGCTGCTCGAGTTCTCCGGTGCCTGCGCTGGTTGCGCAGAAACGCAGTACGCGCGCCTGCTCACCCAGCTCTTTGGCGATCGTCTCTACATCTCGAACGCGACCGGCTGCTCCTCGATCTGGGGCAATCCTGGCGGCATCGCACCGTACACGGTCAACCGCGATGGACACGGCCCCGCATGGAACAACTCGTTGTTCGAGGACAACGCCGAGCATGGTCTGGGCATGTACCTCGGCTACATGGCCGAGCAGGAGCGTGCTGCGGTCAAGGCGCAGGCCCTCATCGACTCGAACGATGCAGATGATGCCGCCAAGCTTGCCGCGAAGAACTGGCTCGAGGCGCGCAACGATGCACAGGCCAGCAAGGAAACGGCCGCAGCCCTCGTTACCGCGCTCGAGGCCGATGGGTCCGACCTCGCCAAGTCACTGCTCGAGGACAAGAGCTTCTTCACCAAGAAGAGCTTCTGGATCCTCGGTGGCGATGGCTGGGCGTACGACATCGGCTACGGTGGTCTTGATCATGTCATCGCCAGCAAGGAGAACGTGAACATCTTCGTCTTCGATACCGAGGTCTACTCGAACACGGGTGGCCAGTCCTCCAAGGCGTCCCGCCTCGGTCAGGTCGCTCAGTTCGCGGCTGCGGGCAAGGACATCAAGAAGAAGAGCCTATCCGAGATTGCCATGACCTACGGTTACGTATACGTCGCCCAGGTTGCCATTGGTGCCAACCCGGCTCAGACGCTCAAGGCCATCAACGAGGCCGAGGCCTATGACGGCCCCTCCCTCATTATCGGTTACAGCCCCTGCGAGATGCACTCCATCAAGGGCGGCATGGCCTGCTGCGACACCGAGATGAAGAAGGCCGTCGATTGCGGTTACTGGAACCTCTTCCGCTATAATCCGGCTGCCGAGCCTGGCAAGAAGTTCACCCTCGACTCCAAGGAGCCGGCTGGTGGATACCAGGAGTTCCTCATGAACGAGGCCCGCTACAGCCGCCTGACGCGCGAGTTCCCCGAGCGCGCAACCGAACTCTTCGAGAAGAACGAGCAAAACGCCATGGCACGTCATGCTCATTTGCTCAAGCTCAAGGAGATGTACAACGGAGAGTGATCTCTCACCTGTCACCTTGCGCGAAAGGGAGCTCCGACAAATGTCGGAGCTCCCTTTTCCTTTGTCTGCTGCGTAGCTGTACGTTATTTCGTGATTGCGCCCTTTGCCTCGGCATCGGCAATACGACGATGTTGCTTGCGGACCTCGGCGATGATGAGAAAGACCGAAAGCAGGACCGAGAGGCCATCGGCAACCGGGAATGCAAAGCAGTAGCCCATGAGCGGTGTCATCCCCGGAAAGAGACTTGGAATAAGCCTCGGGGTAATGAGAAACGCGGGGAGCAGGAAGATAAGTTGACGTGTGAGCGAAAGAAACGCCGACTTGAGCGGCTGGCCGGTAGCCTGAAAATAGTTCGAGCTGATAACTTGGACGGAAATGAGCGGAATGAGCGCAGTCTGTACGATGAGAGCCCACACCGCAAAGCTCATGAGCGAAGGCTCGATGCCGAACACGGAAATGATCTGCTCGGGAAATACGTGAATGAGCACGAAGAATACCGTCAGAATCGCCGTTGCCGCCCCCAAGGCGACGTAGAGCGTCCTGAGCACGCGTCGGTACTTGCGCGCACCCGTGTTGAAGCCGAGTATGGGCTGTGCCGCGATCGCGATGCCAAGAGCCGGGAAGAAGACGACGCCCGTGATCTTCGAGACGACGCCAATACTCGCGAGTGCGCCATCGACGCCGATTGGATCAGCCGCGCCGAGCGAGGCGAGCAACATGTTGCTGATGACCTGCGTCACGGCCATTGCCGCCTGCAAGCCGAAAGGAGCCAGACCCAGTTCAATGAGACGCTTGCAGATCTTGGGATCGATTGCGAGATTGTGCAATCGAAGCTTGAAAGGCGCCGAAGAGCGCGGTGAGACAAAGTACCACAGCACTATGATTGCCGTGACGGCTTGACCGATGATGGTCGCACTCGCCGATCCCGCCACGCCCCAACCGAACATGAGGACGAAGACGTAGTTGAGAGCGATGCAGACGACCGTGCCCACGACAGTCGTCCATAATGCCAGGTTGGGAGCACCTGCCGTGCGAATGAAGTTGTTGACGCCAAAGCTGATGTTGCAGATCATCATGCCATAGATGATGATCTGAATGAAGGTGCGCGCATATGGCAGCGTCACATCAGTTGCGCCTACGAGGATGAGAAGCGGATCGATCCAGAACGTCGCATAGATTGCCGCAGCAACGGAGACGATGATCATGACCGTCACGGAATTGCCAAGTGCACGCTCGGCATCCTCCCTGCGTCCCTCCCCAAGCAAAATCGCAGCAAGTGAGTTACCGCCGTTGCCAGCGAGAATCGCAAACGCATTGACGATGGTCATGATGGGAAACGCTACCTGCGTCGCGGCAAGGCCGACTTCGCCCATGGCCTGTCCGAGGAAGATCGAGTCGATGACGTTATAGAGCGAGTTGAGGACGACGGCTGCAACGGCGGGAATGGAAAACTCGAGCATGAGCTTGCCAATGGGCGCCGTGCCCATGCGGGTGACTTTGTCCTCCCCCTTCTTCTCACGCTTCTCGAGCTTTTCCTGTCCGGACTCAGGGGCATCTGCTTTGTGTTCGTTCATATGAGATAAAACCGTATTCGAATGCTTCTGTCATCATTTTGCCGCAGAGAGGATAGCACGCCTTGCATGCATTGGTAAGCCCATGTCAGGTCCATCACATGCAATAAAAACGTATAATTAGGCGTTGGCTATGCGAAGAGAGGATTACGGCATGCGCATCTTACTCATGAACCATTTTCCGCTCCAGGGCTCGGGCAGCGGCGTCTACACGATCAACATCGCCCGCGCGCTCGTTCGCAAGGGCCATGAAGTCTGCATCATCATGCCCGAGAACGAAGAGCTTGCAGAGCTCGAGATAGATGACGTGCGTCTGCATCCCGTTTACTTCAACTCCTGCGTTGACGAAGCTCTGGGCTTCGACTTTCCCTGCTTTACCACGCATCCCCGCAGCATCACGACCTTCTATGAACTTGACGATGCGCAGATGGCCGCCTATGAGGGCGCATTTCGTGCTGCCATCGAAGACGAGATTGCCGCTTTCGACCCCGATGTCATTCATTGCGGCCATATCTGGGTCCAGGCAAGTTATGCGGCTGATTACGGCATACCGCTCATAATTACCGCACACGGCACCGATCTCATCGGATTCGAGAAGTCAGAACGCTTTCGCGAACAGGCGAAGAAAGCGTTTGATGCCGCCAGTGCCGTCATCGCCATCTCGAAGGATAATGCCGCGCTCGTGGAAAAGCTCTTCGGCGGTCCCGAGAAGGTTCATCTCATCCAGAACGGCTACGATCCCACGATGTTCTATCCGGAGGCCTGCAGCGTGCACGAAATGCTCGACCACTTCGGCATCGAAGGCGACTACGACAGCATCGTATCGTTTGCGGGCAAATTCACCTATTTCAAGGGCATCGACATACTCCTCAATGCCGCCGCATTGTACGAGCGAGACGGCGTCGCGACCTTGCTTGCCGGCGATGGCGAACTCTTCGACGAAATGACGGCATTAGCCAAGAGCCTTGGGCTCGAGCACGTCTACTTCTTGCACAACCAACCGCACAAGGTGCTGCGCCGCCTGTACAGCTGCGCTACGGTGTCACTGCTCACCTCACGCAACGAAGCATTCGGGCTCGTCGCCATCGAGGCACTTGCTTGCGGAGCGCCTGTCATCGCGAGCAACGAGGGCGGTCCCCTCGACATCATCACACCGCAAGTCGGCTTGCTGTTCCAAAGCGAGAATCCCGAAGACCTGGCCCGTGAGGTGCAGTTCGTGCTCGATGGCGACATCGACTTCGACCGCGAAGAGGTCGCCCGCTATGCTCTCGAGAACTATTCGCAAGATGTCTCGATTGACGAGCTCATTGCTCTTTACGAGGCGGCTATCGGATAAACCGCGACAGAGAGGCGCAGACATTTCCTTGTCCCATCTTGCGCGCAGGGAGGCCATCGAGCGAAGGTACAAGGGAGCGCGCCGTAAAGACCGCGAAGCGGGCTGTCGGGAAGCGACCGTCGAAGCGAGATGGCTCCCCTGCGCGCAGCCGAAAATCACTTCTCCTTGCGCTTGGCGAGCAGACCGGGGGCGAGCTCGGATACCAAGATCGCAGCGAAGATCAAGACGAAGCCGCACACCATGCGTCCCGTCAGCATCTCCGCACCGAGCGCAACGCTGAACGCCACGCCGAAGGGCGATTCGAGCGACAGAAGTAGCGAGGCGGTCGAAGGCGGGAGCTTTTGCTGGCCGATGTTCTGGAAGAGCAAGGCGAGTGCGGTACAGGCGATGCCCAGGTAGAGCAGGCTTGCCCAGGTGTCCCACGAGAGCGTTTCCCAGTGCGGAGGCTGCTCGAAGATGGCACCCGAGCACAGCGAAAAGACCGTGACGAAGAAGAACTGCCACATCGTCAGCACGTAGATGTCCCTGTCTTGCGAGAACTTCGAGACAAAGCAGATGTGCAGACCGTAGAAGACCGCGCAGCATAAGGTGAGCAAATCGCCGAAGCTCATCGAAAAGCCCGATCCGAGGCTCACGAGTCCGATGCCGACGACGCACATGAAGGCGGCCACGATATTGAAGGCATGCGGGCGACGTTTCGATATGCCCCAGGCGAAGAACGGCACCATGACGCAGTACGTTCCCGTCAGAAAGGCGTTCTTGCCTGGCGTCGTATCCGTGATGCCAATCGTCTGCAGGTAATAGCCCATGAAGAGCAGGAAACCGAAGAGCGCTCCGAGGGCAATGTAGTCCTTGCGAAAATAGAGTTCGCGTTTCTTGAGATACACCAGCGCAAGGATGAGCGCCGCAAGACCAAAGCGCACGACGAGAATCCATGCCGGAGAGACGGCATCGGTCGTATCCTTGACAATGACGAACGAGCTACCCCAAATCAGGGTAGCCAGGACGATGAGAAACTTGTAGAGCATCACTGAATATGTCCGAGGAAGTTCTTCGTACGCTCGTGCTTGGGATGGTTGAAGACCTCGTCGGGCGTGCCCTCCTCGACGACGACGCCACCTTCCATGAAGATGACGCGATCTGCCACATCCTTGGCGAACTGCATCTCATGCGTGACGACGACCATCGTCATGCCCTCCTCGGCAAGGGAGCGCATGACATCGAGGACGCCACGCACGAGCTCGGGGTCAAGCGCACTCGTGGCCTCGTCGAAGAGCATCACGTGGGGCTCCATCGCCAAAGCACGCGCGATGGCGACACGCTGCTGCTGGCCGCCGGACAGTTGCGCCGGGAAGTAATCGGCGCGGTCGCCCAAGCCGACGCGGTCGAGCTCGAAATGGGCGATGCGCTCTGCTTCCTCCTTGGAGCGCTTGAGCACCTTGCGTTGGGCGAGCATGACGTTTTTGAGGGCAGTGAGCTGCGGAAAGAGGTTAAACTGCTGAAACACCATGCCGACGTGCTCGCGTAACTTGTTGACATCGGTCTTGGGATCGGTGATCTCCTTGCCCTCGATGAAGATATGACCGCCTGTCGGCTTTTCAAGCAGGTTGATGCAGCGCAGCATCGTCGACTTGCCAGAGCCCGAAGGACCGAGCACGACGACGACCTCGCCCTTGGCAATCTCGATGTTGACGTCCTTGAGCACCTCGTTGTCACCGAAGCACTTCGAGAGGTGCTGAATCGAAATCATGGAATCCTGGCCGTTCATCGCACGCCTCCCCTCTCTTCAGTGGAATCAAGCTGAGCGTCATGAGTAACCTCTTCCTGGAGCTCGTCGATTGCCTGCTCCATGTCCTTGGACGAAGGGGCTCCGGTAAGACCGGCTTCGAGACGCGTCTGCTCCTGGAGCTCGTCGCGTGCATCGTCAGTGCTGTCGGCAATCTCTTCGCACATCTGGCTAAACGCGCCGCGACGGTTCTTGCGAGCCTTTTTCTTGGGGGCGGCGCCACCTGAATCCGCAAGCGCGAGACGCTTCTCGAGACTGCCCACAACGCGAATGAGCGGCAACGTGACAATGAGGTAGAAGCACGCCGCAACGATGTAGGGCGTCATGTTGCCGGTGAGCGAGACGATGGAGCGGGAGTAGAGCATGAGCTCCATGACGCCAACGGCTGCAAGCAGCGAGGTGTCCTTGTAGAGCAGGATGAACTCGCTTGTCATGGTCGGGATAACGCGGCGGATGGTCTGGGGAATGATGACATAGAACATCGTCTGCGGACCGGTCATGCCCAGCGAACGCGATGCCTCGAACTGGCCCTTGGGCACCGATTGGATACCCGCACGGAATATCTCGCAGAGATAGGCGCCCGAATTGACTGCGAGCACGATGATCGCGAGCACGTACTGGTTGATGTCGATGCCAAGCAGCGGCAGGCCGAAGAACGCAATGTAGATCTGCAAAAAGAGCGGCGTGCCACGTACGACGCCGGTATAGATGGCGGCAAGGATATGCAGGATGCGTGCACGGGCTATCTTCATGAACGCGGCGATGAGGCCAATGGGGATGGCCAGCGGAAAGCCGACGAGCACGAGACCGAGCGAAATGAGCCAGCCGACGGCCACGACGGGAATCGAGGAGACGATGAGTTCGGGCTGGAAGAAGAGGCGCAGGAAGGTGACCGAGTTCCAAGCTTGGACAGCCGGCTGCTCTCCGAGCCAGTTGGAGAGCTTTTCCGCCGCAGACGCATGCGTTACTTCGATGGAAGGCGATGGCGCGAAGTCAAGCGTCTGGCCGTTGGCCAGAGCGTACGTTCCCGTCAGGACGACCTCCCCATTCACGTTGGGAAGCGAGACTTTGTACATCTCGAGACGCAAGCGCAAACCGGAGGTGAGCGGCTCGGCAAAGCTCACGTCAACCGTCGCATCGCCCTTGTTCATAATGGCGGTGTTCTGGGGATTCAGGCGAGTCGTGCCATCGAGAACGGTAACCTTGACAGATGACTCGTCCGTTATCGTGGATCCTTCCGGTAGCACGACATGGACGGCCGTGACCTGCTCGCCATCGCCGACGAGAGCCTCCCAGGTGAGGCGCGTTGGCTCTCCACCGAGCACGCTGCCAGTGCCCGTTTCGTTACTCTTCGCCGTCGTCACGTCGACAGACATGCCAGCTGCAAGGAGTGGCGAGACGAAGGTCAACACGAGCGAAAGCGCAAGTGCCGTCACGAGCGCATGCTTGAGCATGGGCTTCAGATACGCTGACATATGAATGAATCCCCCATAAATATGCATAAAACAAATAAGGCAAGGACGAATTATACGCCCTTGCCTTATTAATGCCGAAGAGAAATCGGCTAGTTCGAGAACGGGTTACTTTGCCGCGCCGAACCACTCCGTCTGAAGCCTGGCGATGGTGCCATTGGCCTGCAGCTCGGCGATAGCGTTATTGATGGCCTCGGCCAGTGCGACGTTATCGGTGTTCACGATGATGCCGTACTGCTCGCCCGTCGGAATGACCTCGAGAATATCGCAGTCGTCATACTCATGCGCGATGTTGTATGCGGCAGCAGGCTCGTCGTAGATGACGGCCTTGAGCTTGCCCGTACGCAGGGCTGCGAGCATGTCCGGCGTCTCTTGGAACGGCGTGTAATCGGAGTCCTTCAGGTTCTCCTTGGCCCAATCCTCGCCCGAAGAACCGGACTGAGCACCGATGGGCTGGCCGTTGAGCATGTCGCGGCTCGTGATGTCAGAACCCTTGAGGACCACGATCGCGAGGTTGGAATCATAGTATGCATCAGTGAAGGCAACCTGCTCGGCACGCTCGTCGCTGATGGTGATGGAGCTGATCGCGCAATCGAAGGTCTTGCCGCCAGCAACCTGGGTCACGAGCGAATCGAAGGCCTGGTTCTGGATGTCGGCGTTGAGGCCGAGCTGCTTGGCGATCTCCTTGATGAGGGCGATGTCATAGCCCTTGATCTCGCCGTTCTCCTGATACTCCATCGGAGCATAATCGGGGCTCGTGGCAACCGTGAGGGTGCCAGGGGTGACGAGCTTGTACTCGTCGGAGGCAGCGGAGCTGGAGCTTGCGGAACTCGACTGCGAGCCGCCGCCACATGCGCTCAGCGCAAGCATGCCCACAACGGCAACGCAAGCAACACCGAGCACGAGAACCTTAGAAAACTTTCCCTTAAACATCTCTCTCCCTTACTACTCGAACCAGCAAAACAACGCTCATTTTCAAACCGTGCAACCGTACCATAGCGACTTGCCTCGCGGCAATTGCATACGCGCGTATTAGTCGTAAATCTTTCGCAGGAAGCTCTTCGTGCGCTCATGCTGCGGATGGTCAATGACTTGTTCGGGCGAGCCCTCCTCGACGATCACGCCTTTGTCCATGAAGATGACGCGATCCGAGACGTCGCGCGCGAAAGTCATCTCGTGCGTGACGATGACCATCGTCATGTGCTCTTCGGCGAGGTCGCGGATGATCTTGAGCACGTCCTGTGTAAGCTCGGGGTCAAGCGCACTCGTGGGTTCGTCGAAGAATAGGATATCGGGCTTCGTGCACAACGCGCGGGCAATGGCGACACGTTGAAGCTGGCCTCCCGAAAGCTCGTTTGGAACCATGTCCTCCTTGCCAGCCAAGCCAAACTTCTCGAGAAGCTCGACCGCCATGATGCGTGCCTGTTCCTTGTCGACCTTCTGCACGCGCACGGGCGCGTCCATGACGTTTTGCAGCACCGTGCGATGCGGGAAGAGATTGAAGTTTTGGAACACGAGCCCGAACTTCGAGCGCGCTTTTTTGAGCGTGGCCTTGTCTGCGTAGACCGCTCGACCATCGGGTCCGGGCTTGGCCACGACGATGTCCTCGTAGGCCAAATAGCCACGCTCGAAGGTCTCGAGCAACGTCGCGCAGCGAAGCAACGTCGACTTGCCACCACCGGACGATCCGATGATGCTCACGACCTCGCCCTGTGTGACCTCGAGGCTAATATCCTTGAGGACCATCGTGTCGCCAAAGCTCTTCTCGACGTTCTTGAGGGAGAGAATCTCCTTGGGCATGGGCGTTATCTCCTCTCCCCTAGTCATGGTAGTACGCGAGTTTCTTCTCGGCCTTGTTCAATATGAACTCGACGACGAGCGTGAAGAACCAGTAGATGACCGCGGCGATGACATAGGGAATCATGCTCACGAAGGACGCGGCAAGCGCCTTGGCTTCGGTAAACATCTCGGCGATGCCGAGCACGAAGGCAAGCGAGGTGTCCTTGACCAGGGTGATGATCTCGTTACCCATGGCCGGCAGAATGCGCTTGATGACCTGGGGTAACACGATGTAGAAGAAAGTCTGGGCACGCGAGTACCCGAGTACTTCGGCCGCCTCGTAATGTCCCACGGGGATGGACTGAATGCCGCTACGATAGATTTCGGCAAAGTAGGCCGCGTAGTTAAGAATGAAGCCAATGGCACAGGCCCCGAACTTCCAGCCTGAACCCATGTTAATGCCAAAAAGGTAATACGGTCCGAACATGAGAGCCATGAGCTGGAGCATGAGGGGCGTTCCGCGCATGAAGGAGATGTAGACGCGCGCCACGAGCGAGAGCGGCTTGAACTTGCTCATGCGCGCAAGGGCAATGACGATGCCAAGCGGCAGCGCTCCGACAAGCGTCACGACGAATATCTCGAGCGACAACACAAAGCCCGCACCCAAATCGGGCAGTACCACCGACATCATCTGCATGAATGCAGGATCCACACGCATCACCTCGTCTACAGCGTACGACGGGGCGGCCTCAAGACGACCGCCCCGCAGGTTTCAGGATATGAAGCGAGCTTACTTGCCCAGGCACCAGTTCTCGTAGCTGATACCGTCAGCAGAGTACTTCTCGCAAATCTCCTTGACCGTACCGTCGGCATCCATCTCCTTGAGCGTCATGGTAACCTGGTCGGCGAGCCCATCGTTGCCCTTCTTGAAGGCAACGGCGTAATGCTCGCTGGAGAGCTGCTCGTCAAGCATCTTGAACACGCCCGGCTTGGCGGCCATCTGATACTGCGCAATGGACAAATCGCAGGCAACGGCATCGACCATACCGCTCTCAAGCTGCATGAAGGCGTTATTGTAGTCGCCGATCGTCTCGACCTTGCCACCAGCGAAGGTATCCTGCAGGCTCTTCTCGTCACCATCGAGTACCTCGAGAGCAGCAGAATCGACCTGCGTCATGACGGTCTTGCCGGCAAGATCGGCCAGCGAGTTGATACCGCTGTCAGCCTTAACGACGATGACCTGGCCATTGATCATGTACATGTCGGTGAAGGAGTAATCGTTCTCACGTCCTTCGTAGGTGAAACCGTTCCAGATGCAGGTAATGTTGCCCTGGTTGATGAGCGCGTCCTTGGCATCCCAGTCAATCGGCTCGGCCTGGAAGGTCCAGCCGTTACGATCGCAAACCTCCTTGGCAAGATCGAGATCGAGACCGGTGAACTCGCCCGTCGTGGTGTCCTTGAAGCCGTACGGCGGATAGCTCTGATCGAAACCGACAATAAAGATGTTGTCCTCAGGTGCGTTATTTCCAGCCGCGCTGCTCGAAGATGCAGCACTCCCACCGCATGCCGTCAGGGCAAGGGCGCCAAAACAGAGCATGCAGCATGCAAGCGCAATCGATACGAGTTTCTTCTTCATCTTTCTCTCCCTACATCACTCTAGCGTAGTAAAGTTTCGTACCGTGGCATTGTAGCCTAAAAGGGATGCACGTACACCACGAATTCGCAGGGACTCGTAAATCGCAGCAAACGGCACACTGCGCCAGGGAGAAGACAGGTTCCTTGAGACGCTTACGCGGGGTTAGTCACTCGCGGAAACGCGGGTGACGGAAATAGCCGATTGTGACGAATGCGTCTCATCCCATCAGAAGCGTCTTGAGAAAGGCGATGCTCTTGAGCTCGAAACCCGCATGCTCGCAGACCCACATGTGGGCAAGATCGAGCAATTCGATTTCGGGATAGGATTCGATATCGGCAATCTGAGCGAAGGTCGAGAACAGCAAAGCCTCGATCCAAGCCGCAGCCCGCGAGTCGATGGTCGTGCAGATCCCGAGTCGCCCAAGGCAATCATCGCAGAGCGCGCCACCATAGCTCACGTCGAAGGCTTTCACCTGCTCGATGGGTGTGCCGCAGAGCGCACATTCGCGCGTCGCGGGTGCGAAGCCCTGCATGGCCATCGCCTTGAAGAGAAAGGCCGCTGCGATGAATGCCGCTTTGCGTGCCGGTAGCTCAGCTATGGTACGCATCGATGCCGCGCTCATCTCGTACATGCGCTCGCCCAGGACAACGCCCTCGCGTCCGAGCTTCTCGAGAAATTCCGTCTCGACGCTTGCAGCTGCCGTGCGCTCAAGCTCCTCGCGTATCGACGCGTTCGTGGCTACCGTCTTGACCTCGCGCACGACGTCGAGGGACTTCCCCTCATGCAAGAGCAAATCTGCCTCGGCGAATAACTCGAGGCGCGCCCCAATGCGGTTGCCGGGTTTGCGCAACCCCTTGGCAACGGCTCGTATCTGACGTCCGTCCCCGCCGAGCATGGTGACGATGACGTCGGTCTCTCCAAGCTTCGTGTGCTTGAGGACGATGCAGCGCTCGTTATAGGCCTTCGCCATAGCCGAATTTCCTGACCTGCGCGGCGTTCTGGCGCCAGTCCTTCTTGACCTTCACCGTGAGATCGAGATGCACCTGGCAGCCAAAGATGCGTTCGAGATCCTCGCGCGCCTGCATGCCGATTTGCTTGATCTTGCTGCCCTTGGCACCGATGATGATGCCCTTCTGGCTATCGCGCTCGACGTAGATGACCGCCCAGATGCGCATGAGGCGCCGGTCCTCGACGCGCTCGATGTCCTCGACGACGACACCGACCGAATGGGGAACCTCGTCGAAGGTCGAACGTAAGATCTTCTCGCGAATGAACTCGGCGATGAGTACCTCGTCGGAAAGGTCGATACCCGTATCCTTGGGAAACCAGCGCGGACCCGTGGGAAGCAGATCGTAGACGGCGTCGATGAAGTCATCGAGACCACGGTTGTGCTTGGCGGAAACGACGACCTCGGCGTCAAAGTCGCATAGTCCACGTGCCTGCTCAAGGCGCTCGACGATGACGGGCTTCTTGACGAGGTCGGCCTTGGAGATGACAAGGATCTTGTGGCACGAAAGCTCGTTTATGTGGCTGGCAATCCACTCATCCCCAGTGCCAACAGGCTGCGATGCATCGATGAGAAACGCCACGACATCGACATCAGCCAGCGCCTGCAGGGCCGACTCGTTGAGCTCGGCACCCAAGGCGTCCTTTGGCTTGTGGATGCCCGGCGTGTCGACGATGATCATCTGCATGTCATCGGTATCGTACACTGCGCGGAAGCGGTGACGCGTGGTCTGGGGCGTACGCGATGTGATGGCGAGTTTGGTGCCCATGATATGGTTGAGCAACGTTGACTTGCCCGCATTGGGCCGACCGACGAGCGTCACGAAGCCGCTGCGGAATGTCTCGGGATCGACTGCCGCATACGCATCATCGGCAATGCCGGCAGCTTTGAGCATCTCATCCAGATCGGACATGGTCTCTCCTTATTACGCGATGAATTTCATGAGCGCCGGGATGAAGACGATGAGACCGACGACAATCGAGGTAATCGCGAGTACGAGCACGGCACCTGCGGCTGCATCCTTGGCTATCTCGATAAGGTGATCATAATCGGGGCTCACTTTGTCGCACAACGCTTCTATTGCCGTGTTGAGCACCTCAGCGGACACGACCATCCCAATGCAAACGATGACGGCACACCAGCCCCAAAGTTCGACCTGCAAGACCCAGCAGGCGATGAGTGCCATGACCGCGAAGACGAGATGCACCTTCATGTGAACTTCGCTCATGAAGGCCCTGCCAATGCCCACGAACGCAACGGCGAAGCTCTTGACTTGCGACTGGTTCTTCATCAGCGTATTCCCGTCAGACCATAGGCGTCGAGGATCTCCTTCTCGAGCGCCTCCATCTCGAGTGCCTCGGTTTCCTCGATGTGATCATAACCGAGCAGATGCAGCAGCGAGTGCACAAGCATGAGCGACGCCTCTTGCTCGAGGCTCGTGCCAAATTGGGCACGTTGTCCATCAACGACATCCAGGGCAATGACCACATCGCCAATCTCGATGGGGGTGTCCGGCTCGTATGTATCCCACGGGTCATCACACTCGAAGGAAAGGACATCGGTGGGCTTATCAATACCCCGGTACGTGCGATTGAGCTCGTGAATCTCATCCGCATCGACCAAGCTAATCGAAACCTCGCAGGCATCGGGAGCATCCATGTACTCGAGCGCGAAGCGCGCGAGTTTCTCGATGGATACGTCATCCCAGGTTAGCGCACCACCACGGCTGTCGATGTTCACGAGCATGCTACCTTGACCTCTCGGAATCGTTACGCGCGCCACGAGCCGCTTCGTCATACGCGCGCACGATACGCGCAACGAGGCTATGTCGCACGACATCTGCGCCGGTCAAGTCGATGAAGGAAATCTCATCGATATCACCGAGGATATCGCGCACGCCGTGCAGGCCCGAAGTGCCGCCTGGCAAGTCGACCTGCGTGATATCCCCCGTGACAACCATCTTGGAACCGAAACCCAGACGGGTGAGGAACATCTTGAGCTGCTCGGGCGTGGTGTTCTGCGCCTCGTCGAGAATGAGAAAGGCGTCATTGAAGGTGCGTCCGCGCATGAAGGCAAGGGGGGCGATCTCGATGACGCCCTGGGAAATGAGCTGGTTGCCCTTCTCCATGTCGGTCAGATCGAAGAGCGCGTCATAGAGGGGACGTACATAGGGATCGACCTTCTCGTCGAGCGTACCCGGCAAGAAACCGAGGTTCTCGCCCGCCTCGACGACGGGACGCGTAAGGATGATGCGACCGATCTCCTTGCGCTTGAGTGCGGCGATGGCCATTGCCATGGCAAGGTAGGTCTTACCCGTGCCAGCCGGGCCGATGGCAAAGGTGACGGTACTGTCGCGTATGGCATCGCAGTAGCGCTTCTGGCCACTCGTCTTGGGGCGAATCGCGCGTCCGCGGTAGGTAAGCAGTATGTCCTCACGCAGGGAGCTCGGGGAGTAATCGGAATTGCGCAGCACCTCGACGGCGCGACGAATGTCCTCAACCGTCGGCGCCTTGTCAGCCTGGACCATGTCAAATAGGTCGGAGACAAGCGCCGAGATGAGCGGCACCTCGAGGGCGTCACCCGTCATGACGATACTATCAGAGCGCAACGCGATGGTCGCATCGAAGAGGTCTTCGATGGCGCGCAGATTGGCATCCTGGGGGCCACAGAAGAGGGCAAGGTCAATGCCGTCGGGCAGGGGAAGCGTAACTTGGCTCGAATGCATCAGCCACTCCCCTCTCGTCGCATCTTACGCGGCGCTTTGTACGATGGGCAGGGATAGTCGCGATACTCGAGATTATCGAGAATCTCGTCAACCCATGCGTCTATCGGCACGAGGGCCTCGGCCGCCTCGCAATCCTTGATGCGCGCATGCGTCTCGGGCGAACGGGGCATGAACAGCGTGCAGCAGTCATCGGCCGGGCGTGAGGAGATCTCAAAGGTGCCAAGCTGTTTGGCAACGTCGATGATCTCGAGCTTGTCGCTGCCGATGAGCGGGCGCAGTATCGGAATGTCGACGACGGCGTTGACGGCGGCTATGTTCTCGAGAGTCTGGCTTGCAACCTGACCAAGCGACTCGCCAGTCACGAGCGCCTTCGCGTTCTCGATGCGCGCGATGCCTTGCGCGACGCGGAACATGAGGCGCCGGTAGAGTACGATGCGCAAGTTGGGCGGGCACTCGCTTGCGATAGCCTTCTGGTAGTTGCCGAAGGGAATCGTGTAGATGCGGCCGATACCACCTGCCGGCGCAAGCGCATGCGCAAGGTCATCGACGATGTACTCGCTCGCGTCATCGGTCACGGGGGCACCCGAGAAGTGGACGCCCACGACGACGGCGCCACGCTTCATGAGCTTCCAGGTGGCAACGGGACTATCGATGCCACCGGACATGAGACTCACGACCTTGCCGGCCGTTCCCACGGGCAAGCCGCCGATGCCACGATCGCTCCGCGAGAAGACATAGGCGCTGCCCTGGATGATCTCGACGTGAACCTTGACGTCCGGGTCCTTCATCTTGACCTTCTTGTCGGGGGCAAAAGCGCACAGATGCGCCCCAACGAGCTGGTTGAGCTGCATGGAGTCGATGGGATAATCGGTGTTTGAGCGGCGCGCGACGACCTTGAAAGACTCGAACTCACCGCAATCCATCATCGCGAGCTCGGCGCAAAGGTTATATTCCTCGGGGTCGCGTGCGCAGCGCCAGCCACGTGACACACGTGCGACGCCAGGAACCTGCAGCAGAATCCGTGCAGCCGGTTCGAGGTCTTCCGCATTTTCGAACACGACGAGAAGATGCCCGGAGATACGGCATATCTCCTTGGTGTCAAAAGCAACGAGCGCCGCCTCCATGTTGCTGAGGAGACGGTGCTCGAAAGAGGCACGATTGCGACCCTTGAGGCCGACCTCGTGATAATGAACGAGGCAGATACGCTCGAACAAGCGCTCCTCCTAGCTCTTGTCGTTCATGAAAGCCGTTTTGTCGTAGGAGACCTCGCCACGGGCAATCTCCTCCATGGCAAGAGACAGCGGCTTACGACCCGCGAACTCGGCGATTTCGCTGACAGACTGCAGGGCGACGGCGCGATCGCGCTGGCCACGCATCATGTCGTTGATATCACGCGCACGCTTGGAGGCGATAGCGCAAAGCAGATACTTGTCTTCGTGGGTCTTATCGAGAAGGGTGTCAATGCGTGGTTCGACGATAGACATATGCGGTAAGCTCCTCAAATGAACGAGTTGTTTTTGAATCGACCTAGCATTCTAACACGCGCGCAAGCTCTTTGGTAGCCCCCTGTACGTCATCGTTAACGATGACGTAATCGTACCTCTCCGCAGCCTCCATCTCGCCAGCTGCATTGGCAAGACGCTGGGCGATGACCTCCTCGGATTCGGTCCCGCGGCCACGTAGCCTGCGCTCGAGTTCCTCGATTGACGGAGGGGCGATGAATATGAGCTTGGCCTGCGGGATCTTATCGAGCACCTGGAAGGCGCCTTGGACGTCAATCTCGAGCAGGACGGTATCCCCCTTCGCAAGATGCTCCTCGATGGGAGCAAGGGGAGTGCCGTAATAGTTGGAATGCACCTTGGCCCACTCGATGAAGCCGTCCTCTTCGATGGTGTTCTCGAACTCCTCGATGGTGAGAAAATGATAATGCACGCCGTCAATCTCGCCCTCGCGGGGCTGACGCGTCGTGGCGGATACCGACAGCGCGATGTGAGGGCACTCTTTCAGCAGCGCGGAGACGAGCGTCCCCTTGCCCGCTCCCGAAGGGCCCGATATGACGTAGAGCGTTCCTTGATCCATGGATGCACCCGTCTCTAGTCGAGCTCGGCGGCAATCTCTTCGAACGCGGCGACAGGGTCTGCCGCACGCGTGATGGGACGACCGATGACAAGGTGCGAGGCACCTGCCGCAAAGGCCTCGGCGGGTGTGGCAACTCGACTCTGGTCGCCCAACGCAGCGCCCTTGGGTCTGACACCCGGCGTGATGATGATGGCATCGGGACCGAGAAGCTCCCTCATCTGGCCCGCCTCCATGGGGGAGCACACGATGCCGTCAAGCCCCGCCTCGAGTGCAAGCGTGGCGAGACGTTCGACCTGCTCGGCGGGCGACACGTCGATGCCGACAGAGACGAGCTGATCGGCGTCCATGCTTGTGAGCACCGTAATCGCACAGACCGCCGGAACATTATCCTCATGGCCGGCATCGGCAGCACCCCTGCGCGCGCCGCGCTCGGCAGACTCGAGCATGAGCTCGCCGCCACTCGCGTGCACGGTGAAGAGGTCTGCACCAGCTTGCGCGATGGAGCTGGCGGCGCCATAGACCTGGTGGGGAATATCATGCAGCTTGAGGTCGAGAAAGACCTTGAAACCGAGCTTGTGCATCGTGTTCACGATGGAGGGGCCGACTGCGTAATACAAGGTCATGCCGATCTTCACCCACCGGGCGTGCCCCGCGAGCTTCTCGCCGAGCACGACGGCCTCATCACCCGAGCAGTCGAGCGCGACGATGATGCGGTCTTTGGCAGCTTCGCTCTTCCATTCCATATGTGCTATACCTCCAATGCTCCAATGAGCTCGCTTATTCGTGAAACGCCATTTTCCTCGCAATATGCAATCATTCCGTCGAGCACGTGTACGCTTGCAAGCGGATCGACGAAGTTCGCCGCACCCACAGCCACCGCCGTCGCACCGGCGAGCACGAACTCGATCGCATCTTCACCAGACGAGATACCGCCCATGCCAATGATGGGGATGTCGACGGCGTTGTACGTCTCCCACACCATGCGTAACGCAACGGGCTTGATAGCGGGGCCAGACAGACCACCTACGACACGTGCCAGCTTGGGTTTACGGCGCTTGGCATCAATCGCCATGCCAAGCAGGGTGTTGATGAGACTCACCGCATCGGCACCGGCCGACTCGACGGCCTTGGCGATGACGGTGATGTCGGTGACGTTGGGGGTGAGCTTCACGATAAGGGGGCGCTTCGTGCACTGACGCACGGCTGCGGTCACCTGCGCGGCCTGTTCCGGGTCGGTGCCGAAGGTCATGCCACCAGCATCCACGTTGGGGCACGAAATGTTCACCTCGTAGGCAGCGACGCCCGGCTCGTCCTCGAGACGCTCTATGACCTGTACGTACTCGTCGAGCGTATGGCCCGAAACGTTTACGATGACAGCCGTGTCCTGCGTCGCAAGCCACGACAGCTGACTTGCGCAAAACTCCTCGACACCGGGATTTTGCAGACCGATGGAATTGAGCATGCCACATGGCGCCTCGGCAATGCGCGGCGTTGCGTTGCCATCCCAGGGCCTGGGCGAGACACCTTTCGTCGTAACGGCACCCAACCGCGAAACGTCGAGGAAATCGGCGAATTCCTCGCCATGACCGAAAGTTCCCGAGGCAACCGTCACGGGATTTTTCATCGACAAGCCGCCAACGTCGACATGCATATCGGGCATGCTCATCACCAGACCACCTCGCTTGCATCGAAGACGGGGCCATCGACGCAGCAGCGCTTGAGGCCACCCGTTGTCTCGACAACGCAACCCAGACATGCGCCAACGCCGCAGGCCATGAGTCGCTCCATCGAGACCTCGCAGGTCACGCCGTGCTCGATAGCGGGAAGCGCCACGGAGCGCTCCATGAGAGGCGGTCCGCACACGGCGACGTAATCGTAGTCATTCGTGGCGAGGAGCTCGTCGGTGACGGCGTTCACGAAGCCCTTGACGCCCATCGAACCATCATCGGTTGCGATATAGAGAGCGCCCTGCGAGCGGCGCACGCTGTCCTCGAACTGCTCCGTGCAGGCGACACGATCGGCCGTTGTGGCTCCGATGACGACATCGACGCGCGCACCTTGCGCGGCGAGCTCATCTGCAAGAAGCTTGAGAGCCGGAGTGCCCACACCACCGCAAGCAAGTAACGCATGCGTTACCCCCGCGGGAACATGCCAGCCGTTACCGATGGGGCCAACGAGATCGACCTCATCGCCAATGCCAACATGCGTCAGCTGCTCGGTCCCGTCGCCGACAACCTGATAGCAGATGTCAACGGAACCCGCGTCTACATCGGCATCGAAGACGGCAAAGGGCATGCGCAGGAACTGAACCGAAGGCTCGCTCGCAACCTTGACTTGAACGAACTGACCGGGACATGCGGCAGCGGCAATGCGAGGAGCCAACACGGACAGGTGATAGATACCCTCGGCAATTTGCCTGTTGAAGAGGACCGGGCCACTCTCCTGAAGCTTCTGGACCATGTTCTCGCGTTTCCCTCCACGCCTGGTTCAACATGATTTTGTCCATGATAGCGCACTTCTTGCGCATATCGTTACGGGGCAACTCATCTGGTCGTGCAAGGGAGCCGCTTTCGCAGGCATCTCGAGCAGGTCCACGTCGAGCGCGATACGTTCTTGCGACCAGACAAAACTTGCCGGGGCGGAATTGTCTGGTCCCCCTCCCCGTGCCTCACCACCTACAAGTCTTGCAAGGCAACCGGCGCAAGGCGGCCATCATGCACGGCGCTGATAGCCTGGACGAAGGCGTTGGCACCGGCGAGCGTCGTCACATAGCAAATGCCATGGCGCACGGCCGCGCTGCGCAGATGGTAGCTGTCGCCACGCGTCTCCTGGCCGAAGGGAATGTTGACGAGCAGGTTTATCTCTCCGTTGGCAATCATGTCGCCAATGTTGGGACGTGCCTCCTGCATCTTGCGCGTGACCTCGACCTTGAGCCCATTGGCACGCAGCAGACGCCCCGTCCCTCCTGTTGACACGATGGAGAATCCCAAATCCTGAAGCGCATGGGCGATGGGAACGATGTTGCGCTTTTCGCGGTCGCACACCGAAATGAAAACCTTGCCCGCATTGGGCAGCGAATAGTCGATGGCAAGCTGCGTCTTGGCATACGCGCTCGGAAAGTCCGCGGCAATGCCCATGACCTCACCCGTCGACTTCATCTCGGGCCCAAGCATGGTTTCGGCACCGGGAAAGCGTCCGAAGGGCATGACAGCCTCCTTGCAGGCGTAATACCCCATCTCATCGTCGCTTGCGGGTAGGTCGAAATCCGCAAGCTTCTCCCCGGCCATGATACGCGCGGCATATTGTGCGAGTGGAACGCCACGCGCCTTGCTCGTAAAGGGGACGGTACGACTTGCGCGAGGGTTGACCTCGATGACATACACCTTGCCATCTTTCACCGCAAACTGAACGTTAACGAGACCTCGCGTTTGGACGGCAAGCGCAAGTTTGCGTGTGTAGTCGGTGATGGTGTCGAGCACGGCATCGGAAAACGAGAAGGGCGGCGTACAGCAGGCCGAGTCACCCGAATGTATGCCCGCTTCCTCGATGTGCTCGAGAATCGCACCGATGAAAACATCTTCCCCATCGCAGAGGGCATCGACATCGCATTCGGTCGCAGATTCGAGAAACGCATCGAGATAGACGGGGTGGTCAGGTGTGACACGAGCGGCTTGGGCCATATAGCGCTCGAGGTAATGCTCATCGTAGGCGATGACCATGCCACGTCCGCCAAGTACGTAGCTCGGACGCACGAGCAGCGGATAGCCGATGCGTTCGGCAACGGCAAGCGCCTCTTCAAGCGATTCGGCAACGCCGGCAACCGGATAGGGAATGCCAAGCTCATCGAGCAAGGCGGAGAAGCGATCACGATCCTCGGCAAGGTCGATTGCCGCCGGTTGCGTGCCCATGATGCGCACTCCTTCGTCGGCGAGCATCTGGGCAAGCTTGAGCGGCGTCTGCCCGCCGAGCGTCACGATGACGCCATCGGGCTTTTCTGCATCCACGATGTCCATGACGTCCTCGTAGGTAATCGGCTCGAAATAGAGACGGTCGGAGGTGTCGTAATCGGTCGATACCGTCTCCGGGTTGCAGTTCACCATGATGGTCTCGTAACCCATCGCGGAAAGCGCGTAGCTCGCCTGCACGCAGCAGTAATCGAACTCAATGCCCTGCCCGATGCGATTGGGACCGGCACCGATGATCATGGCCTTGGGCTTGTCACAAGGACGCACCTCGCTTTCGTCCCCATAGGTCTTGTAATAGTAATTCGTCTGGGAGGCGAACTCCCCCGCGCAGGTGTCGACCGTCTTGAAGACACCCATGACGCCGAGCTCCTTGCGGCGCGCACGCACCTGTCCTTCGTTCGAACCCGTGAGCTGCGCGATCTGCACATCGGAAAGCCCGTAGCATTTGCCAAGACGCATGAGGCGCCTGTCAACGCTCGCAATATCATGGCCCTCGAACATGGTCTCGACCTCGACCATGTCAGCAAGTCGGTCGATGAACCACGGATCAATCAGGCTAAGGGAGGCGAGTTCCTCCTTGCTCATTCCCCGGCGCAAGGCCTCTGCCATGTAGTAGATGCGATGCTCGGTCGGCGTCGAGACGAGACTCGTGAAGTGCGTCTCGTCGAATTCGTCCTTGCCATCGCGCCCGAGGCCGCTCCTGCCGTTCTCAAGCGAGCGCAGCGCCTTGCCAAGCGCCTCCTCGAAAGTGCTTCCGATGGCCATGACCTCACCGACCGCTTTCATGCGCGTCGAGAGCGTCGCATCGCTTCCCGCGAACTTCTCGAAGGCAAAGCGCGGAATCTTGACGACGACATAGTCAATGGACGGCTCGAAACACGCGGGCGTCGCCCTGGTGATGTCGTTTTGAATCTCGTCGAGCGTATAGCCAACCGCGAGCTTGGCCGCCATCTTCGCGATGGGAAAGCCCGTGGCCTTGGAAGCAAGCGCGGACGAACGGCTCACGCGCGGGTTCATCTCGATGACGATGAGGCGACCGTCTTCGGGATTCACGGCAAACTGCACGTTGGATCCGCCGCAGGCAACGCCAATCTCCTCCAAGATGGCAAGCGATGCATCGCGCATGCGCTGGTACTCGACATCCGTGAGGGTTTGGGCCGGGGCAACGGTAATCGAATCGCCTGTATGCACGCCCATGGCATCGAAGTTCTCGATGGAGCACACGATGATGCCGTTACCGCACCGATCGCGCATGACCTCCATCTCGTATTCCTTCCAACCGATGATGGACTCCTCCACGAGCACCTCGCCTACGGGCGAGAGTTCGAGACCCTCGCGCACGATATCGCGCAGATCCTCCATGCCGTATGCGATGCCACCGCCGGCGCCACCGAGTGTGAAGCTCGGGCGCAATACGAGCGGAAAGCCGAACTCGCCGGCGAGCTTCTCGGCATCGGCGACGCAATAGGCGTAGCCGCTCCGCGCAACCTCCAAGCCGATGCGCTTGATGGCCTCGGCAAAGAGCTTGCGGTCCTCGCCTTTTTGAATGGCGGCGAGGTCACAGCCAATCATCTCGACACCGTACTTTTCGAGCACGCCCGACTCGGCAAGCTCGACCGCACAGTTCAAACCGGTTTGTCCGCCCATGTTGGGCAGAAGTGCATCAGGACGTTCTTTTTCGATGATCTTTTCGATGACCGCAGCCGTGATGGGTTCGACGTAGGTGCGCGTTGCCATTGCGGGGTCGGTCATGATGGTCGCCGGATTCGAATTCACGAGGACGACCTCGTATCCATCCTCCATGAGCACCTTGCACGCCTGGGTACCCGAGTAATCGAACTCGCAGGCCTGCCCGATGACGATGGGGCCGCTGCCGATGATGAGAATCTTCTTTATATCGTCTCTACGTGGCATGTAATGAAACCTTTCAAATCAACTTTCGAACAGGTCGCGGCATGGGCGCTTCGCCTCGACGGTCGCTCCCCGACAGCCCGCTTCGCGGTCTTCACGGCTCGCTCCCTTGGACCTCGGCTTCGCATCCCATGCTGCGATCGAGCCTCGGCAAGGCGCTTACTTCGCAATCTATGCCGTGCTTCGCACGTCCCGTACCTCGATATCCAAATAGTCGCTTCGGCCGTCCATCAGGCGGGAGAACGCCTCGAAGAGATACGAGGAATCGTGCGGACCGGGATCTGCCTCCGGATGGTATTGCACCGAGAACACGGGGTGATCGAGAAACGCCATGCCCTCCGGTGTGCCGTCGTTGAGGTTGACATGCGTGAGCTGGATACGGCCAAACTCACGCGACTCGACGACGGGAGCGATGTGATGCTCGCTCCAAAACAGCAGATTATCGGGATGCTCGGCAAGACCGCCCGAAAGCTCGGACACAAGTGGTCCGATGCTCTCAAAGACCTGGCCGAAGCCGTGATTCTGCGCCGTGATCTCGACAGCTCCCGTACGCAGGTTCATGACGGGCTGATTACCACCATGATGGCCGTATTTGAGCTTCTCGATACGAGCACCGGCGGCAATGGAGAGCATCTGGTGGCCAAGGCAAATGCCAAAGACCGGAAGCTTTCCGATAAGCCGGTGAGCAAGTTCGTATGCCGGCGCAACCGCCTGCGGATCTCCCGGTCCATTGGAGAGAAAGACGCCATCGGGATTAAGGGCGAAAACATCGTCAAGTGCCGTGTCCCAGGGCACGACCGTCACATCGCATCCATGCGTGCGTAGACCATCGAGTATGCCCGTCTTGATGCCACAGTCAAGGGCGACGACATGATGACGACCGCCACCGGAAAGCGACGCGAGCTCATAAGGCTGCTCGCAGGAGGCCTCGGCGGCGAAGTTGTGCCCGACGATTCCAGAAGACCCTTCAAGACGCTTCGCAAGGCTCGGAATGTCATCGCATTCCGTCGAGATGACCGCCTTCATCGCGCCATGCTCGCGCACGTGCCGCACGAGCTTGCGCGTGTCGATACCTTCGATGGCAACGATGTCACGAGCGGCAAGATACGCGGGCAGCGACATCTCCGCACGAAAGTTGCTCGGAGTGTCACACATGGCGCGCACGACGAGACCACGGCAAAAGCAGCCCCGTGATTGGGCATCGGCTTCGTTCACACCATAGTTGCCGATGTGCGGATAGGTCATCGCCACAATCTGGCCTGCATATGAGGGATCACTCAGGATTTCCTGGTAACCGCTCATCGAGGTGTTGAAGACGATTTCGCCGAAGGCCTCGCCCGCACATCCGCAGGCATGGCCCTCAAAGGTCGTTCCGTCCTCGAGCATGAGAACGGCTGGCATAGTGCTATGCAATGACATGTTCATCTCCCTTGTCGGTCTCACGGGACCGCTCGTTAAAGGTTGTATGACCGCAGGGAACTATAGCACCCGCATCGAAGTGCGGGTGCATTTGTTCACATACTTGAAACGAAAAGCTAGAAGGTCACGACACCATCTTCCATGCTGGCATAACCATCTACGAAGACATCCGTTGGATGCCCGGTGAGTTTCCATCCGAGAAACGCCGAGTTCTTGGAGCGTGAGTAGAAGTCATCGGCCTCGACCACCCAATCAAGAGCCGGATCGATGATGGTGTAGTCAGCCGTAGATCCCTCGCGCAGCTCGACTTGCTCCACGCCGATGAGATTGCGCGGCGCGATGGACGTGACCTCCACGAGACGCTGCCAGCTCATCTTACCCGGCAGCACGAGCTCGGTAAGCAATAGGCCAAGCGCCGTCTCGAGACCCGTCGTGCCAAAGGGCGCACGGTTGAACTCGAGAGCCTTCTCGTGGGCGGCATGCGGAGCATGGTCGGTGGCAACCATATCTATGCGCCCGTCGATGAGGGCCTCCTGCAAGGCGAGGTTATCCTCCTTGGTGCGCAGCGGCGGATTCATCTTGAGATTCGTGTCGTAATTGTCTGCCTTGATGTCATCTTCGTTGAGGAAGAGGTGGTGGGGCGTTACCTCGCAGGTGACGGGAACACCCTCGGCCTTTGCACGAGCGACCATGTCGACAGCGCGCGCCGTGGTGAGATGTTGGATGTGGACGTGGCAACCCGTGAGGCGCGCAAGCTCGATATCGCGCATGATCTGCGTTTCCTCGCCTGCGGCAGGCCAACCGGCGAGGCCCAGGCGTGTCGAGACGACACCCTCGTTGACCACGCCAGCGCCGACGATGTCCTCCATCTGACAGTGGCTCAGCACCGGTGCATCGAACATCTTGGCATAATCGAGCACCTGGCGCATCATGCCGCCGTCCTGGATACCATGGCCATCATCGGAAAACGCAACGGCACCGGCGGCGACCATATCGCCCATCTCGGCAAGCTCCTTGCCGGCAAGCCCCTTGGTGCAGGCACCAAGCGGATAGATGCGCGTGCGGCCCGGCTCCCAGGCGCCCTTTTCGAGAAGGTACTCGACCATGGCACCCGTGTCGATCACGGGATTGGTGTTGGCCATGGGCACGACGCCCGTGAACCCCCCATGGGCGGCGGCGCGCATGCCGGTGATGATGTCTTCCTTGTATTCCTGGCCCGGATCGCGAAAGTGCACGTGCACGTCGACCATACCGGGAACGAGGTACTTGCCCGTGCAATCCTTCACGAGGAGCTTCTCGGGCAGTTCGATATCCGTGCCGACGGCGACGACGAGGCCATCGCGCACGAGAACGTTCGTTACCTCGTCAATCCCGTTTTGCGGATCGATCACATGGGCATCTTTAAGCAGCAGCGCCATTGTCTTCGCCTCCAAGCAGTAGGTACATGACAGCCATGCGCACGGCAACTCCCGAATTGACCTGATCGAGAATCACGGCACGGTCGGAATCGGCGGCATCTTGCGAAAGCTCGACACCACGGTTGATGGGGCCCGGGTGCATGATGATCGCATCGTCTTTCATCGCGTCCATGCGTGCGAGATTGATGCCGTAGAGCATCGCGTACTCCCGTAGCGATGGTAACGCGGCGGATTCGAGGCGCTCTTGCTGGATGCGCAGCATGTAGACGACGTCGAGCTCCGGCAAAACGTCATCGAGCGTATAGGAGCAACGCGCTCCCAGGACATCGGGACGTGCCGGCATGAGCGTAGGCGGACCGATTACGATGGGCTCGGCCCCCATGATCTTGAGCAGCGGCACGAGGGAGCCGACGACACGGGAATGCGCGATGTCACCCACGATGCCGACCTTGAGGCCGTCGATGTGGCCAAGCGTCTCGCGAATCGTGAAGGCGTCGAGCAGCGCCTGGGTGGGATGCTGATGCTTGCCATCGCCACCGTTGACCACATGGGCGCCCATATGCTGGGTCAGGATGCGCGGAGCTCCCTCCTGCTTGCTGCGCACGACGATAAGATCGCAGTTCATGGCATCGAGCGTCTCGGCCGTGTCGGCCAGGGTCTCGCCCTTGGTGGTCGAGGAGCTCGATGCCGAGAAGTTGATGACATCGCCCGAAAGACGCTTGCCGGCGATCTCGAAGCTCGTGCGCGTGCGCGTCGAGGGTTCGAGGAAGAGGTTGATGATGGTTCGACCGCGCAGCGTGGGGAGCTTCTTGATTGTGCGGTCGTTGACCTCCTTGAAGCTCTTTGCCGTGTCGAGAATCTCGATTATCTCATCTGCAGAGTATTCGTCGATATCGATGAGGTGCTTGTGCTGCAACATCAGCGGTCACCTCCGAGGACCTTGTTGAAGGCTTGCGAAAGCTCGCCCGTGCTCTGAACGGGCGCCGATCCGATGTGACCCTGCGCCTGAAGTATCTCGACGCTCGTGCGACCGTCGATAACGTCGGCGAAAAAGCGAACCGACTCATCCTTGCTACTCGGAACGTTCTTGCCGACGAAGTCCGCACGAATGGGAAGCTCGCGATGGCCACGATCGACCAACACCGCAAGCTGGATGCGATCGGGACGACCGTAATCCATGAGGGCGTCCATGGCCGCGCGAATGGTGCGTCCGGTATAGAGCACGTCATCGACGAGCACGACCGTCTTGCCCTCGAGCGTAAAGGGGATTTCGGTTGTATGCACGACCGGCGCGAGGAAGTTCTCGACATCGTCGCGATAAAAGCTGATGTCGAGCCTGCCGACGGGCACCTTCACCCCCTCGATTTGCTCGATGCGCTTGGCAAGACTCGCGGCGAGAAGGTCACCGCGGGTCACGATGCCGACGAGCGCGATGCTCTGGGCACCGTCATTGGATTCGAGGATTTCGTGCGCGATGCGCGTGAGCGAGCGGTCGATGGCAGCCGCGTCCATGACGACCGTCTTCGTCAGATCTGACATAATCACCTACTCCCTTGTCGGCCTCTCGGGACCGCCATTTAAAGGTTTGGAACTGTCCAGGTCATACTAGCACGGACACACTGTCATTTCGAGCGAAGTGAGCAGAGTCGAGCTCAGGCGGGCAGGCGCTCCGTGAAGCGGAGGTCCAAGGGAGCGCGCCGTAAAGACCGCGAAGCGGGCTGTCGGGAAGCGACCGTCGGAGCGGAGCGGAGCGCCTGCCCGCCGTGACAGTGAATCAAAAAGGGCTACCATGGGTCCATGTGCAAGGAATGCGACATACTTACCTATGACGAGGTGCTCAAGCTCATAGAGGAAATCACCGCTCGGGAGCCCCTGCGTGTCGAACCTCGCCAACTCGAGCTGCCTATCAAGGCGTATCCTCAGTCGATCGCCCCGCTCATCGTGGCAAACTTCGATACCGCGCTCGGCTCCAGGAGCGTCCCCAACAGCGCACTGCTCGCTCGCGAGCTATCCTGGGGCTTCGACCAATCGTGGAAACCCGGCGTCATCTTCAACACGCGCATCGAAAGCGCCACAAAGCCCCTGTGGCACGACTCGATAACGCATCGTCGCTGCATACTTCCCGTACGCTCGTTCTTCGAGACGCACGAGTCAGAGACCGTCTCCTCGCCCAAGACGGGACGCCCCATCAAACGTCCCTACGAATTCGTGTCCTCCACCAGCGATGTCATGCTCATCGGCTGCATCTGGAAGGATGATTGCTTCTCGATGATGACGACGCAGGCAAACGCAAGCATGATGGCAGTGCATCACCGCATGCCACTTATCGTGCGTCAAGAAGAACTGCCAATCTGGTTCAGCGGCGACTACGCAAGCCTCGCGAACCGCGATGCCATCACGCTCGAATGCGCACCGGCGATATAGAAGCGTTTGGATGCTGATGGACATAAGCGCAGACGAATTACGCTGCGCTATCCCTTCACCGCGTTGCGGAAGAAGGCAATCTCCTTTGCGTAGCCATCAAGCTCGTTGGGGGTCTCGAGGATGCACGGAAGACCTTGCAGCGCAGGATGTTTGAGCACGCGGACGAGGGCATCTGCCCCTATCTCGCCCTCACCGATTCGTGCATGGCGATCCTTATGAGCCCCGCACACGTTGAGTGAATCATTGACATGCAGTGCCTTGAGATGGTCGATTCCGATGAGATTGTCAAACTCGTCAAGCACGCCGTCGAGATCGTCCTTGATGTCGTAGCCCGCATCCCAGACATGACAGGTATCGAGGCACACGCCGACCTTCTCGGGATGCTCCATGCGCTCGCGGATCGCGGCAAGTTCCTCGAAGGTCGAGCCGACTTCTGATCCCTTTCCCGCCATCGTCTCGAGCAACAGCGTCGTCGTCTGGTCGGCCGTGATGACTTGGTTCAGAGTCTCGGCAATCTGCTCGATACCCACCTCGACGCCCTGACCCGTATGAGAGCCCGGGTGCATGTTGAAGTATTGTCCAGGCGTATACTCCATGCGTGCCAAATCATCATCGAGCGCCTCGTGCGCAAACTCGCGTACTGATTCCTTGGCAGAGCAAGGATTAATCGCATAAGAACCATGCGCGACGATCGTTCCCATGCCAATTTCCTCGCAAGCACTCTCGAAACGCTTGATATCCTCGGGGTCGATGGCTTTGGTGGCACCACCGCGAGGATTGCGCGTGAAAAAGGCGAACGTATTGGCTCCGATGTCCTGCGCCGTGCGGGCCATCGCCTCATAACCCTTACTCGACGAGAGATGACAGCCTATGACGAGTTCTTGTTGCATTGTTTGCCCCCGATCACGCCCGTCTACGGGCGATTAAGCAACCGGTCGAAGAGCGTGCGGGCGATAAGGCGCTTGGGGAGCACGGGAAGCTCCTCGACGTCATCGGCGCCCACGAACCAGACGCGATTGTCGGCAGAACCCATGCCCAGCTCTCCCGAGACATCGTTTGCCACGACGAGGTCGGCGTTCTTGGAGACGAGCTTCTTGCGTGCCGACGCGAGGACGTCGCAGGTCTCCGCGGCGTAGGTCACGACCTTGGTAGCGCCCTTGTCTGCCGCAAGCGTCGCCGCGATGTCGGGATTGGGAACGAACTTGACCAGCAGGTCCTCCCCATCGTGCTTGATCTTCTGCTCCCGAACTGCCTCTGGTTTCCAGTCCGAGACGGCCGCGACGAAGACGGCGATATCGGCATCGGCAAAAGGCTCCCTGCACGCATCAAGCATCTCGTCAGCCGTGCGCACGGGGATGACTTCGACGCCCTCGGGAGCGGCAAGCGCGACAGGACCGGAAACGAGCGTGACCTGCGCTCCCCGATCTCGTGCCTCCGCCGCGATGGCATAACCGGATTTGCCGCTGCTTCCGTTGCTGATATAGCGTACGGGATCGAGCGGTTCTTGGGTGGGGCCTGCCGTTACGAGAACGTGCATGCCCTCCATGTCACGTGAGCACGCAAGCACGTCGAGCGTTGCCTGCACGATGGCTTCCGGCTCGGCCAGACGTCCCGCTCCGACATCTCCGCAGGCAAGGTAGCCGCTATCGGGATACACGACGGTGCAACCGCGTGCCTCGAGCGTGGCGATGTTTTCCTGCGTGGCAGCATCGCGCCACATCTCGACATTCATGGCAGGCGCTATGACAAGTGGCACCTTCGTGGCAAGCGCCGTCGTGGTGAGCAGATCGTCGGCAACTCCTCGCGCAATTTTCGCGATAACGTTTGCCGTAGCAGGCGCGATGAGAAATACGTCAGGCTCCTTGGCAAGGGAGACATGGTGGATGGGATCACCCGGCTCATCGAAGAGCCCAACGGCAACCTCATGGCCCGAAAGCGCCCGAAAGGTGGTAGGGCCCACGAACTCGGTGGCATGCTCGGTCATGACGACCTTGACATCTTGACCGGCCTTTTGAAGCAGCCTCAATATCTCGCACGACTTGTAGGCCGCAATGCAACCCGTGACGCCTAGCAAGATCACGAGTCATCCCCCTCCCCTTGCAAGACGACCATCATGCGATGGCAATTGGGGCATTCGGCGATCTCGCCACCCTTGCGCAGCTTGGCAAGCATGCCATCGAGAATAGTCGATCGACATGCCGTGCAATGGTCGTCTTCAAGGCGGGAGACGGCAACGCCGTTCTTTTCGGCACGCAATGCCTCATAGCGTTGCGCCGTGGCTGGATCAAGTTGGGCTATGAGCGCCGCACGCTTGGTCTCGAGCTCGCTAATGTGCGCCTTGATTGCGCTACCCTTCTGCTTGAAGCTCTCGGTATGATGCGCCTCGGCATGGTCGGTCTTGGCAAGGGCCTGGGCCACCTGCTCGGCAAGGTTATCGACCTTTATCTGACGCTCGAGCAACTCGTCTTGCTCGATGGCGATGTTCTTCTGACGCTTGACCTGGCCCTCCATATCGCGCGTGATGGATGCAGTGGCACGGTAATCTGCATTCGTGTCGAGCTTTTCCTGCAGGGCCTTGATCTTGGCGATGACACGCTCCTCTTCGGCCTGGAGTTTGGCGAGCTTGCCCTCGACTTCATCGAGAAGCTCCACGACCTGATCTTGCTTGCCCTTGATTTCCTTGCGCTTTGCACGGCAATCCATGATCGCCTTGAGTTCGGGCAGCTCGTCCAGCTCTCGCTTGGAACGCATGATCTGCGTATCGCAGTCCTGCAAATCGAGAAGCACCTTGCTATCGGACATGGATCAATCTCCTTCTCACGCCGTCCACCAATTACGGTGAGACCCTCGCAGGTCAACGATATCGTCTCGGACTATGCCACATGCAAGCAGAGCGTCGATGAGCACATCGACTATGGGAAGCTCCGAGCAATCGTGACCAAGTTCGATAACCGAGAGATAGGGTTGCGCATCGACGCATAGATGATAACGCGTCTCTCCGACGATCATGCAGTCGATACCGGCAACGACGCATCGTTCGTAGAGCTCGGAATCACTCCAGGAGCCATTCAAGAAGGCGATGCGATTGATTTGGCGCTCTGGGTCACCCCAGACGCGCGGATGGCAATCGAAGTTGCGCGCCACGAGCTCGGCGATGACGCCAAGCGTCGGATTCGTGTCCCAATCCGGAACGAGGAGGGCGCCAAAGCCCTTGTCCTGCACGCAACGACGCGGATCAAGGATCGTTTCGCAGTTGCCCAGACACGAGCAGCCCATGATGGCCGCAAAGCGCTCGCGTGTTGCAATGGCACGATCTGCGTTCGTGTGCATGGCAATCGTCGCCACATCACGCTCGATGGCCTCATAGACCATGCGACCTGGCCCTGGCGTGACCGCCTGGCTCTCGGGCCCAAACTCGTTAGGACCTGTCTTTATGTAGGGAGGATGATGCGTCACGAGCACGTTGCATCCGGCTTCGGATGCCGCAATCACGTTCGCAACGCTCATGTCGAGCGCGACGGCGATCTTGTCGATGCGGCGCGTGCGATCGCCCACGGCAAGTCCCGGTTGGTCCCAGCTTTCCGCATCCTCACGCGGAAAAGCCGCAAAAAGCCTGTTTTCGAGCTCGCCAATCGTCTGTGGAGCCGTCATGTTCACGTCCCTAATCCTCAATCGCCGCATGCCGTCTGTCGCCATCGGGCGTCGGAACGGTCACGAACCCATACCCCGCCCTGCTCATGAGCGCAACGGCATCGTCGAGATTTGCCGCCACATCTTGCGGTGCGTGCGCATCGCTGCCGATCGTGCACTCCACGCCCGCGTCATAAAACGAACGAAGCATCTCGAACGCAGGGTACATCTCACGCGCATCATTGCGCAGGCCGGCAGTGTTTACCTCGATCATGCGCCCTGCACGCGCAGCGGCCAACGCCATCTCGTAATTGTACTCTCTCGCATCGAAACTTGGACGCCAACCATACTTCTTGGGCAAGTCGGGATGCGAGAAGCAGGTGATGGGACCGGGATGCGCGGCCATGTCGAGCCACGTCTCGAAATATGCACGCCACAGGCCGTCAATGCCATGTTCATCCCAGATGCTCAGGTCACGTGAATCGTCGATGGGCCGTTTGTCGATGAAATGAACCGAACCGAGCACGTATTCGAAGGGCTTGCAAAGCTCGGTGAGCTCGTCGGCACGTCCGGGCAACCAATCGGCTTCGATACCGCAAATGAGCTGCAAGGAGCTCCCCGCATGCACGAGACGCTCGCGCTGCTCATGGAGCTCCTCGATATAGCGCTTCATGGTCTGCGAAGACATGGAGGTCTCGAACTGCGGGTCCATCCCCTCGGGAAGCACGAGATGCTCGGTCTGGGCGAAGGTCGATAGACCCAGATCATCGGCCCGCCTCACCATGTCGGCAACGGAACCCGAGCCATGCCCGGAATATGCCGAATGCGAGTGACAGTCCATGCGTTCGCATATGCGCGTCATCTGAGCACCTCGGGCAGCACCTCGATGAAGCGGTCGATGTCCTCCATGGCCGTCTCCTTGCCAAAGGAAAGGCGTATGCCACCCAAGGCGTCATCGCGGGACAAGCCAATGGCGCCCAACACATGGCTCGGATCGAGTGACGAAGACGAACAAGCGGAGCCTGATGATATCGCGAAGCCCGCATTATCGCAGCGTAGCACGACCGTCTCGCCCTCGAGTCCTCTCACATGCAACGAGAGGATATGCGGAACGACAGCTGTCCCATCGAGAACGGTGACAAGCAGCTCATGGGCGAAACCGCCCCGTGCAATGGCGCCAAGCAAATGCTCGCGCAATGAAAGAACGTGACTCCACGTTCTTTCGCGCTCCTCGATGGCATACTCGGCTGCCTGGGCAAAGGCACAGGCGCCAGGCACGTTAGACGTCCCGCTGCGCATACCCGCCTCCTGGCCTCCCCCGTGAATAAGCGGCGCGATACGCGCGCCCCGACGCAGGTAGAGGGCACCGATGCCCTTGGGAGCGCCAATCTTATGGGCCGAAAACGCGCAGGCATCCACATCGCTTGCCTCAAGATCGAGGGCTATCTTGCCAAGTGCCTGGACAGCATCGCAGAAGAAGAGGGCGCCGTGCTCATGCGCAACGCGCACAAGCTGCGTGATGGGCTGAATCGTGCCGAGTTCGTTGTTGACTGCCTGGACGCAGACGAGGCAGGACGCATCGCCCGCATCCTCGATTGCCGCAAGCAAGCTCTCGAGTGCGGTAGGGTCTATGACGCCATTGGCGTCTGGCATGAGCCTGTCAACCTTGTAGCCAGCGGATTTGAGCGCATCGGCTGCGTTAAGCACCGCATGATGCTCGATTGCCGAGACAATGACGTGCGTATGCGCAGCTCCTGCAACAGGTTTTGCAAGCCCCTTGATGGCCATATTGTCAGCCTCAGAACCACCCGAAGTGAAGATGACCTCGGAGGGCGCATGCGCTCCGAGCGCACGGGCTATGCGGGCGCGCGCATCGCGCAGCTGCGTAGCCGCTTCACGACCCTCGGTATACAGCGCATTCGCATTAGCCCAGGATGCGTTCTGCAACGCCTCGTACAAGCGCGTATCGAAGGGTGCCGTCGCAGCGTAATCGAGGTAGACACGGGAAGCGTTAACGGCAGGCATCACGAATGCCCCTCAATGCCGCTGCCGGGTCATCCGCACAGAAGATGGCGCTTCCCGCCACGAGTACGTCAGCGCCGACGGCACTTACGAGCGGTGCCGTCGCGGCACCGATGCCTCCATCGACCTCGATGAGCGGTGCGGCGCCCTCGGCCTTGCACATCTCGACAATTGCCGCGATCTTGGCAGGTGAGCTCTCGATGAAGGACTGGCCGCCAAAACCGGGGTGCACGCTCATCACGAGCACCATGTCGACGAGCCCGAGCAAGCCCTCGAGCGCGGATACGTCCGTTTCGGGGTTGAGCGAGATGCCCGCCTTCACACCGGCATCCCCAATGGTGCGAAGCATGGATGCGGTATCGTCGCAAACCTCGACATGGACGGTTACGGAATCGGCACCTGCATCGATGTACCAGGGCACCTGAACCTCGGGATTATCGATCATCAGATGCACGTCAAGCGGCACGTCAGTCACGCGCTTGAGCATCTTGACATGTGCGGGACCAATGGTGAGATTGGGAACGAAGTGGCCATCCATCACGTCAACGTGTATCCAATCGGCACCTGCCTCGGAAATCATGCGCACGTCGCGTTCGAGATTAGCGAAATCGGCGCTCAGTATGGACGGGGCAATTTGGATGTCCGTGAACATGGGTGCCTATCCCTTCATTCCTGTTCGGCCTTCACGGGGCGTTCGAAAAGCGTCTCGATTATCTCATGCGGGTCGCGTCCTTCCCAGAGCACTTGTCGCACGGCCTCGGCAATGGGCATCTCGACATCATGCTGGCGCGCAAGCTCGGTCACGGTTTTGCAGGCGACGGCACCCTCGGCCACCATCTGCATCTTCTCCTCGAAAGCCGCGAGCGTACCTCCCTCGACGAGAAAGGTGCCGAGCGCGCGATTGCGGGAATGCTCCGAAGAGCAGGTCGCGATAAGGTCTCCCACACCTGCCAAGCCCAAACAGGTACGCGCATCGCCGCCGAGCGCGACAACGAGACGCGTCACCTCGGCAAGGCCACGCGTCATGAGAGACGCCGACGCGTTATCGCCCAGATGCATGGCAACGCTCATGCCGTTGGCGATGGCGATGACGTTCTTCGAAGCGGCGCAAAGCTCCACGCCCGTCACATCGGAGGTGGTGTATACGCGGAATGTCGAGGTATTGAAAAGGTCCTGGAAGTAGAGGGAACACGCCTTATCAGATGAGGCGACGACGGTGGCAGCCGGCAGGCCGCGCGAGACTTCCTCGGCATGATTGGGGCCGGAGAGGCAGGCGATGCGCGATGGATTGCAGAGCACGTCTTCGAGAAGCTCGACCATCGTGAAACCCGTTTGCGCCTCGATGCCCTTCGTCAAGACGATGACGGGCAGGTCGGAGGCTATGAAGGGTGCACACGACATGGCGACGGAACGCAAGTACGACGAAGGGCACACGAAGATGGCGGCATCAGCGCCGCGAAGCGAGTCCTCGAACGATGCACTCGCCGTCACGCCGGCAAGCTCGACATCAGGAAGATGGCGCGGATTGCGATGGGTCGCGTTGATGACATCGGCAACATCGACGCTACGCGTCCACATCCTCACCGCGATGTCCTTGCCGGCGATGAGGTGCGCGATGGCCGTTCCCCACGTGCCCGAACCGATGACCGCAACGGTCCTCATCACAGCTCTTCCTCGAGTTCGTTTTCCAGCTCGCCTTCGTCCACGACGGTCTTCTCGCCGGTGGATTTGAAGGAGAACTTGGGCTCCTCGCCGTTTATCATGCGTTGAATATTGCTGCGATGCGCGAAGACGACGGCGATGGCAATGATGACACTGACAACCAGCAACGGGACGTTACTCCCATAGAAAACGAATGACCAAATGGGAAGGCTGATGGCCGCACAGATGGAGCCCGCCGAAATCCGTTTGCTGATTCCCGCAATGACGAGGAAAGTCGCGAGCAAACACAGCGCGACGAAGGGATAGGCCACGAGTATCGAGCCAAAACCCGTGGAAATGCCCTTGCCACCCTTGAAGCCAAGCCACGGACAGAAGACGTGACCGACGATGGAGAAGAGAACGGCGAGCACGATGAGCAAGTCGAACTGCCACATCGCATCAAAGGGCATGAAGCCCGTGACTATGCGCGCGAACACGACGGCGAGCGCTCCCTTGCTCGCATCGGCCAAAAAGGTGATGACGAAGGCCTTCCAGCCGTAGAGTCGACTCATGTTCGTCGCTCCGATGGACCTTGATCCACCCGAACGCGGGTCGGAATGGTAGAGTGCCTTGGCGATGAGCACGCCAAAGGGAACGCTGCCTATCAGAAAGGACACGGCGGCAACGAGGGCGAAATCAAGCAGAATGATAGGGGACATGGTCAGTTCTTCCTCTTGAACTTGATGCGAACGGGCGTGCCGACAAGGTCGAAGTTCTCGCGCAGACGGTTCTCGAGATAGCGACGATACGTGTCATCGACGATTTCCGGAAAGTTCGCGAAGAACGTGAAGACGGGTGGCTGAGTCGCGGCCTGCGTCACGTAATTGAGACGCAAGCGCTTGCTGCCCTTCACGATGGTATGGCCGAAGTCACGCAGCTGGGTGAGCAACGCGTTGAGTTGGTTGGTCGGAATGTGGCACGAGTAGTTCCGGTAGACGGTGTTGATGGCATCCCAGATGCGATGAACCGAGCGACCGGTCTTGGCCGAGATGGAGATGACGGGCGCATACCCGACGAACTCGAGACGATCGCCCACAAGCTCCCTGATCTCATCGCGACGATCGGGGTCTTCGATGAGATCCCACTTGTTGATGAGCACGACCATCGCGCAACCGCGCTCGGCGGCCATGCCCGCGACCTTCTGGTCGGCATCGGTCAGGCCGAGCGTCGCGTCAATCATGAGGAGCACGACATCGGCGCGGTCTATCGCGCGCAGTGATCGTACGTACCCATAGTATTCGACGTCCTCGTCAATTTGGGACTTGCGGCGAATGCCTGCCGTATCCACGATGCGATAGCGCACGCCATCATGCTCCACGACGCTGTCGATCGCATCGCGCGTCGTGCCCGCGACGTCGCTCACGATGGAACGCTCGCCGCCGACGAGGCGATTGGTGAGCGATGACTTGCCCGCATTGGGACGCCCGATGATCGCGACGCTGATCTCGTCGCCTGCCTCGTCATCACCCGCATCTTCGGGAAGCTCGCGGACAACAGCATCAAGCAGATCGCCTGTGCCATGGCCATGCGAGGCCGAAATCGGCATGGGATCGCCCAGACCAAGCGAGTAGAACTCCCAAAGCACCTCGTCCTCGCGATCGGGGTTATCGAGCTTGTTGACGGCGAGCACGACGGGAACCTTGCTCTTGAGCAACACGCGTGCGATATCGGTATCCTCGCTCGTGACGCCCGTACGTCCATCGACGACGAAGATGATGCAATCTGACTCCTCGCAGGCAACGAGCGCCTGGCTCGTGATGGAACCCTGAAACATATCGGTGTCACCGAGGGCAATGCCGCCGGTGTCGATAATCATGAAGTCGACGCCGTTCCAGTCCGCTCGATGGTACGAGCGGTCACGCGTCACGCCGCGCATCTCGTGCACGATGGCATCTTCCGTTTGCGTTATGCGATTGATGAGCGTGGACTTTCCGACATTCGGACGACCGACCACGGCAACGAGCGGGAGACTCATGAACACCTCTTTACGTAGGATTACGATTCGTATCTTACCGCATCAGCGCGTCGATGATATCCGTAGGCGTGTAGGTGCACAAGCGCACGGTCGCGTCACTTGCCGCTTCGACCTCGGCAAGCGTGACGTCGTCGAGCAAGGCGAGATCCTGGTTGAACATCTCACGTGCCATGAGGACAATGCCCTCGGGATGCGCCGCGCGCATTACCGGAATTAAATCGCTTCCGGTAATGAGACAGGTCACATCGACGTTTCCGCCGAAGAATTCGTTTTCGACAGGCAGTATCTCGAGCTTGCCGGCAAGGGGTGATGCATCGATTAGTTCCTGGAGTACACGCGCAAATGCCGTACCGCAGACGATATGCGCAGGCTGCGCTTCATCAAGCAATTTTGCGAGCTGCGCGATACGCTCGGCGCTCTCACCCCACTCATCGATGAAGGAGCGCATCATGCCTATGCCGTCCTGGAACTGGGGGTAGCCCGCATACATGAAGGCGGGCGGGAAATCGTATCCCGCATCGATATAGAACTCGTCGGCGATCTGCAGGCGCGGGTTACGACGTTCGACCCCGGAATCCTCCTGGAACTCGCGGATGAGCTCGATGACTGCGGCCGCCGCATCGGGATCGTCCGAAAACGACGAGGAGAAACGTCGCTGGTGCTTCGTGTAGCCGAGGGGGACGAATCCCGCCGAAAGCACACCGGGATGCCGTTCGATCCACGCGAGCGTCCTCATGAGCTCTGCCCCATCATTCACGCCGGGAACGACGACGACCTGCACATGTACCTCGAGGCCAGCGTCGAGCAATGCCTCGAGTACTTCCATGCCTCGCGCGGCGTTCTTGCCCATGAGCGTCTCACGCACGTCCGGGCTCACCGCATGCAGTGACACGTGCAGCGGCGAGAGGCGGCACTCGATGATGCGCTCGAGCTCGTCATCATCGATGTTGGTGAGAGTCACGAAGTTTCCCTGCAAAAACGAGAGGCGATAATCGTCATCTCGCAGGTACAGCGTCTGGCGCATGCCCTTGGGAAGCATGCCCATGAAGCAGAAACTACAGGCATTGCGACAGGTCATGACACCATCGAAGATGCAGTCATCGAAGGTGATGCCCCAGTCCTCCCCCAACTCGCGCTCGAGCAGCGCAGTCTGTCCGTCATCGAGCGTTATCTCAACATCAAAGCCATCGGCCTGCCAACGCCATTCGATGAGGTCGCGCAGCTTGCTTCCCTCGACCTCCGTAATGACCATGCCTGCCTCTATGCCGACGCGATCAGCCGGAGACCCCTCCTCGACATGCGCGACACGGGCACGGCAGGGCTGAGGCTGCGCCGGCGTCTGAGAGGAGCCATAAGAGCATGTCATGCGAAAGGCGTCAGACATTATCCGTTGCCCTGTCGGTGAGCTCGCGTATGTACTCGCACACGGCATCGATATGTTCCTGTGGCGTGCTCGCGCCCGCTGTGATACCGATGCGCTCGACGCCGTCAAGCCAAGAAGCCTCGATTTCGACGCTATCCTCGATATGATGCGTCGCTACGCAACGTGCCTTGCATATCTCGTAGAGACGGCGCGTGTTTCCCGAGTTCCTGCCGCCAATGACGATCATGAGCTCAACCTGCGAGGCAATCTGGGCGGCGCTATCCTGGCGTTCCTGTGTTGCGAAGCAGATGGTCTTCTCGACACGAAGCTCCTCGACACGCCCTTCAAGCGCGCCGAGCACCGCGGCGACACGATCGGCGCTTTGCGTCGTCTGGATAACGACGCCGACCCTTGCGGGCAGCTCGTCCGGGAGTTTCTCGGGGACGTCGGCAACGGCGATGACCGCCTCTCCGCCCCAAGCGCGTATGCCCTCAACCTCTGCGTGACCAGGTTCGCCGATGATGACGACGGCGTAACCCTCCTCGGCAAGCTGTCGAGCCTTGCGTTGGACCTTCGAGACATAGGGACAGGTCGCGTCCACGACGGCAAGCCCACGACCGAGCGCGGCATCGACAATCTGCGGAGCGGTGCCGTGACTCCTGAGCACGAGCGTCCCCTCCACTACCTCATCGAGCGTGTCGGCGACGAGCACGCCCTGGGCGGCAAGGTCATCGACGACGCGCGGATTGTGGATGAGGGGGCCAAGCGTATGCACGGGTCCCGCGCTTTCGGCAGCTCCATGCGCCATCTCGAGCGCACGCTTCACGCCATAGCATGCACCGGCATTTTGGGCGATTTCGATAGTGATGGACACGAAAGCTTCCTAGCCGCGTGCCGTATCGCGCAGACGAAAGACCTCGTCCATGATCGAGGCGATGACTGCATCCGCCCTCCCCTTCTTGGGAAGGTTCTCGAATTGCTCGCCACGTGGGTCGATGGGCTTGCCCACGTTGAGGTATACGCGCGGAAAGCGGATGAACTTGGGCTTGCCGTAGGGCATGATCTTCTCCGTACCCTCGATGCCAATCGGCACGATACGCGCATGGCCCATGTTTGCAATAAGAACGGCACCGGCATGGGGATGGTACACCTTGTTCGGTTTGTTCATCCTCGTGCCCTCGGGATAGATGAGCACGCTCTCGCCGCGCTTGAGGCAGGCAGCGGCACGCTTGACTGCCGTGCGGTCGGCAGAGTCGGGATTGACGGGAATCGCTCCCACGCGAGCAATGAGCTGCGCGAGCACGGGCTTGAATAGCGTATGCCGCGCAAGGATGCGGCTGAAGCGCCTCTGCCCGTAAAACGCGCACCAGTGCACACATGGGTCGGCATATGAGACATGGTTGCAGACGTAGACGACGGGTTCGTCGCCAATGGCTTCGAGGTTTTCGATGCCACGTATCTTCCAACGAAAGCACACCTTGAGGATGGGGCGCACGAAGTACGCCGCCACGTAGATGAACCAGTTGTGCGGTTTGCCTTTGGGAACCCAGACGCCCGAGTCAAATATCTCTTCGAGAGACTTCATGCCCTATTGTTCCCCTCGCGCACCGAGCGGGCCATTTCCACGATCGCATCGCATACCTCGTCGATGCTCATATCCGTCGTATCGAGCTCACTGGCGTCATCTGCCGGTTTGAGCGGCGAAGTGGCACGCGTGCTATCGGCCTTGTCACGAGCAATGAGGTCGGCGAGTATGACCGACGGGTCCGTGTCGCCGAAACCGCGCTCGGCATTCTGCAACGCACGGCGACGTGCGCGTTCCTCGGGGCTTGCCGTCAGGAAAATCTTGAGGTCCGCGTTGGGAAAGACAACCGTCCCGATATCGCGGCCCTCCATCACGATGTCATCATGCGCGGCGATACGACGCTGTTGCTCCACGAGGGCCGTGCGCACCTCGGGGATGGCCGACACCGGGCTGACGGCCTTGTCGACCTCTGGCGTGCGAATCGCAGCCGTCACGTCAACGCCATCGAAGGAGACGGCGCTGGCAACGGGATTGCCCGGCTCGTGCGAGAAGACAATGGGAACCTCGCGCGCAACGGGCTCAAGTGCAGCGGCATCGTCAAAACCGATGCCGTGCTCGATGGCATAGAGGGCGATGCAGCGGTACATGGCACCCGTGTCAAGGTAATGAAAGCCGAGCATGCGTGCGACGCGCTTGGCAATGGTGGATTTGCCGGAACCCGCAGGCCCGTCGATAGCAATTATCACAAACTGCTCCTTAGCTCATCTGACGTGAGGTCAGTGTACCATCTCAGCGTTTCAGACTCTCCATGTCGACGAAGAAATCAGGCCACGAGACGCAGACGCACTCGACGTCATCCAGCTCGACATCGACGCCGAAGAGCTCGCCTGCAAGGTACCAGGTCATCGCAAGGCGATGGTCGCCATACGTCGGAAGCGAGACATGGGGAGGCATGCCGCCTAGGTCACCGGCCAAGCCCATGATGTGCAGGTCGTCACCATTGGCATAAGCCGTAACGCCGAAGGCCGCAAGCCCCTCGATGATGGCGGTCATGCGGTCACATTCCTTCACGCGCAGCTCGCCACATGACTCGAAGACACTCTCGCCACATGCCAGTGCCGCGGCAATGGCGAGGATGGGTATCTCGTCGATGAGCGTGGGAATCTCGTCCGGCAGGACACGAGTCGCAGCAAGCTGCGGCGTATAGGCAACGCGTACGTCGCCCACGCATTCGCGCCCTTCCGTACGCTCGTCTTGATACGTGAGCGCAGCTCCCATGCGACGCAGCACCTCGAATGCGCCCGTGCGCGTCGGATTAAGCGCGACCTGCTCGAGAGTAACATCGGAGCCAGGGGAAAGCGCGGCGGCAACGGCCACGAAGGCCGCCGAGGAGGGATCACCGGGAACGGACATGTCATGCGCGTGCATGCGCGCGGGGCCTTCGACAGATGCCGTGAGGCCGTTCACCTCGACATCGACGCCAAAGGCAGGCAAGAGCAGCTCCGTATGGTCACGACTTTTCGAGGGCTCCGTAACGGAGGTCGTTCCCTGCGCCTGCATGCCGGCAAGCAAGATAGCTGACTTCACCTGGGCCGAAGCTTGCTCGGTCATGAGCCGTGCGGCATGCAAGCCCCGGTTTGAAAGAACACGGACGGGCAGATGGCCTTCGTCGCTCTCGAACGCCGCGCCAAGACGGCGTAACGGCCCCATGACGCGTTCCATGGGACGTCGGGAGAGCGAAGCGTCGCCGACAAGCGTCGCGTCCATGCCGAGGCCCGCGAGAACGCCCATGAGCAGACGCGCCGTCGTGCCGGAATTGCCGCAATCTATGACGAGTCCCGCCGCAGAAGACGAACTGGGACAAATGTCCTGTCCATTTGTCCCAGTTTTTCCAATGCCCTCGACTTCCCCTTCGAGGCCATGGGATCCCGGCATCAGATTGACATGTGCGCCGAGCGCCTTGATCGCCTCGATGGTCGCATGCACGTCATCGCTTGGCAGCACGGCCTCGAGCCTCGAGACGCCCTGTGCCAGACCGGCGAAAAGCACGGCGCGATGCGAAATGGACTTGTCGGAAGGAACGCGAATCGTGCCAACGAAGGGCATGTCTAGAGCTCCTCTTCGAGACTTCTTATCGAGAAGTCGTAGCCCTTGGTGATGAGCTCGCCGCCAAAGCGGCCCATATCGCCCTCGTCGGTGAGGATGAGTTCGAGAACGGCCGTGTCCTCGTTTATGTGATCGATCTCGATGGATTGGATGTTGCAGGCAGCATGCCCCGCCATCCCCGTCACCTCGGCGATGATGCCCGGATGGTCAGTCATGGGGATACGCACCTGCGTGAGCTTGGCCGAATCGGGAATCCACTTGGCAGGGAGGCTGCGACGCAGGCGTGCGCTATCCTCGAGCATGGTCGTGAGCGTTTCGGCATCACCTTCGCGAATGGCCGTCTCGAAGCGCGCGATGATCTCGCCGACCTCGTGCAGGCCCTGTGAGAGCGCCTCGCTGTTGTCGAGCGCGATGCCGCACCACAGCTCGGGGGAGCCAGCTGCGATGCGTGTGGAGTCCTTGAAGCCACCAGCTGCCAGGCGCAGGAGCTCCTTGCGCTCGTCAACGTGGTTACCCGCAAGCTCGACGAGCGAGGAGGCGACCATGTGCGGCACGTGGCTCACGATGGCGATGGCGCTATCGTGTTGCTCGCGACTGATGGAGATGATGCGTGCACCCAGCGCACTGAAGGTCTCGTAGAGCTTGAGGAAGACCTCGTCTTGCTTGTCGCCCTCAGGGCAGAGAATCCAGTAGGCGCCCTGGAAGAGATCGGCGCGCGCGGCACCGAAGCCATTGGCCTCGGATCCCGCCATGGGATGTCCGGGGAGGTAGAGATCGGGGCGTGAGAGCACTTCATCGGAATAGCCGGTGATGACCGCCTTGGTCGAAGCCACGTCGGTGATGACGCCATCGTAGCCATCGGCTTCGAGACGCTCGAACCATTCGCGTGCCGCGTGCACGGGTGTGGCAATGATGACGAGATCGCATTCGCCACTCGAGAGCCATTCGTCGACACGTGGATCATCGACGAGAGCATATTCGTCGAGTGCGCCAAGCTCCTGGGCCTTCTCGAGCGGCTCGGCATGACGACCGATGCCGATGACGGTGGGCGCGTCGTCAAGCTCCTTCATTGCCGCGGCAATCGAGCCTCCGATGAGGCCGACGCCAATGATGACGACTTTCTTGAATGGTATTGACATGACTTCTAGCAGCTTTCTATCTCGTTTATTCAGTCAAATTCGCGCAAGGATGCGACGGCGGGAGTGGGACAAGGGGACAGGTCATTTGTCCCACGAACCCCAGTGGGACAAATGACCT
>JABLTO010020212.1_pt1 | contig 158651 bp, 148 predicted proteins | sample 7160091 | NCBI WGS metagenome assembly JABLTO01 (sample SAMN14651225, study PRJNA627086) | human gut metagenome | isolation source: feces | host: Homo sapiens | reverse complement strand
GCCAAAAGTCGCTAACCTGCTGGGTTTAGCGGCTTTTTTGTTTTTACTTTTAAATTGCAAAAATGGTGGGAAATTGTTAAAAATTTTGCTGTTACAGTATATGGCGCTTGATAGGTAGGAAAAACGTCTATAATTATCTCCTTTCTAATTAAATTGAGAAGAAAACAGAGTGCAACGTGTGAAAATTAAACACAAACAATTGTTTGTTTCCTGAAAGTATTATATAAAATGTTATATTACATAAATATTCTATTTAAAAGGAGAAAAAGTATGAAAAAAGTATTTTTTGTTTTAGCTGCCTGTGCTGTAGTATCGGCCGCTTTAGTAGGTTGTGGAAGCAGTTCCTCGCCAGAAAGCCAAAGTGTAGCTACATCGGATAATGCTGTAGCGCAAAATAAAGGGGATATCGGGCCGTATCATTTTGAAATTAGTGATACAGCAAGAACCGAAGAAATCACAGAAGGCACTGCTTTGATTGTAAAATACACGATTACCAATAATAGTGATGAAACAATTACTCCTGGTAGTGTAACTCGCCTCCAAGTATTCCAAAACGGAGTTTCGTTGAGTGGCATTACCATTATAGGTGCCGAAAACGGAGCTCTTATGGATAATGAGTATAAATCTATTCAGCCAGGTGCTTCTATTGAAGTGGAAGAGGCATTTACGCTTGACGATACAACAATGCCAATTCAAGTGTCTGCTGAGATGAAGGCAGTACAGCCTAATTCCATTAAACTTATAGATGGAATTCTAAAAGCAGATATTTCTGTTACTGAATAACAACAGATTCATTGATACCACATTGTTATATATTAAGTGTGATATTTTTATTGAAAAAAATTACTTTTATCTTGTTATACGCAATACAAAATTATAAAAGAAACTGCAGAAACTAAAAAATAATCAAAGTATTTTTTGATACAAGACGCTTTCATACACTTACCCTGAAAGTATATTTTGATATACTTTCAGGTATTTCTTCTGATTTTACTATATGGGAAACTACCTATTATCGCAGAATGAAATCTCATGGCAGTATTAGAGAATGGTATAGGGGAACAGGACTGAGACCTTATTTATCCGCATTAAACACAAAAGAGCTGCATGCATTCGAGGAAGAAATATTATGTGTGTTAGCCAAAACATATCCTGTTCAGCCAAATAGAGAAATTATTTTTAGGTTTCCCAGACTATTTATCATTGCAAACATATAAAATGAATGGTTATTAAAAAAAGAAACAGGCGGATTGCGATTTATCCGCCTGTTTCTTTTTTAATTGATTCGTCCACCCAACTCTTTATCAATAGAGTATTTTGCTGAAGTGCTTTCTCCTGCAAATGTAAATTTATCAATGATATCTTGTGCTGTGTCTTCTTCTTGAATTTGTTCATTAATGTATTTATGCATAAAAATTTCAGTCGCATAATCATTCTCTTGTTTTGCCAAGTCATGTAATTTATAAATAGATTTAGTTACGTTGCGTTCATGCTCCAGTACCAATTTAGCAATTTTCAGAGGGTCAGTTTCTTTAATCGGCTCAACTTGAACCGGTTTTAATTCAACAGACATATCTCGCTGCTGCATAAAATGAATAAAGTCATGAGAATGTTCAAACTCTTCTTGATACTGCTTAAAGAGCCATGAAGAATAACCTTTGTAATTTTCTTCATGTGTTTTTATGGACATTGCCAAATATAAATATCCGGAATACATTTCTAAATTAATATGTTCATTCAATGCTTTTACTAACTTTTTACTTACCATTATGCTTGCCATCCTTTACTGTAATTTTCATACCTACGAAATAGGATTGAATGATTTGTGGCTATTGTATATCTTTCATTCTTTTTTGTCAAGATACGATATGACACAAAAAATGTAAGTTTTTTGAATCTTTTCGCACACATTTCTTCCTATTCTTGACAAAGATTTCTGAAAACCTTTAAAAAAAAAAAAAAAAAACTTATCATGTCTATAATATGGAAAATAAGCGGTTCTTGTTTAAGTTCCGCTTGTTTTTCTCGAATAAGTTAGCTTAAGCTAACTTATTCGAGAAGGAAATTAAATATTTCAGTAACATCAGTTAAAGAGGGAAAGAATATGTCAGAGGAATTAACTCGTTTTCAAATTCAACTGCTATTATATTTTTTAGAAGCAGAGCCGAAAAAAAGAACTGTTACAGATGCTGCAAGATATTTTGGTAAAACCAAAGTATCTGTAACACGCACTTTGGATTCTCTGGAAAAGTTGGGTATAGTAGAGAGAACACAAACCAGAAAAACAGTGCTTTCACACTATGGAACAAAGCTTGCTCAAAAATTTCAACAGCAGTATCAAATAGCAGAAAGGTACATGCAATATTTAGACCTAACCCCATTACAGGCAAAAAATAATGCTTTATCTGCGTTACTTGCAGGATTTTCGGAAGAATATTTAAACCGAATGCAAGAACAGGAAGAACGCATGTATATCAAAGAAGTGTTTGCCGGACGCCAAAATTTCAGTGGACAAGAGTTGTGTGATTATTTGAAAGATGGCAGCTACTTCTTTCCTTTTGTTATTTATAGAGAGCATATCAAAAATGGAAACAATATTTCAATGGGTAACAGAGGGTTTGAACACCCGTGTGAACTGATTGTAAAAGACCATATTGGAACTATTTATCTTACGATAAGAACAGTGAGCGCACCTTCTGCCTTAACAGGTCAATTAATGGAAGGTCGCATCAAATCGCTTTCTTATCATCTTAATGGAAAATTGACAAATGCTGAACAAGAAGGAAGATATTTTTGTTTTCCTGCCAAAGCGCTTCAATTTATTTCAATGGGGAGCGGCCGTGATATTGTATTGCATGGAAGTGTATGTATGCAAATGCAATGTAGCGTGGGAATTATTCACATGCCGGAAAGTTTAGCGATTTTTACCATGTTTATATCTTAAAATCTTGTAATTTTAAAATTTTCTGTTTCACATGTGAAACAGAAATAATTTCTTGCTATTTCCTATCAAATTTCTATCATTTACAAATTATTGCATCAAATAATGGCTGAAATGAGCTGCATTTTGTTTCATAAATGAAACAAAATGCCTATTTACAGTATCTTTTTGTAATGCTATATTTATTTTGCTTTAAGAACCTACTCTGATTGAGGGTATTTTTTTAAAGAAAAAGTTAGCTTTAGCTAATCTGTTTTGTTTCTTAACATGGTTTTCGTTTTCCACTAAAAAAACGAACCCAAAAATCGAAAAAGCGTAGGCAAAGTTTTTTCAATGAAACCATGAGAAAAGAAGGAGGGTTCCGCATATAGAGGAAATTGTGGGTTACTATGTTATCTTCGTGAGTTAGCTTAAACTAACTCAAATCATTCTCTTATGGATTGATAGGAAAAAGGAGGAATTTAAAACTATGAACAGAATTAGGCAAAGCTTTGTAAAGCGCAGTCTTTCAGCTCTTCTTGCCTTGACTATGGTTCTTGGAATGGGAATTATCAATGTCTTTGCGGCAGAAACAGGAGTTGAAAATCAAAATGGATCTGTCACTTTTGCGGCCTCATCCAATAAAAATGTTACCCAATTAAACGCACCTGTGGAAGATGGCGTTTACTATGCAAATATCAACTTAAAAAACGCAAGCAATCCCACACAATATTCTATGGGTAATGCAGCTTTGAGAGGCAGTACCAGCTATCTTTCAAAACAACCCAACGACACCGAATATAAACAACTGATTGTCGTTAAAGATGGCAAAGCTACTGCTTTGGTAGAATTTATGCCAATGGGATATATCGGCATGTATGGCATGCTTGCAGAACTGGAGGCAGTAACGCCTACACAATGCACTCAATTTGGTGTACCCGATGAAGATTATACTGCTTATACATCCGCAAATATCCTTTCATATCACAAAACACAAGATGGCAAGGTAGTATATGACAGTTATAACGATCCGAACTCGCAATATGTATTTGACGGTGTAGGCGACGACTGCAAACGTCCGGCCGGATTTGGTCGTGAGGAAGAATATGTAAACATTTCCAATCAACCGTATGCTCATCTAATGTCATTGGATGTTACACCTATTCAAATTGAAGGTTTTGGAGATACACCTACCACTGCTTCTGAATTTACAGTTGACAACGCAGCATTTGTACATGTATTTGTACCGGTTATGTTCTCTATTTCTACCAGCACCGGTGACCAATATGCAAGAATAGAAGTAGATTGGAACAATTTACAAAAAGTGTCCAATCCTGAAAATAATGTACAGTATCAATTGTATCTTGCAACTCAAGTACAAAAAGGCAATTATACAGATGCTTCTTACAATGCTTTACAAACAGCCATTACTTCTGTAAAAGAAAGATTAACAAATATTTGGCCTTCTCAAACAATTGAAGTATCCGGTTCCGGTATTCAGGCACAACCTGTTTTAAATATGGATGAGCCTGACGCTGACGAACAAGCTCAATTGGCATCTCAACTAGCAACAGCTATGAATAATCTGGAAGAAAAAGGGGATAAAACTTCTTTAAATTCTTTGATTACAGAAGCAGAACAGAAAGTAGAAACTGACTATACTACAGCATCCTGGGCAACATTCCAAGAAAAATTGACAGCGGCAAAAGAAGTACAGAACAATTCTGATGCGAGCACTTCTGAGATTACTGCTGTAGTAAACGATTTGCAAACAGCAATGGACGCTTTGGTAAATCGTGCAAATACTGACAATCTTTCAGCCTTAATTGCAACCGCTAAAGCAAAACAGAATGACGGTTATACAACTGACAGCTGGAATGCCTTACAAACAGCAATTACCGAGGCGGAAGCTGTCGTTGCAAATCCGGATTCTTCACAAAGTGAAATTGAAAGTAAATTAAACGCACTTCAAAATGCGCTGGATGCATTGATTGTTGACAGCGGCAATTTGGACAAAAATAATTTACCCGATGGCACTTATTCTATTTACGGCGAAATGATTAAAATGAATCGCCAAGAACATTCTATGAGCAATGATGCAATCAACCACTACATTAAATTGACAGTGGAAAATGGGCAATATTATTTAACCATGGACTTTAAAGGTCTGTCCTATCTGAATAGATTTGGTTATTTGGCAGAACTTTCTTACTATGAGAATGGTTATACGTTCGGCAGCTACGGTTCTATCAATGGTACTCGTGTTTTAGCTGATGTGCTAACAACTCAGAAAAACGATGACGGCAGCGATGTCATAGATGAATTTAATCAGGCAGGCGGTTCTTCCGAAGGATTGCTATATCCTGACCAAGTGAAGCTTCCATTGGTAGCAGACGCTTTGGCTGACCCTGACGGTTACGTTCCTCTTCATGTATTTGTACCTGTAATGGAAGATATCTCTGAAGGAACTGGAGACCAAGATGTACTGTTAAAATTGGATTGGTCCACTTTAACAGCTACTTCTGAAGACGATCCGAACTTTAATCCTGATGATAACCAAGAGCAATCTCCTGCAGTTGATTTGGTAGATACAGCAACCGGTATTAAAGTACATGCTGATGCCGGTACATTACCGGAAGGTGTAAAACTTGTAGTAGAACCAATTACTTCCGGAGCTGACTATGATAAAGCTACGGTTTCTCTTATGGATGTAGGCAAGAAATTTAAACTGTACAACATTCATTTGGTTGACGCTCAAGGCAATGAAGTACAACCAAACGGTACTGTAACAGTCAGCTATCAAATTCCTGAAGGATATGACGCTAATAATCTTGCTGTTTACCGTATGAATGAAGACGGAAGCAAAACATTAATTAAAGGCACAGTAGAAAACGGAACCTATTCCGTAATTCAAAAAAGCTTTAGCCAATATGCACTTGTAGAAAAGGGCAGCACAATTACAGATGCGCAAAATACAGCAAACAGCCCTAAAACAGGCGATGTTACAATGATTGGTGTATTTAGCTTCATCGCTTTGGCTTCTGCCGGCGCGATTGCTGTTACTCTTATTGCAAGAAAACGCAAAGCTGAATAAGGAGAATTGATATGGTTAATACTGCATCAAAGCTATTTAAGGCACTGTGCAGTATGGTTGTAATGCTCGCTTTGGTGGCGAGCATTACTTCTATACATGTATCTGCCGCCTCACATGGCATTTATACCGCGACAGCAGCACCGCATTACAGACATCCAAACATAGGTGTGATTGAAGATTCCGGAGGTGAAGGTTCTGCGGTATTGGGACAATCTATGACAGACAGTGCAACCGATACTCATGCGCTTGTTGAGGTAGATGCAAATGGAAATACATATGCCACAATACGTCTGAAGCTCTCACAATATACTTCCAATCAACAATTTTACATTGATACTACGGGAAACGGTTCTTACACACCTGTCTCTGCAACTATCATGCAGGAAGATTATGCAAATGATACAACGGACTACCGTATCAAAGTTCCCGGTGAAAATACCATTATTCGATGCACCATGTATGTAGAGCCTATGGGACGCAATGTTGTTTGGTACATTACGTTATCCAATCTGCAGTCCGGTTCCGGAGACTTTATTACCAGCATTACCGTAAATAATACCCCTGTACAAGAACCGACAGTTCCTGCACAACCCCAAGAACCATCACAATCTCAGCAGGAATCTTCTGCTCCTGAAACCATTTCTTCTGAAACAACCAGTTCTGAAACTGCGTCTTCAGAAATCACCAGTGAGACTCCTTCAGAAACTTCATCTGTTTTGGGAATACAAGAATTCGATGTGACCAGTGATACATCTTCTGACATTGTCTCAGAATCAGACGGAGCTAATACTGCGGTTATTTGGGGCGTTATCGGAGGTGTAGTCGCTGTCATTATCATAGGCGGCTGCATTTGGTACTTCTGTTTCTTTAAAAAGAAAAACTAGGAGGCCGGTCAAATGAAAATGAAAAAATTTTTGACCTTAGGACTTGCTGCTATTATGGCAGTTTCTATGGTAGGGTGCGTCAATCAGCACCCTGAAGAGGCAAACGGTACAGCTGCATCTTCTGATGATGTAAGAATTGTCGCAACTTCTCCCGCTACTGCAGATATCTGTGACAGATTAGAGCTTGATTTGGTAGGCGTTTGTTCTTCCACTCTCAGCACCATTCCGGAACGGTACAAAGATGTCACACAAATTGGTACAGCTATGTCTCCCGATTTGGAAATATTGAAATCGTTAAAGCCTGACTATGTACTTTCTCCAAGCAGCCTGCAAAGCGATTTGCAGCCCAAATATGAATCTATCGGAGTCAATTCCATCTTTTTAAATCTGAAGAGTGTGGAAGGCATGTATGCTTCTATTTCAGACCTTGGACAAAAATTTGACAGGGAAGAGCAAGCACAAGCATTGGTAGATGAATTCAATGCATTTATGGAGGAGTACAAAAAGAAAAACGAAGGCAAAGAATCTCCTCGCGTACTTGTATTGATGGGATTACCCGGCTCCTACATTGTTGCAACAGAAAACAGCTATGTGGGCAGCTTAGTAAAATTGGCAGGCGGCGTTAATGTTTATCAAGGAACCGACCAAGAATTCTTAAATGCAAACACAGAAGATATGCAAAGTAAAGATCCGGACATCATTGTACGTGCAGCGCATGCACTGCCGGATGATGTAGTAGAAATGTTCAAAGAAGAATTTGAAACAAATGATATTTGGAAACATTTCCGCGCTGTTCAGGAGGGCAGAGTCTACGACTTATCTTATGACAAATTCGGTATGAGTGCAAAATTTAACTATCCGGAAGCTTTAGAAGAATTACAGCCGATGCTGTACGGAGAAGATTCATAAAAAACACAGTAATGTTTATGAAAGAATGTGTTTACAAGGAGGACGCTTGTGGTAAGCAAACTAAAAATTATTTTATCCTTTTCCATCACAGCGGTGGCTCTTGTTGTTCTATTTCTGTTTGCCGTAAACACAGGAAGTTTAAAAGTGACACCCATAGAATTGTTCAAAGGATTATTTATTTCATACAACGAAAATGTAGCGACCATTTTCGATCTCCGTTTTCCGCGTATCTTTATTGCAATTTTGGGTGGAGCAGCCACCGCAGTTTCCGGCGTACTGCTGCAAGCTGTGATGAAAAATCCGTTGGCTGACCCGGGAATTATCGGCATTAGCTCAGGAGCCAGTTTAACTGCTGTATTAATTACAGCTTTTGTTCCTGCTTTGTATTATTTTACCCCTTTATTTGCGTTTTTGGGAGGCATGCTGGCTTTTATTCTCGTATACAGTTTGTCTTGGAAAGGCGGACTTTCACCGGTACGTATTATTTTGGTCGGTGTAGCAATAGAAGCCATGCTTTCAGGTATTATGAGCGCATTTAATTCGGGTACGGGCAGCAATTATTCCGGTGTAGCGAGTATTGTAAATGCAAATATCAGTATGAAAACATGGGATGATTTCTACACACTGCTTTGGTATGTATTGGCAGGACTGATTGCTTCCTTTTTTGTTGCCGGCGCTTGCAATTTGTTGGCGTTGGAAGATAAAACAGCACGTTCATTGGGCGTAAATGTTACAAGCAGCCGCATTATCATATCAATTATCGGAGTGCTTCTGGCCAGCATTTCTACGGCTATCATCGGACCTATCAGTTTTTTAGGCTTAATCGTTCCTCATATTGCCAGATTGCTGGTTGGAAGTAATCATAAATTGTTAATTCCGTATTCTATTTTACTTGGAGCATTTACTTTGCTTTTGGCAGATACATTGGGACGCACCATTGCAGCCCCATACGAAATCAGCGCATCTATTATTATGGCGGTGATTGGCGGTCCGTTCTTTATTATATTGCTAAGGAGGTCCAGACAAAAATATGCAGGATAATATTTTTACCGTAAAAGACCTCTCATTTGCTTATGGAAAACAAAAAGTTTTGGACGATTTGGCACTTACGCTGCATGAAGGAACCATCACAACGCTGATTGGAGCAAACGGCTGTGGGAAATCCACTTTGTTTAATTTAATGACCAAAAACTTAAAACCGGATTCCGGAGAAATCTTCCTTCGCGATAAAAATATAGCAGATTTGAAATTAAAAGAATTTGCCAGAGAAGCTGCTATTGTACATCAGTACAATACCGCACCTATGGATATTTCCGTGGAAAAGCTTGTCTCATACGGCAGAACACCGTACCATACCATAGGGCTTTCTCCGAATGTAAAAAAAGACGAAGAAAAAGTCAACTGGGCAATGGAAATAACCGATACATTGAAACACAAACACAAGGCGGTATCCCAGCTATCCGGCGGACAAAAACAGCGTGTTTGGATTGCAATGGCATTGGCACAAGATACAAAAATATTATTTTTGGACGAACCTACTACCTATTTGGATATACGCTATCAACTCCAAATTTTAAAGTTAATTCGTCAGCTGAATCAGGAATATAATCTCACAATTGTTATGGTCCTGCACGATATTAATCAATCTTTATATTACAGCGATGAAATTATTGCGATGAAAGACGGAAAAATTATTGCGCAAGGACTTCCGGAGGATATCATTACACCGGAGTTGGTAAAATCTGTTTTTGATGTGGAATTAAATATTTCAACGGAAAACGGAAAGCCGTTTATCTTACCAATTTAAAAAAGATGAAACGTCTTATATTAATAAGGCGCTTTATCCGTAAACAGACAGAAGGGAGGCTACTGCCATGAAACAGAAAAAAACAGTAGAAGATTACTTAAAAACCATCTACATCTTACAGTGCCGTAACGGAATTGTCCGCGGCTCTGATATCGCGCAAGAGCAAAATGTTTCTCGCCCTACCGTCTCCATTGCTTTAAAAGATTTAGAACAGGAGGGCTATCTGTTTACGGATGAAGCGCATGAAATACATTTAATAAAAATTGGTCAAATAATTGCAGAAGCTACTTATGAGCGACATCAAACCATTCAAAACTTACTTATGAAATTGGGGGTTGACCAACAAACAGCAGCTGCAGATGCCTGTAAAATGGAACATGCTGTCAGCCAGAAAAGCTACCGCGCTTTAAAAGCATTAGCAGAAAAACACTGAATCTGCAATCTTTTTGCAAAGAGAAACAGGAAAAGGAGAATTGTTTTCTATGAAGCTAAAAAGAATTATCTTCTTGGTTGTTGGCTGTATTTCGCTTGGGTTAGGATGCATTGGAATTATTCTTCCTATTTTACCTACAGTACCGTTTTTTTTGGTAACCGTATTTTGTTTTGCAAACAGCTCACAAAAATTACATGACTGGTTTATTGGTACCTCTATGTACAAAAAGCATTTGGAATCCTTTGTCAAGAAAAAAGGAATGACCGTAAAAACCAAGGCAACTATCATTACCAGCGTTACACTTTTAATGGGACTTGGTTTTTGCATGATGTTCCGCGTACCTGTCGGACAAATTATTTTAGCAGTTGTATGGGTATGTCATATGGTTTATTTCTTGTTTGGTGTGAAAACAATCAAAAAAGAAGATATTGAAAAACAATATCCGTATGTTATGCAATTACAGCTGGAACATGTGGAGCATAAAAAAACAGCAAAAAAATTAGTACGTATTTTAAATAAAAACGAGCATCTGAGAGCCTCTCTTGATACTTCCAATTTTGTTATTTCCATCCGCTCCGAACAAGAATTAGACAGAGAAAAATTCATACAAACAGCTCAGCAAGTTGGATGTACCGTAAAACCCGCTGAAACAATTACTGAGAAAGAAACAGTCAATACATAATACCATATAAACTAAAACGCCAATCTCACAAAAGGATTGGCGTTTTTAATTTATCACACAAGAATAACATATCTTACTGTATTTCATAAACCATATTTCCTTTTCCGACATATGATAGAGTAACTACATAGAAGAGGGGAGAGAGTATGGAGAATAAAACAGATTATGTAACGATTTCATTATCGCTGCATTTAGTCTTCGCAAGACTAATGAAAGAACATGCCTTTTTCTTAGAAAATAGTTTTATGGCAAAAGACAAGGTGTTTTCAGATGAAGCGGCATACCATAAAAAGAAATTTGAAAAATTGTTGTCCGATACAATTGCGTTGAGTAATGGTATGCTGCCGCAGTACCTCTTGGAATCCGGTTGTATTCTTACAAAATATACGATGCAGGCAGAAAAAAGAACAGAATCTTTAACGGGAATTCCTATCAATTCCGCTATAACATTTGCTGAACGTGAATTAATACCTTGCAGTCAACCAAACATAACACCCGGTATTATTTATCAGGTAAAACGATGCAATCAATATGCCATTCGGGTTTTAAATGGAATGGTTCAGTTTAAAGAACGTATATTAAAACAGGTTCTATCCTGTCAAATGGCCATCCGCATTTATCCAACTTGGTTAACTCATACCATTTATGAAGCTAAATTATATCGCAGTTATATTATGAATGCTGAAACAAAATATTACTTTAAATACGGAACTGCAATTCAAACTCAAATCAGTTGGAATCAAATTATGACAGAACACGCTTTGCTAACCGCAAGTATGATGGACCCAACAGAACAAAGTTTTATTCAGAAAAACATTGCTCTTTCCGATATGTTTGCTCAAGATACGCAGAGATTAAAAAAGTCAAAATCCCAAATGAGCAAGCCGCCACAAGAGATAGTATCACAGACCATTCAATTCAAAGAAATAAACGAATCTGCTTTGCAAGGTATTTTAAACTGCAAAATAAAGTCGATGATTCTTCCTTTGATGGCAGACCATATGTTAAGAGAAACTTTATTTTATCTTTATCTGCAACAAAATCAAGTGAAATACACACAATAAAAATGCGCTTCCTTTTCTTATCAATAAGAAGGGAAGCGCATTTTTCATAAAAACACACCTAAAGGGTGTGAGAAACTATCCAGTAATTTTTCAAGCAATGAAGCACATTTATCTTTTGTTTGCAAAGCAATCACTGCAGTAAACAGGACGATCGTTGCTAGGCTGAAATGGAACTTTACATGTGCAGCCACATTCGGAACATGTAGTTTCAAATAGTTCTCTTGTAGTTCTGCTTGCATCGTCTCTTGTTTGTTTTCTTGCATCACGGCAAGGTTTGCAGCGTTGTGGCTCATTGGTAAAGCCTTTTTCTGCATAGAACTCTTGTTCACCGGCAGTAAAGTCAAATTCGTTGCCACAATCTTTGCAAATTAAAGTTTTGTTCTCGTACATAAAATAAAGTACCTCTTTTATAAAATATTATACCAAACACGCTTTGTCAGGCATGGTACTAACTATAGGCTAGTTTACGATGTTTGTCAATGAAAAAGCAGAAAATAAATCAGAAAGTTCGCAAGTAATAAAATCCAATATATCAAAAATGACAAATAGATACAAAAAATAGGTAAAAACGCTTTGTTTTTCGTTTAATCTATTATCCCAAATTTGGTGGATATCGGATCACGGAACAATCCAATATGCGGAGGATAATATGTGAAAATCACAAATGCCGCAAAAAACAAAATAAACACAACAATGGCCATAATCGTCGTGGAAGTTTTTTCTCTGTAACGTTTCATACCATAATTGGTATATAAAAACGTTACAAGCGCTCCGATGAAAAATGTCACCAAATCCAGCCATAAATAATGGTTTCCCAATATTCCTGTATACGTATAAAATACTGCTATAATTGTAAACATTCCCAATACTGTGCCGGTAACTCGGGCAGCGATAAAATTTTTAGATTCTTTTCTAATCCAGATATATTCAATCGCACTGAAAATCAAAACTGGAAAAAACAATAATTTTAAATGCTCCCATGTACTTTCATTCACCGGACAGAAAAATCCAATCCATGTTTGTTTTCCGCTCCAATCATATATAAAGTGAAATACACCGCTTAGAGCACAAACCACTAAGAATCCTGTTATTTCCCATATTAATACTTTCTTTTTCATGTGATAACCTCATATCCTTACAATTTTCTTCCTACAACCTGCAGCAGACATAAATTAGCATTTGCATTTCCGGCCTGTAATATTATGTTTTTTTCACTTTGTACCGCCATATGCAGTTCTTGGCCTTCCATAAGGTCAAACAAAAACGTTTTATGAATACCAACCTCATCCAACGATAACGATTGTAATGATGTGGTAATCCAGTTATCATTTACTTTAATTCCTACAAAATCTCCCGATGTTACGCCTTGGCAAGGAGTAAAACTGTAACTAATTAAGTACGTACCACTGTTTTGAATGACAATATGTGACTGTTTGTAAATTTTTAAGCCGGATACACTGGTCATACCGTCAAAATGAACCGGCTGTCCTTGGTGTTCAATTGTTTGTGAAAACAATGCATAAAAATTTCCTCTTGATAATGGTGCAGGTTCTACATTTGATTGTTCCGAAACAGAGGATTGCAGTTGAGCTGAGAACATAGACATACACTGGGGAAACAAATTTTGATTTTGCATACTGGAGTAGTTCACCAATCATCCCTTCTTTCTGGAGATTAGAACATAAAGATAACCTCAACATTAGCATATGCGATTTTAGAATTATAAGTGAACCATTTGGAAAAATTTATCTGCTTATGAATATTACCATTGACTATTAGAAAAGTTTAAAGTATACTAAATACATATACAAAACAAGTATGATTCTTATTATTAAAAATAGAAGCATAAAATATACAGGAGGCTATATAGTATGTCACAACTATTCCAATCTACTTTTCACACATTGACTATGGATGAAGCCAAAATTGAAATTGAGGATAATCCTAATATCATCATTGTAGATGTGCGTACTCCTGAAGAATACCAAAAAGGACATATTCCCGGGGCAATCAATGTCCCTGTGGAAACACCACAGTTGATTACAGAAAAAATTCCGGATAAAAACGAAACTATTTTTGTATACTGCTTAAGCGGCGGACGCAGCCAAAGAGCATGTGAACTATTTGCCGATATGGGATATGGACATATTACAGACATTGGAGGCATTCTCTTCTGGCCGGGAAATCTGGAAAAGGGGGAGTAGGACAATGAAAGTAATCATCGTAGGCGGCGTTGCAGGAGGTGCTTCTGCAGCAGCACGATTGAGACGTTTAGATGAAAATGCACAAATTATCATATTGGAACGCGGTCAGCACATCTCATATGCCAACTGTGGTTTGCCCTACTACGTAGGCGGTGTTATTACAGAAGAATCCAATTTGACATTGCAAACCCCTCAAAGTTTTTATGAACGTTTCCGCATTGATGTACGAACCAATACGGAAGCTGTTGAAATACATACTGAGGACAAAAAAGTTACAGTATGTAATCATAATACAGGCGAAAAATATCAGGAAACTTACGATAAGTTAATTTTGTCTCCCGGTGCGGAACCAATCAGACCGAATTTGCCCGGAAGTGATGATGCCAGAGTTTTTACATTAAGAACAGTTCCGGACACATTAAAAATACGCGCATATGTGGAACAAAACAAACCGAAATCTGCAGCGGTCATTGGCGGTGGTTATATCGGCATGGAAATGGCTGAAAATTTAAAACATGCAGGTTTGGACGTAACCGTTATTGAAATGGCCGAACATATTATAGCGCCGTTGGATTTAGATATGGCCGGTTTGGTTCAACATTACGCCAGAAAAAATGGCATTCGTTTAATTTTAAAAAATGGAGTACAGGCCCTTATACCAACCGAATCTCACATTGAAGTTCAGTTAAGTCATGGTACTTTGAATGCCGACTTGGTTTTAATGTCTGTTGGGGTAAAACCGGAAACAGACATTGCGCAAAAGGCGGAAATTTTATGTAATGCCAGAGGAGCAATCCTGGTAGACGAACATATGCGTACTTCAAAACCTGATATTTACGCGGTAGGCGATGCCATTGCAGTGACCAATTTTGTTACCAAACAGGAAGCTTATATTCCTTTGGCCGGTCCTGCAAACAAGCAAGGGCGTATTGCAGCCGACCATATATACGGACGCAATGTTTCCTTTAAAGGAACACAAGGCACGTCTATATTAAAACTATTTGATATGACAGTAGCGACTACAGGCATTCATGAATTACAAGCAAAGCAATCCAATTTGGATTATGATACCATCATTACGTATTCTCCATCTCATGCAACTTATTATCCAAACGCAAAAAATATGATGATAAAAACCATCTTTGAAAAGCAAAGCGGAAACATTTTAGGTGCACAATTGGTAGGATACGAAGGTGTAGATAAACGCTGTGATGTTCTGGCAACCGCAATCCGAGCCGGAATGACTGCATATGATTTAACCGAATTGGAATTGGCATATGCACCTCCGTTTTCTTCTGCAAAGGATCCTGTGAATATGATTGGATTTGCAATTGAAAATATCTTAACAGGTTTGGTAAAACAGCACCATTGGTATGATATTGCCAAACTGCCGAAAGATGGAAGCATTATATTGCTTGATGTTCGCACTGACAAAGAGTATGAGACCGGAGCCATTGAAGGAAGCATACATATTCCTTTAAATCAATTGAGAGACCGTTTACATGAATTAGATGCCTCAAAAACAATCTATGTTAATTGCAGAAGCGGTCAACGCAGCTATATTGCCTGCCGTATTTTAACACAACATGGTTTTGCATGCTCTAATTTGTCAGGCGGATATGAATTTTATCACGCTGTTATTTCAGAACAGCAAGATAAAATAAATTTATAGTTTAGAAAATGATAGTAAATGAAAAAGAAAGAAGGATGTATTATTATGAAAGCAACAGAAAGATTTTATCTATGTGAACACTGCGGTAATATGGCAGGTTTAATTCACGACGCAGGCGTACCAATGATGTGCTGCGGCCAACCAATGAAACATTTGGTGGCCAATACTACCGATGCAGCTACCGAAAAGCACGTTCCGGCAGTTACCATAGAAGGCAACACTTTAAAAGTGCATGTTGGTGAAGTTACTCATCCAATGTTGGAAGAACATTATATTCAATGGATTTATCTTCAAACAGAAAATGGCGGACAAAGAATCTCTTTGCATCCAAATGAAGCTCCGGAAGCAACATTCTCTATTGAGCATGACGCTCCTGTAGCAGTATTTGAATACTGCAATTTGCATGGTCTTTGGAAAAAAGAGATTCAATAATTTACATTAGAAAAAGTCCCCTCTGATACCAATTGGTTCAGAGGGGACTTTTTATGAAGGAAAAGATTCATCCATTTCTCTTCCCATGCGCAATTCTGCTTTAAAATGTTCCGCAACTTGCATTAATTCGCCTAACGTACAAATTTCCGCGCCGGATACTACAATTTGATCTTGGACAATGGGGGGCAATGAAATAAAATACTCTCTTAAATCATCATTTTTCAAATAGTATTCAGCTCCCATTAAAAACCACCTTGCTGCTGTGATAAATGCTGCACAAAATTTCGCATTTCCGTGCGGGACTGCATGGTTTTGGATTGTTCAATCAACTGATTTTGTTCCGTTTCCGTTAGGTTTGCAAAAAATTTCATCGCTTCAGGATTTTGTGCCAACGCAAATTCAAATCCCAATGGTAAATCTTGCATATTACTCACCTCTTTAGGGAGTATGCCTACATTTTATCCATATTATACAATCGAACCCACATTTTCTTTGTGGGATTTTTGAATGCAATCTGTATCATATTTCAAAATGTGTTGTTAAAATAAAATAATTTGTTATTGCATCATAACATTAAAATCTTCATTTATGATATAGGATAACCTTACATTTTCCTTTTGCTTTACAGAAAAAGTCGAATTGTGTATAATAATCAATGATTAAAACGGACGGAGTTTAGAATAGAAAATAAAATGTATGTAAGAAAGGTGATTATCAATGTCAAAATTAACGCCTGCACAAATTTCGCACGCAAAATCACTGGGATTTTTACAAAACAGAGGGACAAACTGTTTTTCAGGACGTGCCATTACCAAAAACGGCGTCTTGTCAGCGGAGCAATTAAAAAATTTAGCAGAATGCGCGGAACAATATGGCAATGGAACAGTCACGTTTACTACCAGATTAACTGTTGAAATTCCCGGAATTCCATTTGAACATATTGATAATGTACGCAATCATGTAGCTAAACAAAATATGACCATTGGGGGAACAGGCGCCAAAATACGCGCTGTTACTGCTTGTAAAGGTACAACCTGCATCTATGGAAATTGTGACACTCAAGCAATTGCGGAACAGCTGCACCATACATTTTTTGAGGCATGGCAAACGATAAATCTTCCTCATAAGTTTAAAATAGCTGTTGGGGGATGTCCCAATAGCTGTATGAAACCCAGTTTAAATGATTTTGGTATTCAAGGTCACGTTTTATTTCAATATAAGGAGGAACATTGCCGTTCCTGTCACGTATGTGCTGTAGAAAAACGTTGTCCAGTTCATGCTGCAGTTTTAGAAAATGGAAAATTAAAGATTGACGATACCTCTTGTATTCATTGTGGTATTTGCAGCAATGCCTGCCATTTTGGAGCTATTGAAAGAGAAGCAGAACCTGTGTTTCGTATTTTTGTAGGCGGAACGTGGGGGAAAACAACCCGCATGGGAACTGTTTTGCCGCAATATTATCATCTGAATGAAATAGAACACTTGTTGGAAAAGACTCTGCTTTGGTACCGCAGCAACGGTTACCAAAAAGAGCGTTTCGGTGCTGTCATCGACCGCGTTGGCTTTGAGGTATTTTTATCCGATATTACAGACGATAATTTGATAAAACACAAAAAAGATATCTTAGCTTTGGATATTCCGCAAAAAAATAATAATCGTTAATTAAAATACCCAAAAGTGGTGGCTTTGCTTTTGGAGTACACAACACTATATATTATCAAGAGTTACTATGTAAAGGGTGGTTTCTGCCATCTAATACATATGACTGCGGCTCATTTGTGGTGAATTGAAAAGCAGTTATAGGAAAGGAGTTAAAATATCCCAATAACTGCCGAAACCAAAACACACAAAGGAGGTCGTCATGAAATCTATCTTTGAAGAAATGGGCGGCATATACCGTCAGGAGGGGGATTATCTTATCCCAAACATAAAACTTCCAGAGCAGGAGGAGTATCAGCTCGGCAAATATGGCCGAATGCGGCGAAACTTTTTGAAAGAGCATCATCCTGCCCGTTACTCGGATCTCATAGTGGAAGGACAGCTCTGGAATCACCTGGCCGAGATTGACAAGCTCTGCAATGCCCGCATGGAAGCGATGATAGCTGCTATGAAAAAACAGGAAGGTGTCACAGAAGCCCTGAAAGCGGCAGACCAGATGGAATGGGTGCGCCGCATGAATTGCATCCATAACCGGGCAGAAGAATCTGTGCTACATGAATTGGTATACGGATGATAAACAAATAGCAAAGGGGATGTTTCTGGTGGTGTTGCCAGAAACGTCCCCTTAAATTTTTAGTAATACGATAGTGCCGCTAACGACCACAACATTTTTTGTATTTTTTGCCGCTACCACAAGGACATAATTCATTACGGCCAATTTTTCTGTGGTTTACCATCTGAAACTGTTGGATTCTTTGCTCTGCCCGTTCTTTACCTTCTTGATACAACGTGGTTTTTCTTTCTGGAGGAATATCCGATAACGTCAAATATGTATAAGCGATATCTTGTATTTTTCTATCCTTTGAATATTTGAGACTTATTTGAACTCTATCAGATTCTTTATTCCAAAGCAATGTTGATAATGTATAATCAAGTTTTTCTTGAGCGGAAAAGTCTTCTGCACCTTCTAAACAAACGAAGCATGTGTACCGCAGATCCGTGTCACTACGTCCGCTGGCCGAAATAGCCGAACTATGGTGCGTAACTAGTTGTCGCTGTAAGGTATATTCAATTTGATTGTTCAAACCTTCCTTTGCGTCTGATGAAAAGTCGAGGAGATAATTCGCAACTCTGATTTTATTATTTAGATTTGAAGAATTGAGCCATTCAAGCATTTGCTCAAAGTATTTTGGAAGCGTTTGAATAGGTTTTTGAGGTTTTAATTCTGGATGATACAACTGACCAAAATATGTATCTAAATCTTCACGATATCCCCAAAATGATTTCATGGTAGGCTGCTTTGGGCTATTATCTGATAGCGCATAGCAGTTATGGTGAATATACAGCCCTAAATGATCTAATTCATCATTCAATGCTAATGTTTTGTTTCTGGTAGCCATTCTCCGTTGCTTTAAAAAATGCAAGAATTGTAATGGAGAATCAAAATAGTTCTGATAAACCAATAAATCATCAACAGCAACGCTGATAGTATTGCATTTTAAGTTCAAAAAACCGATTTTTTCTGCTTTAGCAGCAAATTCTCCAATGTTGTCCATTGTAACAGACATCGTATAAATGTCTTGTATTGACGCCATGTGGATTTGGGCTTTTTCACTTTGGTCTTCATTGTAGAGAATAGCAGTATCATTTGAACTTAAATAATCACAAGTCCGCTTACACTGATTATCGGCTTTTTCTATCAATGTTTTATATGATCTTATATGACTATCAAAATCGGTAAACGGAGCAGTCCATACGAATGACCCTGCTTTTATCTCAACGACAATAATAACATCATAGTATACCACCATTAAATCATTTTCAGCCATGTTTTTTAAGGATCTATTTTGGGGATAAAAGTTGTTTTGGTATATTCTACAGCCAGGCAAAATCTTTTCAAATATGTTTGCAACCATCGTTTCGCTTGCATTTTGCTGTTTAGCACTCCAACGATAATTCGGTAGCAATCTGGTGACTGTTTTTTGAATTGCGCGATAAAAATTATCTATAAAAGAATAGTAGTCAAAGCAATAATATTGCTCATCAATTTTGATAAAGGGACGTTTTTGGATAGGCAAATCTATAGCAGGCCATCCAGCGTATTCATCATGAGAAAAAAATGAAGTTTCTTGACCACATTCATAGGAAAGCTCTTTTACAAACTGTTCTGTCCAACCAGTAACACCAATTATATTATTAAGTTCAATTCCAAAAGCTTTTGAAATAAGGTCTTGTCCCAGTTCACGTTGCTTTTCTATGCACGATTCAAGATTTTCTTCATCGTTTGACTGAAACTCTTCAAACATTTCCCCAATAACCACAGAAAAATCTGTCTCTGTTCTTGCGGCTAAGCTGATGCGCTCCACAGCTGTTTCATCCATCTGCTGTCGGAGCGTATTCAGGCTGATGGGAGATTCGGCTGAATCGGCATCTTCTGGAATGTCATCCTCTGTTTCTAAAGGATGCTCGTCCTGCTCCAGCTCGCTTTCCAAAGCAGCGTTTCGCTCTTCTGCCAGAGCTTCTTCCAGTTCTTCATCGCAGACAGGTGTGTCCTCGTCCTGATTCCAGTCGGCAAAGTCAAGGATAGATTCTGCCCAGGGTATTTCTTCTGCATTTTCTTCGCTTTCTTCTTCCAACCACAGATCATTCTGTTCTTCGTCCATGACTTCGCCTCCTTTCTGATTCCTATTTTATCTCAAAAACTTACGCTGTCCATAATTTGTTTTTTTAATTTTTGAAAAACAGTTCCGATTTACACCGCTGTTTTCTCCTATTAGTGAGGAGGTAATCTGAAAATTATTATTCTGATTACATTTTATGAAAGAAAGGAGAAAACAATGATGTCAAATCAAAACAGGGAGCTGACTTCAAAAGAGAAACGCTCCATCAAAAAGCTGGTCACAAGGTTTTGCGCCAACTATGACAGCGAGTACGGGTGCTTGCCGCTGGACTGTGATTGTCCTATGTTCGGCATCTGCTACACAAACAGTGCTATGTGCCGCTACTTTCGGGAATCAGTTTTGCCCAATGACCCGGAGCTGCAAGCATCACTGGAAAGCCAGCCTGTCCGCACCTGTCAGTATTGCGGTCAGAAATTTCCGGCTGACGGGAAGCGGGTGTACTGCTCCCAGCAGTGTGCGGAGTCTGCCCGCCGTAAGCAGAATGCAGCGAGAGTACGGAAATTCAGAAACAAGCGAAAGTAACCATTTGCCCCTCCGAAACCCTGATGGCATAAGGGTTTTCGGAGGGCATTTTGCGTTTGGAAGGGAGTTCTATCAAAACCATGAAAACAGCGAAGAAAAGCGTTACACAGCAGGAATACAGAGCTGAAACCTTGCCGGAGGATATTGCCTATGGGAAATGAAAAGGAAAAGCAGGGCTTTTATATGATAAACCGCCGTATCGGTTCCACTATCTATCGGGTGAGAGTATACGGCAGTGAAACAGCAACAGAAACGATGGAAGATAAAATTTTAAGACTGATTCAAAACGAGGCTGCAAATCCTTGTGGTTCTTGTGGTATAATGGAATCACCACAAATGAGCCGTCAGTCTGAAAGGAGCGCATCATGAGCGTAAAACAGACTGAAGGAAAAATCACAGCTCTTTATGAGCGTTTGTCCCGTGACGATGAACAGGTTGGGGACAGTAACTCGATTGTGAATCAGAAAAAATATCTGGAAAGCTATGCTCAGCAGCAAGGTTTCCAGAATTGCGTCCACTATACAGACGATGGTTATTCCGGCGGCAATTTTGACCGGCCTGCATGGAAACGGCTGATGAACGATATTGAGGAAGGTCGAGTCAGCACCGTACTTGCGAAGGATATGTCACGCATTGGCCGTGATTATCTGCAAACCGGCTTTTATACGGAGGTGTTCTTCCGTCAGCATGGTATCCGGTTTATTGCAATTGCGAATAATGTGGACAGCAGCGACCAGAACAGCAACGAATTTGCTCCGTTTCTCAATATCATGAACGAATGGTATCTTCGGGATTTGAGCCGAAAACAGCGCACAGCGATTCGGGTTAAAGGTGAATCTGGCAAGCCGACCACAAACATCGCCATTTATGGCTACAAAAAAGATCCCAAGGATAAATTCCACTGGCTGATCGACGAGGAAGCCGCAGAGGTTGTACGCAGGATATTCCGCATGAATGCAGAAGGAATCGGTCCTTATGAAATTGCACGGATTTTGTATGAGGACAAGGTGGAAACTCCTGCTGTCTATTTGGGGAAGAAAGGGATCGGCTTTTGGAAAAGCAAAGAAGACTTTCCCAACCCCTATAATTGGAGCGGTTATATGGTGGGGCAGATTCTGTCTAAGCCGGAGTATATCGGACATACTGTAAATTTTCGTTCTCATAAAGAATCCTATAAGGATAAGGGCAGTGTTCGTAATCCGCAGGAGGAATGGCTGATTTTTGAAAACACCCATGAAGCGATTATTGACAAAGAGACATGGGAACTGGTGCAGAAGCTGCGGAAAACCCCCAGGCGAAAGGATACCCTTGGAGAAGCAAATCCGCTGACAGGACTCGTGTTCTGCGCTGATTGCGGGGCGAAAATGTATAACCACCGATTCCAAGGTGATTTAGAAAACGGAAATTACCCCTATGATGCTTACGAATGCTCAGCGTATAAACTGGCGTCCAGAAACAGGATGGATGTATGCTGCAGTCACTATATTTCAACTAAAGCCATTCGGACTTTGCTCTTGGAAACAATACAGGCAGCCAGCACCTATGCCATCACCAACCAGAAAGAATTTCTGGAAAAGGTGAGAGTAGCATCTGCGCTCCGCCAGAAAGAAGCTGTAAAAGATACGAAACGGAAGCTCAATAAGAACCGGAAACGGGCAGATGAGCTGGATGTCATCATCAAAAAGCTCTACGAGTCTTTTGCGGTTGGGCGAATTTCAGATGAACGCTTTGATAGTCTGCTGGCGGAGTATGAAGCAGAACAAAAAAATTGCGCTCGGAGATTGCAGAGTTTGAAAAACAAGTAGCGGCCTTTGAAGAAAGTACCGCAAATGCCGAACAATTCCTTGCACTGGCGAAAAAGTACACGGACTTTTCCGAATTGACGACGCCGATGATCAACGAGTTTGTAGACAAAATCCTTGTTCATGCCCCGGAAAAGGTGGATGGGGATCGAGTGCAGGAAGTAGAGATCTATCTAAACTTTATTGGATACTTTGCGGCACCTGTGCCGGAACTGACACCGGAGGAAGAAAAGCGGCAGGAATACCTGCGTAAGCATCGTATGCAAAGCAGAGAACGGTACAAAGCACTGAAGGATGGCACCCGGAAAGTAGGTGAACCGTTTCAGATTGTGTGTAAGTGCTGCGGGAAGACCTTTGAATCAAAAATGTCCAATGCGATGTTCTGCAATCAAAATTGTCGCTCTAAATATTACCGGCAGGAAGCGGCGAAAAAAAGAAAACGAGAATGCACTTGTGGAAACTGCGGAACTGTCTTTATTACAGACAGAAACGGCGTGAAATACTGCTGTGAGGATTGCATGAAAGAAGTAGCCTATAAAAGACAGAAGGAGCGCAGAGCGGCAAAGAAAAACGAAGAGAAAAGTATAGAAGCATCCGCCATTAAAGAGTCGGATCAAAAAGGGAAAACAGCATAAGGATCAGCACCGAGGCGGCTTGTGAGAATAAAATCTCATAAGCCGCCTTTTTTGCATTTTCAGCCGGATACGGCAGAAAGGGAAAATCTATGACGGAACACGAAAAGAAGTTATTACAGGCTAAGCACCGTTTAGAGGAAGCTCAGGCACGGGATCGAGTGAAAGAACGTAAAGCCCGAACACGTAGGCTCATCCAGGAAGGGGCGATTTTAGAGAAAGCTTTGCCGCAGGTGCAGAGGATGACTTTGGAGCAGCTGGAGGATTTTCTATGGGAAGTATTCAAATCAGTTCGATGAGCTGGGAGCGTTCCGGGAAACCGGGGCGCTTCTCTTTTTTCCCGAAGGGCGCACTTACTCACCACCCCGAAGGGGCGGTGGTATTTCCTGCGGAAATCGTGCGCTCTCCGAGGGGGATTGCGGCGTCTGCGGACGCCGCTGGACAAGGCTGCATTTCTTTCAAACTGCCAGCCTTGTCCATGCAGTCGGCAAGGGGGGCCATTTTGGAAGCCCCTATTTATGGGGTGGTATATTGCCACCCCATCTCGCCGCCTGCCTGTCTCAACCTGCCACCGGCAGCTTGACACAGATACAGGGGTGTAACGAATCGATCCACCCCTGCTGGAGGTACGTCGCATTTCACGACGTACCTGTTGGAATCAGGTGCGGAAGAAGAGCTGCCACATTTCACAGTAACCCTTCGGAAAGGATGGTAGACAATGGCGATTTATCATTTAGAGGCCAAAATGGTCAGCCGTGGAGCCGGACGCTCTGCCGTGGCTGCTGCGGCCTATCTGAGCTGTTCTCGGTTGCTCAATGAGTACGACGGAGTGCAGCATGACTATACCCGCAAACAGGGCCTTGTGTGGCAGCAGGTTTTTCTGCCGGTTGCCGCTCCCACAGAGTGGCAGAATCGAGAAATATTGTGGAATGCTGTGGAGGAAAACGAAAAAACAAAGGACAGCCGCCTGGCCCGTGAATTTGTGGTTGCTCTGCCGATTGAGCTGAGTAAAGCACAGTGGGAAAGGCTGCTGTCTGATTTTGTTTCTGATACCTTTGTATCTGATGGAATGTGTGCGGATGTGGCGATTCATGATCCATACCCTCCCGGTCACAATCCCCACGCTCACATCCTGCTGACGGTGCGCCCGCTGGATGAAAAGGGAAAATGGCAGTACAAGACCGAGAAAGAATATCTCTGTGTCAAGAACGGCAAGGAACAGGGCTTCACTGCCGCCGAGTTTAAGCAGGCACAGGCCGATGGATGGGAAAAGCAGTACCAGTACAAGGTGGGCAAAAAGAAGGTGTATATGGTCCCTTCATCAGCACAGGCGCAGGGCTATGAAAGGGTGTCCAAGTACCCCAAAAGCACCAAATACGGCAGACAAAATCCAATCTCTGAGCGTTGGAACAGCGAAGAGCAGCTCGTCTTTTGGCGTAAGGCATGGGCAGATGTAACCAATCTTCATTTGGAACGTGCCGGACAGGAAGAACGTATCGATCATCGCAGCCATGCAGAACGAGGGCTTGAGGAGCAGCCCACCATTCATGAAGGTGTAATCGCAAGAGCACTGGAGAAAAAGGGGATCGTCTCTGATCGCTGTGAGCTGAACCGTCAGATCAAGGCGGACAATGCCCTGTTGCGGGAGTTAAAAGCGCAGATGAAGAAGATGGCACAGGCTGTCAAAAACAGTTTGCCTGCTATTGCGGAAGCTATGGAAACATTGCGTGCCAATATGATCGTATTTCGGTATCAGCTCCGTCATATCAGCCGGAGTAAGTACAAACTGAGTCAATATCTGGATGCTGCAAAGCCTACCTTTGCGGAGTATCTGGCGTTAGTGCAGAAAATCAAAACTGCCGCAAAGGAACGAAAAACCATGCTGACAGAGAAGAAAGAAATTTCTTTCTGGAATGCCTCAAAGCATAAGGAGCTATCTGCTAAAATTGCAAAGCTGACCGAGGATATTGAGGAACTGAAATCCGAAAAGGCTGTATTGCTTAATCAGCTGGACTATGCGGATGATAGTGGAATTGCTGCTATCAAAAAGGACATTGCTGACGCAGAAGCCAGTCTTTCCAAGTTGGAACAGCAGGAAAAAAAGTATTCTGCCCAGCTGGAGGCAGCCCTTAACGAGTACACTAATCTCAAAGTACGGGGTGCAGACTTTGATGCAGCAGAACTGTATGCACAGAGAATGATTTTGAGAGCAGATATAATGGCCGCTGCGGTTGACCATGTCCAAGCCGCTTATGGTGAAAAATATGATTCTGTGATGATGTTTAACAGCAAACGGGATGTGTCAGCTCTGCTTCACGACGAAGATAAATGTCGTGCTTATGAGCAGAAATCGTCACAGAAAAAGCAGCAGGAACATGGCAGTGAACAAAAGGAGAAATACAAACACCCTGAGCAGGAACGATAATTTTGCTTCTGTACGTATTGGCAGACTTTAGATTGGAATACCAGAAAAAACAGACCGTTGATCTTCACCTTTATATGAAAGATCAGCGGTCTGCTTTATTCGAATTTTCAAAAAAGAGATGGGTATATGAAGAATAAAAGGTTCTGACAGCTCAGCTTTTGGGAAGCATAGGGAGAATTTAAGCTTTCAGAGAAATAGCGCTAAAACAATAATATTTCAATACGTTAAATTGATTTTATTCGTAGTTTGGTATATAATATATTTTGTATATTTTTGTCAAAGTAACAGCTTTTACGGGAGATCCAGAGCATATTTAGGAGGCCTTATGATGGAGTATTGTTCAATTCGACAGATTTCCGAGAAATGGGGAATTTCTGTTCGTCGGATACAGGTACTTTGTGTTGAAAATCGTATTCCCGGTGCTGTTAAAATAGGATATTCATGGGTAATTCCTGCGGATGCTGAAAAGCCCAAAGATGCAAGAGTGAAGTCTGGAAAGTATATAAAAAGCGGTACATGGCCCAATTGACAGAGGAGGTATAGTGTGGCGGATAAAATTGAATCCATTCCAGAAGCACGATTGCTGCTGGCCTCCCTGCGTTCTGTAGGGTATAACGAGGAAACTGCGATTGCGGATATTGTGGACAACTGTATTTCAGCTCAGGCCCATAAAATCAACATCCAATTTGACTGGGAAAAGAAACGAATTGTCATTGCTGATGATGGTTTTGGTATGAGTGAAAAGGACCTAATTGAGAATATGCGTATAGGGTCTTCTGATCCCAGCAAAATCCGAGCCAAAGATGATTTGGGACGATTTGGTATGGGTATGAAGACAGCAGCATTTTCTCTGGGGAAAAAGCTAACAGTTGTAACAAAGTCGAATTTTGCTGTAAGCAATGCATCTTGGGATCTGGACCAGATTCCGGAGATTGGCTGGAACTTGATTATCCGAGACGAAAGCGAAATTTCTGAATTTTCATCTCAGATGGGTGAGCAGGGTACGATTGTAATTATTGAAAACCTTGATCGAGTGATTGATATCGACGACGAAAAAAAAGCCCAGAATAAATTTTATAGGATTGCAAGCAAAACGGAAAAACATTTGGCACTTACATTCCATCGATTTATTGAAGAAGATAATCTCATTCTGGAATTAAATGGCACTCCAATTAAAGCATGGAATCCATTTATTTTAGAAAATAGTGCAACTCAGGAACTGCCGGAAGAATCAATTTTCTCAGATAATGGCTGTGCAGAGGTGACGATTCAGCCTTACGTTCTGCCACATAAAACGAAATTTGCAACCGATGATGATTATCAGGCAGCAGGCGGACCCAAAGGATGGAATTATCACCAGGGTATTTATGTTTACAGAAACAGACGCCTGATTATCTGCGGAACATGGTTTGACTACATAAAGAAAGAACCCGCATACAATTTGGCCCGCATTAAGATTGATATTACATCAGCCAGTGATGAGGACTGGAAAATTGATATTAAGAAGTCAACAGCTTCTCTGCCCAGTTATGTCAGGGAATCAGTTGAAAGAGAGATTGATCTTTGTACTGAAACTTCAGCTCGTGTATACAATTCACGTGGCAGTTACTCGAAGTCTAATGTCAGTACTCCCAACCTGGATTATGTATGGGAGCAGCGAAAAAAGAATGGTCGATATTCGTTTCATATTAACAGAAAACATTCTCTGCTGAATAATATCAAGAAGCAGTTGGACGACCAGGGTAAATCAACTTTATCAGCATATCTCGCTCTGGTTGAGAATTTCGCACCGTTTATGCAGTCCGGAGTAACAGATTCTCTGCAGAAAGGAAAAGTTGGTGGAGAGTCTGATAAGACCTCTTTGGAATATCAGGTACAAATCAAAGAATTGAAAGATATGATTATGGTCTTCTTGTCGCAGGGATTTACCAAAGAAGAAACGCAGTCTACGCTGTTGGACATGGCTAATTATAGACATCTCCGAGAGGAGATTATCAGACTGGTGGAGGAAGCATGATGATTAATACGCCGAAAGAATTGAGTGATATTGAAGTCGGTTTGTATAAGAGCGGATATGGGTTTTGCGAGAAGCTTGTAAAAGAAGAACATATAACTATTGCGGCAGCAGTCGAGAAAACAGCAGCAAAATTTGGCGGTTTAAATATGATTTCTGATATGGAATGTTTTAAAAAATTCCTGTTCAGTGAAGTGACCGCTTACACAGAGCCTTCTATTGGCGTGTGTGACCCAAATCTGGAAGATAAGACTTGGTGGGATGAGCTTAAACAAGATCCGAAATTTAAACCGGAATATTGGAGCCGTTACTATGACTATCTGCTGAGGAAGCCCTCTTGGAGCATTACAGCAGTAGAAGATATTAATTCATCTACGGATGAGATTATGAATGCTTTGACCAATCCTCGTAAGGGTGTAGCTGGTGAACGAATGGGCATGGTGTTCGGATATGTTCAATCTGGTAAAACGGCACATTACATCGGGATGATCAATAAGGCCTACGATGCAGGATATCGTATTGTGATTGTGCTGTCCGGCATCCATAACAGCCTTCGCAGCCAGACTCAGTCCCGTATCGATGAAGAAGTTCTGGGATACGAAACAAGTCTGGAAAGTATCGGAGATATGACCCGAGAGCGCAATGTGATCGGTGTTGGAGTAGGTCCTCACAACCAGGTCGAAACTGTTGTCCAGTCGATTACGACACGAGACGAAAAAGGTGATGTCAATAAAAAGACGGAAGGCGTATCTATGATGCCGCCGTTCATGATTGTTACAAAAAAGAATGCCTCGGTTCTGCGCAAAATCCTGCGGTTCTTCCGTAAAAATCATTGTGCAGAAATTATAGGCGGAAAGAAGAAAATCCCAGCAAAATATCCTGCACTCATTATTGATGATGAGGCGGATCAGGCTTCTATCAACACGAAAGAAAGCTATGACGATCAAGGAAATGTTTTGGATGATTATAATCCTACAACTATCAATGGATTGATTCGAGAGCTGCTTGGTGTATTTGAATGCCGTTCCTATATCGGCTATACTGCTACACCTTTTGCGAATATTTTTATTCCTCCCCACATCGACGATGAAAAATACGGAACAGACCTTTTCCCCAGAGATTTTATATACAGGTCTCCAAGAGCAGATCAGTATATTGGCGCAAGGGAATTCTTTGGATTAGGGAGTAACGAAGATATTCCTGCGATGCCGCTTTACCGGAAAATTGTGGACGGGGCAACGTATCTTGGCAGAGGTACAAAATCTACCGATCCAGTCGGAGAACTTCCCAAGGAGCTTAAACTGGCTGTGAAATACTTCCTTTTGTCTACTGCACTTAGGAACTGCAGAGGACAAAGGAACAAACCAAATACGATGCTAATCCATATTGTCCGCTTCGTTGGCCAGCAAAATAAGGTTAAACAAAAGGTTCTGAAATATTTTAAAGAAGAGATTGAGAACCATATTCGCTATGGTGATCCCATCATTGAAAGTGAGCTTAAGTCGATTTGGGAAGAAGACTATGTTCCTACAACCAGCAAAATGAGGGCGCAGTTCAGCAAATATATGTCTGGGTGTGATAATGTTAGCTGGGACTGCATCTGGTCTGAAGCTAAACGCCTGATCGCTGACAAGGAAATCAGTGTATATAGTGTCAATGGTAAGAGCGATGATGTTCTTCTTTACAAAAACCATGAAGGAAAACCATTCAATGTCATTGTCATTGGCGGCGACAAACTCTCCAGAGGCTTGACACTGGAAGGACTGACAGTGAGCTATTTTACCCGCAGCTCTAATACATACGATACCCTTATGCAGATGGGACGATGGTTCGGCTTCCGTCCGGGATACCTGGATGCCTGCAGGTTGTTTACTACGCCCACTCTCCATGCAAGCTTTTCCCACATTTCTATGGCTACCGAAGATCTTGCAGCGCAATTTGACTTTATGAATAGCGTAGTTCAGACTCCAAAGGACTTTGGCCTGCGGGTAGCATCTCATCCGACGTTGGAAATTACCAGTCGGAATAAGATGAGAACGGGTCAGGAGTTTAAGCGGGATTTCAGCGGCAAGCTGAGTCAAACTCGTGTTTTTGACATTGATGGTGAGCAGTATGACAGAAACTTTGAAGCTGTCGAAGACCTTCTGTATGCGATTAAGGGCTGCCGTATAACAGCGGAGCAATATCAGCAGATACTTGGAAGAAAAGCTCCCGGTGAGCATTTCTTCTATCAAAATGTATCTGCCCATGATATTGCCAACTTTTTTGAAAGTTATGAAACATCTAAAACTGCGACCAGAGCAAACAGCAAATATATGGCAGATTATATCCGTACCATGAATGCGGATGGAATTGGTGGAGTTAAATCGTGGACCGTTTGTCTGATAAATATGGATAATGGAGAAAAATTCGATATTGCTGATTTGCAGGGAGTAGGAGGAGGTATTCTCAGAAGAGAGGGTACAGGTGTGGATTTCTCCGCAACAACCGCCTCTATCCATACTATGACATCTGCAGATCATGAGTATATGGATTATGATAACGATACATATAAGCGGGTTCTGGAGCTGAAAGAAAAATATAAAAATGATCCTTCTAAGACAAAAATTAATGAAATTATTCGCAGAGAAACAAGACCATTCACAAATGGATTTTTGATTCTGTACCCTATTGGGCAAGCAGGAAGGCTGACTGATGAACGTGGGGACCACAAGCCTCCCTTTGGATTTGCTGCGGTATTCCCTGATCGAAAGGGAAAGGGTGACCTCAAATCCTATCGGATGAATGATATTGCATTGGAGAAAGACAGCAATGAGTTTTACGGCTGATATTTACAACGAAATATTGTCCGACATATTTTCAGGGACAGGTCAGACTTCCCCCTTTGCGATGCGGCTGGTGAAGTTTGACAATGGCATTATGATTGCCTTTGCAGTCAACATTGCCACAAGAATGCGCTCAGCGTTTTTATCTGTGACTTCAGAAGCTCCTAAGAGCAGATTTCCGCACTGGAAAGGCGTTGAAATTGAAACAGCTACACTGCCAGCATATGGAATTGATACGCCTTTTATTGGTCTTTCTCAGCTGCCAAATAGCGCCAGTGACATTTTTGAAATTGTTGTTGAAGACCTGAGAAGCCAGTTGGAAGCAGCAGAAAACACCGAGGAGTCCTTATCTGTCATCATCACAGTTCTAACAAAGTGGAAGGAGTTTTTTGCTGCTGATAAAGAGCTGCTGATGTCTGAAGAGCGTCAGCAGGGACTTTATGGAGAGTTGCTGTTTTTGGGTGAGTGCTTGGATTCACAAGGGGTGGGAGCAGTTTCACATTGGGCTGGCAGTGAAGATGAAACCCATGATTTCTACTTTGGCCCTCATGCAGTTGAAGTGAAGACCACCTCTGCGCAGGCTCCCTATTTTGCCAGTATCAGCAGTGAATACCAGCTGGATAATGGTGATATTCCGGGAAAATTATTCCTGCGTTTCTATGCGCTTCGCAGAAGTCACAGCGGGGGTGAAAAACTGCCGGAACGAATTGCAGCCATTCGCAGCAGGCTGAGTGAAGATGTATCGAGCCTGCAAAAGTTTGATGAAAAACTAAAGAAGTACGGCTATTTTGATGAAGCTGCAGATAGTTATACCATTGGCTACTATCAGCGAGATCTTTATTGCTTTGCAGTAAATGGCGATTTTCCGAAAATCACGAAAGAAGCAGTACCGCTGGGCGTTTCGGATCTTACATACCGAGTCAGCATCATGCTTTGTATGCCGTATGCCCAAGATATAAAATCCGTATTTGAAGTTTTGAAAGGAGGGGCCTAATTGTTGGTAAACGAGAAAATTCTCGAATTTTACGAAGAATTTCGAGATGAAGTTCTTGGGTATGTGAAAGAGAACGGCCCTATTTCTACAAATACGGCTTTCAAAGCCTTGTTTCTGTCCTACCTAACGGAAGCGGGAGAAACTCTTGTTTCGGACTGTACGTTGGTGGACTTCAAAAAGGATGGGGAGAATATGAAACTGGACGGCTATGCGTTCAGTGAGTATTTCCATTCGCTTACCCTGCTTGTGAGCAAGTATCAGGCTAAGCCGCAGCCGGAAAAGGTGAAGAAAACTGAAATTGACAGGCTTTTGAAAAAAGCCTTGAAATTCTATAAAACTTGCGGCACTGACTCGTTTGAGGCCTTAGAAGAATCCAGTGATGGTTACCAAGCGTATGAGTTTATCAAAGGTCATAAAGAGGATATTGAAACAGTTAATATCATTTTGCTGACCAATGATGAAACGATTCGATATATTCCGGAAGACACTCGTCATGGAAAGGTCACTATTCGCTTCGATGTTTGGGATATTGAACGACTGTATCAAAGTGTTCTTGGTGGTGCTGCAGTGGAGCGTCAGCTTGTTGTAAAACTGAAGAAAAAGTATGGTGCATCTTTGCCTCTAATTAAAGTGAGAGGCGATAATGAAATCTATGACTGCTATATTGGTGTCATTTCCGGTGAGCTGTTAGCACGGATTTATGAAGCCGAGGGTCAAGATCTAATCCAAAAGAATGTCCGTTCTTTTCTGCAGGCAACAGGTAAGGTCAACAAAGGAATTAAGGCATCGTTAGCCAGCGAACCTCAAATGTTTATGGCCTACAACAACGGTATTTCAACTGTTGCGGATGGTATTGACATTGATGAAAGTCATAGCAGCGGAGATGTTGTAACCATTACAGAAATCACCGGCTGGCAGATTGTTAATGGCGGTCAAACTACAGCATCGATTTACAATGCCTATAAGTCAAAACTTCCTCTGGATCAGGTAAATGTGCAGATTAAGCTGTCTGTTATCAAGAAAAAAGACCAAGCCGAAGATATTATTCATAATATTTCTAAGTACGCAAATAGCCAAAATAAAATCAATATGTCTGACTTCAATGCCAATGATGCATACCATGTAAAGATGGAACGTCTATCCAGGGCAACACCGATCCCTGTGGCAAGGGGAAAATCGACAGACTATTGGTTCTATGAGAGAGCCAGAGGACAGTATTTAGTTGAATTGAGTCGGCAGCCAACCGCAGCGGCTAAAAAGGAATTCAAGAGCCGTTGTCCGAAGAATCGCTGCATTTCTAAAACTGTAGCAGCCAAATGTGTGATGGCTTATCAGGGCTATCCGTATATTGTCAGCAAAGGTCTGGAAACCAGCTTTGTCTATTTCTCGGATATGGTCTCCAAGGGTGAATTCCCTGAGCCATCTGAACAGAGCTACATTGACATGATTTCTAAGGTGATATTGTTCAATAGCTGTGATGAAATCATCAAGAATTTAAAATTTGGCGGTTTTAAAGCTCAGCAAGACTATTATACCGTGGCACTAATTGGAAAATATCATTCAGGTTTAATCAACCCGCAGGAAATCTGGAATAACCAGACAATCAATGCGGAGACGGCAAGGGTCATAGAAGAATTGGCCTATTTTGTATGGGAACATTTTCAGAATCCTACAGTTCCTGGCGTAAATATTGGACAGTGGTGCAAAAAGGAAGATTGCTGGGAACTGCTTCAGAGCCGTTATGAAGCAAAAATGGAAAAGCGGGAGAATTGAGAAAAATGCCATATTCAGTAGTGGATCTGTTTGCAGGGGCCGGTGGATTGAGCTTGGGTTTCGTGCAGACAGGAAAATATGAGATAAAGGTTGCTTTCGAGCGGGAACCGCACATGCAGGCAACTTATCATCGCAACCATCCGACTGTCGAGCTGCAAGGAGATGTATGCGGCGCAGATTATGCGGATATACAGAGGAGACACGGAACCATTGACGTTGTCATTGGAGGTCCTCCCTGCCAAGGGTTTTCAAATGCAAATCGGCAGAAAAACCATGCAATCAGCCAGAATAATATGCTGGTAAAGCAGTATATTCGAGCAATTAGAGAGCTGCAGCCAAAGGCGTTTGTCATGGAAAATGTTAGTATGCTTCGATCTGACGTTCATCGGTTTTACATGGAGGAAACAGATCTGGATATTGTGGAAGAGTATCAGATCCCGAATAAAAACACGCCGTTGCATTTGCTGAGCTCAGAATTTGTGTTTGATGGCGCATTGGAGATAGTTCAAAACTTGGAATTGCTCCAGCAGAGACTTTGGCCTGAAAATCACTATCGAGAACTGAATATCATCTTCAAAGGTGAAAAAAACGCTGATAAGATGAAAAAATCTTTGGAAAAACACCGGCGCAAGCTTACCGAAATCGCTCAAGCCTATATTGAAGACGATGCAGACAATTACATTGCGCAGAAATCCAGAGAAGCATTTCAGGCGATTATGGATTATTTTGATGGCATTCTTGAAGCGGATAGAATTCACACCTTAATTGAGCCTGCGATTATGATTCAACGCATGCTAAGTAAAGCAAGGGAAATCTTTGATAACCATATCCATGTGGATTCATATGAATGTACAGAAAAAGACGGTCTCCTGGCAAATATTCGATCATTTGCGGTTTTTGATTATCTAAAAGGTATTCTTACATCTGGAGAAGATGGATATGCGATCAATAGCGGTGTTTTGTGTGCCGCAGATTTTGGAGCGCCCCAGAAAAGAGAGCGCTTTGTTGTTATGGGGATTAAGAAAAGTATTTCCGCTGTGGTATTTCTGCCTTCCAGAAAGATTAAAGATGGACATTATAAAACTGTTCACGATGCAATTTCTGATTTGGAAGATGTTCCGCCGGTATATGATTTGGCAGACGATGAGGAAGGAATTCCGCTGGAACATAAGGAGCAGTTGAGTTCAGTAGCACAGCAACTGAGAGATTCGGATATTCTGAAGAACCACATCATTACTAAAACGACTGATGTAGCAATGGCAAGATTCAAAGCGCTGCATCAAGGAGAAAATTTCCATAGTTTAGAAGAATCGCTCAAAACCAATACCTATACCGATGTGAAAAGGACTCAAAATACGATTTATTTGCGGTTGAACTATAATGAACCAAGCGGAACAGTGCTTAATGTTCGAAAGTCTATGTGGATTCATCCTACCCTGGATCGGGCAATCAGTATCCGAGAAGCAGCCCGGCTGCAGACATTCCCTGACAGCTTTGTATTTTGCGGATCTAAAGATAAACAATACCAGCAGGTAGGAAATGCCGTACCTCCAATTATGGCAAAAGCGATTGCTAAGCAGCTTGCGGCAACTTTAGGCAAAAAACTTCGTGAGGCAGAACAAGAAAATGGCTGATAATCACTCAAAAGAAGTTCGCAGCAAAAATATGTCACATATTCGAAGCACGAATTCAAAGCCAGAAGAGATTGTTAGGAAGTATCTGTTTTCTAAAGGCTTTCGATATAGAAAAAATGTTCGAACCTTGCCGGGATGCCCTGATATTGTTTTGCCTAAATATCATACCGTGATTTTAGTAAATGGCTGTTTTTGGCATAAACATGACTGTGGGAGGTTTGTTTGGCCCTCTTCTAATACTGAATATTGGATACCCAAAATAAATCGGAACGTTGAACGGGATAAGCAGAACCACAAGAAGCTTATAGACATGGGCTGGAAGGTACTGATTATTTGGGAATGCGAACTAAAAAAGAATGTGCGTGAAGACCGACTGGAGCGGCTAATTAAAGAAATCAAAGGAGAGTAGCCATGTGGAACTCGGATAGAAAAAATAGAGACACAATCCCAAGAGCGTACTATCATGGAAGCTGTGAAAAATTTCTATTAGCGAGTGAAGCTGAAATCTACCATGAACTGGTACATAACTCTCTCCAGTTTGATCTAACAGTACAGCAAGAGCAGGCATGGAACGAAGAAGTTCGAATTTTAAAAGATGTCATGCTCCAGCTTAAAGAAGGACATATTGCGCTTGAATATTCTATTCCTCGAATGGGAAAACGTATTGATGCAGTTTTAATCATTCGAAGCTGTGTTATTTTGTTGGAATTTAAAGTGTTTGAGACTGCATACCCTAAAAGTGCCGTTGATCAAGTTGTAGATTACGCTTTGGATTTGCATAACTTTCATGAAGCCAGTCACACAGCACATTTATTTCCGTTTTTAGTATGTACAAAGGCATCTGCGAATACCAATGCAATCAGTATAGATAATGGAATTTCATCACCTATTCTTTGCTGTGAAAGTACACTTGTAGGAGAAATTCTCAATGTAGTTCATAACTATGATAATGGAACTGCTGTCGATCCGGTTCAATGGTTCAATTCCGTGTATAAACCAACCCCAACTATTATTGAGGCGGCACAAGCCTTATACTCTGGGCATGATGTACGAGAAATTTCCTATAAAGAAAGCGATGAGAATGATATTGCAGTTACAACTGCGCGGATTGATAAAATCGTTGAAGACAGCAAGAAAAATCATTGGAAATCGATCTGTTTCGTTACAGGAGTACCGGGTGCCGGAAAAACTTTGGTAGGACTGAACATAGCGAATAGACGACATCATTTTCAAGAAGGAGACGAAGAACATGCCGTGTTTCTTTCGGGAAATGAACCTTTGGTTACTGTTTTGAGAGAGGCATTGACTCGAGATCAAGTAGAAAAGAAAAAAATGTATTGTACAGACTGTAAGGCCAGAGATTTGAACAGAAACTGTACCAACTGTGAGTATAATATTACAAAAAGCGGCATCTTTTCTGAAACAAAGAGTTTTATTCAGATGATACATTGGTTTAGGGATGATTCACTTTTGGAGGGACATCCAGCACCTATCGACAAGATTGCGATTTTTGATGAAGCTCAGCGGGCTTGGAAAAAGGAGCAGTTAAGTAAGTTCATGCGGACAAAAAAGGGACAATCCCACTTTAATATGTCCGAGCCAGAATGCCTTATTGAGTATATGAACAGGCACAAAGATTGGGCGGTTATTGTATGTTTAGTTGGCGGAGGGCAGGAAATACATGATGGGGAAGCAGGAATTGCAGAATGGTTTAATGCAATAAATGAGCATTTTCCTTCCTGGAAGGTGTTTTGCTCAGACCGTATGGCAGGCTATGAATATGTTGGAAATAGTTCGATTGATGAACTCCTTTCCAATGCAGAAGTTCATAAGTGCCGTGAACTTCATCTGTCGGTTTCTATGAGAAGCTTTAGAAGTGAGCTTGTTTCTGCTTTTGCAAAGGCGATAATCGATGGAGATGAAGCAACTGCAAAGGAACTTTATCCGAAAATCATCCAAGCTGACTCAGCTACCAACAAAATGCGGTATCCAATTCTTTTAACGAGAAATCTTCAGACGGCTAAAGAATGGGTGCGAAATATAAGTCATGGCACAGAACGATATGGAATTATTGCGAGTTCAGGTGCTAAGCGGCTGCGTGCAGATGGTGTCACAGTTCCCAAAGATATTGAGATTGAAAAATGGTTTTTGAATGGAAAAGATGATGTGAACTCTTCATACTTTATGGAAGTTGCGGCATCGGAATTTAAGATTCAGGGGTTGGAAATTGACTACGCCGTTGTTGTATGGGAAGCGGACTACAGGTACTTGGATGGTAAATTCACATACAATAATTTTGCTGGATCTTCTTGGTCAAGGGTTAATAATCCAATTGCTCAGAATTATCAGAAAAATTCTTATCGAGTTTTGCTTACTCGTGCACGGCAAGGTTATATAATTTATGTACCAAAGGGCAATCCTGAAGATGTTACCAGAAATCCTGAATACTATGATCAAACTTACAACTATTTAAAGAAGATTGGCATTATTGAAATTTGATACGATAAGAGTTGGAAAACAACAGGGGGTTACCGTAAAACACGGTAGCCCCCTGCTTCTGTAGAAACTTGACATTTATTATTTGTGAACGCTCTGCAGAAATTACCCTTGACAAATCCTTTCTCATAATGAGATATTGTACTTTTAAAATCTATAAATATGTTGCAGAAACACAACAATAAGTATACTAATATAACGATTGAAAATTAAAGTGAACGGTTGCCTTACGTTTTGCCATTTTCGTATGCGATAGTCACAGCTTTGCAGCAACAAAAGAAATCAATCGTTTTATGATTTAATAACAGTAAAAATCGGAAAGGAAAAATCATTATGAAATACATCTGTACCGTTATATCCGTTTCAGATATTGAGGCTGCAAAAAAGTTTTATAAAGATTTATTTGGATTAAAAATCTATCAGGACTACGGAAAAAATATTGCTTTCACTTGCGGTTTGGCTTTACAACAAGATTTTGATTGGCTTGTAAATCTGCCAAAAGAAAAAGTATTAAAGAAATCGAATAATGTGGAGATTGCATTTGAAGAAAGTGACTTCGACGAATTCTTGATTCGACTGAAACAGTATGAAAACATAGAATATTTAGACGAAGTAATGGAACATACTTGGGGACAGCGCGTCATTCGATTTTATGACTTAGACGGACATATCATAGAAGTAGGAGAAAGTATGAAAATAGTAATTCAACGTTTTCTTTCAACCGGTATGACAATGGAAGAAATATCAAGTAAGATGGACGCTCCCATTGAAGATTTAACTAAATTATTAAATTGTTAATCTTCTAAGTAAATCTAAAAAAGCTGTAGAGATGTGTAGAAATGTTAATACACAAAAAGAATTGCGATACTGCTGAATCTCACGGAGAAACTCATAATCAATATCTATGATTTGTAAGATTTTCAGGTGTTGTACCTGAATCACAATACCCACAACGGTGGAAAAAGATGATATCTTCCATTTAGAAAACATTAGAATATAAAATTCCTATTTGCGCACAGATAATAACGTTGTTCATCCTTATATTATTCACAAAACAACAAAAATTTTTTATAAGATTAAGGTATGTATTATTTGATATGATAAAAGCTTTCAATCAGCAGTATCTATATTAAATTGTGGAAGAATAGCATGTAATTGATGCAACCAATGGGTATAAGAGAGAGCATGAAATCAAAAATGGGAGGAATATATGAAAAAATGGTATAATGAAGAATATTCATTCGAGATTGAGGTAACGGGATTTCTCCGAGGTAACCATACAGAACGGTATTGCAGAAACGGAGAAGAAATAGGAGATAAATATTCCTGCACGTATGGTTGCCCTGTTAATGCTCAAGGGTACGGGATTTGTTCAAAAGTAATGATGATGTTATTTCCCGTCATGGAAGCTGTCAGAAGCGGCGGAAATTTAGAAAATATTGGAGGGACTGATAAATACAGCAAGGATATTGTATGTCCTGATGGCTGTGTTATGTTTAAACTTACAGCCAAAAAATTGGGAAATGAAAATTTTTATAAAGGAAAATTTTTCGATTAAATCTGCTAAACAAATCAGAAGTAAACGGAATAATGCTATCAGTTGAATGACCTTTCCAATCAATATTAATAAAGCTGTATATTTGGGATATACTAGTAATGATTTTATAAAGAAGGGTTATATGCCAATGGATTTTTTTAATATTGAAATCTCATGGAAAGGTATCGGCTATATTGTCATTACTTCTGTGTCTTCTGTCATTGTATTGTTTATTTTAACCCGAATTATGGGTAAAAGACAAATTTCTCAATTAACAATGTTTGACTATATTAATGGTATTACCATCGGTTCTATTGCTGCTGAAATGGCTACAGCATTGGATGGTGATGTTTGGCAGCCACTGTTCGCTATGATTATTTATGCTTTTTTTGCAATTATGATTTCTTATATCAGCATGAAATCCATAAAAGCACGTCGCTTTCTGGTAGGAAGACCATTTTTGTTATATGAAAATGGAAAATTGTTTGAAAAGAATTTAAAGAAAGCAAAATTGGACATCAACGAGTTCTTGACAGAATGCAGAACAAACGGATATTTTTATTTATCTGATATTCAATCTGCAATTTTTGAAACCAATGGTAAAATCAGCTTTATACCCGTTTCTACCAAACGGCCTGTTACACCGCAGGACCTGAATATCAATGTTGCAAAAGAAGCCCCTGTTGCCAATGTGATTATGGATGGGCATATTATGCAGGAAAATCTCAGACATACCGGTAATGATGAAATCTGGCTTAAAAAGCAATTGCACGCACAGGGCGTTTCTCATATCAAGGATGTATTCTTGGCCACTTGCGATTGCAACAATACACTTGAAGTATATGTAAAATTGAAAAAAGAAAACAAAAAATACATTTTTGAATAAGACAAAGAAGCAGGTTTCTATATGAAAACCCGCTTCTTTTTTATTCTGCAATGACAGAAATTCGTTGCTGAATATGATTGCCGTTCACAGCTTCGTCTACCATTGCTATCGCATAGTCAGCATAACTGATAACACTTTCTCCGTTTTTGTTTACAAAGAATTCTTCTCCTCCAAGAATATACTTTCCTGTTCTTACTCCATCTGCCTGAAAATCTGCGGCAGGGCTGATGTAAGTCCATTTTACATCGTTTCTGTCTCGCAGTTCATTTAATGCCTTATTCATGTTGAAAGCAAGAGGCTTAAACATTTCGGGAAAATTTTTTCCGTCCATCAGTTGTTGTGTATGTTCAAAGTTTGTGTACAAACTGCCTGCACCGCCTACAACTAAAAGTCTGATATCTGTATTGCTTAAAATATCACATAGGTGTTTTAAAGATGTACTGTGTTGAGAAAGTGTTTCATCTGTCCAAGCTCCAAACGCATCAATAACAACGTCAAATTCTTTCAAATCATTTGTGGTTAAATCAAATAAATCTTTTTGAATGACTCGTTTTGTATTGGAACAATTTTCTCCTCTTACTACTGCAGTTACATCAAGTCTTCTCTGTACCGCCTCATTTACAATACGTGTTCCTGCTTTTCCGTTTGCGCATACAACTGCAATTTTCATAAAAATGACCTCCTCTGGATAAAACAAGCTTGTCTTTTCTTGCTTGCAAGTTTATAATAAATCCATAACACCTATATGTAAAGTACGCACTTTTTAGTGCTATAGTTACCAAAAGGATACTATTAGAAGGGATCATACCGTATGAAAAAAGAATTGCCTGCTTGCCCTGTTGAAACAACACTCATGTTAATCAGCAATCGCTGGAATGTGTTAATCTTAAGAGATTTAATGGAAGGAACCAAACGATTTGGGGAATTAAAAAAATCACTGGGAAATATCTCACAAAAAGTATTGACAGCAAATTTAAGAGCCATGGAAGAAAACGGACTATTAATCAGAACAGTATATGCCCAAGTGCCTCCTAAAGTAGAATATACACTCACCGACACAGGGTACAGTCTAAAGCCTGTTTTAGATGCTATGGTGCAATGGGGGATAAAATATCAATTACAAATTCAAAACTCATGATAAAACAATCACAGCAGGCAGGTACGTTTTGTGATTTTTGTAATGAAGAACACTGTGCTCATAAATGGATAAAATATTGTACACGAAAAATACATAAACAAATCATAAATTTAAGCAAAATCTTCCTAAAAACAGTACCGTGAGACAATATTTCTTGACATTTTGACTATAATATGATGTAATAGAAGCGTTGTAAAAGAAAATACACAAGTACTTTATTTAGGTGGTAATATTCATGCATAAAGATTTTAGCTTTGAAGATTTAAACTTCAAACAAGAGACAACAGAACATTTGTTATATTCTATGATTGAAGTGCTTCACGATGCAGGCTTTCGTGTAACAACTCAGCGTAAAATTATTTTGGAAGCCATTGCTCAACAAGTGGGGTGGCACGTACACCCTAAGGATGTATTTTCTTACGTACAAAAGAAAGATGACACCATTGGTTTGGCAACCGTATATCGTACATTGAAAATGTTAGAGGATATGGACCTTTTGAATAAAGTATATATGATGGGACAACAAAACGTACATCCCAATGATCCAAACCATGAAGTGCACTATCATTTGATTTGCCTCAAGTGCGGTGCTATCCGTGATGTAAAAGACAGTATGTTGGAATCTATCAATGAACATGTAAAAAATGAGTACGGTTTTTCTACAACTCAAACGAAACTTTCCTTATATGGATTATGCGAAGACTGCGAACGTTTTATGAAAAAGAAATAAAACAATATCAGCATCATATTGCAAAAACCTGTTGTTATAGCGTTCAGTTATAGCAACAGGTTTTTTAGTAATTTAAATAAATAATAATTTTTACTTACACAAGTTCACGGCCTCTATGTGATTTTGGCGTAAAAACAACAATGAAATTCATTTCGCCATCAGATACATTTCGCATCTGGTGTGCTTCCATCGGGTCAATTTTAATTCCAGTACCCACTTTCAACTGTACGGCTTCATTCTTAAACTGCATTATTGCTTCACCCGAAAGAATATAAAAATTGTTTTGTGATAAAAATGCATATTCTCTTCTGTGTGCGGCGGAATCTTTTCTGCGATGACGCTTCATTCATCTGTTGTGATACAATGCCATCCAACACAAACTTTTTTCCAATTGTAGTGTTCTGTATTTTCTCTGTTTATAAGTTTCCTATTTTGTTTCGATAAATATCATATTTATTTATATTTTTTATATAAAGCAGGAAGTATTTCTGCTAAATTACGATATTCAATTGCACAATGTTCCGCCATTCCACACGCCATAGAATTGTTAATCATCAACTTACGAAGAAGAGGGTTCATCGTTCTTCCAAGCCAAAATCGACTAGTGAGTAAAAGACCATCCTGCGTCTGATAAAAAATATGTGCCATTTCCGTATGCCAAATCAAACCATTGAACGCACCTACATGACCACAGACTATTAAGGGAATATTGTTCTTTTTCATAGATAATCTGGAAAAGCCAAACTCCTCCGGTGCCACAAAGTCTATGCGAAGCGGCATCCGCATTCCACCGATCTTTTCTGTCGGAAGCTGTGTATTATCTTGAAATGGCGGTTGTGTTTCCTGCTCAAAGTAACCGGCACACCGGCGTGGATATCCTATTCCGAAGTGCGCACCGGGAAACCAGACTTGATACCGTTCTTTTGCCTGTGGATGCCACCAAAACCACCATGCAACCATCTCGGCCGTGAGTCCAGACATAGGACAGTACATGGAAACAAGATAGCTCCCATCGGAAAATCTACCATAACCAGCCTCCATCTGTAAAGAAGACTTGCATAGTACATCATTTTTTCTGTCAAATGGGGTTAGTGTAATATTACAGGCTGCAATGCTTTTTTTAATCTCATCGGGTATGGACGGCAATTCCTTTTGCTTTAATTCTGAGATATCCATTAAAAGGGCTCCTTTTCATACAAATTAAAACTTGTTATTCTATTTTCCGTTAAAGGTATACCACCAAGGTGTGAAAATTTCCATATTTGTTTTCTTTCAAGGGTAACGCTATTGTCTACCGACAAGCCCTGCTTTATTGCTATTTGCAAGTCTAAAACAATAGGTTAGCGTTTTCTTCTATCCACTGTGCTGTAAGGTAATAAGCGTTACACTCATTAGTTGTAAATCAATTTGCTACATAGAAATTCTCTTACCTTTTCTTGTATCTCATTCATTCTTCTAACCCACAATATTGGGCTTTCGGTTTAAGGAGTTCCACATATAACCTTTTATAGTTTGTATTTCTATTATTTTCATTATACTATACTTAAAAACTACATATAAATATTTTCTATATACGTTTATCTTATTATAACACTCATATTGGAACTCTGACTACACAAATTGCTTTCTTTACAAAAACAAGGAGTAATTAACAAGTATTTTCATTCTTAAATATTATTCATTTGGTATGTATATAGATTTTTAGTCGTCACTCTGAAATAACATGTTAAAAGTGAAGAAACATCAGCGAAGGGAGTCAAAGAAGAAGCAAAGCAACTTAAGAGAAAATTTGTTATAAAAAATTCAATTTCTTTCAAATCACACATCCTCATTCCAAAAAAGTGAAGGAAAGACAGAAAAAAGGATTGTTATTTTAAGGTACTGCACGAAATTTCTTTTGTGATATCTATGGTACGATACACATATATTCTAACGGGTGATACAATTGAAAGTATTAAAACAATGGATTCAAAAACCATTATTTATTCCATGTATCCTATTCGTTTGCGTAATTGCAGGTATTGTTGGCACCTTGTTTTTAACAATGCCTGTAATAAAAACTGTAACTGCCACTACAGATCCTGCTTCCCGTATTATTATTTTGGATGCCGGTCACGGAGGGGAAGACGGAGGAACTTCCAGTACGGATGGTACAAAAGAAAAAGACATTAATTTAGCCGTTACATTGCGTTTAAAAGCCATGTTGGAATCGGCCGGATTTCAAGTGAAAATGACACGGGAGACTGATATTGCCGTAAACGATCCAAATTTAGATACTGTGAAGCAGCGTAAAGTATCTGATATTAAAAATCGATTAAAATTAATTCAAAATACGCCAAATTGCATTTTTATCAGTATTCATCAAAATCATTTTTCGGAATCCAAATACAACGGAACACAAGTATTTTACTCTAAAAATCATGAGGACAGCAAAGCGATTGCGGAAGATATTCAAAATCAAGTTGTGACTTTTATTCAGCCGGAAAATAAAAGAGAAATAAAACCTGCTACAGAATCTATCTATTTACTATGGAATACAAATGTTCCTGCAGTATTGGTAGAATGTGGTTTCTTATCAAATCCATCCGAAGCACAATTGTTAAAAGATGCTTCTTATCAAGACAAAATGGCATTTTCTATTTTTTGTGGAATTTTAAAGTATATGAGTCAATAGCACAAATAACGCACCAAACCCTATGCTTGCAACATAAGGTTTGGTGCGTTATAATTTACATAATATCTGATAACTCATATTATATTGAAATGGGTTGGGAAGGAATTATAACGATATGGCTTCAAAAACGAAAGTGCAATATGTGTGTACAGAATGTGGATTTGAATCTGCCAAATGGTACGGCAAATGTCCCAGCTGTAATGCTTGGAATACGATGGAAGAAGAAGTTCGCAATACAACAACTACTGCAAAACGTATTCATTCTGCTGTTGGCAGCGGTATCATTGCAAAACCTGTAGGATTACACGAAATTGACAGTACAGAGGAACAACGATATCATACCGGTTTATCCGAACTGGACAGAGTACTGGGCGGCGGCTTGGTAAAAGGTTCCTTGGTTCTTATCAGCGGTGATCCCGGTATCGGCAAATCCACCATTCTGCTTCAAATATGCCAATACATGGGGAATACATTAAAAATACTATATGTGTCGGGAGAAGAATCGGTAAAACAAATCAAGCTGCGTGCATCACGTTTGGGGGTTACCAGCGACAATCTGTCATTAATGGCGGAAACGGATATCCAGGCCATTTTAGAGCAAGTGCGAGTAGTAAAGCCTGATATTTTAATTGTCGATTCGATTCAAACTATGAATCATACAGATATTACTTCCTCGCCGGGCAGTATTACCCAGGTCAGAGAATGTACCAATGCCATTATGCACACTGCAAAAGATTTGGAAATTCCTGCATTGGTTGTAGGACATGTAAACAAAGACGGCGCTATTGCAGGACCAAAAGTATTGGAACACATTGTAGATGCTGTCCTATATTTTGAGGGAGACAGACATAATTCCTATCGAATTTTGAGGGCTGTAAAAAATCGTTACGGTTCGACCAACGAAATTGGTGTTTTCGACATGACTGAGACAGGTCTGCAAGAGATAGAAAATCCTTCAATCGCTTTACTGTCAGGCCGACCGCAATACACTGCCGGAACCTGTGTCACTTGCGTTATGGAAGGCTCCAGACCTATTTTAGCGGAAATTCAAGGTTTGGCTTCCACAACAGGATTTGGAAATCCACGGCGTATGTCTACCGGATTTGACTATAATCGTATGTCTCTATTACTGGCTGTTTTGGAAAAACGCGCAGGATATTATTTTTCAAATTTAGATGCATATATTAATGTAGTAGGCGGATTAAGATTGGACGAACCTGCTGTTGATTTGGCTGTTGCTATGGCACTGGTATCCAGTTTAAAAGACGTACCAATCAGTGAGAATTGTTTAGTGTTTGGAGAAATAGGATTGGCAGGCGAATTGCGTTCCGTAAGTCATATTAATGCACGTATTTCCGAGGCAATACATTTAGGATTTCAAAAATGCATTGTTCCTTATCATAATTTGAAACAAATAACGGTAAACTCTCAAAAAATTCAAATCATTGGTGTGCGACATGTGAGGGAGGCGTTTGAGGCGGCAACGGACACTTAAAGCAATACGTCCGAGTTGGAGATGATGCGGTTTTCTTTTTTATTTGAATCCGATGTACACAGCCATGATTGGAAATATTGGTTACAATGGTAGGCGTTTCTAAAGTACAATAACCGTCTACTTGATAAATACAATCTGAAGAACAAGGAATCATACTAAACATACAAATTTCACCTCGAATGATTTATAGTTTATTATGACTGATTTGATAATGAAAGATACATTTTAAGATAAAATTTATTGTTTGGACAATGATATCAAACACACATAAATGAAAAGTACATTTCAGATTTTTGATTTTGTATGTTTATCATTAAAGATACAGATATGAAATGGAAATAAATACGTAAATGAAAACCGTTTGAAAGAAATATCACCAATTATACAAAATGAATATTTTGTATAATTGAGGTGACAGATAAATAGAATTGCAGAAAAACTACTTGATACTCACAACAATACTGATTATACTATGAATACACAGAAATTATATTTTTCTTTCATCCGACATATTGGAGCGTAATAATTTTATGAATCATAACCATCAAATCGATTCCGAACATAGTGATTCCATTAATGAATCGCGTGTTTATAAAATCAGTCATACACGTCGTTGGATAGAATTCAGTATTGTAATTATTGTTGTTGCTGTACTTGCCATTATTGTAATACCTACTATTACAACCATTTCAAAATCTGCCGACTATTCCACTGCTTATACTCATAGTAAAGATATCGTTGGAGCTTTTGAAGTTGCACATGCTGATGCACAGTACGAATCTGTTACAATTCCTTCCTCAACTATCACATTTACCAGTAACCATCTGAATGATTCTTTAGATACATTAGACCAGTCGGTAGAATCTATTTATTACAATTTTATTGTAGAACGCTTAAAGATATATTTATCCGGTGTGGAAAAACCAAATTGTTCCTTCAAACTTATTAAAACATCAAATTTGATTGTACTGTATTACTGGAATAATGCAAATCAAGCTACGTTATCCAGCGAACCGGGATATCGTAATCCGGATTACGTTTATTATGTGGAAAATCAATCTACCAAATTGGTTACTTATGATGAGTTTATACAGTTGAATCTTTTACCGGTTGATTAATTAAAAAAGGGACTTTATACAACGTATATTGTTCCTTTTTTATCCACTTTATGTATTTTTTATAATAAAAAGTCCATAAAAAATTCGATTTTATACATTTCCAAACAGTTGTATGTAACCATCATTCGTCGGTACGGTCCACCTCCCCTTTCTAAAAAATTATTTTTCTTTTAAAACAAACACACCAGCAACGCTTTCCCCTTTACGTTGCTGGTGTGTTTGTTCTAGAATGTCTCTCTCCTTACATCCTAGTTACATGAAAAGAAATTACTGTCTTCCGCAAGAAAATCTTCTATAATATCCATCATATGTAATGGAGATAATTCATTTAAATTCATGCGTTCAATTAAATTTTCTATTTTCGCTCTGTCTAATGATATATCCGTTACCGTATGTTCACCATAACGAATACCATATCCAATGTAAGATCCAATCTCCTCATGATCAATAGTTGTTGCAATTAATTCATACTTCCCATTTAACAATATACCCTCTCCTGACACCTCTCAATTAATCTTTCAAACTAAACTGTACACTGTATAAACCTTAGACATCTTACGCTATACCTTTTGCACTTCTTTCCTGCTTTTACATTATATTCCTAGGCTACTTTACTGTCAATACTTTTTGTAATTCATTTGTCACTTAATTGTTATTTTATGGAAAACAACAATTTTCAACATCAAAATATTGTTAATTTGCTAATTTAAAATACAAAATATAGGTCAAAAAAGTTACAAAACTATCATTTTATTCTCTTTATCAGCTCAACTATCATTTGATATTTTTTCAAAGGTGTCATCAAATAATAACCATCGCAATCATGTCCAATTTTTGATACCAAATCCATACAATAATCTAACGAAATTTGTTGCACACATTCAGACTCTTTTCCTTCCATCTGCGACACAATTTTTTCAGGTATATCTATGCCTGCTACTTCGTTATTTAAAAACACTGCGTTCCGATGACTGACAATTGGCATAAAGCCCGCCAGTATTTTTACACTCAGTGTTTGTTTGGCCAGTTTTAAATTTTCGATTGCATCTTCAGAATAAATCGGTTGTGTTAAGAAAAAACGTACACCCATTTCTTGCTTTTTCAACGCACGTTTTAATTCAAATTCAAATCTTTTGGAATTTACATTCAAGGCACCGCCAATAAAGTATGGATTGGACTGAAAAATATCTTGATTTAATGTTTGTATATACTCAATCAAATGATAAGAATTGGTACTAAATACACCTTTTATTTCACGGCGATTATCTGCCGGCACAGGATCTCCTGTTACAACAAGCACGTTATGTATACTCTCGATATTACCGCCGACTAAAATAGATTTTAAACCAATCATATTTTGGTCACGGCAAGTAAAGTGTGGTATGGTTGGAATTCCAACTTCACGTTGAATTTTGGCAGCCATCATAAAACTGCTCGCCCTTGCTCTTGCCAAAGGACTGTCTGCAATTGTAATGGCGTCTGCACCTGCCTCTTTTAAAATAGGAGCTGCTTCTTGAATGTGGCTGTAATTGGCATCAAAAGGAGGGTCCAGTTCAACTGCGATTACCTTTTGATTATGATTCAATTTTTCAGCAAAAGGATTCTTGACACTTTCTGCTTGCGGTGTCTCATCTTTTATTGTAATACGCGGTATTTCTGTACTTATATTGGTTTTCTGAAGATATTTCGCCACAGTCTTAATATGATTCGGAGTAGTACCGCAGCATCCGCCTAGTATTTTTACTCCTTGCTGATACATTTGTACCATTTTGTCCGCAAAGTAAGTTTCGTTATCAATAAATAATGTACGTCCGTTGACGCTCAGCGGATAACCGGAATTTGGCATGACACTTAATGGTTTGGAAACTGTCAGCTCGGAAACAATTTGCAGCAAATGAGAGGGTCCGCACATACAATTTAAACCAAACGCATCTATATCCCAATTTTTACTCTGCGCTGCCAGCTTTTTGAGTGGAATTCCTTTTCTGGTATAGCCGTCTTGGTCCACCGCAAATGACGTAATGACAAATGCGTCCGGATGTTTTTGCTTAATATATCCGGCCAAACGAAATACAGAGTCATCTTGTGCGGTTTCCAACAAAAAATAATTTGCTCCCAAAGACAAAAACAAATCCGCAATTTGATAAAGTTCATCAATAGAGTCATCCTCAGTAAAAATAGGCCCTATATCAGCAAAAACAAATACTTTTTGATTGGCTATCGCTTGATTTGCCAACTTCCAAGCCTGCGTTATAATTTCACGCACTGAAGAAAAATCTTTTTTTAGTGAAATGGTATTGGCAGCAAACGTATTTGTTTTAATTGCCATAGCCCCTGCTTCGATGTATTCTTGATGAATTTCCAGCACACGTTCAGGATATTCGATGCATGCTAATTCACATGGTTGTTCACTGTGATATTTTTTGCTGTAATAAGTTCCGAATGCACCGTCAAACAGAACATAGTCGTAAGATTGCAAAATTAACATATGATAATATCTCCAAATTAAATAAGATAGTAGTTATTATACATGACAACAAAAATAAATACAATTCCGGTATACAAAAAATGATGTACAAAATAATCAAATATTTTTTGAGATATTCGTTTTTAAACATTTAGCGTAAATACAATGATATAAAAAAGCACTTAAGACACTTTTTTACTCCATAAATCTTATGTTTCAAATCCTAAGGACAAAAAACAAAATAGCCTTAATAAAATATGTTCGTATTCCATGGGATTTCTGCCAAATTTTATTGAAACCAAATGTAAATAGTGATATACTTTATAAGTATATATGTGCTCATACAAGCTTTGGCTATACTGGGCATAAAGCAAACCATGCTTTAATACGGAACAAATTCTAATCATGAAAGGATTATTTGAAATATGATTTGTGTCAACCAATATCATACCCACCTTTGCGGCGAGGTAAGTGAAGCAGATATCGGAAAAAAAATACGCGTTGCAGGTTGGGTAGAAAATATCCGTGACCACGGAGGCATTCAATTCTTAGATGTAAGGGACCACTACGGTGTTGTACAAGTTGTTGTTTATGACGAAGCTATGCTCTCTGATGTAAACAGACAATGTTGTATTACAGTAGAAGGAGAAGTTATTTTAAGAAGTGAGGACACAATCAACCCTAAAATTGCAACGGGTAAGGTGGAAGTAAAAACAGAAACTTTAACTGTGTTGGGTAAAGCGCCTTCCAGTTTACCGTTTGAAGTGGACAGTTCCACAGAAACAAAAGAAGATGTGCGTTTAAAATATCGTTTTTTGGATTTAAGAAATCCAAAAGTACACAATAATATTGTATTACGTTCACAAGTAATTTCATTTTTACGTAATAAAATGAGCGAATTGGGCTTTTTGGATATTCAAACACCAATTCTTTCTACCTCTTCTCCCGAAGGTGCACGCGATTACTTAATTCCAAGCAGAAAGCATCACGGTAAGTTTTATGCTTTGCCACAAGCACCGCAAATTTTTAAACAGCTGCTTATGGTTTCCGGTTTTGACCGTTATTTTCAGGTGGCCCCTTGCTTCCGCGATGAAGACGCAAGAGCAGACCGTTCTCCTGGTGAATTTTATCAATTAGACTTTGAAATGGCCTTTGCAACACAGGAAGATGTATTGCAGATTGCAGAAGAAGTAATCTCCGAAACATTTAAAAAGTTCTCAGATAAAAAAGTGTCTGACACACCTTTCCCACGTATTCCTTATGCGGAAGCTATGCTGCGTTACGGTACGGATAAACCGGATCTGAGAAATCCATTGGAGATTGTAGATATCACTGAAATTTTTGAAACATCTACCTTTGCACCTTTTAAAAATAAAACAGTACGCGCAATTAATGTACCAAACTGCGCTTCAAAACCAAAAAGCTTTTTCGAAAACATGCTGAAATATGCAACAGAAGAACTTGAAATGATGGGTCTTGGTTACATCAAAGTGACCGATGAAATGGAATTTTTGGGCCCTATCAATAAATTCATTCCGGATGACCAGCGTGATAACTTAATCAAGAAAGCAGGTTTGGTCCCCGGTTGTGTGCTTTACTTTATTGCTGATGAAACAAATGCTGCAGCCAAACTGGCAGGTCAAATCCGTGCTGAACTTGGCCGTCGTTTGGAATTGATTGATAACAGTGAATTTAAAATGTGCTTTATCGTTGACTTCCCAATGTACGAAATTGATGAAGAAACCGGTGCCTATATTTTCACTCATAATCCGTTCTCTATGCCGCAAGGCGGATTGCAGGCTTTGCTGGAGAAAGAGCCAACCGAAATACTTGCTTATCAATACGATATTGTTTGCAACGGCGTCGAACTTTCTTCCGGAGCTGTAAGAAACCACGACTTGCCAACCATGATAAAAGCATTTGAGATTGCCGGTTATACAGAAGAGAAAATTGAAGAAAGTTTCCCGGCACTATATAACGCATTCAAATTCGGTCCACCACCGCACGCAGGTATGGCTCCTGGCATTGACCGTATGATTATGCTTCTGACAGAGGAAGAAAACATTCGCGAAGTCATTCCGTTCCCAATGAACAGCAACGCACAAGATTTATTGCTTGGTGCGCCTACTGAGGTAACAGAACAGCAACTGCGCGAAGTGCATATTAAAATCAGATAAACGAAAGGAGGCTCTCCTAATATGGTAACACGTGAAGATGTTCTGCAAATGGCGAGACTTTCCAAACTGTATATCAAAGAAGAAGAACTGGACGCTTTAACAAAAGATATGGATAACATCATTGCATTTGCTGAAACAATCAGCGCTGCTCAATGTGAACAAACCAACTTTGATAATATCAACAATCTCTCTAATGTATTACGGGAAGACGTTGTGGTTCCTTCTTACGACAGAGAAGAAATTTTAAAGAATGCGGAAAGTCAAGACGAAGGATATTTCCTTGTAAAAAGACGTTCTTAATTGATATTTGGTCTCACTTTATTAGAAAGGCATGGCTGTTACATGGAAACAAACTTTAGTAAAATTAAAGCAACCGGCAAACTCCTTTCCTCAAAACAAATTTCTTGTGAGGAACTGACAAAACAGTACCTTGCAAGCATCGAAAAAGAAAACCAAGTGTTAAACGCTTACGTAAAAGTAACTGAGGAACAAGCGCTGGCAACTGCGAAAAAAGTAGACGAAAAAATTATGCGCGGGGAATCTCTTCTTCCGTTAGAAGGAATTCCTATGTCATTAAAAGATAACATTTCTACCAAAGGTATTGAAACTACCTGCTGTTCTAAAATATTGCAGGGTTATACTCCAATTTACAATGCTACTGTCTGGGATTTACTTCAAAATCAAAATGCAGTTTTACTGGGCAAAACCAATATGGACGAATTTGCAATGGGTTCTTCCAGTGAAACTTCCTGCTTTGGCGGTTCTTTTAATCCTCATAATCCTAATCACGTTGCAGGCGGCAGTTCCGGCGGCGCTGCTTCCTGCGTCAGCGGAAATATTGCTGTATTTGGTTTGGGTTCCGACACAGGCGGTTCTATTCGCCAGCCTGCAAGTTTTTGCGGCGTTGTTGGCTTAAAGCCAACTTACGGAACCGTTTCCCGCTACGGACTGATTGCATATGCTTCCAGCTTTGACCAAATTGGCCCTATTACTACCTCTGTTGAAGATGCAGCTTTGGTATTTGACGCCATTGCACAGCATGACCCTATGGATTCCACTTCTCAAGGAAAAAAAGAATCTGCTTCAGCTTCTTTAACCAAAGAAATTAAGGGTATGAAAATTGGCATTGTAAAAGAGTATTTTGAAGGCATTAACGAAGATGTTCGCACTGCTATGGAAAAATCCATTGAAACATATCGCCAATTGGGCGCTGAAATAGTAGAATGCTCTATCCCTGAAATCAAATACGGATTGCCTGTATACTACATTTTGGCATGTGCCGAAGCCTCATCCAACTTAGGACGTTATGACGGCATTCGTTACGGATATAAAGTACCTCATTATGAGGATATCAATGAAATGATTTGCAAAACACGCAGTGAAGGATTTGGTGCAGAAGTTAAGCACAGAATTTTACTTGGTACCTATGTATTAAGCGCAGGATACTACGATGCTTATTATAAAAAAGCACAAAATCTGCGCGGTGTGATTGTAAATGCATTTAAGCGTGTATTTGAAACTTGTGATGTTATTTTGGCACCAACCGTACCAATGACATCTTTTGAACGCGGACAAACACAAAAAGACGCAGTACAAACATATCAAACCGATATTTGTACTGTTCCCGTTAATATTGCCGGTCTCCCTGCTGTATCTGTTCCATGCGGATTTGACAGCAAAGGCCTGCCTATTGGTTTACAGTTGATTGGAAATAATTTCTGTGAATCGACTATTTTAAATGCTGCTTATCAATTTGAAGCAGCCACAAGAGAAAACGGCACATTTAAAGCTGTGGAAATGGGGGTTGCACTATGAAATACGAATTGGTATCCGGACTGGAAACCCACGTAGAACTTTCTACCAATACAAAAATTTTCTGCAGCTGTACCACAGATTTTGGCGGAGAACAAAATACACACTGTTGCCCTATTTGTATCGGCTTACCCGGCACTTTGCCAAAGTTAAATCAAAAAGTAGTAGATTATGCTATCATGGCAGGATTGGCAACCAACTGCGAAATTTCTCATATATCTAAAATGGACCGTAAAAACTACTGCTATCCAGATTTACCAAAAGCGTACCAAATCTCTCAATTTGATATGCCACTTTGTAAAAATGGGTATATCGAATTGTCCAATGGCAGAAAAATCGGCATTACCCGTATTCATATTGAAGAAGACGCAGGAAAATTGGTACATCAACGCGGCAATACCTATGTAGACTATAACCGCGGCGGCGTACCGCTGATTGAAATTGTATCTGAACCTGATATTCGCTCCATTGATGAGGCAAGAGAATACGTAGAAAAACTGCAAATGATTATGAGATATATCGGCGTTTCCGACTGTAAAATGCAGGAAGGTTCCTTGCGTTGTGACGTCAATATTTCTTTACGTCCTGTCGGTTCCACCGAATTTGGTACCAGAACCGAAATTAAAAATATGAACTCCTTTACTTATATGACAAAAGCAATGGAGTATGAAGTAAGCCGTCAAGCTGAACTATTAGACGAAGGCAAAGAGGTTACACAGGAAACCTTACGCTACATTGTAGAAGAAAACAGAACGGAAAGTATGCGCGGCAAAGAAGATGCCAACGACTATCGCTATTTCAGAGAGCCTGATTTGGTTACAATTGAAGTGAGCCAAGAAAAAATTGACCACTTTAAATCTCTTCTTCCAGAATTACCTGATGCAAAATTTGCCCGTTATGTCAATGAACTTGGTATTCCTGAAGTAGATGCAGGATTATTGGTCAAATTCCGCAAAGTGGCAGAATATTTTGAAAAAGCCAGTGAAGGCGTTGCAAATCCCAAAGTAGTTGCAAACTGCATTATTGGCCAAATTTTCAGACGTGTGGAGAACGAAACCGAGAAAGAAGCTTTTGATATTGCACTATCCCCTGAATACTTGAGAGATCTTGTTCTTCTGCTGGATAGCGGCAAAATTAAAATGAATCTTTTAAAATCCACATTGGAAAAAATGCTGGATGAAGGCAAACCGGCAACCGACTTTATCAAAGAGGAAGACATGGGCGGTGTAGATGCCGATACATTAAAAAAATTATGTACAGATGCCATTGCAAGTAATCCAAATGCTGTTGCCGACTACTTAGGCGGTAAAGAAAAGGCTTTAAAGTCTTTGCTTGGCTTTGTAATGAAAAACTCACGCGGTCGTGCAGATGCGGTGGAAGCTGAAAAACTGTTGATAGAAATGGTAAATGCTTCAAAATAATATTGCATAAACAAAAAGCAAGAAAGCTTTTATAAAGCTTTCTTGCTTTTTTATTTATTTGTATATATTTGCTGCAACATATTTCCTGTCGCTTTATAATATCCCTCTGTCACTGCTTTCAAAAATCGTTCTTTATTTTCATGTCCCCATTCTAGTTTTATCTTTTTTCCGTCTTGCAGATAAAAAGTATAGATTCTTCCTATACTAAAACTCCTCACGTCCGTATACTCATATCTTTTACGCCTGCCGAAAGAATTTTGGTAATAAAAACCTGTTTCATCATAAGTGATTTTAAAGTGATAAAATGCAATGAGCAGTATGATATCTACAGCAAGCATGCAGGCAAATAAAATCCAAATGAAAACAGGATATTCATTGGTATATAACATAATAAAAATAAAAAAAGCAACTCCAATGATAAGTACCACATTAAAAATAATGCATAAGACTGGTGATATTCTGACCTGATGATTATCAGCAGCATTTTTGTTCCGATAGGAAACAAATACCATCACTCCCACCACTACAATAGTGGGAACGATAATTGGTATGATATTAAGAAAAGTTTCCATCTTGCTCCTCCTTGTGTATTCAATGCATTTGTACATAAAATAAATTTTACTATAGCAAATATAATTTTAAAAGAGTCAGAGATAACCTTTCACAAATGTATTGTATAAAATATTTGTGAAAGGTTATCAATAATTTCAATTTTTATCGAATTCACTCTAAGCACCTCTCTTCTCAGCTTTTCAAAGAAGATTACACATATGATTGGTGTTGATGTAAAACAGATTACTTCTATTTTCTATTATTGATACAAAAACCCTTTTTCTCTCTCCTTTGACTTTACCTGTTCACTATTTTTTTCTTCATGATATTGAAGAAAGCCTTAAAATGGAAGTAAAGCAATTTTTACATGTGCTATACTAAATTTAAAAAGGAAATTGGCAAAAATAAAAAAGAGGTAGGTAAAATGAAGAAAACACCAAACTTACTCTTATTTATATTAGCTGGAATCACAGCAGTAAGCTGCACCGCTTGTTCTACCGGTAAAGAAAGTTTATAATACGAATGAATCATTACTAATCAGTAGTAATGCAAATACACAAGGTACTGTCCATGTAAAAGGCATAGTTTCAAACACAGATGTGAAAACCGATTCGGACAATATAACACAAATCTATACCACACATTTTTGAGAAACAAACGCGGTTACTTATCCAAGTTTTACATTTGACTATCCGAATAATTGGACTATATCTCACGAAGAAGTAACGCAAACGAATGAAACAGTCTTACTGGCCAATGAAAGAGATGTAACCATTCAATTTTATATATATTGGCGGTGTAGCTGAAGGCAATTTGGTCGGAGGTTCTGCAACAGATATGCTGCGTGTAGAAGTTTCTAAAGCAAAGGATTCCAGCTTTATGCCTGGACATGTACAATAAACTAACCATACAGATTTGGGAACATTTATGGTAGCAAAATTAAAGGTAACAGGACATTTAGATATGAAGTCTGATACAGACTTTGAAAATGTGGATGGTGCTATTTCTTATGCGGTACTTCCTGAGTCCAGCATTGGTATCGCTGATAATGTAAGGGGACCATTTGAAAGTGAATTTTCATTTTGGTACAGCGGTTACGTTTCTTTGATTGCAAGTTCTCCAGACGGACAATTTACAGAAACAGAAGAACAGCAAGTAATAAAAATTCTTTCCAGTTTTAGAGTAGGAGCATAATAAACAATAAAAAGAGATTTCAAAACAGTAACCCACTGCATTGAAATCTCTTTTTCATCGTATTCTGAATTATTTTATTTTGTACATTTCTCTTTCATTCTTCCATAAAATGAATATAAATAAAAAATAATGAACAGAAGAGATTATTCTCTATAAACATTAGAATATGTTTCAATATCCATATTACTTATAAAAATATCAAATGAAAAGAAATCAATTTATGTTTGTATAACTAAAAAGTTCTATTTCGTACATTGCCGTATGCGCTCTCATTAAAAGAAAGGAAATTAACATGTAAAAATACGATTTGCTCTTTCAATATCTTCCCTGTTTCCTTCCCTGTATTTTGCAAACGGAAATTCTAGTTGGAGTGTTTGATATTTTTCTTCACATAGCTTTCTAAATGGGAGAAACTCTACTTTTTCAATGCAAGTATATCCCCCCTGAAGCATTCCTTTTAAACGGAGAAGCTGTTCTGTAGAATCATTTAAATCGGGTACAAGTACATGACGAATCCAAGTGCGAATATTTCGTTTTTCTAAGACGGCTAAAAAGTGCATGACCGTATCCATATCTGCTTTTGTATGCAAATGATACAATTCTTTATCTGAAAACTTGATATCAAGCAGTACCATATCTGTTACATTGAGTAAATCCAAGACCTCATCATTCAGGATACAGCCACTGGTGTCCAAACAAGTATGAATCTGGTGTTTTTTACATAAAGAAAAAAGTTCTTTTATAAATACAGGCTGTAATAGCGCTTCTCCTCCTGAGACTGTCACACCACCATGGTCTCCAAAATAATATTTGTATTTTAATATTCGGTTGAATACTTGCTGAGGGGTTTCATAATAGGTATAGTTCTGCCTATGCCAAGTGTCAGGATTATGACAGTATCCGCAGCGAAGCGGACATCCTTGCATAAAAACCAAAAAACGTATTCCCGGACCATCCAAAGTACCCATACTTTGAAAGGAATGAATATATCCTTTTGTCATATTACATTGCCTCATGGAATGTGCGCTTGATGACTTCTTTTTGCTGTTCTTTGGACAGCTTATGAAAATTAACGGCATATCCTGATACACGGATGGTCAAATTGGGATATTTAGAAGGGTCTTCATATGCTTCTTCCAATGTTTTACGATTTAGTACGTTGACATTGATATGCTGCGCTTGCTGTAAAAAATATCCGTCTAAAATCACCACTAAATGATTCACTCTACTGTTTTCTTCACTGCCCAACGACTGAGGTGTAATGGAAAACGTATTAGAAATACCGTCCCTGCAATCATCATAAGATAGTTTAGCAACAGAGTTTAAGGAAGCCAAAGCTCCGTTTTCTTCTCTATTGTGCATGGGATTTGCCCCAGGCGCAAATGCTTCTTTTGCTTTTCTTCCGTCAGGCGTAGCACCTGTTTTTTTACCATACATTACATTTGAAGTAATGGTTAGCACAGATAATGTATGGATTGCATTGCGATATGTCTTTGTTTTACGAAGTTCGGTTATCATATCATGTAAAATTTCCCGGGCAATCGTATCCACTCTGTCATCGTCATTTCCGTACTTTGGAAATTTACCTATGGTTTCAAAATCCACGATATAACCGTTTTCATTGCGGATTGGTTTTACCGTTGCATATTTGATTGCACTGAGTGAATCTGCTAACACGGACAATCCTGCTACACCACAGGCCATAAATCGTTCTACCTCTGTGTCATGCAAAGCCATTTGTGTTTTTTCATAAGCATATTTATCGTGCATGTAGTGAATTACATTTAATGTATTGATATATAGCTTGCAAATCCATTCTTTATACATTTGAAATCGTTGCATTACCTTATCATAATCCAATATTTCATCCGGATAAACCGTTCCTTTTGGACCAGCTTGTGAGTTGGAAAAGGTATCAAATCCTCCGTTTAAGGCTAACAGCAACAATTTTGGAAGGTTGCAGCGTGCGCCAAAGAATTGCATTTGCTTGCCTATTTTCATTGCGGATACACAGCAAGCAATTCCATAGTCATCACCGTAAATGGGTCGCATTAAATCATCATTTTCATATTGAATGGAATCCGTATCAATGGATACCTTTGCGCAAAACGCTTTAAAAGGTTCAGGTAATTGTTTCGACCAAAGAACCGTTAAATTTGGTTCCGGAGCAGGTCCCAGATTATATAACGTATTTAAAAAACGGTATGTATTTTTGGTAACCAGTGTTTTTCCATTTTCCATCATACCCCCTAGGGATTCTGTAATCCACATTGGGTCTCCACCAAATAATTCATTGTAATCCGGTGTACGAAGATGCCTTGCCATTCTCAATTTCATCACAAAATGGTCTACCAGTTCCTGCGCTTCCTTTTCTGTTAAGAGACCGTTTTGTATGTCTCGTTCAATATAAATATCAAAAAAACTGCTGACTCTGCCCAGTGACATAGCAGCACCGTTTTGTTCTTTGATAGCTGCAAGATATGCAAAATAAGTCCATTGCATTGCTTCCCTGGCATTGGAAGCCGGTTTTGAAATATCATAACCATACATTTGCGCCATTTCTTGCATATATTTTAAAAACTGAATTTGCTGATATAATTCTTCTGACAAACGGATTTCTTCCACATCAAATCCGTTTTTTCCTATTTGCTTTTTATCCTGCTGTTTTTCCTGAATCAGCAAATCCAATCCATAAAGAGCAACTCTGCGGTAGTCTCCTATAATCCTTCCTCTACCGTATGCATCAGGCAATCCTGTTAAAATACCTGCATGGCGTACTTTTCTCATTTCTTCCGTATAAACACGGAACACGCCATCATTATGTGTGGTACGGTACTGAAACTCCTGTTCAATCTTATCAGATAATTTGTAGCCGTACGCTTGACAAGCTTTTCGTGCCATATTAATCCCGCCAAATGGATTCACTCCCCGTTTTAACGGGCGATTGGTTTGTAAACCAACAATCAACTCTTCCTCTTTGTCTAAATACCCGGGTTGATATGCGGTTAAAGAAGAAACTTCCTGTGTATCAATATCCAAAACACCACCAAAATTCTGCTCGACACTCAGTAGCTGATTCAGCTTTTGCATCAAACGTTGTGTACGTTCGGTTGCTCCCATCAGAAAAGAGTCATCACCTTCATAGCTTGCTACATTTTGATGAATAAAATCCTGTACATCAATGCACTTCTTCCAAGCTTCACCATGAAATCCATTCCATTGCTCAAATCCTTGTGTTTCCATGTTATCCTCCATCATATCGATATCCACTGCGGATAACCTTTGAAGATAACAAAAAAGGCAATCCACAAGTGGATTGCCCAGACGGTCGGCTTTGATATTTTCTATGCTCCCCTGTGGTATCCCACATTTCCGTCAGTCACATAGAAGATTCTTTATGTTTGCAGTATACCACATTGAAAATGTTTGTCAATACCCTATTTATCATTTGATTAATATGCATCGCTCAATGGATTGAGTACGCCATACTCTTTTTTATCCATGTCATCAATAAATTGAATAGCTTTTCCCGCACCTTCCACAACACAAGTAGCAGGATTATCTGCAATGCGCACAGGAATTTCTGTTTTGCGGGCAATTAATTTATCAAATCCATAAATCTGAGCAGATGCACCTGTCACAATAATACCGTCTGATAAAATATCTCCCATCAATTCAGGCGGCGTAGACTGCAATACCCTTTGAATTTCTTGTGTAATTTTCATTGCAGGTTCCAATAAGCATTCCAACATTTCGTCGCTGGTGACATCTGCATATTGAGGTAAACCTGTAATTAAATTACGGCCTTTGATTCTATGCTTGACAAGTTCTGTTCTTGGATATACACAACCAATGGCAATTTTAACGTCTTCTGCTGTCCGTTTTCCGATTAACAGGTGATACTTAAAGCGGACATATTTGATAATGGCTTCATCAAACACATCACCTGCAATGTTAATGGTTTTTGATATAGCAATACCGCTTAACGAGATAACCGCCATATCGGTTGTACCACCGCCGATATCCACTACCAAACACCCATGAGGCTGTTCAATATTCACGCCGGCACCGAGTGCGGCGGCAATGGGTTCTTCAATCAAACAGATTTTTCTTACACCTGTAGCGCTGATAGAATCCACAACTGCACGACGCTGTACTTCCGTCATTTCACACGGAACACTTACCACAACGCGCGGCATAAATACTTTGCTGTCTGTACTCTTTTTTAAAAAAGATTGAATGGTATATTGAATCAAATCATAGTCGGAAATCACACCGTGGCATAATGGTTGGACGACAGATACGCGTTCAGAAGTTCTGCCTAACATGGCATAAGCTTCATTGCCGATTGCTATAATTTCATCGTTAATTAAATCTACAGCTACCACTGCAGGCTCATTCAGCACAATACCTTTGCCTTCCATATAGATTTTAATTGTCGAAGTACCCAAATCAATCGCTATATCTTTTCCTGCCACGTGTTCACCGCCCATCATCTGCCATAAATATCAATTCATATTATAGTATATCAATTTGTATTTTGCAATGCTGCATCACCGCCAAATACAAACATTTACGAAAGGTTTACAAAATGATATGAAATGCCGTCAAAGTATATTCATACGCTTGTATGTCTGCATGCTTCTTCAAAGGGATCCTGTGTGTCTGAATATATATTTGGTCTGCACGCAACGGCTCCGCACAACACTTCTTTTGCACCATGTTCCATTAATACTGACGCACATTCTGCCAAAGTATAACCGGTTGTTACAATATCATCTACAAGCAAAACCTTCTTATTGGTAATATGCTTATTTTCTTCTAGTTCATACACACCTTTCACATTTTCTTTTCTGTCTTTCAAATGTAAACGATGCTGTTCTGAATTGTGTTTTGTTTTTATCATACAATTTATATACGGAACACCAAGATATTCGGCCGTTTTCTTTGCAATCAACTCAGATTGATTGTATCCTCTTTCCTTCAAACGTTCTTTGGAAATGGGAACACTAACCACAACTTCACACATAGATTCCATTCCTTTATCACAGACAGCTTCCGCCAATTTGTTACCAAAGAAAGTACCATATTGCGGTTTATGATAAAACTTAAAGTTGACAATCAGTTCTTGTATTTTATCTTCATATAAATATGGAGCTACACAAATGCCATGAAAAGATTCATTTTCCACTTTAGCTGTTTGAATGTCATCCAAGAGAAAGATTTTATCATCACACTTTTTACAGATGCAGCAACCCATCGGAACAATTTCATTACAAAATATACATCTTGGAGGAAACAATATATCCAGCAGTTTACTTTTCAAACTCTGCTTTCTCATGGTCTGTTTCTCCTATCATAAAATAATATAAGCCGGAATATCGTCTTGTTTTGCGGTCATTCTCTACCATCGTATGAACAGTACGTTCCATACCTACCAGTATTACCATATTTTTCGCACGAGTAATGCCGGTATACAATAAATTACGGTAGTACAATTGAGGCGGTCCCGGAAACATAGGCATAATCACCGCAGGGAATTCATTGCCTTGACTTTTATGTACCGTAATGGCATAAGCATGCTCTAACTCTGATGCACTTTCCATGGTATACAATACAAATTTATCATCTACCTGGACAATTAAAGTGCCTTCCCTTTTGTCAATTTCCAGTAAGATACCTACATCGCCGTTATAAACACCTTCTCCGCACGTGCCATCTTCTTTGCTCCAAGGTAAATTGTAGTTATTTTTGCTTTGCATCACTTTATCGCCTTCGCGTAAAATAATTTGATTTATGACAACCTCACGTTTTTCCTCATGGGGTGGATTCAATTTTTCTTGTAATTTTTTATTAAAAGAAGCAGTTCCCAATTCTCCTTTACGGCTTGGACAAAGTACTTGTATGTCATTGAACGGAGAATAGCCGTATGTATTGGGCAAACGTTCGCTGCAAAGACCTACAATGGTTTGTGAAATACGTTGACTGTCATTGCATGGCAAAAAGAAAAAATCATTGTCTTTTGTTCGTAAATCAGGCATTTGTCCGTTTACAATTTTATGCGCGTTTGTAACAATCAAACTTTCCATGGATTGGCGGAAAATCTCATTTAACTGCACTACTGGGAGTAAATTGGTGTCAATCAAATTTCCCAATACGTTACCCGCACCTACAGAAGGCAACTGATCGCTGTCTCCAACCAAAATCAATCTGCATCCCAATGGAAGCGCCCGCAGTACCCCCTCAAATAGCGTTACATCCACCATGGATAGTTCATCTAAGATTAAGGCATCGCATTCCAATAAATTTCGCTCATTTTTACTGAACGTAGGACGTTCTTGCTCATTCCACTCTACTTGAAGCAAACGATGAATGGTTTTGGCTTCGCAGCCTGTTAATTCTGTCATGCGCTTTGCGGCTCTTCCTGTTGGAGCACCTAACAGAACCTTTTCTCCTTCAAATTCTAAAATTTGTATGATTGCATTTAAGGTAGTTGTTTTTCCTGTACCCGGTCCTCCCGTTAAAATGAGAATACCTTTCTCCAAGGCTTGACAAATTGCCTTTTTCTGTTTGTCCGCATATTGAATGTTGTATTTTTCCTCCAAATCCTGAATATACCCCTCGGCACCTACTATGGATTGAGCAGGATATTGCAGCAGCATCATGAGTCTCTGTGCACAATAGGTCTCAGCGTCATACATACGATTGGTAAAGATGTATTCTCGTTCTCCAAACATGTCATATGAGACCATTTTTCTTTCTTTCATCTGCTGTAACGTAGTAACCAGCAGTTCATGTGACACATCTAATAAACTGCATGCTACTTTGATTAATTTATCTGTTGGCAAGCACGTATGACCGTTATTGATATTGTGAGATAAAATATACAAAATACCGGACTGCAAACGAAAAGAGTCATCTTGAGGCGTGTTAAATTGCTCTGCAATGGCATCTGCACGTACAAAATCTATCCCGATTGATTCTTGACATAAACAGTAAGGGTCATGTTCCATTTCTTCTTTTGCACGATTTCCAAACGCCTTCCAAATACGTATGGATTCTTCCGGTGTAATATGATACTGCTTTAAATACAGTATTAATTCTTTGATTCCAAATACACGGTGAAACTCGTCATGAATTTTTTCTGCTTTAGACGCCGTAATTCCTTTAATCGCACAAAGTCTTTCCGGCTCTTGTTCAATGATATCCAAAGTTTGTTCTCCGAACATCTCCACGATTTTTGCAGCGGTAGCCGCACCTACTCCTTTAATGGCTCCTGAAGATAGATATTTTAAAATAGCCCCTGATGTAGCCGGTTTGGAACGCTCAAAGGTGTCTGCTTTGAACTGGTCTCCAAATGTAGGATGATTGACCCATGTACCAATAATCTGCAATTCTTCCCCACAACTCACATATGGCATGGTACCTACTACCACAACCAACTCATCGCCGGTATTCAGTTCTAAAATGGTATATCCATTTGATTCATTTTTAAAAATAATTTGCTCTACGGAACCAACGAGTTCCAAAAGCTGCTTTTGTGCCATAGTTTCACCGAAATCCGTTTCTTTTTTATCCAGTATAATACTTTTTCTTGCAGATTGCAAACCTGTGAAAATGGCTCAATCACCGCAAATGATTATGCACTATCATATTCATTCGTTATGATAAATATTTAATTCAAACCAGAAAGTACTTCCGTGACCGACTTGACTTTTTACACCATAAGTTGCACCTTGATGCATATCTAAAATGGTCTTTACAATATTCAATCCCAAACCTGTTCCGATTGCTGCTCGCTTGTGATTTTTATCTACTTTGTAATAACGCTCCCAAATATCATTCAATTTACTTTGCTCAATTCCTTCGCCGGTATCAATCACTTCAATACGCACACGATTCTGTTTTCCGTTTACGGCTGGAATATGTATCTGTTTAATAGTGACTGTTTTATCTTCTCCAATATAAGTAAGCGCATTATTGATTAAATTATATACCACTTGAGATAATTTTAATGCATCACCATATACGTAAATGTCTTCATTTGCTTCAAAAATGATTTTATATTCTGTCAGCTTTGTATATCTGGTCAGTATTTCTCTGATATTTTCGGTTAAATTTAAAACTTCTCCGTTAAAAGGAATGGTACCCGATTGTAATTTGGAAATGTCCAAAACATCATTGACCAATGTAGTTAAACGTTTCGCCTCATCAATGATAATCTGCACATTTTCCGGTGTATTTTCATTTGGAATATCCCTCATTACTTCTGCGTATCCGGTAATCATTGTCAATGGGGTGCGCAAATCATGGGAGATATTCGCAATCAGCTCTCTTTGTAATGCTTCCACTTTAGATAATTCTTTTGCAGCATAATTTAAAGTGTTTGCAAGCTCTGCTATTTCACGGTAACCGCTTGCATCGAAGTCCACGTCGTATTTTCCTTGTGCCAAAACTTTTGCAGACTTATTAATTTTAACAATAGGTGATGATAAATTTTTTGCAAGCAACAGTGCCATAATGACCGCCAGCACAATCATAATCACAGTAATCCAAAGCAACTGTACTTTCAATGTTTGGACTGTAGATACAACCGGAGAAATAGAGGTATTTAATAAAATTAAAATATTTTCTCCACTTTTAGTCGTGGCTATTTTCGTATAAATTACACTTTCAATTTGGTTTGGGTCGTCTGTTTCACCTAAGAAAAATTGACTTTTCCTTTCATTGAACATGGTTCGTTCAATGAAAGTACCGCCATTCTGTACAGTCAGTTCATAAGCCCTTGCAAGGCGATAGGAAGATAATTCATGAATAATACAATTTGGTAAAACATCAATGGCATAAATAACAGAACCATCTTGGGTGCAGAGCGTGATACAAATTTGTTTGTCGTTTGCAACATTTTTTAACACGGTAGACAATTTATCTGAATCAATATTGTCACTGATGTCTTTCAAAGAATTTTCAATGTCATGAATTTTGATGGAGCGATAAAACGTATTTAACATACCTATTTGAAATACCCACAATAGGCTTAAAATAACAGCTATAAACGCAACAAAAATAGCAAATATCTTCCAGAAAATACTTACTTTCTCTTTGCCTTTCTGTTTTTTTCGTAATAGATTATTCCACTTCAAATCGGTAGCCTACCCCTCTAAGCGTGACAATAAATTTGCTGTATTTTCCAAGGCTCTTTCTCAGCAATTTTATATGAGTGTCCAATGTTCTGTCATCACCATAAAAGTCATATCCCCATACATTTGTGATTAACATTTCACGGGTAAGCGCGATATTTTTATTTTCTGACATATAAAACAACAAATCATATTCTTTAGGTGATAAATCTATTTTTTCGCCATCGACTGTTACAATACGTGCAGTATAGTCAATGATAAGTCCTTCAAATTCAACCTTGTCATTGGACTGCGTTTGCGGAGAAGAACGCTTAATAACAGCATTTATACGCATCATCAACTCTTTAGGAGAAAACGGTTTTACTACATAGTCATCAATTCCCAATTCAAATCCATGAATTTTATCATATTCTTCACCGCGTGCCGACAACATAATAACAGGTGTATTGCAATTTTTTCTAATTTCTTTTACTGCAGAAAAGCCATCCAGTTCAGGCATCATAACATCCATGATGATGATAGAATATAAATCCGGATTTTGACGGCAAAGCATGACTGCCTCCATACCGTCAGCCGCTTCGGTAACGGTATGTCCTTCAAATTCAGCATATTTACGAATAATCTGACGGATTTTTTCTTCATCATCTACAACCAAAAGATGATACATATCAATTTCCTCTTTCCTATTTTATCAAGTTTATATATGTATTTTAACGTATATCTGTGAAGATTTAGTGATTATTTTCAAAATTATAACATAAAAGAAATTGCATGGCAATTTCTAACACATAAACGTTAAAACGTTCTTGCTAACAGCCAAAACTTTAGTTTTGTTGCTGTTACAAGGTTGTTATAACATAAATGAAATTGCCATGCAATTTCTTACCAATAAAATGTTATAACGTTCTCTTAACAGCCAAAATTTTTAATTTTGATGCTGTTTTGAGGTTGTTATAGCATAGAAAAAATTGCTTTGCAATTTTTAACAATATAATGCTAAAACATTCCCATAACAGTCAAAATATTCATTTTTATACTATCTTGAAATTGTTATTTCATAAAAAGTAAAACATAATTTTTAATGATGAAAGATAAAAATATTCTTTTGCTTTCGGTGTAGTTATTATATACCAGTAGTAGGTAGTACTAGAAATTGTAAATACATGTTGATTCGAAACAAAAAACATAGTATTATAGTAATGTATCATAAATATGACCATTACAGGAGGAAATTTGATATATGAAGCTTTCCACCAAAAGCAGATATGCATTAGAAGGCTTAGTTTATATTGCAATATACAGTCCAAATGAGGCAATACGTATCAAGCAGATTGCTGAAGATACGGGAATTACCGTTGCCTATTTGGAACAAATCTTTTTTCTGCTGAAAAAAGCAGGATTACTGTTAACAGTACGTGGTGCCAAAGGTGGTTTTTTACTGGCACAAAGTCCTAAGGATATCACAGTTGGTATGGTGCTGCGCGCAATTGAGCATGACTTAGCGCCGGTAAAATGCGTCCACGATTTGGAATCTTGTACCAGTAAGGTACGTTCCAGCTGTGTGAATCGTCAAATATGGGTGCGTTTAACAAATGCAATTGAAGATACGGTTGATAATATGACTTTGGAAGATTTAAAAGTAAAATATCTCAAGCGGAAAGGAAATGTAACATGAAAATATCCACCAGAGGCCGGTATGGTCTGCGGGCAGTGATAGACCTTGCCATGCAAGAAGAAAAAGGCTGCGTTTCCTTAGCGGAAATTGCCGCAAGACAAGATATTTCATTTAATTATCTGGAAAGTATTTTCTCTTATTTGCGCCGTGCAGGTATCGTAATTGGAACAGCAGGTTCTTTGGGCGGCTATACTCTTTCCAAAACTGCGGTTGAAATGAATCTATATGATATTTTGAAAGTGTTGGAAGGAGAATTATCCATGACAGGCTCGGAAGAACCTGAAAATGAAACAGATTTGCGCTCTTTTCTAAGAGAAGAAGTTTGGGATGTCATAGATAAAAATATAGAAGAATCACTGAAAAAAACAACAATCAAGCATATGAAAGAAGAATTCAACAAACAAGATGATTCTAATTTTTGTGCCGGTCTATGATTAAAAAGAAGCAGCATTGATTATAATGCTGCTTCTTTTTTAAGTAATTCCATTTAATTCTTGATATAAATTTTTTGCAAATGAATCCGTCATACCGCTGATATAATCTGTAACCAATAAAAATCTTAAATACAATTTGTATGCATCCGTATTATTAGATGCATTTAATTTTTTTACTTTATTGCGATAGCCTTCTTTATAGTTATCGGAAATTAAATCTATATATTTTTGATCTGCTTTAGATAGTTTAAAATTTTCATCTTTTTCATCATAATATAATACTGCAGGTATAAATCTATCCATAAGGAAGTTAATAATAGTTTGAGCTGATAATTCCAGCTTTAAAATATCATTTGAATGAAAAGCAAATCGATCCATAGCTTTCTTTAATACCTTGATAGATAATGCATGAAATGTATCAAAAAATAAATCTTTAGTGTAGTTTCCGGTCATGATTTCTTCATAATTTTTAATAAATCGATAGGTACAAACATACATTAACCATCCTCTAGCAAATTTGATCCATTCATTAAATAAAGCCAAATCTGTTTCTTTAGTTCTATTTTTAGCCTTAATATTATTTTCTAAATAATCAAATAGATCTATTGTTTTCTGTATTTTGCTATCGTCAAAATGGCTATTATCTTTTTTAAAATATTCTTCAGGTTTTTCTATTATTTGCTTGTAAAAATCTAGTAATTCATCTAGAGTAAACAACTCTTTTTTAAATGCATCCTCTAAGTCGGCAGTAGCATACGCAATATCATCAGCTGCCTCTAAAATATATGTCAAAGGATGACGTACAAATTGTTCGTTAGAAAAAGTTTCTGTTTTACTTGCTACCTTTTTTAATGCTTCAAACTCGGAATAAAAATAGCCATTTTTATGAAACTTAATATTATCATGATCTTTATCAATTTGTTCAGAAGACGTTGGATATTTCACAAGTGTATTAATAACAGAATAAGTTAAATTTAAGTGATTTGTTTCTTTTAAATCATAGCATTTTAATAAAATACGTAAAGCTTGTGCATTTCCTTCAAAATGGATTAAATCATTCCCAAGTTGATTGAAAATTTTTTCATTTTTGAATAATTCTGATACCTTTTGATCTTTAAATTTAAAAGTTTTATCTTCAAATTTTTGTTTAAACCAATCTCCTATTACCACTTCACCAAAATGACCAAAAGGAGGATTACCTAAGTCATGTAACAACCCTGAACACATTAATATGTTTGTAACTTTTTCCGGTTCAAGTTCTTCCATTTTAAATTTTTTAAAATTATCTTTAATATATTTTCCTTCTTTAATTCCATTATAAATCATATGCCATAATTGATTTGCAATAGTAGATACTTCAATCGAATGAGTTAATCTTGTTCTGACAAAATCACTTTTATCCAATGGAAAAACTTGAGTCTTATCCTGTAACCTTCTAAATGCAGAATTTGAAATTATATTTTTATAATCTTTTTCAAATTCATCTATTGGATGATCTTTCCATTCTTGAGGTTCTTTAAATTTATCTGTAGCTACACGTTTGTCGCAAATTAATGTATCCCACTCCATAACTTTCACTTCCTTTCGAATTTACTATACCATAAAATAACATATTTGTCTAATTATATCTAAAAAGTGAAATTTATTACTATAGAGTAGATTCATTTTGATATCTTCTATTAATTTCCAACTTCAATGCTGATTTGATTGAACTGATTTAATAAATCATCTACATCCAAGGCATCTTTTTTCTCATAGGCAGCATCTATTACCATATTACCCTTGTGCATCATAATCAAACGATTGCCGTATTCGATGGCAAATTTTAAATTATGTGTCACCATTAATGCAGTCAAATGTTTTTCTTTTACAAACTGGTCGGTTAAACGCATAACATTATCCGCAGATTTGGGGTCTAACGCTGCAGTATGTTCATCCAAAACCAAAAGGTTAATGGGCGTCATAGTGGCAATGAGCAAAGCAAGCGCTTGTCTCTGTCCACCTGATAAACTTCCTACTTGAATATGAAGTTTATCCTCCAAACCTAATTTTAATAGCTCTAACTGTGATTTGTAAAAATCCAATCGCTTTCTGTTTACTCCAAAGGTTAAACCAAAATGTTTGTCCTTTGCTTCTGCCATTGCCATATTTTCCAGAATCGTTAATTCGGGACAAGTACCTTTTGAAGGATCCTGAAATACACGGCCAATGAATTTGGCCCTCTGGAATTCCTTCATTTTTGTGATATTTTGTCCCTTAACCAAAATCTTTCCGCCATCTACAGGCAGGCTCCCACATAATAAATTCAAAATAGTGGTTTTTCCGGAACCATTGCTTCCTATTACGGAAATAAACTGGTCTTTTAAAATATCCAAGTTAAAATTTTCAAATATAGTAAGTTCGTTAACAGAGTGAGGATTAAAAGTTTTATGAATATTCTGTAAGCTGACCATAGGTCCGTTATACGTTTCTGGTATACTATTTTTTTGTATTGTCATAAACTTTTTTTCTCCTTCCTGTCAACATATTATTCGAAATCAAAACCACAGCAAAGATGCCTGCCATCAACAATTTTAAATAATTGGTTGGCAATCCGATTAACATTGCAATGCTCAAGCATGCTTTATACAAAATGCTTCCTAAAATTACAGCTGTTGTCGCTTTCATGATGGTAATCTTTTTGAACAGTGTAGTACCAATGATAACAGATGCCAAAGCCATAACGACCATACCTGTACCGCTGTTAATATTGGCTGAACCGGATTGCTGCCCCAAAATACTTCCTGACAGAGCTGTTAAACCATTTCCGATTGCCAATCCCAGAACTTTCATTTTTCCGGAATCTCTTCCCAAAGAAGTAACAAACTGCGGATTGCTTCCCGATGCGCGCAGCAATAAACCCGATTTTGTTTTCAAATACAAATCTATGATGATTTTTACAAGGATTACCAATACACCGGCCATAATCAGAACTTTATAGTCAGACATAACACCTGTAAACAACGAACCGATACCGGAATTAAAAATAGTTGGTTTATTAAAGAAGGATAACACCGCACTGCCATTGGTAATCACTAAGTTGATACTCCACAATGCTGTCATTACCAAAATGCCTGACAGTAAATTGGTTACTTTAAACTTTACATGCAAAATTCCTGTGATACCGCCTGCTACAGCGCCTGCCAGAAATGATAGAACACATGCAATCCAAGGGTCTACCCCTACAGATATTAACAATCCTGTAAAACACATTCCCAACGGAAATGAACCGTCTACCGTTAAGTCAGGAAAATCAAGCACCTTATAGGTAATATATACGCCGATTGCCATAATACCGTATATAAAACCTTCTTCAAAAATGCTGATGATTAAACTAATAAATACATCCATGCAGTTACCCGCTTTCTATGATAAGGTCAAAAACAAATTTGTATGAGCGGATTTTATGAAAAACGGAAAGGAAACATCTTTTTATCAGATGTTCCCTCTCCCATTTTTCTTTCATCCAAATGAAGTAAAATTATTCTGCTAAATTCGTTGCATCTGCATATTCTTCAGGAAGTGTCAAACCGAGTTTTTCCATAACCTCTTTATTATAAAAAGGTTTGCTTTCTGTTGCGGTTACTACTGGAAGAGAATCTGCTGTTGCTTCGCCTTTTAGTATTTTTGCAGCCATCAAACCTGTTTCTTTACCCAGTGCAACATAGTCAATGCCTTCGGAAGCAAGACAGCCATTTTTTACTTGTTCTTCTTCAGAGCCAAATACAGGAATTTTGGCTTGTTCTGCAGCTTGTAATACAATTGTTAAGTTATTTACAACATTATTGTCTGTAAAATTGTTGATACAATCAACACCCTTTGCAATCAATGCGTTTACACCTGTTGCAACTTCTGAAGCATTGGTAATACCTTGTTCGACCACTTCAAAACCATAGCTAGAAGCAATCTCTTTTAACTTTGCAAGGTGAGATACCGAGTTTGGTTCACTGGTTGTATAAAGTACACCAATTTTTTTCGCATCCGGTAAAAAAGCACGAATCATTTTTACTTGCGATTCTAATGGAAGCACGTCACAAGAACCTGTAATATTCGCACCTGTGGATTCTAAAGACTGCACCAAACCTGCTGAAACCGGGTCGGAAATTGCTGTAAATACAATTGGTGGCTTACCGCTGGATTGTGTTGCACTATATGCAGACATAGCTGCCGGTGTTGCAATTGCACCAATTAAATCAACTTTTTGAGATACAAAGTTTTTTGCAATTAAATCACTCGTACTGGTTTCACCGTTGGCATTCTGGAATAACAGTTCCAAATTTTCTCCTTCTACATAACCGCCTTCTGCAAGACCTTCTTTAAAGCCTTGGTAGCAGTTATCCAAAGAGCCGTGTGTAGCGTATTGAATCACACCAACTTTAGCCATGTTTGTGCTTGCGCCGCCGGAATTGGTTGTTTCAGAACTGCTGCACGCTGCAAAAGACAACAGCATAGCACTTGCAGCCAAAGCACAAGCGATTGATTTGATAATTTTTTTCATAATTTTACCCCCATACAAATCTGTTAACATTTGAGTATAAAAAAAGCTCTTGCCCCTGTATCAAAACAGGGACAAGAGCGTAACTCCTGCGGTACCACCCATATTGGCATTTCTGCCCACTTTATCCATACAATTATGTATGTTCCCTTGATAACGGGCGGAAATCCCGTCAAATACTACTTGGTTAAACCTTTCGCTTTGCCCTCATAAGTCCATTCACACTGCCATGCTCTGTCGCCTTCACACCAACCGGCGGCTCTCTGAAAAGCAGAATCAGCTTACTACTCTTAATCATCGGTTTATATATTCTTTGCTTCATTATATGTTGATAAAAATCATTTGTCAAGTTTTTTCTTGTTTTCTTGTTAGAATCAAACCACTCCATTTTATATGAGTGTTAGAATATAGTTTCTGTTAATAAAAACAAATATTAGATTCTTTTAACACTATTTTGAAAAAAATTGACGTATACATGTATAATATCAACAGGAAATTATTTATATTTCTAATTTAGAATATTTATTTTAGTGGATAGAGATATAATAAAATTATCGATAAAGAAAAAAGTGAGGGCTCTATTATGGAAATAAACACTGTAATTACAATTTCAAGAGAATATGGCAGTGGAGGACGTGATATTGGCAAATTAGTGGCAGAAAAATTGGATATTCCTTATTATGATCAAGAAATTACAGAAATTGCTGCTAAAAAAAGCGGATTAAACAATGAAGTATTACGTGAAAATGACGAAATTGCAACCACCAGTATCTTTGGTAATTTTATGGCCGGTTCCTACTTTTTTGCAAACCAAGCATATAATGCAAATGAACTAACAATCAACGACCAGCTTTATTTATTGGAATCACAAATTATCCATTCACTTGCTGAAAAGGGTCCTTGTGTCATTATCGGACGTTGTGCCGACTATGTTTTAAGAGAGCACAAACATACATTAAATGTATTTGTACATGCAGATATTGAGTTTAGAAAAAAACGTGCAGTAGAGCATTATGGTATATCTCCGAAAAAAATTGAAGAATTTTTACATAAACAAGATAAACACCGTGCTCACTATCATAGCTTTTATACTGACCAAAAATGGAAAGCAATTGAAAATTATGATTTGACCATTGACAGTTCAAGATTTGGCGTTGACGCTTCTGTTGAGATGATTATCGCTGCCGCTAAAATTAAATCCGGAATTTAAAATCTATTACATTAATTTATATAAAATATAGTAACAAAAACAGTGACATTTTTTATCGAATTGTCACTGTTTTTGTTTGTAGTAAATTTAACAATAAAAAACCTGATTTTTTAACTAAAAATTAACAACACCATATTTTTGTCTATAAAAATCAATTTTTATAAACATATTGCACACACAAAAGCATATTTATATTAAATTTTTATACAATATTTCGTATACTGATTTTGTATTTTTTATTGCTATTTCCGTAACAATCAGTTAAAATATATATTAACTCCCTATTAACAGGTGGGAAACTATGAATTCAAAAGGGAGGTTACAAAAATGGAGCATAAAAAACAAAGAATCATACAAATTGTGGCCATATCACTTACAGCTGTTGTAATAGCAGTTGCCGTGGGCCTCGTTTTTATGTTTACAAAGAAAGAGGAAACTCCATTGAACGGTTATTCCCGTGAAGATACCATACAGGATATCACCGTATACCAAACACTTTACGGAAAAAACACGGAGACAGCTGCTACCGATACAGCGAATGCTATGAATGAGCTATCACAATTAATTGGATTTGAAAAAGATGACTCAGACATACAAAAACTAAATCAAGCTGCTGGGCTTGACTGGATCTCTTTAGATTCACGTACAATTTCCATTTTAGATAAAGCAGAAAAAGTTGCCCAAGATTCGGGCGGTGCTTTTTCCCCTACCATTGTGCCTATCTTAAATTTGTGGGGATTTTCGGGATCGAATCCTTCGGTTCCAACGCAAGAAAAAATCGAACAGTTTTTACCCTATGTCGATTACCAAAATTTACGCGTTGATACACAGGAAAATACCGCCTCTCTCAAAATGCGCTATTCTTCCGTCAGTCTTGACGGTGTTTACAATGGTGCGCTTTGTGAAAGTGCAGTATCGTCTTACCAGACTTCCGGTGTTGCTGCCGGCATTATCACCGTCGGCAATTCAGTTGGCGTATACGGAACAAAACCAGACGGTTCCAAATGGACACTTGCGGTGAAAAATCCTGATGTCACGGACACAGAGCTGCTTGCAATCGGTACTTTTACCATAGAGTCCGGTTATGCTTCCACATGTCAATTAGAACAAAACTCGTTTGTTCAGGATGGCACAACGTATTATGGAATTTTAGACCCCTCTACCGGAAAACCTGTAGAAACTGATTTGGTGTCTGTCACCGTTACCCACGCCGACGGACCTACCAGCGATGCCCTTGCCCTTGCCTGTATGGTATTGGGAAAAGAAAAGGGCATGTCCCTGCTAGAACAATATAATGCAGGCGGTATTTTCATTGACCGAGAAAACAATGTTACCGTTACGGATAATTTAAAAGAATCCGTACAACTGACAACAGATACGTTTAAACTTGCATAATTTCTTTTGTACAAGTTTCATCTGTTAATGAAAGGTTTATGGCACTTGTTATTAAAAACCTTACATTTAGGAGGATAAGCATGAATTTGTCTATACCATTAAAACCATTCAGAACTTTTGGCGGTGCTAAGGTTCCACATCGCAAACATACTGGTTCATCACCTTCTGAGGTGATTCCTACACCAGAAAAAGTCAGAATTCCAATGCAAATGCACATTGGTGCTCCCTGCAAACCTCTTGTGAAAGTTGGTGAACAAGTACTTGTCGGTCAAAAAATCGGCGATAGCGATGCTTTTATTTCCGCACCAATTCATGCAACCATTTCCGGAAAAGTAACCGCAATTGAAAAACTGGTGATGACTGACGGAAAAAGTGTGGATGCTGTTGTCATTACATCTGACGGTGAAAACGCTGTATCTCCTGAGGTTCAGCCTCCTGAAATTCACTCCAGAGAAGACTTTGTAAAAGCAATCAGAGAATCAGGTTTAGTGGGTCTTGGCGGCGGTGGTTTTCCAACCCATGTAAAGGTAAATCCACCAAAACCGGTCGACACTTTGTTAATCAATGCTGCAGAATGTGAGCCGTATATTACAGCTGACCACAGAGAAATGCTGGAAAACTCTGAGCGAGTGATTGACGGTATGTTTGCAGTAGCAAAATATTTAGATATAAAACGTATTATTATTGGCATTGAAAGCAATAAACCGGACGCAATCAAATTAATAAAAGAAAAGCTTGCTTCAGACCCAAGAAATAAAAACGGCATGGCAGGCGTCCTTACTCTACGTGCTATTTATCCGCAAGGCGCTGAAAGAGTTTTGATACAGGCAGCTACAGGAAAACAGCTGAATCCTTCCAAACTTCCTGCTGACTTAGGTTGTATTGTAATGAACGTTACTACCGCTGGCTTTATTGCCGATTATTTAAGAACCGGTATGCCGCTGATTACAAAACGCGTTACCATTGACGGTTCTGCTGTTACAACACCAAAAAACGTAATTGCTCCCATTGGTACCAGTTTAGAAGATATGATTGCATTTTGCGGAGGTTATAAAGAGGAATTACGCGAAGTTTTACTTGGCGGTCCTATGATGGGAATTGCGATTCCGTCTGATAACTTTCAAATTATGAAACAATCCAATGGCGTATTATTTTTCAGCGAAAAAGAAGCAATCAAAAAACACACAACCGCATGTATTCATTGTGGTGCCTGTGTCAGTGTATGTCCTATGCATCTGGAACCGTATGCGTTAGAGAAAAATTTTGAAAAAAGAATTATCGAACGCTTACGTAAACTTTCTGTTATGACCTGTATTGAATGCGGCAGCTGCTCATTTGTATGTCCTGCAAATAGACCATTGGTACACTCAATTCGTCTGGGCAAAAATTTAATTCGCAAAGACGATGCTGCGGAAAAAGCAAGACAAGAAGCTTTAAAAGCAAAAACTGAAGCTGCGATTGAAGCTGTAGAGGCTGAACATAAATAAAACTTTTTATAAAGTACATAAGCGACAACGTTACTTTATAAATACTAGCATATCAATTGGAAAGGCTTGAATGTATTATGAAAGATAAATTGATTGTGTCTTCCTCGCCTCACTTGAGACGAAACACTTCGACACAAAAAATTATGTTGGATGTTATCATCGCAATGATACCTGCTGCAATTGCATCCATCGTATTTTTTGGGTATTGGGCAGCAATTACATTAGCAGTTGCAATCGCTTCTTGTGTGCTATCTGAATTTGTATGCCGTCTGGTTATGAAGCGTGAACAAACTGTTGGCGATTTAAGCGCCATTGTTACAGGTATGCTGCTGGCATTTAACCTACCTGCCAACATTAATCCTTTAATTACTGCTTTTGGCGGTGTAATCGCAATTGTTGTAGCAAAGCAAATGTTTGGCGGTTTAGGCCAAAATTTTGTAAACCCTGCACTTACCGCACGTATTGTTTTAATGGTATCCTTCCCTGTTCATATGACAACTTGGGCAACACCATTTTTCTATACCGGCAGTGTGGATGCTATGACCACAGCTACTCCTCTTGGAATTATCGCTGAAGGAAGCGGTACGATGCCGTCTTATTTGGATATGTTCCTCGGTAACATTGGCGGTTCAATGGGTGAAACAAGCGCTCTTGCAATTTTACTTGGTGGTATTTATTTAATTGCACGCCGTGTGATTAATCCTATCGTTCCGTTTGCTTACATAGGTACTGTAGCTGCTATTTCAGGCATTGCATGTGCCGTTACCGGACGCGATGTTTTGGTTGACATTCTTTCCGGCGGTTTGATGCTTGGTGCATTCTTTATGGCGACAGACTATGCAACCACCCCTATTAACTGGAGAGGTAAACTTGTATTTGCAATCGGATGCGGTATCATTACAATGCTCATTCGTTTATTTGGTTCTTTACCGGAAGGTGTTTCTTATTCTATTGTATTAATGAATATTCTAACACCGCATATTGAGAGTTTGACTCGTTCTAAAACCTTTGGTTTTATCAAAGCCAGAAAGGAGCGGAAACGAAGTGAAGTTTAAACCGAAAGAAATTGCTGTTCCTGCTTTGATACTATGTGCTATTTGTTTGATTATTACAGGTGCATTATCCGTAACAAACTTTATTACAAAAGACACTATTGAAGCTCTAAATTTACAAACCGAAAAAGAAGCCCGCACTGTTGTGCTGCCTGATGCAGCCAATTTTGAAGCTGGAGATTCTGAAGAATCTTATTATGTAGGTAAAGCAGATGACGGTTCTGAAAAAGGTTATGTATTCACCACTACTGCCAAAGGTTATGGCGGTACTATCCAAGTAATGACAGGTATTAATACCGAAGGTGAAATTACCGGTGTAACAATTCTCTCTTTGGATGAAACTCCTGGATTGGGTATGAATGCACAAAATGCCAGTTTTACCGATATGTATAAACAAACTGTACCGGAAGGTGGATTTAACGTTATCAAATCCGGTACAGCAGGTGATGGAAACATTGTAGCTTTAACGGGTGCAACCATTACTTCTCAAGCGGTTACAGACGCTGTAAACTCTGCAATAGACCAATATAATGAAATTAAGGGAGGTGCTTAAGTTGGGCAAAGGTTATGGTAGAGAACTTACAAAAGGTATTTTAAAGGAAAACCCTGTTTTCCGTTTGGTGCTTGGTACTTGCCCTACTTTGGCTGTTAGTACAAGTGCAATGAGTGCCTTAGGTATGGGAGCGGCAGCTACTGTTGTTCTAATTTGTTCTAACTTGGTTATCTCCGCATGCCGTAAAATTATTCCGGATAAGGTACGTATTCCTGCATACATTACCATCATTGCAGGCTTCGTATCTGTGGTACAAATGCTGGTAAAAGCTTTTGTACCGGCAATTGATAAATCTCTTGGTATTTATTTACCTTTAATTGTTGTTAACTGTATCATTCTTGGTCGTGCTGAAGCATTCGCCAGCAAAAACCCTGTGATTCCTTCTGTTTTAGACGGTCTTGGAATGGGTATCGGCTTTACCGCTGCCCTGCTGGTTATGGGCTGCATCCGTGAACTTTTAGGTTCGGGTACTATCTTTGGCGCACCTGTAACTATTTCCTTTATGGATCCAATTATTATCTTTATTCTTGCTCCGGGTGGATTCTTTGTCTATGGTATCCTAGTTGCTATTGTAAACAAATTAACCAAAGGCAAAAAAGCCGAACTGGGCTGTGGTGGATGTCCGATGAGTGCATCTTGTTCAAAGATTAGCAAAGGAGAGTGCGGAACAGATGATAATGTTTAAAAGCCTTGTAAGCATTTTCCTTGCCGGTATTTTAACTGAAAACTTTTTGCTGAGTAAATTCTTAGGTATTTGTCCTTTCCTGGGTGTTTCTAAAAAGTTAAATACTGCTGTGGGTATGAGTGCTGCAGTTATTTTTGTTATGTTAATTTCAACTGCAGTAACTTGGCCGATTTACATGTATGTATTGATGCCCTTAGGTTTTGATTATTTGCAAACCGTTGTATTTATCATTATTATTGCTGCATTGGTACAATTAATTGAGCTGGTTCTTCGCAAGTTTATGCCTCCACTTTATAATTCTCTCGGCATCTATTTGCCACTCATTACAACCAACTGTGCTGTTCTGGGTATTACTACATTGGTAATTGAGAATACTTTAGACCCAATTACCCATTATGGCTTTGCTGAATCTATGACCAGTGCTTTTGGTAGTGGTATGGGCTTTTTAGTTGCAATGGTTCTATTTGCCGGCGTTCGCCAAAAACTGGAGACTTGCGATATTCCTGATTTCTTAAAAGGTCTTCCAATTACATTAATCGCTGCATCTCTACTTGCTGTTTCTTTCTTTGGTTTCCAAGGTTTAGTAGACGGTATGTTAGGTTAAGAGAGGTTGGTATAAATCATGTGGGCATATGAAATTTTTATTCCTATTGCAATTGTTGTTGGTATTGGTCTTGTATTAGGCCTTGTACTGGCAGTTGCAGCAATTATTTTACATGTTCCGGTTGATGAACGTGTAGAAGCGGTAACAGAAGTTTTACCGGGTGCTAACTGCGGTGCCTGTGGATATTCCGGCTGTTCCGGCTATGCCTCTGCCCTATGTGAAGGCAGTGCTGAAAATGGTCTTTGCGCCCCGGGCGGACCGGAAGTTGTCCAAAAAATCAGTGAATTATTAGGTGGAGGTGCTGTTACACTGGTACCTAAAGTTGCAATGGTTCACTGTAACGGTACTCCGGAACACACCTCTCAGAAAATGGATTACAAAGGCATTCCATCATGCGCTGCGGCATCTATGATGTCCGGCGGTACACAAACTTGTCAGTATGGCTGTTTGGGTTTTGGTGACTGCGTCAATGTATGCGAATATGATGCAATACACATTGTAAACGGTGTTGCCGTAGTAAATCCTGAAAAATGTACTGCATGTACAATGTGCGTAAAAGAATGTCCTAAAAATCTGATTCGTCTTGTTACTTTAAAAGAGCAGGCAGTTGTACGATGCAACAGCCAAGACAAAGGTAACATCACCAACAAAGCATGTAAAGTGGGCTGTATTGCATGTATGAAATGCGTAAAAGCCTGTGAATATGATGCAATCAAAATTGAAAACTTCCGCGCTATTATTGATCCTGATAAATGTACTGCCTGCGGTGCATGTGTGGATGTTTGTCCTAAAGATTGTATTACCTTGTATTCTTCCGAACCACGTAGAATGCAAGCATAAAAATATTGATATTTTGAACCGACTCCTTTTTTGTTAGAACTTCTTCTAACGATTTGGGGCGGTTCTTTTTGTTTTTACTTTACCATTCCCTATGACGATATAAATTTTTCTTAAAATTGTAGTTAAAGTATACAAAATTAATCCACTTTAAAGAAAACCTCATCAAACCTATTGACATTCCGTGCTTTTTTGCTTAAGATTAAGATTGCTATATAGTTAGTTTAGCTAACTAATTCTTGGGAGATGTAAACATGGATCATAATACAAATATGGCTGCAATGAACGTTGCTCTATTTTGTAGATTAAACCTAAATAAAAAGTGCTGTATACCAATTCGGCATAGCGAAATGGGTGTATTAATTTATGCAAATCTCGCAAAAGAACCTGTCACTCCCGTTACAATCAGCAATCAATTTGGTATTACCAAACCTTCCGCAACCGCTATTTTAAAAATTTTAAAGGAACATGAGTACATAGAGCATTGTCCCTCTCAGGTTGACGGAAGAAGCTATACCATAACCGTAACGGAAAAAGGAAAAAAATTAATAGAAACGGCATGTAATGAGTATACAAAGTCCATTGAATTAATACGTACCAAAATGGGTACAAAAGACTTTGAACAGCTGTTGCACCTTATATGTAAAGCAAATGCGATTTTAAAAGAAAATATGAGGCTAAATGAAATGCACACCTAATATGATAAATTAGTATCTACGCAGATAATGAATTTTGTAAGAAAAGAAACATGGTGAAGAAAAATGATGAAGATTGGTTTGGATGTTGGCTCTACAACAATCAAATGCGTTGTTTTGGATGAAAACGAACAAATTTGTTTTGAATCCTACGAAAGACACTATTCTCAAATCACTGAGAAAATGGCGGCTTTATTAACAAAAATTAAAAATGAGGTTGTTAAAAAGCAACCTGTTCAGCTGGCTGTTTCCGGATCAGCCGGAATGGGTATTGCTCAGGAATGTAACTTTCCTTTTGTTCAGGAAGTATATGCTACCAGAACCGCTACCAAAAAATTAATCCCGAATGCCGATGTTATTATTGAATTAGGCGGTGAAGATGCAAAAATTCTGTTTGTAAGCGGCAGCATGGAAGTTCGCATGAATGGTTCCTGTGCAGGCGGTACAGGCGCTTTTATCGACCAAATGTCTACTTTGCTGCATTTATCCCCCGAAGAGTTAAATAATATTGCAAAAGAACACGAAAAAATTTATACCATCGCATCTCGCTGTGGTGTGTTTGCCAAGTCTGATATCCAGCCATTGTTGAACCAAGGTGCCCGTAAAAGTGACATTGCCGCAAGTATTTTTGCTGCGGTTGCAAATCAAACGATTGCAGGCTTGGCTCAAGGACGAGAAATTAAAGGAAATGTTGTATATCTGGGTGGTCCTCTCACCTTTTTATCCGAATTACGCAAAAGTTTTGATACAGCTTTGAATGTAACCGGTATTTTCCCGGAAAATTCTTTGTACTTTGTTGCGTTGGGAACAGCTTATGGCTGCAGTGAAGAAATTGATTTGGATAAAGCCATAGACAGTGTAAAAAATTATACACAGTCCGGTGAATTTTTATCCATTCCACCTCTCTTTCAGTCCCAAGAGGAGTATGAAGAATTTTCACAACGCCATAACAAAGATGTTGCAAAGCGCGGAGATATCGCAAATTATCAAGGCGAAGCTTATCTTGGTATTGATGCTGGTTCTACTACCATTAAAGCTGTAGTTATCGGTTCAGACAATGAAATTTTAGACGAGTTATATCAGAGTAACTCAGGTGACCCAATTCCGATTATCAAAGAACATTTGATTCATTTATATGAACAATATCCAAACATTCAAATTAAATGCAGCGCTGTTACCGGCTATGGTGAAGAACTGCTGAAAAATGCGTTTGGTCTTGACTATGGTATTGTAGAAACCATTGCTCACTATACTGCTGCAAAGACCTTTTTACCTGAAGTAGATTTTATCATTGACATTGGCGGTCAGGATATGAAATGCTTTAAAATCCGCAATCATACCATTGATAATATTTTCTTAAATGAAGCTTGTTCTTCCGGCTGCGGTTCTTTTCTTCAAACATTTGCAAATACGCTTGGGTATGAGATTCAAGACTTTGCCAAATTGGGCTTATTTGCAAAACGTCCTGTAGATTTGGGTTCCCGTTGCACTGTTTTTATGAACTCTTCTGTAAAACAAGCACAAAAGGATGGCGCTACCACAGAAGATATCTCTGCCGGGCTGTCTGTCAGTGTTGTCAAAAATGCAATTTATAAAGTAATCCGTGCCGCTTCTCCGGAAGAATTGGGAAAACATATTGTTGTACAAGGCGGTACCTTTCTAAATGACGCCGTGTTGCGCGTATTTGAACAGGAAATGGGCGTAAATGTCATTCGCCCTGATATCGCAGGTCTTATGGGTGCTTACGGTGCCGCAGTATATGCAAAAGAACACAATCAATCAAAAGGCCAAATGCTAACCTTACAGCAATTGAAAGATTTTTCTCACCAAGTAAAACTAGTCACTTGCGGACTATGTAACAATCATTGTAAACTAACAGTAAATATGTTTGATGGAAATCGCAAATTTATAGGCGGTAACCGATGCGACAAACCGATTAAACAAAAAGAGGTTATTGATGCTCCTAACATGTATGCGTTTAAAATGAAGACGCTTTTAAGCTATCAACCTGTTCCCGGACCAAGAGGGAAAATTGGATTGCCTATGGGAATGAATATTTATGAAATGCTCCCGTTCTGGCATGCATTTTTTACATCTCTTGGCTTTGAAGTAGTAACTTCTCCCCTCTCCAACCGTGAGTTGTATATTAAAGGTCAACACACCATTCCATCTGACACCGTGTGTTTTCCTGCCAAATTAATGCATGGTCATGTCTGTGCTTTAATTGATGAAGGAGTAAAAACTATTTTTTATCCTTGCCTTACATACAATTTTGATGAGGGTTTAAGCGATAATCATTATAACTGTCCCGTTGTTGCATATTATCCGGAAGTAATCTCTGCCAATGTATCTGAATTGGAAGGTCTAAACTTTATTAACGATTATTTGGGTGTACATCGTAAAAAAGATTTCCCTGAAAAAATGCATGGAGTCCTTGCAAAATATTTCGATGGCATCAGCTTAAAGGAAGTAAAAACAGCTTCCGAAAAGGGATATGCAGAATATGAGCACTATTTGGATACCATTCGCAAAGAAGGCGATGCCATGATTCGCCAGGCCGAAGCAAATCAAATGCCCATCATCGTTCTTTGCGGAAGACCATATCATTTAGACCCTGAAATCAATCATGGTATTGATAAACTGATTACAAGCTTGGGCGCCTGTATCGTAACGGAAGATGTCATCAGTAATAAAGTAGAGAAACTAAATACAACCGTTTTGAATCAATGGACATATCACGCCAGACTGTATGCTGCGGCAGAATATATTTGTGATAAACCGCAGTTTAATTTGGTACAGCTGGTTTCGTTTGGATGCGGAATTGACGCAATTACGACCGATGAAGTACGCAGTATCTTAGAGAAAAGCGGTAAAATCTACACACAAATAAAAATTGATGAAATTACTAACCTTGGCGCTGTTAAAATTAGGCTTCGCAGCTTATTTGCCGCGCTGGAACAATAACTGTTATTTTTCCATATATCCGTATGAATGTATGCTGTATGAAAAGGGCTCACAGCATTTCATGATATTACGCCCTTGATAAAGGAGATGAGTCTTTTACATGGCTGAATTGGTTTATGACGAAACAGGTCGAGTGCTGTTTACAAAAGAAATGAAAGAAGAATATACCATCTTATGCCCTACCATGATTGAAATTCATTTTCGTCTGGTACTGGAAGTGATGAAAAGCTTTGGATACAAGGTAGAATTGCTCAGCACATCCAGCCCCAATATTGCACAGGAAGGGCTAAAATACGTACATAACGATACATGCTATCCGGCCTTGCTGGTAATTGGGCAGTTTATTGACGCCTTAAACAGCGGTAAATATGACGTCAATAAAGTAGCGCTTATCATTACACAAACAGGTGGCGGCTGTCGTGCTTCCAACTACATTCATTTGCTACGCAAAGCATTGATTCGTGCAGGATATCCTCAAGTTCCTGTTATTTCTATGAATCTAAACGGCATGGAAAAAAATCCGGGATTTTCTGCAAGCATTCCGTTTCTGCGCAAAATGATTTCCGTTTTATACTATGGTGATGTTTTGATGCAGCTGAAAAACAACATCGAACCGTATGAAGACCACAAAGGCGATGCTGAAAAAATGGTAGAAAAATGGATTGGGTTGCTTTCCAAACAACTTAGGAAGGGCGAAGGCTTATCCAAATCTCAGTTTGGCAATAACGCAAAAAAAATTGTAAAAGACTTTGCCTCTATCCCTATCCACCGAGTTCCAAAAATTAAAGTGGGCGTTGTTGGAGAAATCTACGTAAAATATGCTCCGATTGCCAATAACGACCTTGAAAATTTTTTAAAGTCTCAAGGCTGTGAAGTTTATGTCCCGGGAATTGTAAACTTTGTTCTTTTTAAAATTGACAATCGTTTGGATGATATAAAACTATATGGCGGCAATACGATTAAATATCAAATTAATAAAATTTTATTGGATTATTTGCTGTCCCTACAAACTGTTATGATTAAAGCGTTTAAAGAGCACCCGGAAGTACTGGCGCCTGCTGATTACTATCATGTAAAAAAATTAGCAAAAGGTGTAATTGGCTATGGAAATAAAATGGGTGAAGGCTGGTTGCTTACAGCTGAAATTTTAGAGCTAATCGAAGCAGGATATGAAAATATTGTTTGTGCTCAGCCCTTTGGATGCCTGCCAAACCATATTTGCGGAAAAGGTATGATTCGCAAAATTAACGAAGTAGACAGCAGAGCCAACATCGTTCCTATTGACTATGACCCAAGTGCAACAAGAGTCAATCAAGAAAATCGAATTAAATTAATGTTGTCTATCGCCAAAGAAAAACTGGAGGAACAAACCCAAAATAATGAATAATAAGAAAAGCTCTGCAAGTGCAGAGCTTTTCTTATTATTCATCCATGTTGTCAAAATTGTGCTGTATCAACCTCATAGCAACATCAAAACGAATACGAACCGTTGTGAAACTATTTCAACATTTATTCCTTGGAAATCGCTCCGCAATTTCTTTTATGTTATAATAACCTCAAAACAGCAACAAAACTAAGGTTTTGGCTGTTGGCAAGAACGTTTTAGCCTTCATCTGCTAAAAAATTGCTTCGCAATTTTTTCTATGCTATAATAAAACGAAATTTATATTTTGAGGACTTTTATGAAAACACTATTTGTTGCAATCAATGCAAAATACATTCATACCAATTTGGCTGTTCGTTATATGCATGAACTGGCAAAACAAAACGGTTATACTTCAACAGAAATTGCTGAATATACTATCAATCAACGTCTGCCCCAGCTATTGCGTGAACTATATCTTACAAAAGCCAATCATATGATTTTTTCCTGTTATATTTGGAATATTGACATCATATTAGACCTATGCTGTCAATTAAAACAAGTGATGCCCAACATCAAACTACTATTAGCCGGACCGGAAGTTAGCTATAACAGCACAGAAGTCATGGAACAATATACTTTTATTGACGGAATTATACGCGGCGAAGGTGAAGCGGCTCTCATTCCATTATTGAAACACTTGCAATCAGGAACCCCCGCAGCGTCTGTTCCTTCTTTTACCTATCGAATTGGGCAGCACATTACGGAAACAGAACAAGACTCCCCTATTTCTCTGTCACAGCTTCCCTTTCCATATCCTGATTTGGAAAAAGAAAAAGGACGTATTCTATATTTTGAATGTTCACGTGGTTGTCCCTTCCAATGCGGATATTGCCTGTCATCCATTGAAAAGGGCGTTCGTTTTATGCCGTTAGAACAAGTATATCAATGCCTAGATTTATTTTTATCCAAGGACGTGCCACAGGTAAAATTTGTAGACAGGACATTTAACTGCAATAAAGCTTACGCTTTCTCTATTTGGAACTATTTAAAAGAGCATGATAACGGTATTACAAACTTTCACTTTGAAATTGCCGGAGAATTATTGGACCAAGAGACAATTTCATTTTTAAGTACCGTCAGAAAAGAGCAATTTCAGTTTGAAGTTGGAGTACAATCTACCAATACGGAAACATTATCAGCAATTACGAGAAAAACAGATACAAACAAATTGCTCCAAATATGTAAAGAAATAGATTCCTTTGGCAATATACACCTTCATTTAGATTTAATCGCAGGACTTCCTTTCGAAGATATTAGCTCATTTCGACACTCTTTTAATCAAGTATTCCAAATTCGTCCACAGCAACTGCAACTGGGATTTTTAAAAGTACTCAAAGGTTCCTCTATACACAGACAGTGCAACGAATATGGCATTTTATACACGCCAAAGGCACCATTTGAGGTACTTCAAACCAATTGGTTATCTTTTGATGATATTTTATTTTTAAAAGACATAGAAGACATGGTCGAAATTTATTACAACAGTGGGCGTTTTCAAACCATTCTTACATATATGATACAAGAGTTTGAAACACCATTCGATTTTTTTGCTCAACTGGGTTCTTTTTACACTGCAAACAGATATCACCTATCCAATCATTCAAAAGAACAATATTACGAAATTTTGTGTTACTTTTGGCAATCTACCAATCGTATTTTTACAGAAACTATGAAACAATTATGTATTTATGATATTTGTTTACATGAAAAGCCAAAAAAACTTCCTGCTTTTACGGATAACGTATATCAATATGAACATCGTGATTGGATTTCTACATTTTATGAATCACAGGAACATATTGAGACCTATCTTCCAAATTACACTTCTGAAAGTTCCAAACGCATTGCAAAAATTGTGCATATGCAGGTATTTCCTTTCCATCCTGAAACAAAAGCGTTAACACCCACCGCAGTCTTATTCGACTATCAAAAGAGAGATTTAACCGGAAAAGCACACCATTACTTTTTTCCTATATCATAATAAAAACGTTTTGCATATGCAAAACGTTTTTATTATGTACTCAATTACTTTAAGGCCACAAGCAATTCCACCAATTTTATTACTTTCTGGTTAATAACCTCATAGTATATCTCGTTTCCTTCTCTTTTCCCCTCAACAATTCCTGCACTTTTTAAAACAAATAAATGTCTTGAAACATTACTCTGTTTTACACCTAAGCTTGTTTCAATTGCAATTACATTACATTTATTGACAAGTAAATGATTAACAATACTCAGGCGTGTGGGATTTGCCAACGCTTTTAGTAATTCGGCATCTTCTGCACATTCATCAAGTGATAATGTTTTCATATTCTTTTTTTCTTCATACATTTTCTTAATCCTCCCTGTACTATATATTAATAGTACAATAATCAAAACTATACATATTAGGTTATCATTATTTGCAAGAAAAAGCAGAATAATGTTATCAATAAAGCATAAAATGTTACGAATAACATATATTATGCTACGATCAATACTAAACACTGGCATTATATACAAAAATTAGACATTTGTCAACAAATCTAAAAAATTTTTCATATATGATTTGCTTTATGTTTTCTTAATATAGCGAGTAATCGCTATTAAAATAGATATAAAAAGATAATAAAAATAAAATTTCAGAAATCAGATTGTACAATCTTACTAATTTTAATATTTAGACATTTTATTATTTGAAACTATTGTATTATGATGTATAATAAATTATAAGTGATAAAGAGGAGAGATTGAATTTGAAAAAGAAAAAAATGTTACGCAATACTATTTTATGTTCTGCTGCTGCACTGTTATTGGTAGCTTCTTTAACCGCTTGCGGTAATCAAGATGACACAAGTTCTGTTGTATCAGAAGAATCCGCCCCAAGCAGTGTAGCCGAAGTCAAATACGAAAATATCAATCCTTTAACAGGAGAAAACAATCTTGCTACATCTGCCAAAGGTCAACGTCCTATTGCCTTTATGATTAATAACAATCCTAACGCGCGGCCACATTGGGGACTTTGCTCTGCAGATGTTGTAATTGAAGGTCTCGTTGAAGGCGGCAGTACACGTATGATGTGGCTGATTTCAGATGTAAGCAATGTTCCTAAAATAGGTTCTCTTCGCAGTATGCGCCATGACTTTGTAGAAATAGCTGACGGTTTTGATGCTGTGCTTGTGCATTGGGGCGGAAGTCCGCAAGCCTATACTTCTGTTTCTACAAATGGCGTGGATGAACTTGATGGTCTTAGCTACGAAGGCTCATATTTTTTCCGTGATAACACTCGAAATGTTGCCATAGAGCACACAGGATATACTACCGGTGAAAATATTTTGACCTTAATGGAACAAAAAGAAATTGAAACAAAATCAAACAGTCAATACGCTTCCCCATTTACGTTTGGAAAACCGGATGAAAAACGCACCCTAACTGACGGCACTTGTAAGCAAGTGGATGTATTTTTTTCCACTGCAGGATATAACCATACTTTTACATACGACGAATCAGACGGATTATACTACAATAGCATTGAAGGTACACCAATGAAAGATGATAACGGCCAGCAAATGGCTGTTACAAATGTAATTGGTTTGTATATGAATGTATCCACTATTGCAGGTGATGGTTCCGGACGTGTAGATATGGATTTAAGCGGCGGAGAAGGATTTTATATCTCTAATGGTACCTATGAGACCATCACTTGGAAAAAAGGCAATACACCAAGCAATCCTTTAAAACTTTATGACAAGAATGGAAATGAATTGGTTTTAAATGCAGGTAAAAGCTGGATTGGCTTGCTACCCGAAAATTATAGTGAAAATACAGTAATCGCATAAAATAAAAAACAGCGGATGTATTCCGCTGTTTTTTATTTACCAGCTGCTTTGCGAGCAGGATACCATTTTTGAAACCACCATGTAAATATCCCCAATAATGCAGGAAAAATTGTCCCGGCGTTTTTGTCCAGCAGCAAAAACAACCTAAACAAGGTTTCATATCTTTTTGTGAAACATGAATATATTCTTCCTCTATTGCTCCATATTCCTTCATGCCATCCAAAAAAGAGTTTGTTAATTTTAGAGTATTGCTCTGTTCATTTTTAGGACTTCCATTTAAAATTAATACTTTCATTCTTCTTTTCTCCATAGATATGGCTGCCGACAAAAACGTAATAGGATTTCTCGTTAAATTATATCATAAATCTTACTGGGGATAAAGTAAGTTTATACCAACTTAATGTGCAAATTTGATCAAATAAATTGAAAAAAAATGTCCAATACGTAACAATTTGTAAATAATAAAATTGACTAGTGTACTTATTCACAAAAAAGTATTATAATAATAAAATATGAATTTTATAAACAAAAATGTATTTGCATGACATAATAGAATGACAAATATTAAGAAATGAGAGATGATATTGAGTAATAAGTACAGGAACTTAGCTCAGAATACCGCAATTTTCGCAATAGGCACATTTAGCTCAAAATTGTTGGTATTCATAATGATGCCAATATATACTCGAGCGTTGTCTACAGCCGAATATGGTACTGTTGATTTAATACAACAAATATCAAATTTATTGGTTCCAATTGTAACTCTTGGTGTTACTAATGCATTAATACGGTTTGGATTGGATAAGTCATTTCGGAAAAATGACGTATTTACAACCGGTATTATATGTTTTCTAGGCGGATTCTCATTATTGCTATGTTTTTCGCCTCTCATTCATATGATATCAGTTACCTCCGATCATACGGTAATGCTTTATTTTTTTGTATTAATGTCTGCAATGCGTGAAATGTGCAGCCAATTTTCCAGAGCAAAAGGATATGTAAAACTTTACGCTTTTGATGGTTTTTTAACTACTTTTATGACATGCCTGTTAACCATTATCTTTTTAATGGGATTTAAATGGGGTATTAACGGATATTTATCTGCAATTATTATAACAGACGCTTTATCTTCCCTGTTTTTATTTTTCTCAGCAAGGCTGTACAAAAATATCAAATTTAAAGGATTAGATAAAAGAACCTTTAAAATGATGCTGCGTTATGCAATCCCAATGATTCCTACAACATTGCTGTGGTGGATTGTTAGCGTATCTGACCGATATATTATCACTTATATGCTTGGAGCTGATGCAAACGGTTTATATGCCGCCGCTTATAAAATTCCAACCATAGTCGTATTGGTCTCCACCATTTTTATGGATGCATGGCAAGTAAGTGCTGTATCTGAAATTAAAGACAGGAAAGCATTGGCCAAATTCTTTTCCAACGTATTTCGCGGATATCAATCCATTATCTTTTTGGCCGGCAGTTTGTTGATTCCTTTTTCGAAAATATGTACCATTATTTTAGTTGCCGGCGACTATTATGAATCATGGAGATACATTCCTTTCTTAATGCTTGCAACCATTTATAACTGTATGGTTCAATTTATGGGCAGTGTTTATATGATTGAACGTAAAGGTGTAACCACTTTAGTTACTTCTATTATTGCCGCTGTTACCAATATTGTAGGAAACTTCATCTTAATTCCTATTTGCGGTGTAAACGGTGCAGCTTATTCCACATGTTTCAGTTACTTTATTGTTTTTGTAATCAGAGCAATTCATACAAGAAAATTCATACGCATTAACTATAGCGTATTAAAATTTGGGGTAAATGCAATACTCACTCTTGCACAAGCCATTATTATGATTACAGAAGTTCCGGGATGGATTATTTACGAAGTTATTCTTACTTTATTGGTACTGTTGCTAAATATCAAGGTTCTTATTTTAAGCTTTAAAAAGATTGTAGGAAGATTTGGACGAAAAAAAGCAAAAACATAGTCTATGAGATGAACCCAAACAAAAAAGGAATCGCAATGTCAGGCGATTCCTTTTTTCATGATATCATTTCCTAAATATCTTTCAAAGAGTATGCAAAGACATTCCGAGGTACCGCTTCTTTCTTTGCATCGCTTCATACTTTTCAATACAAATAAAAATACATATAAGGTAGATTTGTACCGGAAATTTGGAATATATTCCTTTTCGTACGTTGAAATGCATCTAAAATAAAATGCTCTCTTTTCAAATAAAAGTACTTAAAACAATTTTCTCCTTCTATATAAATTTCTTCTTATATGCTATCACTTACCCGTTACCGGATACAAATATATCTCGTAAACATTGCTACTGTATAGCCTAGAAAATATCCTCTTTTCATGCCAAAGTCATCCTGACAAAACCCCAATCTTTATTTCTCCGGTTGCAGCTGAATTTCCGGAACTTCGGAATATTCCTGACAAATCTGATAGAACGTTATTTTCGGGCTTTGGAAAATTTAAAATTTTGCGCAGAATTTATCCTGTGTACTGCATCTTCCTATATACCTTTTTCTCCTCATAATAGTATGCTGCAGTACGTGTTCGGAGAGACTTTTCATAAAGACTACTAAAAAAGAACCGACGCAAACGATAAATCTGCGTCGGTTCTTTTTTAAATCAAACGTAATGCAATTGGAATATTGATTAACGCCACAGCAATTCCTGAAAGGAGACCAAACAATACGTCCGATGGAAAATGTACAAATAAATACAGTCTGGAAAAAGATATAATAAACGCCAAAGCCAAAGCAATCAAACCTATCTTATAGTTCATGTGCAACAAGATTGTGGCACTGGCAAAAGACGATGCAGTATGGCCTGAAGGCAATGAAGAGCCCATCGGTCGCCTGATTAATATAGGAACATCCTTATATATGTCACATGGCCTTAAACGATTAAAACGGGACTTAATAAACATATTAGAAAAAGTTGTCATAATAATCGTTACAATCAGCAATACACCATGATATTTATATTGGGTAAATAACGTAATAAAAATACCTGTAAACACCCAAATTAAAGCACCGTTCCCCATTAAAGTAAAAAAGGTCATTGCTTTGTCTAATCTAGGCCCATGCAATTCTTGAATTTTAAACAAAATCTTATTGTCAAGATGCTGTGTGCGTGCCTTTGTACGCTCCATTTTCGATCTACTCCTAATAATGATATTCATAAATATATGAAGTTTTACATCAGTTCACACTTAGCTTATATAATAATATATCATAATTGTATTCAAAAGAAAACAAAAATTAATAAATTGATAGAATTATTAGAAAGATTCCAAAAAAACAAGTCTTTTCTTTAAAAAATTTATTGATTATACATATAACCTTTTTATAAGAATAAATTTCTCTTGCATTTCCACTATCGTATGTTACAATTGTACCAAAGATATATGAAAAATTTGTATCATAAAGTCGGAAAGGAAAAAAAGAATGAAACAATTTTTTAAAGATTTTAAAGAATTTGCAATGCGTGGCAATGTAGTGGACATGGCGGTCGGTGTTGTAATCGGTACCGCATTTGGCAAAATTGTATCTTCTTTGGTAAGTGATATTATTATGCCTGCCTTATCTTTGATTACGGGGCGGGTAAGCTTACAAGATTTAAGTTTTACACTACCAACGGGAGAAGGTATGGAACCGATTGTTTTAAAATATGGGGTATTTTTGCAGTCGGTATTGGATTTTCTGATTATTGCATTCTCTATTTTTGTTGTCATTAAACTAATTGGAAAATTACACAGAAAGAAAAAGGAGGAAGCTCCCGAGGCTCCTCCTGCTCCAACAAAAGAAGAAGTTTTGCTGACAGAAATCAGAGATTTACTTGCAGCACAAAAGTCATCTGCAATAGCCAATGAAACAGAAGCAGACGATATTCCTATGTTGGAATCGGATAAAAAAGATTTATAAAAAGAAGCCTGATACCAATTGGTATCAGGCTTCTTTTTAATCATTTACTCTGGAAACACGTCTTGGACGGCCTTTTATCGGTCTTGTCTGCAACGCTTTTAAAACAATATCACCTTTGCTGTTTAAAATATCTACAAAGGTAGAAATGCTTTGAACATCTATAATACCAATATCATCAGAAGTAACTCCTTTAATGCTACAAATAGTACCTACTACATCTACAGGACGCATTTTGGTCTTTCTGCCGGCATTAATGTGAATTTTGGTAATTGAATTACTGAAAGCAGCACCTTTTTCAGGTTTAAAGTCCGGTTTCTGCATTAATGTTTCTTCAAATGCAGGACGATATTGCTCTACCAATTCTTTTGTTGGCGGTATAACAAAAATCCAATGGGAACATGTATATAATTGTAAATCCTGTGCAGCAGGCGCTTCTTCTTTTGTATAAAAAGTTACTGCAATTCCTTTTCTTCCGTTTCTTCCTGTACGGCCAATGCGATGAACATAATGTTCTTTTGCTCTGGGCAAATCATAATTGATAACATGGGTAACATGGTCTATGTCAATTCCCCTGGCTGCTACATCTGTTGCAATTAAATAACGAAAATTTCCTCTGCGGAATTGGTTCATAACAACAATTCTATCATCCTGTTCCATACCGCCATGAATCTTTCCGCACGGAATATTGCTGTTTCTTAACTCTTGATATACAGCATCCACTTTCTCTTGTGTATTACAAAAAACAATACAACTATCCGGATTTTGCAATACTAAAACATCTTTCAGCAATTGCATTTTTTCTGTTTCTTCTACTCGGAAACCGGTCTGTTTAATTCTATCTACCGTTACGGTTTCAGCCTTGATTTCAACACGTACAGGATTATTCAAATAGGCTTGAGCCAAACGCTCAATTTCTTTTGGCATGGTAGCAGAAAACAATAAGGTAACAGGGTGTTCGGGCAAATGAGAAATAATTGCTTTCACCTGCTCCAAAAATCCCATATTTAACATTTCGTCCGCTTCATCAATAACAAGATAACGGATAGCAGATGTATCCAATGTTTTACGTTCCATATGGTCCAGCACACGACCCGGAGTTCCAACTACAATATGCGTTTTTTGTTTTAAAGCCTGTACTTGTTTGTAAAATGGAGAACGTCCAAATAATACGGGAACATTAATTCTCTTATAACGTCCAATATGAAAAATATCTTCTTTTACTTGTATGGCTAATTCTCGCGTTGGTGCCAGTACCAAAGCTTGAGGTCTGTTTTCATCCCATTCTACCAATTCACAAAGAGGTATTCCAAAAGAAGCAGTTTTGCCGCTTCCTGTTTGGGACTTTGCCAATACATCTTTTCCTGCTAAAATCTCAGGAATCACTTTTACTTGCACAGGCGTTGGCGTACGATATTGCAACTGCTCCAACGCAGATAAAATTTCTTCACTTAAAGGGTATTCTGTAAAACTTGATGGCATATATTAAGCTCTCTTTCTATTTCGCATCTTCATAAATAAACATATGAAATACCTACGCACGTACGCATAAGTATTTCATATGTGTGTGTTTGTATATAATTATATTATGGAATCATATTCAAATGATATTCTCTTTTTTTCGAATATTACTTTGATATACAATAAAAAACAAACAAAATTTGATATTAAGAATATTATATCTATCATACAAAGGAACCGCATGTTTGTCAATGAATCTTTTCATACAAGTTCAATATATTTACTGAGAGGTTGAGCTGATAAAGAATATAAACATTTTTATTGTAATTACATAGTATGGTTTAAGCTTGTAATAATGAAAACACTGTATTTCAGCATGATTCATTATGATTCTTTTTGGTACAAGCTAAATCACACAAAATACGAAATGAGGAATTATGAATATGGCAAACCAAGTTGTCGACGTAAGTACCTTCCAACAAACAATTGATTGGTCACAGGTAAAACAAGACGGCATTGTAGGCGCAATGATACGAGCCGGCTACGGATTCGGTACTGTAGACAATCAATATCGTGTCAATGTAACAGGATGTGAAAACAATGGCATTCCATATGGAATGTATCATTACAGTTATGCAACAAACATTGAAGATGCAAAAAAAGAAGCGGAATTTTTTATCAATAACGCTAAAGGCACTTCCCCTTCCTACCCTTTGGCAATGGATGTGGAAGAAGCAAGTCAAGCAGCTATGGGTAAACAGGCATTAACCGCCATGATTCTTGCCTTTTGCGATATGGTAAAAGCAGCAGGCTATCAGCCTATGCTATACACTAACTTAAACTGGGCAACCAATTATATTGATATGTCTCAAATTGATAACGCAGGCATTCGAGTTTGGATTGCACAATATAATACCACTTTAGACTATAAAGGCAATTACTTCTTATGGCAATATACCAGCAGCGGTAGAGTTGCAGGCATTCCTGCAAACGTAGATTTAAACTATCTGGGTAGTGATGCAGGTGAAATTACTCCTCCACAGCCTCCTGTCACTGACAATAACACCTATACAGTAAAAGCAGGAGACACATTGTGGGATATTGCTCAAAGCCAACTGGGTAACGGCAGCCTCTACAAAGAAATTATGACATTAAACGGTTTAACCAGCGATGTCATTCAGCCGGGTCAAGTTTTAAAATTGCCTACCGGCAACGATAACACCGGTTCCGCAAGCACGTATACTGTCAAAGCAGGAGACACATTGTGGGATATTGCTCAAAGTCAACTGGGTAACGGCAGCCGCTACAAAGAAATTATGACATTGAATGGTTTAACCAGCGATATCATTCAACCGGGCCAAGTTTTGAAATTGCCTGTCGGCGGCGCGAGTAATGCCGGTTCAGATACTACAAAAACCTATACTGTCAAAACTGGAGACACTCTTTGGGATATTGCGCAAACTCTTTTGGGTAATGGTGCGCGTTATAAAGAAATTGTTTCACTGAACAATTTACACAGCAGCATCATTTATCCCGGTCAAGTATTAAAAATTCCGGAATAACATCATCGTAAAAAGAGCGTCCTGCGTATATACAGGACGCTCTTTTTATATTTGGGTAAACAAAGACACCGTATATGTTTCACCATTTTCATCTTCAATAGATATATTCTGAAATTTTGCATAATTCTCTTTTACTCCATCATCCATTGATATACGAGACAAAGGCTCAATAGAGGCTTGGTACGCACGACGATAACGGTATAATTCCTCTTTTTTTGCAATCAGTCTATTCCTTTGCTTTTTATCGAAAAACTCTTGTGCTGTCATTTGTTGTTCCAATTGCTCGGCATACAAATTTAACTGATGTAAAATGCCATTGAGATCCTTTTGATTCACACGGTGCATATATGTCAGGGCTTTGTAACCACTGTCAACTCCACTGTTCAATTGCCAGTATATTGGATGCTTTTGATAGAAACGAACATGTTCTTTATAAAAATCACGCCATAAATAAGTACGAATGGTTTGTCTTGCATTTACACTATTGGAATCCAAAGCATTCGCAATAAAAGAAAGATTATACTCTAACTGTTCACTGCCAAACAGATGTTCCAGCAATACAAATATCCGTGAAGCCAAATCATTCTCTGCATGGGATGGCTCCTCTTCCCTTAATATTAAACAATTCTGTTTTACCGCATATTCATGCTCCGATTGGCTGTTCCATTGACCGCCTGCATACCAAATCCCCGAATGCAAGGGATGATATCTTCCAAACAAACAACCTATCAGATAAGATAAAAACAACTTCACATCTCGTGTCAAATCGGCTTTGCGTATGGCAATATCTCTGTCAACAACTTCTGGAGTAATACTGTCTTCCAACTGATACAGCCGAATCAACACTTGATTGATTTCTTCCTCATTTTGTTTGAGTGTTTTATAGCGATTGTCAGCTTGTTGTTTCCATATTCGATAACAGGATTCCAAATTATTTTCCTGATATTCTAAATGAATTTGCATAAAAGGATGTCCTTTAAAATTCCAACTGGTTTCAAAACAATCCCAATCTTCTTTGGAAATCCGGCAGTTTTCCTCTACCAAATGAATGAATATTTCTCTTTGTTCCTTAAGAGGCAGTATTGGCAAGTCTCCCACATTTCCGGCTTGAAAATTAACGGTAGGAGCCAATAGAGACAAAAAGTAAAACGCAACTTTACTGCATAAAAATCCTAAAAGCTCTGCAGTTTGTTCTTCTTGAGGAAACATAGAAGAACCTGAAACATCAAATAAAAAGCCTTCTGTTTTGTAGCGTACGGCAAAATTTTCAAACCCGAACAAAGACCATGTAATGCCTGCTTTAAAGTAGTCCTGCTCATTGCGTAAAATGGCTTTTGTATAACGCCTCAATGCTTCCCCGCCATTTTCCCAATTCACTACATATTCATTCATGCCATACCATTTTCTGAAATTGCCTCCTTTGTTATAAGGAAACCATTTAGCTCCCGATGCAATCGCATCAGATGATGTTTTGGCTTTGTCATAAAATTTTGTGATATCAACTTCATGCCAATAACGTACAAACAATGCATTGTTCCCTGTCTGCATTCCAACTCTTGGCGCAGAAATGACAGACAAAGGAGTCCCCTTTTGAAATGCCTGAATTGCATTTTCAGAAGCCCAGTATACAAACGGAGTGCCCGGAACAGAATAAAATGACGATTGTTTCATCACATATCGATTTTTACTTTGAAAATATTCCTTTATCTTCTCACCTGTATTCAAGTAGTCTGTCAAACGTATAAACTGAGAATCATCTTGTTCTGATTCTGATTTGCGAATGACAAATGCGGCGGCCAACACATTAAAAGAATTCAATTCTTCAAACGTCGCGGCTCCTGCATGAACCATAGATTCAATATGATTATGCTTTAATATCTCAAGTCTTAGCTTTTGAAAAGAGGTTAAAAACATCCATGTATGCATGGTAACCATGCTGAAATATCCGAATTCTTTTGTAAAAGCTTTGCAGCGTAAAATAAAAGCTGCATACAGTTCTGATTTTCCATTTGGATAGTTCGTTTCCAAAAAAGTGCTAATCTTTTTGTTCAGACTCTTTTTTCCCATATAAGGGGGGTTTGTAATGGTAACCAAATAAGTCCTTGTCAATAAATCCGCTTGCTCAAGCAAAGCAATTAACAGCGGGAACCATTGGTTGATGATAGCCCACTGTTCCAGATTAAAATCAAATGTGTTGTCTGTTATAATTTCACGTAATCTGCGAGCTGTTTTTTCGTAAAATTTCGGTTGAAATCTTTGTGTCATCTGTAAACAGGAGCCATATGTTTTAGCATCACGAAACGCATCAATTACAAAATCGATTGCCAATCGTTCTTCCTCTTCCAACATAGAAAACTGTTGCCAAATTTCTTGACGTAGATTGTCTGTGATTTCATTGCTTTCCTGAATACTGCATATATGAACACAACGAGATTGTTCCAAAATAGTTTCATCATAAAATCTGGCTTTCATCATAATGACAAAATGTGCCAGTTCACTTACGGAATCGTCAATTTCCAATCCATATAGATTATTTGCAATAATCTGATCCGCAGCCTCTCTTTTTGTGTATCCTTGCGAACCATAAATATCCATTAAAATATCAAATGCATAAACCAAAATATGACCACTTCCCATACATGGGTCTAATATGGTAATATCTTGCGGTCGTAACTCTGTGCTGTATTTTTCTCGAGAGGATGTATTGTTTGATTTTAAGTAGTACGTCCACTTTTCTTCCAATTCCGCATTTGGGTGTTGTTCCAGCCATAATTTTCCTACACTGTTTTCTACCATATAGCGTACAATCCAATCAGGAGTAAACAGCTGTGTTGCTGCAGGGATTCTTTCTTTTGTGATTTTAATATTTTTCTGCAGCAAAGCAAAAGTCTCTTCTTTTCTTTCTGTATGAAAATACTGATATAACCAACCAATCATCTCCGCTTGTCCCCCTTGACTGAGGACAAAATCCTCTTTGGGCAGAGATAAAAATTCGTATATCACGCTGTCAACATGAAATTTGGGAATCAAAAAATCAACAGGCTGAGCATAGCAAGAAAATAGTTGCGGAAAGATACGTCCCAATTGACTGCATACTCTCATAAATAAAATTTGTGCCGCCACTTCCTGCTCTGTATATCCATATGTTTTCCAATATTGCATTTCTTCTTTTTCTTCTAAAGTATCTGCATCTACATCATTTCTTTTAAAACCGTTGGGAGAAAATCTCGAGAAAAACGGTTCTGTCGGAAGGTACTCGTTTACTTCCATAAACCAAATAGAAACCAAACGATGAAACCAAACACAAGCAGCTTGTTCTGCAACAGATAATACATCGTTTTCTTCAATTTGCCTTTGTAATTGAAGGAAGCATTCTTGTTTCACAGGGTTTTTTGGTAATAAATTGGGGAGCTCTGTTTTTGAATCCAGCGAAAACATTTGAATTCTATCAAGAATTTCGTCAATCAGTTTTTTACGTGCCTTTATTGCAAATGTTTTCATAATCGCTTTATTCAAAACAAACGCACCCTTTCATGATATACTCATGACAGATATTATAACATAAAAGAAATTGCACAGCAATTTCTAACCTATAAACGTTAAAACGTTCTTGTCAACAGCCAAAACTTCAGTTTTGACGCTGTTGCTAGGTTGTTATAACATAAAAGAAATTGTGAAACAATTTCTAACACATAAACGTTAAAACGTTCTTGCTAACAGCCAAAACTTTAGTTTTGCTGCTGTTGCTAGGTTGTTATAGCATTTAAAAAATTGCTTTGCAATTTTCAACCATAAAACGCTAAAACGTTCTTGTTAACAGCCAAAACTTTAGTTTTGCTGCTGTTACAAGGTTGTTATAGCATAAAAGAAACCGCACAGCAATTTCTAACCTATAAATGTGAAATCGCTTCCATAGGAGCCAACATTTTAAATACGAAAAAGACTTCTTTCAGCTACTGCGAATTTGTTATGCTTTCTTTTTCAGAGATTTGCTATTTTTTTAAAACAGTATTATAATAAGAATATTATTTTTAAGTGAAATTGATGGAAAACGAACGATAATCAGGAGGACATTTTATGATCATTGAGCCTAAGGTGCGAGGTTTTATCTGCACAACTTCTCATCCTGAAGGATGCAAAGAAAATGTAAGAAAACAAATTACATATATAAAAAATCTACCAAAATGTAACGGACCCAAAAAAGTTTTGGTAATCGGTGCAAGCACGGGTTACGGTCTTGCTTCCCGTATTGCTTCTACCTATGGCTGTGATGCAGCTACCATAGGAGTTATCTTTGATAAACCTGCCAGCGGCTCCCGTACTGCCACAGCAGGCTGGTATAATACCGCTGCATTTGAAGAGTTTGCCGCAAAAGACGGCTACTATGCAAAAACCATTAACGGGGATGCCTTTTCTGCCGAAATCAAAAAACAGACCATTGATTTGATTAAGCAAGAGCTTGGACAAATTGATTGTGTAGTATACAGTCTTGCTGCACCAAAACGTACAACGTCAGACGGAACCACCTATACTTCTGTTCTGAAATGCACAGGTGAAGATTTTGTTAACACCACTGTAGATTTAAAAACAAAAGAAATTGTTGAAGTTACAGTTTCAAAAGCAACGGAGCAAGAAATTCACGACACCATTAAAGTAATGGGCGGTGAAGATTGGAAAGACTGGATGACTGCTTTAAACGAAGCCGGAGTATTGGCGGAGAATACTGTAACGGTTGCTTACTCTTACATCGGTCCTAAACTTACTTATCCAATGTACCATAAAGGTACGCTTGGAGCTGCAAAAGCGCATCTATTAAAAACCGCACAAGAAATGACAAAAGAATTTTCCAATGTGAACGCATATGTTTCTGTCAACAAAGCTTTGGTCACTCAAGCCAGTGCAGCAATTCCCGTGGTACCGCTTTACATTGCTTTGTTATACCGCATTATGGAGAAAAAGCAGATACACGAAAATGCAATTGAACAGATTGCACGTATGTATCAAGAAAAATTATTTGTTGATACACCTGTATTGGACCAAACAGGCCAAATAAGAATGGATGATTGGGAGCTTCGGGAAGATGTGCAGTCCGAAATCGAAGCATTCTGGGAAAAACTATACGCTCATGAAGTTACTGACTTCTCTTACATTGACGAATACTGGGTTGCATTCAGACAATTGTTTGGATTCGATTTACCAAATATAGATTACAGTAAAGATGTTAATCCGAATGTTGCAATTCCTTCCATAAAAGATTAAACAAAAGGCTGTCCTGTTCTGAGACAGCCTTTCCTTTTCCAATCTGAAACAAAAGGAGTTGTTATCATGAATTCATCACTTTCTAATATCGTTACTCCCTTGCTGAACTGGTACCATACATATGCGCGTACCCTTCCTTGGCGGCAGTCACCCAGTGCATATCATATTTGGGTATCAGAGATTATGTTGCAGCAAACCCGCGTGGAAGCAGTAAAAGCATACTATAATCGCTTTACCGCAAAACTTCCGACCATTTCGGATTTAGCTGCATGTCAAGAAGAAAAACTGCTAAAACTTTGGGAAGGTCTTGGATATTATAACCGTGTACGAAACATGCAGAAAGCTGCAATACAAGTGATGACACAATATCACGGAGAGATGCCCCATTCGTATGAGGAATTGCTGAAATTACCCGGAATCGGTTCCTATACAGCAGGTGCTGTGGCTTCCATTGCTTATGGAATTCCCGTTCCTGCTGTAGATGGAAATGTATTAAGAGTTATCACCCGCATGACTGCAAACTATGGAGATATTACAAAACAAAATACCAAAGACGAAATTACAAAACAATTGCAGGCTATTATGCCCAAACAACATGCGGGGGATTTTAATCAAGCATTGATGGAACTGGGCGCTACCGTTTGTATTCCAAACGGAGAACCTCAATGTTTTGTGTGTCCCGTACAGACATATTGTAAAGCTTTTCAAGATGGTCTCACGACGGAACTTCCCATCAAATCAAAAAAGAAACCAAGACGTATAGAAAATAAAACTGTATTGCTTTTGATTTCGGAGTCTGCTGTTGCCTTGCAAAAACGGGATTCTAAGCAAGTTTTGGCAGGATTATGGCAATTTCCTAACGTAGAAGGCCACCTTTCTCCCCACGCGGTACAAACACAAATAGACCAGTGGCATATACCTGCAAAACAGATATTGGAAAGCAAACAATCCAAGCATATTTTTACGCACATCGAATGGCATATGAACAGCTATCTTATTTTTTGTGAAGCACAGGCCATTGACCTTTGCGACCAATTTGAGTGGATGGAAAAACAAGATTTAGAGCACATTGCAATTCCAACCGCATTCCAACCATTTGTATCTGTCATAAAAACATACTTAGAAAAGAAATAAAAAGGAACCGGATATATATCCGGTTCCTTTTTTGTCTAGTATATGTTGTTTTAAAAACTCTACATATCTATTTCCTCTCATTTGCAGGGGCTGTATGGAAATGTATAAAAGATGTAAATACAAAATTAAGACAAAAATATAGCATCAATAGGTTTGGAAAATGTAAAAAGATGAATTTAGTTAAAATTATGATTGACAATCGTCTTTATTTATAATAACCTAGATATGAAATTGATTCTCAATTTCATATCTAGGTTTTGCCGTTTACAAACAAAAAGGAGGAATTATGAAGAAATATTACAAAAAAATATTGTTGCTATGCGGCGCGGCAGTTATGCTTTCAGCAATGATGTTAGCAGGATGTGCATCACAACCGTCAGCATCATCCAACGCATCACTGTCTAATGATAGCAAAAGATTAAATGTTATCACAAGTTTTTATCCCATGTACGACTTTGCCAAAAAAATCGGCGGCGAATACGTGGATGTAACCAATCTGGTCCCTGCCGGAACAGAACCTCACGACTGGGAACCAAGTACAAGTGATATTACCAACTTGGAACACGCCGATGTATTTGTTTACAACGGTGCAGGTATGGAAAGCTGGACAGATAAGGTACTATCTACCTTAAGCAACAAATCACTCACCACAGTGGAAGCTTCGCAAAATATTGCCCTCAGAGTGGGCGGAGAACATGAACATGAGCATGATGAAGATAAGAACCATACAGACGAAGAAGCTCACGATGAAGAGCATTATGACCCTCATGTATGGTTGAATCCTCTCAATGCAAAAAAAGAAATGGAAAATATCAAAGATGCATTTGTAAAAGCAGACCCTGAACACAAGCAGTATTATGAAAATAATTATAAGGCTTGGAGCGAAGAGTGTGACAGATTACACGGTGAATATCAGGAAGCTTTGAGCCAAGTAAAGACAAAGAATTTGGTTGTATCTCATGAAGCATTCGGTTATTTATGTGATGCTTTTGGACTAAACCAAATGGGTATTCAAGGAATTGAACCTGATTCTGAACCTAATCCAGCACATATGGCAGAAATCATTGATTTTGTAAAAGCAAACCAAGTAAAAGTAATTTTTTCGGAAGAACTTGTCAGCCCTAAAGTAGCACAATCCATTGCAAATGCCACCGGAGCTCAACTTGAAGTGTTGAACCCAATAGAGGGATTAACCAACACTCAACTGGAGAATGGCGATGATTATTTTACGGTTATGAGAGAAAATTTAACTGCGCTGAAAAAAGCATTAAATTAAAATGAATTCTGTATCAAATATTATAGAAGTGCATCATCTTTCATTTCAATACAATTGTACAAACGTATTTCAAAACTTGCATTTTGAGCTTCAGGAACATAAATTTGTTGGATTATTTGGAGCAAACGGTTCCGGAAAAAGCACGTTTTTACGTTTGATTCTAGGCGAACTAAAATGTTTTAGCGGCAGTATTCATTTATTTGGACAGTCTGTCTCTAAGTTTCACACTTGGCATAAAATAGGATATGTACCCCAAATTGGGTTAGCAAAACAAATGGATTTTCCTGCTACCGTAAAAGAAGTTGTGCAGGCAAATTTATACTCTTCTCTTGGTCTATTTCGCTTTCCGGGCAAAAAAGAAACCACAAAAGTGGAAAAAACACTTTCTCTTTTGCATATGGAAGATTTCAGCAGTCGCTTAATCGGAGAATTATCAGGAGGGCAAAGACAAAAGGTTTTATTAGCCCGTGCATTGGTATCGAATCCCAGTCTCTTAATTTTAGATGAACCTACCACAGGGATTGATGCCGAAAGCGTACAATCATTTTATCAATTGCTTTCACATTTACATCAAGAAACAGGTTTGACCATTTTATTGATTTCTCATGATACAGAATATGTATCAAACATAGCAAATCAAATATACCTGTTAGAAAATGGAACTATTTCAGAACAATCGCAATATCACACAGCATGAAATTTTATGATAGAAAAAGGAATATCTTATGTCAATTTTCGAATATGCGTTTATGCAAAGAGCCTTTATTGTAGGTATTCTATTGGGTATGACAATACCTTGTATCGGAACAATTATTGTGTTAAAAAGACTGTCTATGTTGGGAGATACCCTTTCCCACACATCCCTTGCAGGTGTTGCCGGTGGATTGGTATTTCATATAAACCCTGTAGTCGGTGCCACGGTAACTTGTATCGGCGCAGCATTGGGAATTGAAGCAATACGAAAAAAGATACCCCAATATGCAGAAATTGCAATTGCAATCATGCTCTCTGTTGGTATCGGTACTGCAGCTGTATTATCGGGTTTTGTCAGTAATGCTGCTAATTTTAACAGTTTTCTTTTTGGCAGTATTGTTGCCATTAGTGATACCGAATTATATATGGTCATTACTTTAAGTGTAATCGTTCTGATTCTTTTCATCCTTTTTTATAAAGAACTTTTCTATGTTACATTTGATGAATCTTCTGCCAGATTGGTCGGAATCCGTATTAACGGCATCAATTTTATGTTTACCATATTAACTGCCATTACGGTTTCTGTTGCTACACGTATTGTGGGTACATTGGTGATTTCATCTATTATGGTGCTCCCTGTAGCCTGCGCTCTGCAGCTGAAAAAAGGATTCCGTAAAACAGTACTATATTCTATGCTGTTTGGTGTTGTGTTCCATATCATAGGTTTATTTTTAGCCTATTACATTGGTATCAAACCGGGAGGCACTATCATTTTAGTTGGTGTGTTTTGGTTTGTATTGATTGGTTTTATCAAACTTCTAACGAAACAAGTAAAATGGATCCATCAAAAAGGAGATAAAAAATGACGGACATTTATATCATTTCAGGTTTTTTAGGTGCCGGAAAAACAACTTTTATACAAAATTTACTGAAGCAAATACCGAAAAATGAAAAAGTGGTCATTATAGAAAATGATTTTGGAGAAATAAATTTTGATGCTTCTTTATTAAGTCAGTGCGGTTATGAAGTAAAAGCATTAAATTCAGGTTGTATTTGCTGTTCTATATATGAAAATTTTGTAGAATCTTTGGTTGATATTGTAAAACAATTTCAACCGGATAAAATTATCATAGAACCGTCCGGTGTAAGTAAGCTGTCTGATGTAGAAAAAGCATGCGCAAAAGCACAAAATATAGAGCAAATGCAGCTGGTTCAAAAATTCACAATTGTGGACGTCTCTCAATTTCAAATATACGTGAACAATTTTGGAGAATTTTTTGAAGACCAAATCAAACATGCAGATCAAATTTTTCTAAGCAAGGTATCTGAACATCCGGAGCACACAAAATATGTGGAACAACAATTAAGAAATTATAATTGCTGTGCCGAAATTTGGTCCAAACCTTTTGAGGACATTGATTATCATATAGTGCTTGCGCCATCATCTTCTGTCAAATGCCACTGCAGTCATCAAGAACATGTGCATACGCCTTGCAACTGCCACCACCATGAACACCATCACTCTGCCAAGGACTCCTTTCAGACCTTTACAATCCGATTTAAAAATCATATGAGTCAAAAGAAAATGCAAGAATTTATAGTGTCATTGGAGAAACTGAAAGATATTTGTATTTTAAGAGCTAAGGGTATCATACAAGAGGGAGAGCATTATCTTAAAGTACAATATACTCCAAATCAACTATCTTTTGAGAAAACAGAATTAAAAGGTAACTATATTTGTTTGATAGGCACGAATGTAGATGACGAAAAAATAAAGCATACGATAGAAAGTATACTATGTTAAAGAAAAGCGAAGTGCTTCAAAAAGCAATTCCGGTAAATATAGTAACCGGATTTTTAAATTCCGGAAAAACTACCTTTTTAAATTCTATTTTTTCTCAAAATAAAACGAAGAAAATATGCTGTATTCAGCTGGAAAGCGGAAATGTCCCGCTATGTATCAATACTAACAACCAGCATCTCGCTATATTGACATTTACGAAAAAACAATTGGATACAGATATAAAGTTTGTGATAAATGGTATTTATCAATATTTAGCTGATCATCACTTGGATGAAATATGGATTGAATGGAACGGAATGACCGATTTTTCTGTTTTAGAATCTTTATTTTTGACACATATTTTAGAACATACCGTTTGTTTAAGCGATTTTTGCAGTGTGAAAAAAATAATACATATTATCAATGCAAATATGCTAGAATCATTACTGAAAAATACAGGCACCATTTTAATGGAGCAAATGTATCATAGCCAATTCATAATTGTAAATCATTGTACTACCAAAACACAAGAAAAAGAATTACGGAAACTCATTCAATCCTATTCCCCTCGCTCTAAAATAATATTTACTGATAAAACATCAAACTCTTCTTTTAAATTAATAGATACAAAAAAACAACTTTTATTTTTACCTTTCTTATGCGGAATAGGAGCAGTCGGTATTCTTTATGTTTTAGCCAGCACTTTTTTTCCGTTATGGAACATATCAACCAGTACGGTTATCAGTATTTTCTTAGGCATTCTATTGCAAGCTATCCCCTTTTTATTCATTGGCGTTTTATTATCGTCTTTTATCCAAGTGTTTTTGTCAGAAAAAGTAATACAACGCTGGTTTCCCAAAAATGCATTATTGGGAATGTTATTTGCTTTGGTATGTGGCTTTTGTTTGCCGGTTTGTGATTGTGCAACCATTCCCATGTTTAAAAGTCTGATAAAAAAAGGGGTACCTACCTCATCTGCAGTAGTGTTTATGGTTGCAACCCCTGTCATTAATCCCGTAGTAATTTTATCTACCTATTATGCTTTTAATGGTAATTGGAAAATTGTTTTGGCAAGAATTTTACTTGGAACGATTTGCGCCATAGGCATTGGACTTATTTTTACGCTTAAACCGATGCAAGTATCCTTTTCCATAAAAAGTTACGAATACAACTGTGAATGCGGATGTCTGTTTTTGAGACAAAAGCCTGGATGGAAGGGAAAAATTTCTTTATTCTGGCAACATGCCCAAAACGAATTTTTTAACGTAGGAAAGTTTTTATTAATCGGAATTTTTATTTCTACTGTATTTCAGGTAATCAGTTCTAAAATAGCATGGACAGATGCAAATTTGCACATTATTCCCTCGATATTACTTTTAATGGGAATGGCCTTTCTGCTATCTCTTTGTTCCTCGTCAGATGCCATTGTTGCACGAAGTTTTGCAAACCAATTTCCTTTCATATCCATTTTAGGATTTTTGGTTTTTGGACCTATGATTGACATTAAAAATTTAACAATGCTTTCAGGTAACTTTTCCAAAAAATTTATTGCTAAACTGACCATAACAGTATTTTTTGTTTGCTTTTTCGTCATGTGTATTTGTTCGTTTATTGGTTTAGAGAGGTATATCGTATGAGAAAACTAAATATCCAATGCTTGATTGAGACCGTTTTATATATTCTGTTTGCAACTGCTTTATTGGCATTAATCATAAGCGACAGATATCTTTCATACGTAACACCACGTATGAAACCGTATTTATATTTCGCGGTTGTCGTTTTATTTTTATTTGGTATTTTTAGTTTTTTTAGATTATTTCAATTTGCTTATAAACCTAAACTAACCCATTGTCTCGTTATCTTAATTCCCCTTGTAATAGTATTGATTCCCAAAAACGGAATTGATCTTCATAGTCTTACCTCAGGGTACATTAATGGAAGTGACCTAAATGGTAAAAACAATACTACCTCTTCTATTACCGCTACATACCCTTTCAACTCATCACAAAATAAAAAAGATAATGAAAAACAGACTGCCTCTTCCTCTCCTGATGGATATTTAACAAAAAATTTCTTTCAGAAAGAAGTGGAAATACATGGTTATCATGAAAGCAACAAAACGATTCATATTTCAAATGACGAATTTTACGCCTGGATTAGAGAGCTTTCTTCAAAACCGGAACGTTTTGAGGGCTATACAATTACAATGACCGGTTTTGTGTATCATGACAGCAAATTTATGAGCGATAACGAATTCATTCCTGCCCGATTGGTTATGTCATGCTGCGTTGCAGACGTAGTTCCGGGAGGTATTATTTGTAAATATGATAAATCTGACCAGCTTCAAAATGATGCATGGATAACCGTTACAGGTAAATTTACAAAAGGCGAATATAACGGCAGACCTGAACCTCAGATTATGGTTGAATCCATCACATCTGCAGAACCTGTAAACGGCTATGTATACCCATATTAGCACCAATTACATTTAAAAATCGCCGTACGGCATAATACCTCCTCAGTTACTTCTCATTACTCTTTTCATCCAAAAAAATAAAAAACACCAATGGCATTCCCCTTATGCCGTTGGTGTTTTTTTATAAGAAAGGGATACTGGTATGTATCAAAACAAAATGCTATTCTGCTTCCCATGACCGAGCTCTTTGCACTGCTCTATGCCACTGATTCAATTTCAGTTCTCTTTCCTCTTTGCTCATAGCACCTTGAAAAATTCTGCCCACCGTTGTATTTTGGATTAGTTCTTGCTTATCTTTCCAATAACCAACTGCCAGTCCTGCAAGATAAGCTGCCCCCAATGCCGTTGTTTCAATTTCCTGCGGACGCAGTACAGATATATTCAATAAATCCGCTTGAAACTGCATAATAAAATTGTTTGCAGAAGCACCACCATCTACTTTTAATTGTACAATGCTTTGTCCAAAATCTGCTTCCATGGCGCGTATGACATCATATGTCTGAAAAGCAATCGCCTCCAGCACTGCTCTCACAATGTGGGCACGGTTGCTTCCGCGTGTCAGTCCCAGTAAGGTTCCTCTTGCATAAGCGTCCCAATAGGGAGCGCCAAGTCCTGAAAATGCAGGAACCATATAAACGCCATCAGTATCTTCTACTTCCTGCGCAACATATTCGGATTCATCTACCGTTTTCAGCATTTTCATTTCATCCCGCAGCCATTGTACAGATGCACCTGCAGTAAACACACTGCCTTCCAGCACATACTCAATGTTCTCATCGGTACTTGCCGCTATGGTAGTTAATAGTTTATGATTGGAAACAATCGCTCTTTTTCCCGTATGCATTAGTAAAAAACAGCCTGTCCCATATGTGTTTTTGGCACATCCGCTTTCAAAACAACATTGCCCAAATAAAGCAGCTTGTTGGTCACCTGCGGCGGAAGCAATAGGGATTTGTATACCAAAAATATCATCTGTGGTCATTCCGTATCTATAAGATGACGGTTTTACATCGGGAAGCATGGTTTGCGGAATGTTGAAATAATCTAAAATTTCTTTGTCCCAACATAATTGATGGATATTAAACATCATCGTTCGAGATGCATTGGAATAATCCGTTACAAACTGTTTTCTTCCTGTTAAGTTCCAAATGAGCCAAGTATCCACCGTCCCGAATAGCAAGTTTCCTTTTTCTGCCTGTTCCTGCGCGCCGGGAACATTTTGTAAAATCCATTGCACTTTGGTGGCGGAGAAGTATGCATCGGGTATCAGTCCTGTTTTACTGCGTATCACATTTGCCCAACCATCTTTTTCAAGCTGTTTCACTTGTTCCGCAGTTCTTCTGCATTGCCATACAATCGCAGGATAGACAGGCTCTCCGGTGTTTTTGTCCCACACAATGGTAGTTTCTCTTTGATTGGTAATGCCAATTGCTGATATTTGCTGTGCTGTAATTCCGGTTTCATGTAACACGGTTTTTGCTACTTCTAATTGTGAAGATAAAATTTCCATTGGATTGTGTTCTACCCAACCCGCTTTTGGATAACTCTGCCGAATATTCTTTTGCGCCATACCGCAAATTTTACCTTTATGATTAAACAGAATACAACGGGAGCTTGTGGTTCCCTGATCAAATGCCATGATATATTGCATGAAAAACCTCTCGTCATTATAAGCGTTCTTTTAAAAATGGTTTCATTTGAGTATTAATAGTAAATTGGAACAATTTGATAAATTCAATGTCGATTTATCTTATCACAATTATAAAAAGACAATTTTCTTAAATAGAATTATGAGTAAGTTAAAATACAAACACATACTATCGTTCCATAAAAAACAGCCTGTACAGATGTACAAGCTGTTTTTGTTTAAGAAACTTCGTCTTGCAATGACCAATAGGATTCAATATCTGTTCCTGCTGCGATTAATCGCTTTGTATAGGTATTTTTCGGCGAATGCAAAATCTGAAATGTTTCCCCTTGTTCTATGATTTTTCCATCACACATAACAGCAATGGTATCACAAATAGACTCTGCCAAAGTAATGTCATGTGTTACCAATAAAATAGCGGTATTTGTCTTTTGAGCTGCATAACGAATGGTTTTGGCAATATCATTTTTTACATGATAGTCCAACATAGAGGTCGGCTCGTCCAAAGCAAGAAAACTTGGAGATAAAACAAGCGCTCTGGCAATACTGACTCTTTGTCTCTCTCCACCGCTTAATTGATGGGGATATCGTTGTCTATAGGTATCATAATCCAAATGTACGTACCCCATCATCTTTTTAATTTCTTCTGTACAATCTTTTAACCTGCGTTTTCGTTTAGTATATAACAAAGGTTCTGCTATAATTCGTTCCACACGATATGCCGGGCACAATGAATCATATGGGTCTTGTGCAACAAATCCAGCCAATTCCTTTTTTGTAATATGTCCCGAAGTAGGTTTTACCAGTCCCAGTATAATCTTTAAAAGTGTACTTTTTCCGCAACCGCTTGCACCTATAATGCCAAGTGCTTCTCCTTCATTCAAACAAAAAGATATCCCGTCTAAGGCATTTAACTTCGTTTGTTTATTTCCTTTGGTTTTTCGGACACGATATACCTTTTTCACGTCTTGAACTGATAATACTTGTTTCATAAATTCACCTGCCTGTCACAAAAAGCTTTTGCAATCCGATGGTCATGACTGATAAATAAAATAGAAGTATGTTCTCTTTCTCTAATTTCCATGAGTGTTTTTAAAATATCAGCTTCTACAATCACATCTAACCCTGTTGTAGCTTCATCTAAAATCAGCAATTCCGGAGATAGCATGATTGCTACCGCAATGGCAGCACGCTGTCTCATACCTCCGCTTAATTCATGGGGATAACAATTTAAAACACGTTCTTCCAAATGTACCATAGACATCAACTGTAACTTTCGTTCTTTTTTCTCTTGTTTAGATAAATTTGGCATATGTATACGGTACATTTCATCTAAAGTTTTTCCAATGGTATATATAGGATTAAAAGAATTCATAGAAGATTGCGGCACCAAGGCAAGCTTTTTCCAACGAATTTCTCTCCATTGTTTTTCAGTGCAAGTGACTAAATCCAATCCTTCATACATAATATTTCCGGAAGCGATACCGCCCATGGAACGAATTCTTCCCATGATTGTCCAAACAACCGTGCTTTTTCCGCACCCGGAATTCCCATGTAGGCAGAGCGTTTCTCCCTTTTTCAAATCAAATGATAACGAATTTACACTGCAGCAACTTTGATTTTTATATTGAATCGATAAATTTTGTACTGACAATATTGTACTCATATGGCAGCCTCCATTTCGGGGTTCATATTTCCTTCAATTGTATATCCAATCAACATCAAACCAAAACTTAAAATCGCAATGCAAATCCCCGGCGGAATTACCCACCATAACCATGCATCCGTCATAAACGCGTCTTTGGCTTGCGCATAATAAAGCATCGAACCCCAACTTTTGACAGTTGGCTCTCCCAAACCTAAAAAACTTAAAGCTGCTTCGGATAAAATAGAAGCTTTGATACGCAAAATAAGCTGATATGTTACAAGAGGAAGTAATTCTCTGATAACATGAGTGCGGATGACATACCAATGACTAACACCCATTGCCTGAATGGATAAAATATATTCTCTGCTGCGCATCTTCATAGTTTGTGAACGTAAGATACGGGCAATTTCCGGCCAAGATACCAATCCTAAAATCAAAGACATGGAAATAAAACCTTTGGGCAAAAATGCTGTTAACACAATCACTAAGGGTAAATATGGTATTGTAATAAAAAATGAAGTTATTTTCATTAAGATACTATCAATCATTCCGCCAAACCAGCCGGAAAGAACCCCCACTACAATACCGATACCTGCCGCAATTGCAGCAGATGTTAAGCCAACCAACAAAGAATATTGTGCTCCGTAAACCAGTTCGCTGAAAATATCATATCCCACATCATTGGTACCCAGCAAAAATTCTGCGCTTGGTTTTGCATAAGACGGGCCTACAACCGCGTTGGGGTCATATTGTGCAATCAGAGGAGCAAAAATTGCCAAACATGCAATAAAAGAGATTAAAATCAGTCCTACAATACCAATTGCTTTATTTTTCATTTCTTACCCCCAGCCCCGGATCAATCTTTTTATATAGCATATCTGCCAAGAACGACATAACAATCACCATAATCGATACCACCAAAAAGGAATACTGCATTAATGGGTAATCTCTTCCCGATACTGCCTGAAACATTAAGGAACCCAATCCGGGATATGAGAAAACGGTTTCAACCACAACCGACCCGCTTAGAATGTAGCCTAAATCTAACATAAATACTGTAAAAACAGGAATTAATGCATTACGCATAACATAGCAAAATTGTACTCTCTTTTTTGGAATTCCTCTCACACGAGCCATGCTGACATAATCTTGGTTGATGGTTTTTAGCACACTGTAGCGCGAAGTTGTGAAAAAAGTCATCAAAGAAGTAATGACCAAGGTAAACAATGGCAAAGCAAGATGATGTAACACGTCTCCAATGGCAGCAACCCAACTATTATTTTGGAACATACTATATGCTCCATAAATGGGAAACCAATTCAACTTTACTCCAAATGTCGAAAGCAGTACCATACCAATCCAGAAAACAGGGAGAGAACTTAACAATGTTAATATCAATACGATTGGAAGGTCTTTCCTTTTTTTCCTCAGAAAAGCAGAAGCTGCTCCTAACAACGTTCCTATTAACGTGGACAGTATTAAATTACAGCCTGCCAGTAATAAAGTCCAAGGAAGCGCCTGAAGCATGAGGTTGATAATCGGCTGTTTTTTAACATAAGAATTTCCCCATTGGAAAGTCACTAAATTTTTTAAGTAAATTAGAAATTGTTCACCCAATGATTTATCCAAGTGATAGGAAGACATCAATCGGTCACGTTCATCTTCTGTCATTTGTCCTGCTTCTTCCCCTGCCAGAGTTGCAATAGGGGAACCCGGCAGCATTCTGGGTAAGAAAAAATTTAATGTGATAATTGCTATCATCATGATGGCATAATGAAAAACTTTACTTTTCAAGGGTATTCCCCTTTCCCAAAAAACAGGGTGTACGAGATGACTCATACCCCTGCTCTTTCGTTGATTTCTAATTATTTTTGAACTTCTTCAGGCAGAAATGAAAATACGTTTAAAGTAGAACCACTTTTGGAAGCTACCCAACCATCATACATGCTTGTATTACATGCATACAAATTATCGTCATAATACAGTGTAATGAATGGATACTCATTTGCAATAAATTTCTGCATTTCTTTTGAAGCTTCATTTGCTTCTTCAATTGTTGTGGCAGATTGATAATTGGATACCAATTTATCAAATTCATCATTTTTATAGCCGCCGATATTATCATTTCCTATTGCGTAATCAGATGAACAAAGCGCTGCCAAGGAACCGCCATTTAACATAACCGGTGCGGACCATCCCCACATTGTCATATCAAAATCTCTGCCTTTGGATACATCAAATTCCGGCCAAACTTTATCGTCAACAGCAGTAGATTCCATAGAAGTCACTTCAACATCAATTCCTATGTCTTTTAATTGTTTGCTAATCAACTCAGCTGCACGAACGCGATTCGTACTGTCAGAATAAGTCAACAGTGAAAAATGTAACGGTGAACCGCTTGCGTCCAAACGAATTCCTTCACTATTTTTCTGATGATAGCCAAGTTCATCCAATATTTGATTTGCTTTCTCTACATTATACTCATAAGACAGTCCCTTTTCTGCCTCTTCCAAATCTTCTCTGATAAAGTTAGGAGTTCCTTTTGTAGCATGTCCCAGTGCTACTTGTTGAATAATGGTATCCATATCAATACCTAAACTAATTGCTTGTCTGAATTTTGCATTATTAAATGGCTCACGCTCGCAGTTAAAATACAGCATTGTAGGAGCATAACCATCGGCCTTTAAAATATCAATTCCGGAAGCATTATTAAAGGTATCTAATACGGCAGCACTGACAGATGTGGTGCTTCCTGCCAATTGACCTGAAATAATACCTTGCTGAATGGAAGACTTATCCGTCATAATTGGTAAATTTAAATTTTTCACTTTTGGAGAACCTTTAAAGTAGTCTTCCATAGCTTCCAGCTTATAGTACTCACCTGATTTATACTCAACCAATTTGTACATACCGCTGCCAACAGAACTGGTTACAGCTGTAGCGTCTGCTTCATTTTCATAAATATGTTTTGGTATAATTCTTAAATCTGTCAAAGAGTTATTGATAAAATTAACATCTGTTTCCTTTAATGTAATGGTGAACTCTTTATCATTTTTTACTTCAATATTCTCTACCTTTTTGCCAATGGCACTAAAACGTGTTCTTGACTGGATCAAAACATACTCAAACGTAAATTTAACATCTTCGGCTGTTAACGGTTGTCCATCATGCCATTTTAATCCGTCTTCCAATGTAATATGATACACTTTACTATCATTTTCGACACTGTATTCTTTTACCATCCACGGAATGATGGTATTATCCGGTGTGCGTACAAACAACGTGTCATAAATTAGACTCATCGCATCAAATCCGGGCGAACCATGTACATAGGTAAATGGTGTCAATGTATTTTCATCTGCGCTAATAGCAATGGTCAGGCTATCAACAGCTGCCGAAGAAGCAGACTGATTACTACCGGATGATTGTTCGTTTTGCTGCTGGCTGCAACCGGTTGCTAATGCCACAGTAAGAGCTGCGGCCATAAACAAAGCTGCAATTTTTGAAGTTTTCTTCATTGTGATTCCCCCTCATTTTAACTCTATAACAATACAGCTCTCCGGATAAACTACATTGGTATATACATATTAATAAAACAAATCAGCAGAATGGTCATTACAAAATTCCTTTTTTCCGTTATTCAATTCATCTATACGACATATAAACACGTTTTGTATAGTGTAAAGAATACTTGCAACAAAATATACTGGATATATGTTTGTAATACTCAATCATTCCATAATGTTTCATTATTTGACTGAATCATAGTAGCATACAACATGTACTGGGAACAATCACTAATTGAACAATTTTTCTCATATGATAAAATACGATCATTTAGAGTAAAAATAAACAAGCACCGCAACACGGTGCTTGTTTATTACAGTGTTAATGTTGGTGCAGAGTAAGTTCTGGATGCCAATTCGCTGTCTAACATATATAAACCTTTTCCATCTTGACCAAACAATTCTAATTTTTTAATTAAATCTTCTGCGGTTTTCTCTTCCTCACCCTGCTCTTTTACAAACCAATCTAAAAACTGCATGGTGCGGAAATCTTTTACGTTACTTGCAGCTGCATAAATATTATGTATGGAAGCGGTCACATATCTTTCATGCTTTAAGCTTTCATTCAGCGGATCTTTAAATTCTTTAAACTGTTTCTTAGGTGCTTCTACTGTTTTTAATTCAACATGAGCACCATTATTTTGCAGATATTCTAAGAACAGCATAGCATGGTCACGTTCTTCTTGCGCCTGAATGGTAAACCAATTTCCAAAACCGCTTAAACCTTCTTCATTGTAATAATTCGCCATTGATAAATACAAATAAGCGGAATAAAATTCTTTATTTACTTGGTCATTCAATAACTCAACTAATTTTTCATCTAGCATAGAAAATCTCTCCTTCATCATTTTTCTTGTGTTTATTATAACATAAAAGAAATTGCTGTGCAATTTCCAACGATAAAACGTTAAAACGTTCTTGTTAACAGCCAAAACTTTGAACATGGAAAGATGTTCCTATCTATATTTGTTTTTCTGCTGTTGAAAGTTTACTTTCTAATTCAATAAGTGCGTCTGAACACAGTCATACATGCGGTATAAACAATCAGCACTGCGTATCATTTTACCGTTTACGTACACATCATCATAAACTTGATTGTAATCCAATTTTGGATGACTAACCACTACCTTTTTATGGGAAAGCATATCTTTCATGGATTTAATGGTTGCTTTCAAATCCATAATCAAAGAGGTTAACGCTTCCGGGTCAATACGCTCTTTCTGCTGCATGGACATCAAAGTGTAGATATGTGCAATATCCGTAACAAATTTATTGTTGAGCATAATAAAACGTTTTACATATACCTTATTTTTACTGGATTTTGACATAATACAATGATTTTCAATTTTACCGCTAACCAGATAAGATGTCAGTACCAACTCTTGTTTGATAGATTGCTTTTGGTTTCCTTTTGATAACTGTAACAAAGTATCCAATAAAAAGTCATCCATATCCAATAAACGCCGCATCATGTTTTTTAATTCTGCCTCATTATTGGTTGGAAAAATACAGTAGCTGGCTACAATCGCTATAATTGCAGCTCCTATTGTGTAAATAAATCGCAGTGAAAATAAATGATCTGCATTATTCATTGCTACATTTATTGCAAATGAAGAACAAGTTAAAAAGATAGCCGTAAACGCATATCGTTTGGTCGTATAAATTAAGAAATTTACAATAACCATAATAATCATTTGTTCCAAAGGACTTGGGAAAAAATAATATAAAATAGCAAATACCGCAATGCCCAATAGTGTACCTATTACCCTGTCTGCTATTTTACGTAGGGTATTTTCCCAATATGGCAAAATCAGAACCAAAATTGTCATTGGCATCCAGAATCCATGGGGTAAATTAAAGTAGTACATCAGAGTCGCCACAGGACATACTGCAATACTTAACCGCAATGCAAAGCGCATTTTAAACGAATGGATATTAAAGTTTGCTTTTATTTGATACCAAATATGAGACTTAAATTGGATATTTTTAAAAGAAAATCCCTTTCTCTTATTGGATATTTCCATAAATGCCGTAGATAAATAATTCAAGATATAAACAATATTATAGTTGATATCAATTTGATCAATTTCAATTTCTCCTGAGAACTCAATTAATTTAAGAGATGCCTGTTTCATTTGATTTTTTGCTGCCAGTTTTTGTGCTTGATTCAATACATCTCTTAATTTTTCCAAATATAAAATAGTATCTTGTGTCAGCACTTTTGGCTTATCACAGATGTCTCCCATCAAATGATTCATATGCTGAAATACTATGATAAAAGGAAAATATGATTGACCACTGCTGCCATTTAAAACTAAATTGTCATTGGCACCATAAATAGAATGACTGAGAGAACGGTTAATTTCAAACAATTTATCTTGATGCTGTTTCACACGGTCAAAATCCTTTTGTATCACTGCATCTAATTGACAAACCATTTCTTGTAAACCTTGTACGGTTAATATCTGAATATTTTTATTCGGCTGTTTTTTCGTCGCCAATCTGGTAAGAATAACAGCAATATAAGTGACAATACAAGCACCTACAATCGCACCAATACGTATAGGTAATCCTCGTAAATCTGTTGGAATTAATTGAAAAAATGCCAACGCCAATGTATATGGTATCTGATTGGTCGGGTCGAATTCATCTAAAAAAAGATAAATAATCATAAAAGGCGTTACAAAATTGAAAACGGCACATAGATATACATTTAAACCTGCAAGATAGGCAAATACTGCAATAATAATATAAAGCACAGTGGATTTTATCATAGTGCTTTCGACAAACTCATCTGTTTTTAAGCGCATAAATTCCAATGTTAAAAAGGTGGCAATTAACGCGTCTTGTAAGCCGCAAATATATAAAATGGAAAAGAATAATACTAAAAATAGCACAGTTGGAGGAATAGAATTTAATACTCTTTGTTTAATTGTTTGTAACATAACATAACCTTACTTTTCTACTAATTTACTAAAAATATAATTTCAATCTGTCTATATTATATCATAAAAGGAAATATAAAGCAATTTTCAACAAAAAATAAATGTTATAATGTTGATATTAACAGTTAGGATTCTAAAAATAACAAATTGCTCCTTTCCGTATCTATTTTGTTGCCATCGGAAGGTTGCTATAGTATAAAAAATCATTTTATAATTTTTAACTGATAATCACTAAAACGTTCTTGTCAATAACTATAACTTTACTTTTATTGCAAGCATAAAAACCATTGTACAGTAAATAAAAACGATGACATTCATATATAGCAATCCATAATCTTATTGCTGTTATGACATCATAATAAAAATAGATGTTATAACCTATCCGAGCGGATTTTCCTATAAAATAAGTAAGAAAATATTTTAGAAAAACAAATTATTTGTAATGTATAACAAATTCAAATATAAAAAACTGATTGTCAATTTGTTTGACAATCAGTTTTTATAAAACCGTTAGGTAATTATTTTAGAGTTGCAATTAATTCTCCGGATTTTACTTGTTGAGCATCATTTACATAAATTTTATCAATCTCACCACTTACAGGTGCTAGAATATTTGTTTCCATTTTCATGGCTTCAATAACAGCGATTGGTTGGTTTGCTTCCACTTTTTCGCCTTCTTTTACAAGCACTTTTAAGATGGTACCAGGAATATTTGCTCCGATTTCTTTTTCATTATCAGGATCAGCCATTACAACAGATGCAGCTGCAGCTTGTGCTTTTGCTCCCTGATCTTTAATAGAAACAGTGCGGCGATTTCCGTTTACTTCGAATACCACTTCACGGAAGCCTTCTTCATCCAACTCTTTGACTTCGATTAGTTTTACAGTCAAAATTTTACCTTCAGCAATTTTGATATCGCTGGTTTCGCCTACACGCAGACCGTAGAAGAAAGTATCGCTGCCCATAAAGCGGAAGTTGCCTTCTTTTTTGAGACCTTTTTGGTAATCTTCAAATACTTTTGGATATAAAGCATAGCTTAAAGCTTCTTGGTCATTTCCTTCTATACCATAAGTCTCACGAAGGTAAGCCTTGATTTTATCAAAGTCTTCATCAGGTAATAATTCACCCGGACGGCATGTGATTGGTTGTTTATCTTTTAGAACCAATTTTTGAAGTTTTTCAGGGAATCCGCCCTCCGGTTGTCCCATCATACCTTCAAAATAAGCAACAATAGAATCCGGGAAGTCAATATCTTTTGCTTTTTCGTAAATATTTTCCGGTGTCAAATCATTTTGCACCATGAAGATAGCCATATCACCAACAGCTTTGGAAGACGGAGTAACTTTAACAATGTCACCCAACATGTCATTTACAGTTTTGTACATTGCTTTTACATCTTCAAATTGTTGTCCCAAACCAAAGCTTTCCACTTGTGGTTTCAGGTTGGAATATTGACCGCCAGGAATTTCGTATTTGTAAATCTCAGTTGTACCTGCTTTTAAACCGGATTCAAATTGGCCGTAAACAGGACGAACATCTTCCCAGTAATTGGAGATTTTTTGAATGTCATCCAAATTAATGCTGGATTCTCTCTCTGTTCTTTGAATTGCAGCAACTACAGAGCTTAATGCCGGTTGGCTGGTTAAACCTGCCATGCTGTTTACTGCTGTATCTACAATATCAACACCAGCCTGTGCAGCCATTAACAGAGAAGCTACACCATTACCGCTTGTATCATGTGTATGCAGATGGATTGGAAGACCAACATTGTTCTTCAATTCTTTAATCAGCTTATATGCAGCTGCCGGTTTGAGCAAGCCGGACATATCTTTAATTGCAATGATATGTGCACCGCGTTTTTCAAGCTCTTTTGCCATATTAATGTAATATTGCAAGCTGTATTTTGTACGGCTTTCATCCAAAATGTCGCCTGTATAACACATACATGCCTCTGCAACTTTACCTTGTTTGAGAACTTCATCCAAAGCTACTTCCATGCCTTGTAACCAGTTTAGTGAGTCGAATACACGGAATACGTCAATGCCTGCATCAGCAGCAACAGAAATAAAGTTACGAATTACATTATCAGGATAGTTTTTATAACCAACCGCATTGGCGCCACGGAACAACATTTGTGTTAAAATGTTAGGCATTTTTTCACGCAAAGTTGCCAAACGCTCCCATGGGTCTTCTTTTAAGAATCTGTAAGCAACGTCAAAGGTAGCGCCGCCCCACATTTCCATAGAGAACAAATCTTTTGCCAAGACAGATACTGCAGGAGCAATTCTTTCCATATCTACAGTTCTTACACGTGTTGCAATCAAAGATTGTTGTGCGTCACGCATAGAGGTCTCTGTAAACAGCAAAGCTTTTTGGTCATATACCCATTTAGACAGATATTCAGGACCGTGTTTATCCAAAATTTGTTTGGTACCTTCCAAATTTTCAGGTACTTCAATCTTAGGAACAATCGGAACATTGAATTTCGGTTTTGGAGTATATTCGTTTACTACTTTATTACCCAGGAAGTTCAGAAGTTTTTGTTCTTTATTTCCTTTTGGAGCAAAAGTTAACAATTCCGGATGTTCTGCAATAAAGCTGGTATCGCATTTACCTTCACGGAAATCTTTGTGATTTAAAACGTTCAAGATGAAGGAAATGTTTGTTTTTACGCCTGTAATTTTTGTTTCTTGAAGTACGCGAATCATTTTATCAATCGTATCTTCAAATGTTCTTGCATGGGTAATTGCTTTTACCAACAAGCTGTCGTAGTAAGGTGTAATGGTTGCACCTGCAAATCCGTTACCGCCGTCTAAACGAACGCCAAAACCGGAACTTGTATGATATACTGCAATTTTACCTGTATCAGGTGCAAAGTTATTTGCAGGGTCTTCTGTAGTAATACGGCATTGGATTGCATAGCCTTGTGGTTTGATATCATCCTGAGATTTAATGTTAATTTCAGGAGAATCTAAACGATAGCCTTCTGCCACCAAAATTTGAGTTTGAACCAAGTCAATGCCGGTTGTCATTTCGGTAATGGTATGCTCAACCTGAATTCTTGGGTTCATTTCGATAAAGTAATGGTTGCCGTGCTTGTCTACTAAAAATTCAAGCGTACCTGCATTACGATAATTAACAGCCTTTGCAAGTTTAATTGCATCGTTGCAAATTGCAGTACGCTGTTCCTCTGTCAATGCAATGGCAGGAGTGAATTCAATTACTTTTTGGTGACGTCTTTGAATAGAACAATCACGTTCATATAAATGAACAATATTGCCATATTTATCACCCATTACCTGAATTTCAATATGTTTTGGGCACTCTAAATATTTTTCAATAAAGATATCGCCATTACCGAATGCTTTTTTTGCTTCGTTTGTTGCACTGTTAAATTCTGCAATCAAATCTTCAGGCTTATGCACAATACGCATACCACGGCCACCGCCGCCTGCAGCAGCTTTCAACATAACAGGATAACCGCAGGAATCCGCAAATCGTTTTGCATCTTCCTCACTTTGAATGGCTTCTTCAACACCTGGAATAGTAGGTACGCCAACAGAATGAGCTACCAGTTTAGATTTAATCTTGTCGCCCATTTGATTCATCATGATGTGGTCAGGACCGATAAATTCAATACCTGCTTTCTCACATTCATATGCAAACTGCTCGTTTTCTGCCAAGAAACCGTAACCCGGGTGAATTGCATCTACACCCTTTGCAATTGCCAATTCAATAATTTCGGCAATGCCAAGATATGCATCAATCGGAGATTTACCTGCTCCTACTTGATAAGACTCATCCGCCATGGTACGGAAAAGCGCTTCTTTATCCTCTGCGGAATAAATAGCAACAGTTCTAATGCCAAGTTCTTTACATGCACGGAACACACGAATGGCAATTTCGCCACGGTTTGCCACCAAAACTCTTTTAAATTTTTTCATAAAAAAACATTCTCCTTCTGATTCGATTTGTGCATTTATAGCCTTTTCAGGATTTATAGCAACAAACAATATCTTTATTGGTTGAAGTTTTAATTAATCAATCATTGTTAATTTTATTACAAATCGGGTAGATTTACAATAGTATTTCCCTGCCAAAAGAATTTTTGTACAAATCTTTTAAAAACAGGCTAAAATTATTGTTGAAAACTTATTTTTGTACAAACAAATTTTTTAAAAGTGAATAATTTGTGAATAACTATTTTCTCCACTTGACAAAATGACACGATGTCATATATAATTATAACACAATGTCATCACTGAAATTATAGTTATATATAAAACAAAACAGAAAGAGAGGGTATTTTGATGGAAAAGAAAGAAAAGAAAAAATTTAAAATTCCAATCAGAAAAGAACTGATTACCTCAGTGTTAATGATGGTGATTATGTTTGCCGTTATGTTTGCCTTTATGCCTTTGGTTGGCATGAACAATGCGATGATAGTAGGTATGAGCATTATGCCTATATTATTAGTAACAAAAAATGACTATACGCTGCATTTTAAAAAGAACTCGTTATTCTTTTTTATTGTTCAAATGTCTTTAGTTGCACTTGCTTATGCAGCCAGTTTAAATTTGGCTACTAAAATTCCGGTGTCATTTGCGGTATTTTTTCTTATCATTTATATTTTTACTTATGATGATAAAATGAGCATTTATATGCCGTTTTTATTGAACTTTATTATGATGCTTTACTTCCCTGTTTATGGCGTTGATCTTGGCATTCGTTTTGCTATTGTAGCCATTGCAACCATTATAATGCTGGGCTTACAGCTATTGGTTCACCGCAATAAATTCAAAAAGAATATTAAAAAGCAGATGGAAGAATTAATCCCTATGATGGAAAAGCAGGTACATTCCATTGAAAATAAAGAAGACAAACAAGTAATTTTAGAGCAAAATAAACAGACCGCTGCTAAACTTACAGCTTTGCAGGGAGCACTTGATGCTAAAATGAGCCATTTTGTTCAAAAATGGGATGAAGGAAACAATTATTTAAAAGGCGTTTTACTCTTTAAACGTATCAATCGATTTGTAAGAGAAACATATTGTTCTTCCGAACATAATCAAGAAAACTTTTCTCCCGATACGCTAACATCCCTTACTAACTTAATTCATACCATTGTGCAATATGGAGAAAAACAAGTAGAGCAACAAGTAGTGGAAGCCGCTATTTACGAATGTTCAAAACAAATGCATTCTACTGCACTGACTTATGAATTGGAAACAGACATTCAACTATTTGAAAAGAAGCACATCGACGATGCAGAGCAAATAAAGCCAGCTGCATCTTTCTGGGATACTTTAAAAAGCCGTATGAATATAAACAATGTGATTTATGCGTTAAAAGTATCGCTTATTTGTGCAGCCGGTATGCTTGTCACAGAATTGCTAAATCTACCAAAAGCATATTTATTCCCATTATCTGTAGTCGTTGTGACACAACCATATACCAAATTAACTCGCAAAGCCGCTGGCAGCAGAATGCTGAATACATTATATATGGTGGTCATTTATCTGCTAGCATTTTCATTTACCGATATCATATGGTTGAATATCCTAATCCTCGTAGTAACCATCATAGTCGGTGATATATTTCTTAAATTTAACTTCAATGTTGTTATTACCGGTATTGTTGCTGTAGCAATGGGTTCTATGGCGTCGTCCACCACGCTTACAGGAACAGAGTACGCTTTTGTCAGACTGGCTTATGTATGTGCGGCTTGTATTCTGATTGTCCTAATTGATTCTCTATTCTTCCCCCGCCATGTAAACGAAAGTGTAAAAAAACAACTGAATAAATCAGTCGCATTGAATCAAACTATTTTGTCATGTATTTCCAATCCTAATACAACTGCAGAAGAACTGTTGCAAGCATTAAAACAAAAAAGAGCAATCAACAGAAAAATTAAATTTAATCAACAGTATGTAAAATCTGATGAAATGGCGCAATATTTGCTGTCAGACCAAGAATGGACAGAACGCGTTTACTTCTTATATGACAGCTTGGCAGCACATAAATTGACAATGCAACAAGTAAATTATGCTTATCACGTACTGCACGATAATACAAAAGGATTGTCTGAAGTAGTACACGCAGAGCAAGATAAAACTCAAATCTCCATTATTCTTAACTTGTATGATTTATTAAAAGGAATTCAAGAATCCGAATTAATTGTAGAAACACAAATAAACCAAGCAATGAATGCATAAATGATGAAAGGTGTGAGAAAATGCCGACTGCAACCTTTTTAAACTTACCTAAAGAAAAGCAAACCAAAATATTAAACGCAGCCAAACATGAATTTGGAAAGAATTCTGTGGAAGAAGCCTCAGTCAAAAATATTGTGACCGAAGCAGAAATCCCAAGAGGCAGTTTTTATGCCTATTTTCATGACAAAGAAGATTTATATCATTATATACTGGAAGAATACCGTACACAAATTCGCAGTCTCTTTTATTCTTGTTTAGAACGAGAAAATAACCATATTTTTGATGCATTTATTTTATTCCATAATGAAATATTAAAACAATGCCAACAAGCAAATTTAGACCACTTTTTAACCAATTCCTTTTTAAATATGCGTTCCGGTATTCATGCTTTTCTCCCCGTTCGCAAGCATGAAGTGGATAAAGAGTACATGGCTTCCTTAATAAATGACTTAAAACAAACTGCTCACTTTGATAAACTAAATATCCAAAACGAACAAGAATTTCAATACATATTGGAAATTTTAACTACCTTAACACGCAGTAATATTGCAAAAGCATTGGGAGCAAATATTCCGTTTGAGGAAGCCTGCAATATGTTTTTAATTAAAATCAATCTGCTCAAACGCGGTATGGAAAAATAAAAAACAGCGTATCCCCTTAAATTTGGGATACGCTGTTTTTTATTGTCTTAAATATACGCCGTTTTCTTCCATGTAATCGTCTAAGTCTGCTAAATTTTGTTCAACCAAATCCATTTTTTCTTCTTCCGTCAATTCTTTTTCTTTTGGTTTTTGTTTTGGATCTACCATATAGCATCACCCTTTTCAACGAATTTATATGTTTAATGTAGCATATTTTTTCCTGTTCTTCAAGAAAAAATTGCATGAACTTGTATATTTTTGCTTCAAAAGTTGATACTAAAAATGAGGTGATAGCATATGTTCGACCTTCCGTTGGGATTTGGTTATGCACTGGCACAAAATGTTCGTGCTAAAGATTATTTTATGAGCAAAAGTGAACAGGAACAAAAAGAAATGATACATCGCGCACAGCAACTTCAATCAGATGAAGAGATGCTGAGATATGTAGAAGGATTGGCAAAGAAAAACGATGCCCCTATTCTATAAGATGCATGATATTCACAAAAAAATCGCCACTGTCGTTTTCTTATCTTTTGAATATAATAATGGTGGGAGGCGATTATTGTGGTAGAAATGAAGGTTTACCATTGCACCAATGCAGAAGATAATCCAATGCCTGTATGGATGCAAATGAAACCACATCAACAAAAAATGCCTGAAAAAAACGAAATGGATATTGTAGAACAATTCAAACAAAATCCTGATGCTTTTTTTCCGGATTTTATGAAAGTAAATCATTAAAAATAAAACAGCTGCCAATTGGGCAGCTGTTTTATTTTAAGATTGTATCAATCTATTTTATAAGAATATAAATTTCTTTTATACAATTTATATACAATTTAGCAAACTGCAGACAAAAGAAATGCTGAAAACATACCAAAGACACAAACTTATGCTTTCTTTCTAAAATGCAATTGTACTTCCAAATGCAATCGTGTACAATGCAAAGTATTCATAAAAGGAAAGGAGAGCATAAGATGCATTATTCGAAACATTGTTTCTGCCATAAAATAATTCGATACGGTTCTGTTGTTGTGTTTGGGTTTATCATGATATTGCTCAGTCATTTGACAGGCTTACATGAATTTATGTTTCCGGAAGGAATTTCAGTGGTACTGGGAGTATGGGCTATTGAGAGACAACCTTGGAGAGTCAATAAAGCACAACTGTTTTTTATGATGATTATCGGCTCGATATGTGCGGTATGCATTGTTAAATATCTTCCGATTCCTCTCATCTTTCAGGTACTCATCGGTTTTATTCTGGTAGGTATTTCATTGCTGGTGACAAAAACATCGTTTGCACCGGTTGTTTCTGCATTTATGCTTCCTATTTTATTGCAATCAGACTCTTGGTTATTTCCCCTACTGGTTATAGGATATATTGGAGTAATCATTGCAGTACAAACACTCTATCAAAAAACGGGACTGACCCAAAAAACAGTATCCTCACATACTTCTTTTCAATGGAAAAACGAACTGTTCCATTGGTGCATTCTGCTGATTATTTTCTCTGTATTATCCATTTATCCTACAGTAACCCACAGTATTTATTTTATGGTTCCTCCCTTAATTATTACATTTGTTGAAATGGCTGAGGTGACAAGTCCCGCAAGGAAAAAACCGCTGAAAGTCTATGCCGTTATGGCATTGGCTCCGTGGATTGGAACTGTTTGGAGATATTTATCTGTTTATACACCGATTCCTACCTATATTACATTTCCCTGCGCACTGGTTTGTCTATGTGTTTTAATGGAATTGATTCAGTTTCCATTTGCTGCGGCAGGCTCTTTGGTCACACTGCCTTTTCTGTTTTCTGCAGAGACGCTGATTTGGTATCCTGTACAATCAATGATTGGCTTAATCTTCTTTATGGTACTTCCTATCTTGATTTTCAGAAATAAAACTCATCCACCCAAACATAGAATATACTCTCTTCATAAAAAACATGCTGTCTCGCCAAAAGCAGATACTACAAATTTTATTCCATAAAAAACTGCTGTGTTCACACACAGCAGTTTTTTTATGAAAGAGCCGCTTTTATTGCTTGTTTTTTATCATATACGGGCATACATCCCGGCACAAATTCAAATGCAGCTTGTTTACTGGTATAGTCGAACACCTTTTTTCCTCTTTCATAAAAACGATACTGCACTTTACATGCAGCGCTTTCATGAATCATTCGAGCCATAGCACCTTTCTGCGGCGCTTTTAACGGCAATGGATTTTCTTTGAGTAAACTTACTTTAAAAAAATACCTTCCCTGCACCAGTACAAGTTCATTTTCTGTACAGCGTACTACCTTGGCGCCGGAATATGTGGACAGCCGATACTGTTTGCCGCGATGATAAATACAGCAAATACAACCATTAAAATGAATGGGACCCAACGGAATATCAGCGACTGCCGCAACAATGCTGCTGGGCTGCTCTTTCGGTATGCTGCACTGTGTCCAAATATAGGACTTGGGGAAAGACGTGCCTCTGTCCGACTCAATATAACCGATTCCGTTTTCAAAAGAAACCGCTTCCCCATTTATTTTCAAGATGCCGTACAGAGTATGACACATACTGATAATCCGATGTTTACACTGCATGGGTAAATAAGAAAACGGTCCCATAATATCATATTTCAAGGGTATCCTGTTTTGATATCTTAGACTGCCGTGAATAGAAAGGTTTTCGTTTTCCAAGTGTACGGTAATCCCTTTCGGAGTGAATATATTTTCTCCAATTTTAATGACCAAATGTGTTCTGTCTATGGAAAACTCTTTTTCTGCAAATTGAAATTGATGGGAAGCATTTTCTGTTATCACTTGGATAAAAGCGGACGCGTTCCCGCTTTCATCTACATGGTATCCCGGAATAAACGCAACCGTATGATGTGCATTCTGATGTTTGAAATACCAACCTTCAAACCGTGCTTTCCGCTTATTCATATTCCGTAATTGAATCATACTTTAAATCCTCCATTGTTGGATTATCAATCACATGTCCCATATAGTCAAAACGAGAGCCATGACATGGGCATTCCCAGCTTTTTTCATCCGGATTCCATTCCAATTGGCAGCCCAAATGGGTACACCTGGCTTGTACGATATGTGACGTTCCATTTTCATCTTTATAAACGCCAACTTTTTTATTCTCGACTTCTACAATGCCGCCGTGCCCTTTGGGAAGCTGTTCTACCATTGCTCTCGGAGGTGCCATAAATCCCGCTGTCAACCCCCGTATCGAATGGACGGTATCTTTGACTGCTTGTTTGACGGACAATCCGATATGCATTCTATGGGGCGTAAATACAGGCAAATAGGGATTATCCTTTTCTAAAATCAAGTCACTGAGAATCATAGCCGAAACCATAGACGATGTCATACCCCATTTTTGAAATCCTGTGGCCACATAGACGCCTTCCATGCCAAATGCATACGGACCAATATACGGAATATGGTCTATGGTCATACAGTCTTGAGCCGACCAACAGGCGGTCTCCTGCGCATTGGGATAAAACTGATGTGCAGCTTTTCTTAATGTATCGTAGTGACCGCCGCAACGATTTTCTCCCGTTCTGTGTGACGCTCCGCCAAACAGTAAATATTCGCCTGCATTGCGGAAAGAATAAGATGGCTCATCCACCCCCAAATACATGCCGCGATATTGCGGTGCATTTTTTAAAGCCAGAACATACGAACGTTCCTGATGCTGACGCAGAAAATAATAGCCCGGAATGTTAATAAACGGATAATGAGTGGCAATGACAATATGCTTTGCAGTGATATTCCCCTGTTTGGTCTTGACAATCCGGTCCTCGATATTTTGCACCATAGTATGTTCAAATATCGTTAAATCGGAAGAAATTTCTTTTAAAAAAGCCAATGGCTGAAATTGTGCTTGTCCCTCAAGAGAAACAGCCGCTGCAACGGGAAAAGGCAATTCTGTCTGTGTAATCAAATCTGCTTTTAAGCCCAACTGCTGCATTGCCTTTACTTCTTTTTCAATTGCATCAGCATTTTGTACGGCATAAAGGATATTTTCCTTTTCTTCAAATGCTACCGCGTCCGTACAACGTTTGGCTAAATTACGATACATTCCGATTGCTTCTTGATTTGCATCGGCATATAATTTAGCCTGTTCTGTGCCAAGTGAACTGACTAATTTATGGTAGATTAAATTATGCTGTGATGTAACTTTAGCTGTTGTTTTTCCTGTTTGACCACTGCCTATGGTCTTTGCCTCTAACACAACTACGTTCACACCCTGCTTTTGCAGCAGGTATGCTGTAAGAATACCTGCTATGCCTGCGCCGATAACGGCAACATCAACAGTCAAGTCTTGTTTTAATGATTCATACTGTGGTAAAACAGTTTCTTTTTCCCAAATAGAATTCACAAATTTCACCTCATAGTTAGGATTTACCAAAGTATAGAAAAATAATCATAGTTTTCTAAAATGGACAAAAACTTTTTATCCATAAAATTTATCTTCAAATTGCGTTAGAAACTTTACAGGTTATGCGAAAAAATTTTATGCTTTATTCATAATCTGGTATTCAAATGGTTTATACTATATATAAGAATTTTAATAATGAGATAAGAAGGGATTTTTGTGTCTAAAACATTATATCTTGTAACCGGTGCAATGGGTTATTTAGGCAATACCATTATTTCTAAACTGGCTGCCCAAGGAAAATTAATTCGCGGACTTGCTCTGCCAAATGACAATACCATTTCGTATACACAACCAAATGTGGAAATTGTCCATGGCGATGTTCGCGACAAAGACAGTTTGACATCTTTTTTCTCTCATAATCCCGATACAGAGTTAATTGTCATTCATACTGCAGCGATTGTATCCATCTCATCTAAAGTGGATAAAAAAGTGGTGGATGTGAATGTAAACGGTACCAAAAATATTGTAGAATTATGTTTGCGTCATAAAGTAAAAAAATTGGTTCATACCAGTTCTGTTCATGCCATTCCTGAAAAATCTCATGGAGAAACCATTACGGAAGTTTCTGAATTTGACCCCAAATCGGTACATGGTTTGTATGCCAAAACAAAAGCTGCTGCCTCTCAAATTGTATTAAACGCAGTCAAACAAGGATTAAATGCATCTATCGTTCATCCTTCCGGCATTATTGGTCCCGGCGATTACGGTCGTACTCATTTAACACAATTGGTTATCAGTTATTTAAACGGTACACTGACAGCATGTGTCAACGGCGGATATGATTTTGTGGATGTACGTGATGTGGCAGACGGAATTATTTCCTGCGTGGAAAACGGACGGGCGGGCGAATGCTATATTTTGAGCAATCAGTTTTACACAATTCAAGAGGTATTGGACGACTTACATGAAATTACCGGCAAGCGCAGATTAAAAAGTGTACTTCCGTTATGGTTTGCCAAATTGACAGCTCCTCTTGCAGAAGTTTGGTATAAAATGCTTCGTCAACCTCCGCTTTATACTTCCTACTCCTTATATACATTGGAAAGCAATGGGAATTTTTCGCACGATAAAGCCACACAAGAACTTGGCTATCATCCGCGTTCCATGAAAGACACATTAACAGATATGGCCTATTGGCTGGAATCTTACAACCGTATTAAATTTAAGTTTAAAACTGCCCATGCAGTATAACAAAAAGGAACTACATCATACTGTAGTTCCTTTTTTATAAAGAAGTATTTTACTGAATATCTAATATATTCGTGACCTGATTGTCAATGATTATCGTTCCGCTTTCCTCTATCATCACCGTATGTTTTTCTCCCGTAGATTGACCATCATGTGTTAATTGTATCAACATGTATGTTCCCGGTTTCATATCATGAAAATAAGCTTCTCCCTGTTCATTTGTATCTGCACAAGCTACCATTACATCATTCTGACTTAATTGAAATGTAACGCCGCGTTCAGGTTCTAATCTTTGTACATATTTACGTACCGTAATCTGTTCTTGCTCTTTTTTATCACGGATTCTGGCATATTCTACAGGCATATCATCAATGGTTACCATACCGTCCTGTGCAACCACAACCGTATATTCATGTTCATTGATGTGATATCCCGAAGGTGGTTTTTGTTCTTTTAATGTATAAGTTCCCGGTGCAAAACTGCCAAAATTAATTTCTCCCTTTTCATTGGATATGGCGGTATACAGTACAATTCCTCCATGAAGCAGGTCAAAGACAGCTCCTTCCAGCGGTTCCCCTGTCAATTCATCTTGTTTCTGAAAGAAAATGTCGTATAAAATAGGTTTGTTTCCAATGGAAGCATATTCTGCCGCATATCCGTCTATGGTAACGGTACCATCGTTTACAACCACAACAATATGTGTATCCGAAACTTTCATATATCCTTCCGGCGGACATAGTTCATTTAGTTGATAAACGCCTTCTGACAGTCCATAAAATTGCACAAAACCCTCTGCATCCGATGTGCTGGTTGCAACGGGAACATGATTTTGGCACAACTGGAATACAGCTCCTTCCAGCCGTTTTCCGGTTCTGATGTCATACTTAATCACTGAGAACGACGCTTTCTGTTCTGAACTGCGTTTATGAAATACTTGAAATCTTGCTGCAGGGACACCTTCAATACAAATGTTTCCGTTATAATCTACATACATCTGAAATGCTTCTTTTTCCGGTACATATTGTTTTGGTGGCTTTGCTTCTTTTAATTGATACAGTCCCTCCCGCAGCGGCGGAAACCATACAGCACCGGAACGGTTGGAATAACTTCCGAATACCAACTCGTCGCGCTGAAACAATGAAAATTCAGCTCCTTTTAATCCATATCCTGTATCAGCATCTACGACATAAAACATAAACGGTGTTTGATTTCTTGAAGATTTTTCTATGTAAGACAACCATAGTTCCATACTGCCGCGTTGTGCATTTGGCGGTTGTTCCCTTCTAAATGGCGTATGCCGAAAAGAATCTTTCATAATACGATTCGCTCCTTTTTCGCACAGGTTACTTACGTTACTTTTTTCATCCCTTTTACAGTATATTCCTCTCTATTATTACTTGTGAGAATTTTCTTTTAGAAATAAAAATTAAATACTATCTTTTTTCAATATGTAAAGATATTTCAAAGAATCCGGCAAAAAGATTGCAACCATTTGTAGAATCTTGTATCATAAAAGTAGATACAAAGGAGGATTACTGCTATGAAACAAAAAATTGCAATGATGATTGTCGGTTCTGTCTTTGTTCTTTCTTTTGCTTTGGCCGGCTGCGGTTCTGAACAGCAAACATCCAGTGAAACGGAAAGCACTTCACAAACCGTCAGCCGACAGTCTTCTTCCGGTACTTCATCCAGCACCAATACTTCCTCGCAAGTTACCAATTCCGTGTCGGAGACAGTTACGGTCACCATTCCCGAAGGTTTTACATGGGACTTAATTGCAAAACGTTTGGAAGCCAATGAAATTTGTTCTGCCGAAGACTTTTATCAGGCTTGTCAAAATTACAGTCCAAAATCTTTCAGCATTCCGATTGATGAAAATCGTCCATTTAAAATGGAAGGATATTTATATCCCGCAACCTATACCTTCCAAAAAAATTCCAATGCGGAAGATGTACTCATAGAGATGTTAAATGCCTACCGCAATAACACCGGCGGAAATGTAACGGATACCGAACTGATTGTAGCTTCTATTGTACAAATGGAAACCCGCAGTCCGGAACATATGTCTATGATTGCAGGCATTATTTACAATCGTTTGGAACAAGGAATGCAGCTGCAAATGGATTCCACCAGAGAATATATCAATGACTATGTGACAGGCAACCCTTTACTGGGGAATACATCAAAATACGCAGAACTATACAACACCTATAAATGCGCCGCATTACCCGCAGGACCAATTTGCAGTCCGGGAGCAGATGCAATCAATGCAGCAAAAAATCCAACTCAGACAGACTATTTATATTTCTTCTTTGGCAATGATAATGAAAACCATTATTCGGCCACATACGAAGAACATCAGGCTGCAATGGCGCAATTCGGTGTACAATACGGAGAATCCACAGAATGATAAAAAAGATGCCCTTCGGCATCTTTTTTATTTTGCAAAAACTTGGAATGTATCATACGACCAAGGAATATATTTGAAAGGTATAAAAATAAGGAAAGGAGTGCTGCAATGGCCTTATCAGATTTAGAAATATTGGCACGTCTGATTCAGTGTGAAGCCGGCGGCGAAGGTGAAAACGGAATGCAAGCTGTTGCCAGTGTCATTATGAACCGCGTTCATATTACATACGGCGAGTACGGCAGATTCAACACCATTCGCGAAGTGGTATTTCAGCAAAGACAATTTGTATGTGCTATGGAAACGGTAAACGGTTCCTACAATATGCAAAATCTATATAATATGCGTCCGGAGCAAACACAATACGATATTGCCAATTGGGCAATTGCAGGAAATAGATTAACCAACTTAGGTTTTGCATTATGGTTTTTTAATCCATTTTCCACTACTTGCAGAACAAATTTTCCGTCCAGTGTAGGCGAATTTGTCATACGCATCGGAGACCATTGTTTTTATAATCCAACAGAAGCATACAGTAATACATAAGTGGAGGTTATTATGAGCTCTTTCAAAAGTGAACGTGAACTGAATACAAAATTTTGCGCCAACTCACCAAATGCACAATATCAAATCAACGAAGATGGTTCCAGCCAAATGTACGATTTTACTGCGCCGCCCCAACAGTCATTCAATTCTCCCGAAATGATTGGTTCCATGCAAAGAATTTTGGCACAGAATGTAGGCGAATATGTTGTCATAGAGTTTCTGATTGGAACAGGTCAAATTATGAGAAAACAAGGTTTGTTATACAACGTTGCTACCAGTTTTGTTGTTTTATACGATGATGCAGTAACCAACTTTATCGTATGTGATATTTTTTCTGTAAAATTTGTTTACTTTTATCTTCCCGGAGAACGTCCAAATCATAATTTCAATATTCTTAGAGACAGCAATGTTGCTCCCTACTCAACTTCCAATTCAAATATGCGTAACCAACGCAGATAGAAAAAGGCTGAGAATCATGAATTCTCAGCCTTTTTTACGGTGTATCCGGTTCTTCTAATTCTAATGCTTCGATTGTTTCCATAGATGACTCTCCCGCTTGAACCTCTTCTTCGGAATTCACCAATTGAACAAATCGAATCAATCCTACTAAGATGATAATTTCGCTTAATGTCAAATCTAATTTTTGTGCTGCAGTTGCTGTACCGTTTTCACATGCTTGCTGCAATAAATCCTGCGATTGTCCATAGAACTCAAACAGTGCGTATAAAATAATCAAAGAAGAAACAGCCTGTATCTGCAAAACGTTCGGCTGACATTCGGGCTCAAACGCTTCCGGGCATAATGCCTTACATAATATCTGTTGTTTTTGAATGTCCAAACTTTTATAACGCATCAGCGTACCTGCAACAATGGTCATAATCAGAGACTGACTTTTGTTTAACAGCTCCAGTTGTTGTTTCACTTCATCAGATAGCTGAGTTATATCAAACTCATAATTCTCATTTACGTGAGCCGTTTTTATCACCGCCTGTACATTTCTTTACGCGGAAAAGCCTGTTCCATTCTATGTAATCTACCCCAGCATTGATACTAAACTATAAAACAGCAGCCTCTGTCTTCACACGGCTGCTGTTTTATTATTCAAAGATACAATATTGTTCCATATAAGTTTTCATCGCTTTTAGTACGCTGTCATAAGTACCTTGTTCTTTTAAATATTCATAAATATCCTTTACGGTAATTAACGCATGCACTTTAATTCCAAATTCTTCCGCCACTTCCATAACAGCTGTTTTTCCGGGCGTTTTGCCAACTTCGCAGCGATTCACTGAAATAAACATATCAGTTACTTTTACATCGGCACAGCCTTTTAAAATGGGCATTGTTTCACGAATTGCAGTTCCGGCAGTAATAACGTCTTCAATGATAATTACTCGGTCGCCGTCTTTTGGATGATAACCAACGGTATTTCCGCCTTCGCCGTGGTCTTTGACTTCTTTTCGGTTAAAAAAGTAAGGTTTGTCAATTTGATAGTTGCGTGCAAGCGCTCCTGCCGTAGTCGTTACCAACGGTATTCCTTTATATGCAGGACCAAACATGGCGTCAAAACAATCCCCAACGGTTTCCTTAATAAATGCAGCATAAAATTCACCAAGCTTAGAACTTTGCAGCCCTGTCTTGTAATTTCCCGTATTTACAAAATAAGGAGTATTACGTCCGCTTTTGGTAACAAAATCTCCAAAACGCAGGACATCAGCAGACATCATAAATTCAATAAACTCTTTTTTTGCGGCAGATAACATAATTTTCCCGTCCTTTTCTTTCTAATGAGCATTATTATAGCATAAAAGAAATTGCAAAGCAATTTCTAACATATAAACGCTAAAACGTTTTTGTTAACAGCCAAAACTTTAGTTTTACTGCTGTTACAAGGTTGTTATAACATAAAAGTTAAAGCGTTCTTGTCAACAGTCAAAATTTTAATTTTGTTGCTGTTGCTAGTGTCAAAGGGCAGCCTAATATATCCTAAAAAGGGCAAACTTCCGTATCGTACCGGGTTTGTCCTTACTGCGCCTCATAGGAATTCCCCGTAGCTCCTTCTGAGTCCTTTACGAGCCAAGTGCATTCCATAAAATCGCCGGAAACACGCCATTTTTGCACCTTATATAAATCAAAAAAAGACCCGGTACAGAGCCTATTTATACTCTATACTGAGTCTTTTTTATCGTCTCTCTTAGGTTATATTAAGGTGCCCTTTTGGGAATATTCGGAAATGCCTTTCGTCAGCTAGGTTGTTATAGCATAAAAGAAATTGCTTTGCATGTTTAACTATAAAAAACTAAAATGTTCTCCTAACAACCAAAATTTTGAACATGGAAAACGTTCCTTTCTATGTTTATTTTGCTACTGTTACAAGGTTATTTCAACATAAAACAGGCTCTACACCTTTGTAAAAGGCACTGCTTTGGGTAACAAATACAAATAAAAAGGCGCCGTTAAACGGCGCTTTTTTCATCGTTTCTGATTCGCATATCGTTTTGCTTTTTTATTGGACATAGAACTTTTAAAAATCGCATTGGTAATCAATGCAACAATACGTTCTATTACAATACTTGCAACAGCCGCAATAACAAAAATAAGAAGTGCGGTTCTGGAAGGCATGGTTAATTCCAGTAAACCTTTGAAAATATATGCTGCAGCAAAGTATCCAAATGTCATGGACAAGAATAAAAATCCGCGCAATGGATTAAATGGACAACAAGCCTTAAATACAGCTGTAATGCCAACAAAGCCAACCAAAAGATACATAATGGTATTGGTTTGTTCGGGAGAAACACCAAATAACGGCGCTATGAGAAACAATGCTACCACGCCAATGGTGGTTGCAACCGCATTTGGAATTGCCCGCCTGAATACTGACGGTAAGAACCGACCAGTTACCTTTCTTCCATCCGGCTCAAAGGACATAAAGAATGCCGGATATCCCTCAATGGCCAAGTCAATCAAGGTAATTTGAATTGGCAAGAACGGAAATGGTTGATTGGTGCAGATACAAATGATGGATAACAAAACGGAATAAATGGTCTTTACAAAGAAAACACCTGCAACACGTGTAATATTATTTACAACACGTCTTCCTTCAGCCAACACTTGCGGTAAAGAAGAAAAATCCGAATTAAGCAACACCAATTGCGACACTTGTCTGGCTGCATCGCTGCCTTCTGCAATCGCAATACTGCAGTCTGCTTCACGCAATGCTAAAATATCGTTGACGCCATCTCCGGTCATTGCCACTTTGTGACCGTGTTTCTGCAAGGCTTCCACTAACATTTTCTTTTGCTGCGGTGATACACGACCAAAAACAGAATAACGATTTGCCGCTTTTACCAACTCTTCTTTTGTCTGAATGGTGCTCATATCAATGTAATTTTCAGCACCTTCCAAACCGGCTTTTTTGGCAATGGCAGCAACTGTTGCCGGATTGTCACCTGAAATTACTTTAATTGCAACACCTTCACGTTTAAAGTAGTCAAAAGTTGCTTTTGCGTTTTCACGAATAGGGTCGGTAATCACAATTGCTTTTAACGGTACTACTCCCGTCAGCGGTCCGTCTGCAGTAACGTTATCCTTTGTCATTCCTACCAAAATGACACGGTTTCCGTTCTGAATCTCCAGCTGTATTTCTTCGGGAAGCTGTGAATTGGTTAATCTTTCAGGTGCTCCCAGAACAAGTGTACCGAATTGTTCAAATGTCATTGCACTCCATTTTCTTTGAGATGAAAATGGGATTTTTTGTACGGGTGCATAGCGTTTACATTCTTGATAATATCCTTTAATCGCTTGAAATGTTGCATTATTATCATCGGTGTAATGTAAAAAAGACCCCATGACATCATCAAACCAAGCAATATCGTCTTCTCTTCTTAAAGGATAAACTGTCTCTACTTTCATGTTGCCTTCTGTAATAGTACCTGTTTTATCCAAACAAAGCACATCCACATGGGCAAGTGTTTCAAGGGAGTACAGTTCTTGTACCAACACTTTACGCTTTGCCAAACGGCCTACACCAACAGCTAAGCTAATGCTAATCAACAGAACCAGACCCTTGGGCAGCATGCCGAGCAAACCTGCTGCTGTGGAAACAACAGAAGTGGTAGGGTCTCCGCCGCGCAAGAAAAATGCTTCCAAAAACAATACAATGCCTAAAGGAATAATTAAAAATCCTGTAAAACGGGTTACTTTTCTCATAGAAGTAACCAATTCGGAATGTACTTGTTTCATTTTTTTGGCTTCATGCGCAATATGTGTGGCATAGTTGTCATTACCTACATGCTCCACTTTTGCATAACACTTACCGCTGATAACAAAGCTGCCGGATAATACCTGGTCACCCGGCACTTTATTGATTGGGTCGGATTCACCTGTCAGCAAAGATTCGTTTACTTCCGCTTCACCTTCTAAAATAATGGCGTCTGAACAAATTTGCTGACCTGCATATAGGCAAATCACGTCATCCAAAACCAAATCTTCCACCGGAACTTCCCGTTCTTTTCCGTCACGTATTACTTTGGCATGCGGAACAGAAAGCAAGGAAAGGCTATCCACCAATTTTTTTGCTCGCAATTCCTGAATAATCGCAATTAAGATATTGGCAATGATGATAACGATAAACAATAAATTGCTGAAGGCACCAACACAGGCCAAAGCAATTGCAATAATTAAATTGAATAAATTAAATAAAGTACAAACGTTATCTTTAATAATTTGTCCTGTGGATTTTGATATTTTTTCCGTTGCCTCATTTTTTAGTCCCTTTTCTTTTTGACTGGCAACTTGCTGAGATGTTAAGCCGGTTTTTGCATCCGGATGCAGTCTCTGCTTTTCTTCCATCATATCACCTTTTCTGTTATTTTGTATGTATCAACACATACGGATTGATTGTCATATTTACTATACCATATCTTGCTAACAATACAATAAAAAAATTCTAAACGATTTATAAATTTTACAATGAAAAAAAACAGCTGCCAATGGCAGCCGATACTTAAACCTCTGAATTCTGATTTTCTTCTCTGGGACTGCATAAGAATTCCACATCGTTAATATGTAGCGTTTCATACAGTTGATAGCTGTTTTTCTCCTGGATTTCGCTCATGCTCCACAAAAACATAACTCCTGTTATCGCAAGCATAGCCGACCATACGTACTCTTTCACAAATACCGCACCAATCATACTGCCAATTCCTACTATGAAAAATACCGGCCAAACTTTTTCCATAAAACAACTGTTTTGTTTTTTCACAAAAGAATAAAACACACTCAACATAACGAAACAAAAAATACCAATGAATAATCCTTCCATAGACAAAATGACCTCCAACTGTTATTGATTTACACCTATGGTTTACCATATTGCATCTAACAAAAATTGGTTACAAATAAAAAAATTAGAAAAAAACATAATTTAGACATAATTATGGATTATAATCAAATTATATACTAAATAAAAGAAAAGAATTAGGAGGAAACAATATGCTAAATCAAACACTGGAAGAATTAGCCCTAAATATTTTAATAGAGGGTGAATTTGATACACTACCTATTAAAATTACACATTTGGCAAAGGTAAATCGTGTTGACTATCTGAACAATTTTGAACATGAAAAATTTGAAAATTGTACGGATATTTGCCAGTTCATTTTACAAAGCGAAAATATGGATTCCGACCGCGAACAGGCACAAAAATTAGCTGCATTGGTTATGGCTCCTAAATGTGTACTGAAAGCTTGCAAAGTATCCAGCGCTGAAAATCTACATGTATTAACAGCTGTTCCAATTAAAATAGCAACTGAATTATATGAACACCTGAATACCTCCTCTGCAAGTGAAGTCTTATCGGAGAAAGAAAAGCAAGTAGTGGCTCAATTCCATTCATTTATCAATCAACAACTAAGCGAAAAACCGCATTTTCACAGACCATAAAAAAAGAGGAACGATGTTCAAAGTCGTTCCTCTTTTTTATCCCATTCCATCAAAGATGACTGTGCTTCTTTTCTTTGCTGCTCTCTTTCCTTTTTGGAAAAAATACATCCGCAATAGTCTTGTCGATATAACCCATACTGTTGGGATAACATAAGGGATTGTTTAAATCCTTCTTTCTTCTTAAAATCGGAGCACAAGTATGGTATATGATATTTTTCACCCAATAACTGCCCTATCTCATTTAATAAATTTGCGTTTTTATGCGGACTGATGGTCAAAGTAGTGGTAAAGTAATCTGCATCTAATTCAGAGGCTTTCTGCGCCGCTTCTGCCAACCTTAATTCAAAGCATTTTTTGCAACGCTCCCCGCCTTCCGGTTCATGTTCCAAGCCACCGGCGCGATGATAAAACTGTTCCGGATGGTATTCTGTCTCTATGACTTCAATCTCTTGCTCCAACTGCATTTGCTTGAGCAAAGAATGCAGCTCATCCAATCGACGGTAATATTCTTCTTTCGGAGAAATATTGGGATTATAAAATAAAATTTTGATGATAAAATATTGGGCTAAATACTTTAAAACATAAGTACTGCACGGTGCACAGCAACAATGCAATACCAATACGGGCCGCTTTCCTTCCGCCTGTAATTTTTGTAATATTTCCTCTAATTCTTTTTGATAATTTCGCTTCATACTGTCCCCTACTGCAAACTATATTTTATTAATTTTATCATATTTCTCGAAAAAAATCTACCGGCACAGTCAACCGTCTGTGTTATCTATTATCTAACAACACAGCATTTTTCTGACAAATCCAGTCTGTGGACAAATTCATTGCCGTTCTGCAAGCATTTGTCAGATCCAATACATTCAGCATGACAAAATCATGGATGGTTCCTTGAATTTGTACTGCGGTTACATTGACTCCTGCACGCATTAATTTTTTTGCATAGGCTTCTCCTTCATCTTTCAGTACATCAGCTTCTCCATTGATAATCATGGCATCCGGAAGACTTTTCAATTGATGTACAGAGGCCCTCAGCGGTGAAGGTAAAATATGACTGCGTTGTTTTAATACAGGCAAATATTGATTCCAAAACCATTCCATTCCTGCGCGATACAGATAGTATCCTCTTGCAAATCTATGGTAGGACTCTGTTTGAAAACAAGCATTCGTTACAGGATAATAGAGCAATTGTTTATGAATCTTGGGACCGCACTTTTCTTTCGCCAAGAGCGTCATAGCAATTGCCATATTCCCTCCAACGCTGTCTCCTGCGACTGTCAGTGTACGGAAATCAATATTGGGGTATTTTTTTCCTATTAATTGAGGAAGGCGACATAATAGATAATAGCATTGATGAATTGCGGTTGGAAATCTAACTTCGGGCGAACGCGTATATTCCGGAAATACAATCAAAGAATTGGTACGTGCAGACAATTCTCGAACTAATTTTTCATGGGTATGAAAACTGCCAAACACCCACCCCGCACCATGAATATAAAAAATAATACTTTTTACGGAAGTATTTTCTTTTGGAGTGACAAAATAAGTGGTGATTTCTTTCCCTCCATTGATTTGAATTTGCTCACACTGAATATTGGCAGGATACATATTTACAGGGGAATTTTGCTGGTCTTCCAGTTGTTTTCTGCCTTTTGCGGGAGGTAATTGAAAAATAAGGGGTGGCACTGAGCTTTGCTCGCATACTTTGAAAGCTGCCTCTTCTAAAGGGATACGTCTCATAAAAAACTCCTTTCATAAGAATTTTATTCATACTTATGCTGAAACATCTCATTTCACTCCTAACAATTTTTATGGACGTAAAAAAACCGACAAATACATTTGTCGGTTTGATACGGCAAGTATCTACGATGTAAAAACAGTTTCGTTGTCAGGCAATTGTTTATGTAACGCCTCATCTCTTCTTTTATGAACGGCACGATGGATAAAATAAAGATACGGCAATCCCAAATTGGTTTCAAGCAGAGAATTGACAATTAAAGTTTGCAAACTCTGATTTCGTATTCCTGTTATATTTAAAACAAATTCCCAGCCGAATTGAACCAAAATGCCAATGACCAGAATCCATAAGACGGGAATCTTTTTTGTTTTATCTTTCAATCGAATGTTATAAATACATACAATGCCGTATCCAATGACCAAAATCAAAGCCATAATTCCATGATAATCATTGGTACCCCGCATAATAGAAATTTGCGAAAATTGATTTCCAAAGTTTTGTGACAGCAGTGCAGTAGCCAACCAACCTGCAACAATTAAGATTGACCACTCTAAGGTATGTCCATCGCAGTCCAGCCACAGCCATATCCATACGAAATTTGTAAATCCGTAACTGATGGAAAGCCATAGCAAAAACCAAAACGGATCTGCTCCAACTACTTGCCGTGTTCCCAGAAGCAAATAGAACATACCGTAATCTACCGCAAAATACAAAGCTCCTCCGATGAGTCCCGCAATCACAGCTTGTCTGCGCTTGGTCCATAGCAACACGCCCAGTAACATCATAAGATAAGCAATATCTAACCAAATATATAAACTGTTCATGGTTCTTGCCGCAATCACTTCACCTTCCAAGTTCGTCTCCCCCTTTGCATGTTATTTACAAATAAAATAATACCATAATCATCTGTAAAAATAAATATAAAATATACTATTTGTATTATTTTTTTGTTTTAAGGAGCAAAGTTTGAAATAAATTGTCAAATAAACGGGGTTTTATGCGCTTACATTGACAAGGTTGCCCCAAGTATGATATGCTACAACATACAGCAAGGAGGCGTTTTTATGGCAGAAAAAGCATCAACAAAAACAATTGCACAAAATAAAAAAGCCTACCATGACTATTTTGTAGAGGAAAGCCTGGAAACAGGCATTGAGCTGTTTGGAACAGAAGTAAAATCCTTGCGCCAAGGAAGAGTAAATTTAAAGGACTCCTGGTGTTCGATTGTCAAAGGTGAATTGTTTATAAATGGCATGCATATCAGCCCTTATGAACAGGGAAACATATTTAACAAAGACCCTATGCGTGTAAGACGGTTATTGGCTCATAAACGAGAAATTATGCGTTTATACGGTCATGTAAAGCAAGAAGGATATTCTTTGATTCCCATCTCCCTTTACTTTAAAAATTCAAAAGTAAAAGTTCAAGTAGGCTTATGCAGAGGCAAAAAACTCTATGACAAACGTCAGGATTTAGCCGCTAAGGCTGCCAAACGTGATATTGAACGTGCTATGAAAGAAAAAAATCGATAGGATATCTCCTATCGCTCTATATGGGGGCGTAAAGGTTTCGACGGGGATTGTGAACCTTAGTAAGCGAGTAGTGGTGCGGACCCACTGAAAACGCCGTATTTTTAAAATTAAACGACAACAAACAAGTTGCGTACGCAGCCTAATTAAGGCTGCCGTCTCATTTAGGAGTACCACGGCCTGAATTGAGATGTCGATGAGTGGTGCACGTGAATCAAGCGATGCCTTTCACTTGATCATGACTCAAAGGCTACCAATTCTTTCAGCTTTCCAATTAGCGGTAAGATGCGGGAATGTTAAATAATTGGATACACTCGTAGAAAGCTTTGGCAAGTGATTTTCGGACAGGGGTTCGATTCCCCTCGCCTCCACCACAATAAAAAATCCGAACCCTATGCCGGTTGGTCATGGGTTCGGATTTATTATTTTGTGTTGAAATATGACTGACTATTTTGAAAAAATATTAGGGTGGATTTTCCGGTAATATCCTCTTGTGTCTAATTCGTTTTATTCGTTTTGTTTTACAAACTAGTAATGAAACTATGCTCCAATCCTTTTTCTTTTAATCGAACATCAACATTGCCATTAACTAAAAAATAGAACTCAACAAATATTATATCAAATGAAGTTGATGGCAGCGGTCAAAGTTAACTATCTAAGTTGCAAAAATTCGCAAGAATACTTCATCCCATTTAATACTGATTGGAAAGCATATTTAGAATATATAACAGAATACAAACTCATTGAACATTTAATTAGAATTTACATACAAAATTTTTTACATATGTATTCTCTTGTCTGTAACGTATACAACGAAATCTTTTGTTTTCCGGAAAAGAAATATGTTGTTCAATCCTTCTTCAATCTTTACTGTTATAATAACATATAAACGGAGGTATCTCTATGAGAATTTTACTTGTCGAAGATGAAAAGAGAATGGCACAGGCACTATGCGAAATCCTAAGGCTTGAAAAATATGAGGTGGATCACTGTACGAATGGATGGGAAGGACTCACAGCAGTAGAAAGCAATATTTATGATATTATCATACTGGACGTGATGTTGCCTGGATTAAACGGTTTTGAAATTGTCAAACGAGCAAGACAGGCTGATATCCATACGCCGATTTTAATGCTAACCGCAAAGGCTGAATTGGATGATAAAGTAGCCGGACTGGACAATGGTGCGGATGACTACCTAACTAAACCTTTTATGACAAAAGAACTACTGGCAAGACTCCGTGCTCTCGGACGACGGAATATCAATACCGCAGACGGAACATTGACCTTCGGTGATATTTCTTTGGACACAAACACATCTACATTGTTATGCATAACAAACGAACAAAGCGTTCGATTAAGTGAAAAGGAATATCGTATTCTGGAATATTTGATTGCCAATGCAGGACAAATACTCACCCGTGAACAGCTTACGGTCAAGATTTGGGGCTATGACAGTGATGCGGAATATAACAATGTAGAAGTGTATATGTCCTTTACTCGCAAAAAATTGGCATTCGTGGAAGCTAAGACAGAAATCAAGGCAGTGCGTGGTTTTGGTTACGAATTGAGGTACGATGATGTTTAAAAAATCCAGACGAAAAATTGTCGCCGCTATCATGTCGGTTCTGGTTGTACTATTTCTCGGCACTTTAGTCGTGATTTATATTGCAAGCTATCTGGATGTTTCCAAGTCAAACTACGAAATGCTTGATCGTCATGCCCAAATGTATTCTCTTTACAATCAGACACAAGATAATACATTGGATAACACTCCACCAGATTTAATAAAGCCGGACCAGAATAAAAAAGACGCTTTTGATTTGAACCATTCTCCAGAATTTGAACTTTCTACTTTCTATTCCGTTGCATTAACAAAAAATGGGGAAATTCTAGCAACAGATACGTCTGACAATGGTGTTTATGAGGAGGCACAACTTGAAGAATACGCTTTGGATATTGTTTCAGAAAACAAAACAAAAGGAATGAAAGGAGAGTTGATTTATCTCGTTTCTGAAAAAAACGGATATGTGCTGGTCACCTTTATGGATAACCGTATTATCAATGAAAGTATGAATACGCTACTTCGCTATACAATCATTTTTGGCAGCATTACAATTACTGTAATGTTTTTCTTAGCCGTATATTTGGCAAAAAGAATTGTAAATCCTTTAGAAGAAAGTTATCAAAAGCAGAAACAATTTATTTCTGATGCGGGTCATGAACTGAAAACTCCAATAGCGGTCGTCAATGCCAATGCAGAAATGCTCCAACGCGATATCGGAGAAAATCAATGGCTTGCAAATATACAGTATGAAAACGAACGAATGCGATTACTGGTTGGACAGCTTTTGGAACTTGCGAGAACAGAAAATGTCCAACCTCAGACGGCACGTCTGGATTTTAGCCATTTAACCACCGGAGAAGTGTTGCCTTTTGAGAGCGTTGCCTACGAAAAGGGACTTTCCATCAAAGCGGAGATACTGCCGGATCTCTGGGTAGACGGAGACAGCATCCAACTCAAACTGCTTATCTCTATTCTTATTGATAATGCTATTCGACACAGTGAGAACGGAAACAACATTATCGTCAAACTGACAGAAAGTCGAACCTCTGTCATTCTTTCTGTGACAAATTCAGGAAACCTCATTCCCCCGGAACAGCAGGAACGCCTGTTTGACCGATTTTATCGTGTGGACGATGCCAGAAACAGCGAAGATAACCATTACGGATTGGGGCTTGCTATCGCTAAAGCAATCGTTACTACTCACAACGGAAAAATTGAAATTCGTTGCTATGATGGGTTGGTAGAATTTAGTGTAACCATTCCCAAAGCCTAAACGGCGAATTTTCTGTGATTTCAATAAAACTTCAACTTTCCTCCTGTACAATGATATCAACATAAGTACAGGAGGATTTTTCATGGCTATACAAACCGTTTTCAAACGTTGTGAAATGAAATATATGATAACCACAGCACAAAGAGAATTCATAGTTGCAGAAATGGAACCCTATATGACACCGGATCTATATGGTAAAACTACTGTCCGCAATATTTACTATGATACGGACACATATTTGCTAGTGCGGAGATCTATAGAAAAACCTGTCTACAAAGAAAAACTGCGCATACGCAGCTATGAACAGGCAAATCCGGACAGTATCGTATTCGTGGAGCTGAAAAAGAAATATAAATCGACGGTTTATAAAAGACGTATCTCTCTGCATGAGACAGAAGCGATGCAATGGATATCAGGAATCCAAAGTTGCAGCAATCACACACAAATTTCTGATGAAATTGACTATTTTCTTAATTATTATAATCCCCTACATCCAACAGTATTTCTTTCCTATAAAAGAGAAGCTTTTTATGCTAAAGATGGTTCCAACTTTCGAATAACTTTTGATGACACCATTCTTAGCAGAACAGAAGATTTATCTTTACAATCAGAGTTATATGGCACACCCATACTTCCCGATGACATGGTTCTTATGGAACTAAAATGCTCCGGTAGTATTCCATTATGGATGACCCAAATTCTTTCCCAGAATCATATTTATAAAACATCCTTTTCCAAATATGGCACTGCCTATCAGACCACAATTTTTCCACATCTTTTTGAGGAAGCAGCAAAAACAAAAACATCTTATATAAAAAGTAAAATTATCGTAGTTTGAAAAACGATTGCAAATACATATTCGGAGGTAGCATATCATGCTTGAAAACTTATTTAGAGGATTATTTGATTCAGATCTTACTTCTGTTATCAGTGTAATAGATTTTCTTTTGTGTTTAGGATTTTCCCTTGTTTTGGGACTTGTTATGGCATTTGCCTATATGTACCGCACTCAATATACAAAAAGTTTTGTTGTAACTCTTGCACTGCTTCCCGCAGTTGTTTGTGTTGTTATTTTATTAGTGAATGGAAATGTGGGAACCGGTGTTGCTGTAGCAGGCGCTTTCAGCCTTGTGCGTTTTCGTTCAGTACCGGGCAGTGCAAAAGAAATCTGTACGCTGTTCCTTGCTATGGGCGCAGGCTTAATTACCGGTATGGGCTATCTTGGCTTTGCAGTACTCTTTACATTAGTAATGTGTGCCATGTTTATGCTGTATAATCACATTGACTTCGGAGCAAAAAAGAATTCCAATTCCTATAAAATTTTCTCCATCACCATTCCGGAAGATTTGAATTATTCCAGCATATGGGACGATATCTTTGAGGAATATACCGTGTCTCATGATTTAATCTGCGTGAAAAGCACCAATATGGGCAGTATGTTCAAACTGACCTACAATATCACTCTGCGTAATCCCGAACGAGAAAAAGAAATGATCGATAAACTTCGTTGCAGAAACGGAAATTTGGAGATTACAGTATCCAAACGAGAAACTGCAACTGCAGAATTGTAAAAGGAGATTCTAGACATGAAGAAAACAGGAATGATTCTATTCATATTGCTTTTGATGCTTTCCTTATCGACCGGTTGCAGCAATCAGGAAAATAGTATAACAGAGTCAAATAACACCACAGATAATAATTTAGAGCAAATCTCCAACAAAGCTTCTCAGTCGGACGCGGATATGTTTACTGACCGGGACTACCGCACTGCTTACGATGAAAATGAAAGCATTTTAATTCATTTAAATGGTGACAGTGCAACAGCCAGTTCCAACAGCGTCAAAATTTCCGGTTCCACGGTGCAAATCACAGAAGAAGCAACCTATATCATTTCCGGTACGCTGAATAATGGTATAATCCTAGTTGATGCAGAGGATACTGCGAAGCTGCAAATTGTACTCAATGGAGTCTCTATTACAAACGAAAGTTCTGCAGCACTCTATATTCTGTCAGCAGATAAGGTATTTGTCACACTTGCAGAAGGAACGGAGAATACTCTTGCCAATGGTGGCAGCTTTATTGCTATTGACGAAAATAATATTGATGCCGTTGTTTTTTCAAAACAGGATTTAACTTTCAATGGCACCGGAAATCTTATAATAACATCTCCCAACGGAAATGGTATTGTTGGAAAAGATGATCTTGTATTTACAGGAGGAAACTACACAATAAATACCTCCTCACACGGTATAGAAGCTAACGATAGCGTCCGTATTACCGGCACAACACAGATTACAGTAGATGCAGGTAAAGATGGTATTCACTGTGAAAATAATGATGATACTTCTTTGGGATTTATCTATATTTCGGCTGGTACGCTGAATATCGAAGCAGAAGGCGATGGAATTTCTGCAAGTGCCTATATGCAAATAGTTGATGGAACATTTTCCGTTTTAGCCGGAGGCGGCAGTGAAAATGGCAGTAGTCAATCTTCCAACACCTGGGGTGCCTTTATGGGAGGAGATATGCCTCCGGGACAGCAAAGTTCATCCAATACCGCTACCACAGAAGATAGCACCAGTATGAAAGGCATAAAGACCAGCGGAACCTTGAACATCTTTAGCGGTAGTTTTCAAATCAATTCTTCTGATGACTGTATTCATTCCAATTCTTCAATAACAATCTATGGCGGTACATTTGAGTTGGCATCCGGTGACGATGCTGTTCATGCAGATGAAACGCTAACTGTCACAGCCTGCGATATGAATATTTCGGAAAGCTACGAGGGATTAGAAGCCCTGCATATTGATATTCAAGGTGGAACCATTAAACTGGTAGCTACTGATGACGGACTCAATGCTGCAGGTGGAACTGATTCCAGTGGTACCATCGGTGGGCGTGATGGCATGTTTGGTGGCGGACGCGGCGGAATGGGCGGTATGAATTCGTCATCCAACGGAACAATTGTGATTTCGGGTGGAGATTTGTATATTAACGCCTCCGGCGACGGTATAGACGCCAATGGTTCATTGGAAATTGGCGGCGGCTATACAGTCATTGTTGGTCCAACGCAAGGTGACACAGCAACCCTTGACTATGATACCACTGCTACCATCACAGGAGGTACTTTTATAGGAACAGGGTCGGCTAATATGGCACAAACCTTTAGCAGTTCCCAGCAGGGTGTCATTGCGCTCAGTGTTGGAAATCAAACCGCTGGAACGAACATTACTTTGAAAGATTCCAATGAAAATATATTGTTTGATTTTTCTCCGGAGCTTCCCTATAATGTCGTAATTCTCAGTAGTCCGGATATGATTTCCGGTGAGACTTATACTGTGACCGTGGGAACTTCGAGCAGTAGTTTTGAAGCAAAATAAAGATAATAATAGTAAGTAGCAGACAATCAGTTTCAGGTAAATTACGCATGAGATTGTCTTCTGGATGACGGAAGAGTTTTAGCAAAGAGAATTTTAATTGTACCTGATGCATCGTTCGAAGAGATTTAGGAAGATATTTTTAAATTATTTTGTTTGGCATACAAGAAAAACAATCCCAAATACGACTTTGGAATTGGAAATCATCAAGTGTACCAATCTGTTGATATGCAATTGACTACAATCTATTAGTAATAATAGTTCAATTTTCTTACTATCATCTTAGGAGCATAGAATATATTCTATGCTCCTACTTTTATATCAATATATTCTTATTGCCATACTGCACATGTAGTCTATGTTTCGTCATCGCATAATGGAATCATACTGTTATGGAGCAATCTGCTTGCTCATTGTACAAAAATGCAGCCAACGATAATTTCATACGTTTAAAAAAATTGATTTTATTTTATTTTTTTATGGGAAAGCTATATTGGTATGCAAAAAATATTGATTTTTTATAATGATATGTTACCATTTTCACATCACTGATTTTTTGGAAATACCATCATAAAGGAGTGTCTTATGAAACAAAATGTGTTAATCCTATTTGCTTTGTGTCTAATTTCACTTTTATTCACAGGCTGTTCTCAAAATAACGTTGTCCATGAAGATTATATATCATCTGATGTATTGGACTTGAATTCATCAGAGATTGTCTCTTCGGAAAGCGAGGAATCTGAAAATTCATCGGAGGAAAACAATCAATCTGAAGCAAGCACTGAGAGCACCCCGCCTGAAAACCATCAGCAAATCATAGAATCTTCGGAATCTTCGGCAAAAGAGTCTATACCTGAAAATACTATCCTTCCCCCATCCAACACACAGAGCGTCGCACCTCCTCAATACAACGAACCGGTGGAAAAAACACCACCTGTGGAAGAAACGCCACCGATAACCGTTACAAATGAGGGAAGTCAGGTATTTCAATTGGTAAACCAAAGAAGAAAAGAAAACGGTCTTGCCGAACTTACGTACCGTAACGATATACAAGACGCCACAAACATTCGAGCCAACGAAATCATCTCCACTTTCTCCCATACGCGCCCGGACGGTTCCAGTTGCTTTACGGCCGTAACTGTAAATTACTACGCAATTGGAGAAAATATTGCCAGCGGGCAAAAAAATGCAGAGGAAGTCATGAATGCTTGGATGAACTCACCGGGACATCGCGCCAATATATTGAGTGCTCAATTCACCGGAATGGCCGTAGGTGTTGTACAATATCAGGGCGTAAGCTATTGGGTACAAATTTTTATTGGATAACCGCTCCTTTGTCAGATAGCAAGCAACTTGTATAAAGTAAAAGTTTTATTTTTATGAAATATGCCCATTTTTTACTTTATAAAATATTCATAAAATAGTAACATTGTATATCTTGACTTTATCGCATATGAGAGTATACTAAATTTATATGAAATAACTAGGGATATATCATAGGGAGGTTTCAGGATATGGAAAATGTTGTAGTAGCTGTATTTCCGGTAGAAAGTGAAGCTTATCAAGCGTTCTCAAGAATAAAAGACGGAACTACAGAATTGTCCGGTTATTTGGTTTCTCAAATGGCAATTGTCAAAAAAATGGGTAACAATGTACAGCTGGAAGATGAGTTTGATACCGGAATGAAAACCAGTGATGACACCATAAGCGGAGGACTGATAGGTGCTTTAATCGGTATACTGGGAGGCCCCTTGGGTATTCTGTTAGGCGGAGGCATCGGTACTTTAATTGGCAGCTCCATAGATTTAGGAGATATTGATACAAATAATTCTATGATAGAACGAGTATCTTGCATATTGTGTGATGGAGACACTGCGTTGATTGCATTTGTACAAGAAGATAACACAATGTATTTTGACAATGTGCTGAACACATTCCAAGATGTATCCATCACCAGATGGGACGCTGCTATTTTGGAACAGGAAATTGAAACAGCGCGTGTACTGCAAGAAGAATTTGAAAAAACAGCAAAAAAAGAGTTGAGAGAGAAAAAATCTCAAGAGCGAAAAATGAAAGCAGAAGAAAGACGCGCTAAGATGAAGCACGAGTTTGAACAATTAAAAGAAAAAAAGCATAATAAATAATAAAAGACACCAACTGACTTTCAGTTGGTGTCTTTTCATAACTCGCTTCTGCCCTCTAAAGCACGTGATAATGTAACTTCATCCGCATATTCCAAATCTCCACCTACGGGAATTCCATATGCCAAACGTGTTACTTTGATTCCCAATGGCTTTAATAAACGGGAAATATACATGGCAGTTGCTTCGCCTTCTACAGTCGGATTTGTTGCCATAATTACTTCTTTTACTTCAGGATTTTTCACTCTGTCCAGTAGTTCTTTAATGCACAGCTGGTCAGGGCCAATTCCTGCCAAAGGAGAAATGGCGCCATGCAACACATGATATGTGGCGTGAAACTCGTTTGTTCTTTCTAAAGCAAATACATCTCTTGGGTCTTCCACCACACATATAATAGAACGGTCTCTTTCCTCATTCCTGCATACAGGACAAAGTTCTTGGTCGGTTAAATTACAGCATACGTTACAATAGTGAATGGCATTTCGAGCCTCCAGTACTGTATTTGCAAATTGCTCTGCCTTTTCTTTCGGCATACCCAAAACATAATAAGCCAAACGCTGGGCTGATTTATGACCGATTCCCGGCAAACTTTCAAACTGCTCCACCAATCGAGCCAGAGGAGCGACATGATAAGATGCCATAGATTAGAACATACCCGGCATATTTAAACCACCGGATAATCTTTCCATAGTCTCTGCTTTTTCTGTTGAAGCAGCTCGAATTGCTTCATTTACCGCTGCAATTACCAATTCAGACAACATATCAATATCTTCAGGGTCTACAACCTCAGGCTTAATGTCAAGAGATTTCACTTCCATTTTACCTGTTACCACTGCTGTCACTGCGTTGCCACCAACGGTTGCAGAATATTCTTTCTGTTCCAATTCAGAGTTTGCCGCATCCATTTCTTCCTGCAGTTTTTGCGCTTGGCGTGCCAATTGCTGTAAATTTGTACCTCCGCCATTGCTGAATCCTTGTGGTAATCTTGCTTTCATGTTATATTCCTCCAAATTGTTTCATTCTATTTTATTTGAACATCAATTCCCGCTTGCTCTGCTTGTTCTGCAAGCTGCTTTAACGGGTCTGAATTTACTGTATGAGTATCCTCTTTTTTTCTGTACGGTCCTAACTTGTACACTTTACCTGTAGCCTGTCGTATTGCCTCTCTCATTTGTTCCCTTTGAGATGATTTCCGCAATAATTCAAAAGCCATAGAATCGGACGGTGCATCTATCAAAACATAATCTCCGCTTACAAATGCATTGGTACCTGTAAATGCGGTGGCAATTGCTTTGGAATATCCACCTAAAATCTGTAGAATTTCGGGCCATTCTTCCAATACATGCGCAGAACCGCCAACTTTGGGATGTGTCACAACCGTCTCTTCCGATACCTGCTGAGCAGGTTCCTGAGAAATGGTAATTCGCTTTGCCGCTGTTGTTTGCATGTTCGCAGGCAATTCCTCAACATTTGTAATCGAACTTGAAGAAATACCATCTGTTTTCAAAGTGTTTGGAACAACTGCTTCCGATGGAACTTTGGATATTGGTTCCTGAGAGCTGCTGCTTGCTGTCTCCAAATACGTCGTGACTTGCTGTACCGCAACATCATTGCTTACCTTAGGAACAGTTACTTGCTGTGCCGTAACATTACTGCTTGCCGCAGAAGCCGCTGCTTGCTGTATCGCAACATCACTGCTTACCGCAGGAGCGGTTACTTGCTGTGCTGCAACACCATCGTTTTCCGCCGATACAGAGGAAGCTGCGGTTGGAGCAATTGCTTTGCGTTCCAAAGCATCAATTCTTCTGAGCAATGCCTCTGCACTGGTATCCAATTGCGGCGTACAAAGCTGAATCATGGTCATTTCAAATGTAATTCTTGCGTTTGCGCCGCGGTATATTTTTTCCAAAGCATCCTGGATAGTATCCAATCCGTGCAAGATGGCGGTCAGCGACAGTGAAAGGGCTTGTTTTGTCAAAGACTGAAACTCCTCTTCCGATACAGGAATGAACGCTCTTGCATCTTTCATGGTTTTAATTAGCATCATATTTCTGAAATAAACAGACAACTCTTCACATAAACGCGCCATATCTTTGGAGCCACGATACAATTGGTCAATCAATTCCAAAGCCTTTGCCGAATTTTGCGATGCAGCTGCGTCTACCAGCTGATACAGATGCTCTCTTCCTACAATTCCCACTGTACTGCAAACAACCTCTGTTGTAACATGATTGCTTACGCCAATACATTGGTCTAAAATAGAAAGGGCATCTCTCAAAGCGCCGTCGGCTAACCGTGCAATTAAAAGCGCTGCCTCGTCATCCAAATCAGCTCCTTCTTCTCTTGCAATGTAGCACAGCCGCTGAGCACTGTCATCAGGAGAAATCCGTTTGAATTCAAATCTTTGACAACGTGATAAAATCGTTGCCGGCATTTTGTGCACTTCTGTCGTTGCCAAAATAAACACAACATGTGCGGGAGGCTCTTCCAGAGTCTTCAAAAGTGCATTAAAAGCGCCTATGGAAAGCATGTGTACTTCGTCGATGATATATACACGATACTTTGCCATTGCAGGTGTAAAACCCGCTTCTTCCCGCAGCATACGAATATTATCAACACCGTTGTTGCTGGCAGCATCTATTTCCACCACATCTGTAACAGAGCCTTCATCAATACCGCGACAAATTTCGCATGTACCGCAAGGCTCACCGTCTATCGGATTCAAACAGTTGATGGCTTTAGCCAATATTTTCGCACACGTTGTTTTGCCTGTACCGCGAGAACCGGTAAACAAATAAGCATGTGCAATTCTCCCTGCAACCAATTCTTGTTTTAATGTTTGGGTTACCTGAGGTTGTCCCGTAACATCTTCAAATGTTTTAGGACGCCATTTTCGATATAAAACGCGGTACAAACGAACACCACCTTTTCTAAAAACGCCTGAAAAAATATAAAAGCAAGGCGAAAAACTATGCACTAGGATATGCGAACGAACAGACCACCTGCATCGCACAGAGACCTTCGCTTAATGCTGCTCGGTTCCCCGCCTGACATGGTTCACGATGCTCTATCGCGCAGAGCCCGCTCGCCCGCATATCCTATTGCACGCATTTCTGCCTTGCTTTTAAAAAATAAATAAGCTAACTGCTATATTATAACGTATAAATTGCAAAAAGGCAATAGGAAATCTACGAAAAAACCATGCCAAACCTTTCAATATTAAAATTGACATAGAAAAAGATTCCGATGTTCCTTATTACGGTATCAGAATCTTTTCCATACACTTCCACTCAGCAAGTAATTATAAAATAATTTCTCCCTCTACTGCGCCGTTTAATCCTGCTGCGTTTGCTTCGTCTGTGTCAATATGTACAGCCAAGCCTGCGCTTGCACTTACACGTGCAACTACGTCTCCAAAAATCAAAGAACGTTCGTTGTCCCCTACTTTTAGAGAAACAATTTGTTGGTCTTTTATACCCCATTGTTCCGCTACATCAGGTGGAATATGTGCATGACGTTTTGCCACAATCACACCTTTAGTCAGCTCTACTTCTCCTTTGGGACCAATTAATTTACATCCGGGAGTACCTTCCAATTGGCCGGATTCACGAATTGGTGCGTCAATACCAACTTTTCTTGTATCTGTACGTGATAATTCCACTTGGGTTTCCGGACGTGTTGGTCCTAAAATAGAAACGTTTGCCATTTCTCCTTTTGGTCCTACGATTGTTACACGTTCATTGCAAGCAAACTGACCCGGTTGAGATAACTCTTTTTTCACAGTCAATTCTGCATCCGCGCCAAATAAAATTGCCAAATGCTCTTTACTGATATGTACATGACGTGCTGATGTTTCTACAAGAATTTTCAAATGAAACACACTCCCTATTATCATACATTATTTTCGATAACGTTATTTTACCCGATTCTACTTTAGATTGCAATACTTACATACTAGATGAAATATCTAAAAAATAGACTTTATATTTGTTAGATATTTCATAGCTATGTTTCTATGCTATCACAACCTTACAACAAACAATAAATCTAATATGAAAAGGGACCTCTTTCCATGTTCAAGATTTTGATTGTTAACCAGAACGTTTTAGCGCTCCAAAGTTAAAAATTGCTTTGCAATTTTTTCTATGCTATAATATAAAAAATTTGAAGGTAAACACAGAAAGAAAGGCTGCATGTATGTATACAAACTGGACAGAACTGGAAACCGCGTGCAAAGCATGTGAAAAATGTGAGCTTTGCCAAACCCGAACACACGTCGTATTTGGAATGGGAAACCCGCAATCAGATATTTTATTTATCGGAGAAGGTCCCGGAGAAAATGAGGATTTGGAAGGCCTCCCCTTTGTTGGCAGAAGCGGACAGCTTTTGGATAAAATGCTTGCTGCAATTGATTTGGACAGAAATAAAAATATTTATATTGCAAATATTGTAAAATGCCGACCTCCAAAAAATCGTGACCCACTTCCCGAAGAGCAAGAAGCATGTATTGACTGGCTGAGAAATCAAGTGATGATTATGCGTCCGAAAATTATTGTATGTCTTGGACGTATTGCAGCCATGAAATTAATCAAACCCGATATGAAAATCACAAAAGAACACGGTATATTTTTTGAAAAAAACGGAGTGCTTATGATGGCCACTCTGCATCCTGCCGCATTACTACGAAATCCAAGCAATAAACCGGCAGCTTTTGAGGACTTTTTAAAACTGCGCGCAAAAATCGATGAATTAAATCAAGAAGCTTAAACGTTTCTTGATGGAGGGAAGAAATCATCATGTTTCGTGACAAAGAACCTGTTTCTCCTATGCCTGAAGCAGCTTTTCTGACTACCGTAACCGATAATATCACAATAGGTTTGATAGAAGGTATTCTGGAGGAAAATCACATTCCCTTTTTAAAGCAAAGTCGTGGCAGCGGAGACTATTTGCAAATAGTCTGCGGTTCCTCTCCTTTCGGAACTGACTTTTTCGTCAGGCATGAACATCTGCAACGAGCAAGAGAGTTATTAAAAGTATATTTAAATATTCTATAATGAAAAACACAAATATAATACATTAATAAAAATATTTCATGAAAAAAGTACCGTATGAATATACGGTACTTTTTTTGTTGTTCATGCATGTAATGATTTAACCTATTATGACAGCAGACAAATCAGTCGGACCAGATTTATTTGACTTTACTTTTGATTTTTTTACCTGTGATAAATGCAACTGCCCCTGCACATACTGCCATCACAGAAGCCCATATACCAACTGTTGTACCATCACCTGTTTGAGGAGTCACCATTGCAACGTTACCTGTTTGTGTGTTGGTATCGGTCGGTGTCATGGAATTAGATGGTTGTTCCGGGTTTGTCGGATTTTCAGGATTAGTGGGATCGGTTGGATTTTCAGGATTTGTTGGTTGTTCCGGATTTGTTGGCTCTGTATTGTAAACTGCATACAAGCGCTTTCCTACAGAATTATTTGCTCGGACAGTGGCAGTATTGTCAATTAAATCGCCCGGTTTATATACAGTTGTTGTATCCCCTTCTGTTTCACTCCAGCCAAGAAAGTTCGCATCATCTTCATAACCTAATTCAGTTAACGTTGGATAGTAGTTCGTTTCGCTGTTCAAGTAAGCGATTGCTTTTTCATTTGCGGCATTTACATATGTGTTTTTAAAACCATCAATCTGTAAATCCCATGTCATATCTTCATATCCCTTATACATCTCAATTACTTGATAATTTGTTTCAGATGTAGTAAAGGAAACATCAACTGTATTTCCTGTAGCGGGAGTTTCTTTTCCATCCGGCGTATTTATTGTACCATTAAAGGAAAAGCCGTCTGTATGATTGATTCCCAAAGCGGCTGTTACATCATACCCTTGCTTATCCGCAGATACTGTTACATCGGTCACCTGAATGGTTGGTTTTCTAAAATAAATTTTCATGGTTTCATATGCTGCAGACTTTGGTAATTCTTTTTCATGCCAATCATATTTTCCTTCTACCTGGTCTATGTATAAGGTCTGCATATTGACAGCATCTGTTAATGGCATGACTGATGTTTCTGTCCATTCAGCTGCTACAATACCAAACTGCCAGCAACGGTAAGGAACCGATAATGTCTCCAAATTGGTACATCCTTCAAACGGATTCATTACCATATGATTCAAACTATCCGGCACAATTACCGTTTTTAAGTTGGTACAATCTAAAAAGGCTGCATTGTATAAAGTCGTAAACCCTTCCGGCAGAGTAACAGTTTCTAGGCTGGTACATTTATAAAACGCAAGTACTTTAATAGATTTTAAGTTTTCAGGAAACACAACTTCTTTTAATTTGGTACATTGGTAAAACATAGAATCTTTCAGCTCAGTCACTTTAGAACCGGATTCAAATGTTACTTTTTCCAGAGAAGAGCACATTTGAAATACACCAAAGCCCAATGTTTCAATGGTATTTGGAATGACTACTTCTTTCATCTTTGCGCTTCCCAATGCATACGCTTTTATGCTTGTTACTGTAACTCCATCAATACTGCTTGGAATAGTAAGTGTTCCTGTTTCATTGCCTGTATAGTCGGTAATAGTTCCTGTGGATTTATCAAATTGAAATCCGTTTTCTTCCACCACATCTGCAGTCGGAGTCGATGATGCAGCCATTGCTGTATTAGGTATTCCGGTGCTTTCTTGCGCACTTACTGCTGCTCCTACACTTACTGCTGTTGTCATACTCAGCGCTACAGCTGTAGCTACAACACTAATTTTTACTTTTTTATTTTTCATATAGTTTCCTCCCAATATGTAGGATTTTTATATCTTTCAAACTGCGTAAAAACGCAAAAAGACATAAGAAACTCTAATTATAAGAATTTCCTATGCCTTTACATGATTTATAAAATTGTATATGCAGAAAGGGCAGACTTACCTACTGTCTGTCTGTCTGTCTGT